>OUMS01000016.1_pt1 | contig 2926 bp, 2 predicted proteins | sample 1691071 | NCBI WGS metagenome assembly OUMS01 (sample SAMEA3914864, study PRJEB12502) | metagenome | biome: forest; material: soil | place: USA | collected 2012-03-12 | depth 0.3 m | reverse complement strand
TGCTGCGGCGGTAGCCGCCCGGAGGGACGCGCTCCTGCGCGATCCCACTTTAGTGATGGCTTTAAGCCATCAGCAAACGGTGGGCAGGAAAAACACTGCTTCCACCTCGAAACCTCTAAGTTCCAACTGCATCGTTACGGCTGCCAGGATGACAGGCTTTTCGGCACTCGCGCTAGTCATCATGCCGCAGCACAGGACGGTAGCGGTCCGCTATTCGACGATGGGTGCTCGTTCCGCCGGGCGCTGGCGCGTCCGGCTCCGCGAATAAATTCGCGGCTAGTGTGCCCGGCATGGGCCTGAACTAATCAGATGAAAAGAACTGATCGAAACTGATGGGAGTAATCGTAGCTGAACGCCAAGGCAGCGACCGCGAGGTCGTGGCTGAAAGAAGGCGCAGGCAAAACCCCGACTGCAGGAACACGAACTGGCAGAGAGGCTGGGCGTGGGCGACGAGTGTGCTAGCAAACACGAAGTCCGAACTCCATCCAGACACGTCAAGTAGAGCCAGGCGGCGCGGGGCGAAAGTTCAGGTTCTTACCCGGGGAAGGCTCCGCGGCGCAGGCTGCGGAGAGATCAGCCGAAGCCATAGTAGCGATGACGCCCCGCGAAAGCGGGGAAGAGCGAAGGGTGGAAGCACCAGCGGACATGGCTCAACCAGGAGCACTCCAACGAGGCGAAAGACCTCTGGAACGCACGGCGTGGCAACTTCGGCCACCACCGTGGGCAGGCGCGAAGCGGCAGAACCGGTGGAGCCGGGGCGGGCCGCGACGGGCGAGGGCAAGTCGAGTTGGGGGAGCGAAGGCCAAAGAAAGCCATGACCGAGCAACTGATGGAAGAAGCCGTGAGCCCGGAAAATTGGCACGCGGCGTGGAAAGCAGTGGTGAGCAACGCAGGAGCGCCCGGCATTGACGGGATGCGCTGCGAACAGCTCGTGGAACACCTGCAACGCCACGGGGAGGCCATTATGGCCAAGCTGCTGGCGGGCCGGTATACGCCGAGCCCGGTAAAACGGGTTCGGATCCCGAAGCCCGGAGGCGGAGAACGCCTCTTGGGCATCCCCACGGTCATGGATCGGTTCGTGCAGCAACTGCTCTTGCAGGTGCTCACGCCGATCTACGAGCCGCACTTCAGTGCGCGCAGCTACGGGTTCCGACCCGGACGCAGCACGCACGATGCGGTGCGGCAGGCGCAGACCTACGTGAAGGAGGGCAAAGGGCACGTGGTGGACCTGGACATCGAAAAGTTTTTCGATCGGGTCAACCACGACCTCTTGATGCACCGGCTACGGGAGAGAGTCAGCGACGTGAGAGTGCGCAAGCTGATTGGTCGGTATCTGAAGGCTGGGGTGATGATCAATGGAGTGGTGCAGGAGAACGAAGAGGAAGGCACGCCGCAAGGCGGGCCGCTCTCGCCCCTGCTGGGGAACATCTACCTCGACCCACTGGACAAGGAACTGGAAAGCCGAGGGCTGGCGTATGTGCGCTATGCGGACGACTGCAACATCTATGTGAGCAGTGAAGCCGCCGCCCGACGCGTTCTGACCAGCATCATCGGCTGGATCGAGAAGAAGCTGAGGCTGAAAGTGAACCAGACCAAGAGTGGGGCGGGACCGGCCAGTGGCCGCCGGTTGTTGGGGTTTAGCGTGAACGCGGAAGGGGTGATCGCCATCGCCCAGAAGAACGTGAACCTGTTCAAAGAGAAGGTGCGCGCGATCTGGGAGGCCCGACGACCAAGCAGCAATGAGGAGAAGCGCAAGGAGTGGAACCAGTATGTGCGAGGATGGTGCAACCACTTCGCGGTGGCGGAGGAAGTCCGCTGGGCGAAAGGGGTGGACGGCTGGATACGCCGGCACATCCGGAAGTATTACTGGCAGAGGTGGCACTGCGCCCAAGGCCGGCTCAATGCCTTGAAGCGCCTGGGGGTGAAACGCCACCACTGGGCGAGCGCCCGAAGTAGTCGAGGCGCGTGGCGGATGGCGGCGAGTTTTGCCCTGCAAGCGGCCCTCAGCTCCAGCACCCTGCGTCGCTATGGCTATCTGATGCCATCAGCTCTGTTGGCGCGTTAAATCGCCGAGGTGAAACCGCCGGATGCGGAAAACCGCACGTCCGGTGGTGTGGGAGGGGAGATGGGTTCCAATCCCATCGAACCTACCCGATCGTAGGGCGACCGTGTTCCTCGATCGACTTGGGATTCCCTATCTAGCAACGCGCGGCCAACTACCCTGCGGAGGGCAGGGGAGCGACGGGATCTGCTTCGGCTTTGTAGTCGACGCCGGGGAGGCCGAAGCCGAAGAGTTTTAGGAACTCGGCGCGGTAGCCGGTGATATCGGAGATGGATTCCAGGTTCTCGGTGGTGGTCTGGGGCCAGAGGGCGGCGACTTCCGCCTGGATATCGGGACGCATCTCCCAATCGTCGATGCGGACGCGGCTCTTTTCGTCGAGCTGGGGATTGGCGCCGGGAGCGAGGCGATCTGCGAACATGCGCTGGATCTGCTCGATGCAGCCTTCGTGGAGGCCTTTGGCCTTCATGACCTTGTAGAGCAGGGAAATGTAGAGCGGGACCACGGGGATGGCACTGCTCGCCTGAGTGACCAGGGCTTTGTTGATGGAGACCAGGGCACGGCCACCACCGGCGGCAAGCCGCGCATTGAGGCGCTGCGCGGTGGCTTCGAGGTCTTCCTTGGCGCGGCCGATGGTGCCGTTGCGGTAGATGGCCCAGGTGAGGTCGGGTCCGATGTAGCTGTAGGCCACGGTCAAGGCGGTGGGAGCGAGGACACCCGCGGCACTGAGGGCGTCGATCCACATGGCCCAGTCTTCGCCGCCCATGACGGTGATGGTGTCGGCGATCTCCTGTTCGCTGGCCGGCTCGATCGTGATGTCGCTTACGGTCCCCTTGTCGGTATTCACCGTCTTGTTCGGGTAGGGAG
>OUMS01000034.1_pt1 | contig 6452 bp, 5 predicted proteins | sample 1691071 | NCBI WGS metagenome assembly OUMS01 (sample SAMEA3914864, study PRJEB12502) | metagenome | biome: forest; material: soil | place: USA | collected 2012-03-12 | depth 0.3 m | reverse complement strand
CGGGGGGAGGGAGTCAGGAAGGCGCTGCCGCCTCGCTGGCCAAGGACATCATCTCCCGTCTGTACCAAACGGCAAGTTCCTTCGCGAGGGGGTTCCAGTACCTTCCCTTGTACTTGATGGACAAGTAATCGAGGAATTCCTTGAGGAAGGAAGAGGGGTAGCAGGACGAGTCCCGCTTCCCGGAGAAGTCGATGTAGTCGGGGTGGATGTTCACCAGGGCGAGGCCGCCGCTGGTGGCGATCCAGTCGAGCTTGCGCTTCCAGATCTCCGGCGACTCCTCGCCGAGGATCAGGAAGAGCGTGGAGTCCTGGGGCAGGGTGTAGGGCAGCTCCACGTAGCCGGGGCCATTCTCCCCTTCATCCGGCTCCACGCGGAAGGGGAAGATCGTATGCGAACCTTCCGGCTGGGGCTCGAAGGGATCGGTGTCGAAGGTGGAGGCGTCGTAGAGCACGTTCAGGTCGTGGATCCAGTCGAGCTGCCGGAGCATGAAGCCGGAGCGGAAGCCGACCGCGCCCCATGCCTCGAGGTAGTGGTTGATGCGCTGGGCCTTCTCACGGAATCCCTCCCGGGAGTCGTAGAGCAGGCCGTCATGCTTCAGGTCGTGCACGCCGATCTCGAAGCCCTTCGACTCGAGCCACTCGCGCAGCTCTTCCGGATCTTCGTAGGTGCCTTCCGGAATGAAGTTGAAGGACGAGCGCAGGCCGTAAGAGACTTCCATCTCCGCCAGCTTGGCCACCTGGTCCAAGCCGCGCCGGGACTCCACGTCGTGCGTGAAGACCACGGCGAATTGCTTGGCCTCCGGCCAGCCTCTCCAGCCCTGCGGCGGCTTGCCTGCCGATTCATAGATCGGCCAGGTGTCCGTGCACTGCTTGAAGATGCCACGCGCACGACCCCGCCGCAACGCCATGCGCAAGGGCCGCGGGACGAAGGGTTTGATCCGGAAGTAGGCTCGTGCCAGCAGCCCGGGGGGACTGTTCGACGTCGCCTCGTAGGATGGTGCCATGGGTCGCGGCATCTAAAGGGGGGGACCTGCGGTGGGTGCGACCGGAAGGATGGTTTGTGGTTCGAGGGCTAAGGGTTCGGTGATCGATCGATCAGGCCTCGCCGTGGACCCAGTTCGGGGCGTGCGACTTGGCCTTGTTGTAGATGCAGGAGACATCGGCGCGGCCCTTCACCAATTCCGAGTAGCCCCACTTCAGGGTCTCGCGGTTGGTGTCCTCGCCATCGACGACCAGCAGGACCTTGTCCATCAGGCCAGCCATCGCGAGCGTGGGGCTCGTCTGTGCCAGTGCCGGCATGTCGAAGATGATGTAGTCGAACTCGCTGGCGCGGAAGTGCGGCAGCAACTCGTAGAGGTGCATCGGACCGAAGGCGGCGCCATTCGGGTCGTTCTTCCGGGAGGCCGCGCTGGCCAGGTAGAGGTTCTGCGAGCCTTCCTTGAAGCGCGTGTTGCGGGCGGCCTGGAGCGCGCCAACCAGGGAGTGCAGCGGCTTGTTGCCGAACATCGGGTTGTCCTCCGACACTTCGGAACTCAGATCGACCAGCAGGACCTTCGCGCCGTTCACTTCGGAGAAGGCCTTCGCCAAGCCGGCGGCGATGGTGGAGGCGCCCGCACCTGCGGACAGGCCCGTCACCGCCATCAGCTTTGGCTTGTGGGTCATGTTGTTGATCTGGAAGTTGAAGACGATGCGGTCGCGGATCGCTTCCGAGTACGGGTGGATGAAGTGATCGGTCTTCGGCGGATAGGCGTTGAAGCCATTGCCGCGCACGGCGGGCAGCTCGTGGCGCTCCCCTTCCCCGTCTGCAGTGCGCTCGTTCGAGATCAGCAGCGCGCCGCGGTTCTTCAGGCGCACGTAGGGAATCGACAGCATCAGCGGCAGTTGCAGGCGGGATTCGATTTCGGCCGGGCGCTTGATGCGGCGGTCGATCACCAGTTCCAGCACGAAGGCCACGCCCACACCCACGGCCACGCCGGCACCGGCCAGGCCGAAGATGAGCTTATACATCATCGCACTGTACGTCTGGAGCGGTGCGGACGGCTTATCCAGCACCTTGACCTCCGACATCTTCGAGGGGTCGAGCTTCGAATCGAGCACGGCCTGCTTGTAGCTCTTCTCGGAGGTGCGGTATTCGGCATCCTCCATCTCGCGGCGGCGCTCGAGCTCATTGATCTTCGGCCGCACGGAGGACAGCAGGTTGAGCCGGGTATCGCAGTTATCGAGATCCTTCTGGTAGGAGGCGATGCGGGCATCCAGGCCGTCGAGCTTGTCCTTCTCCACGCGCAGCTCGGCAGCGGGATCCACGGCAGGCTTGCCGGGAATGGCCGAGGCTTGGGCGCGCAGGCCCGGTGCCTTGGCCAGCAGCGCCTGCTTGTCGGCGCGGGCCTTGGTCAGGTCCCGGCGGTTGCTCACCACCTGGCTGTCACCGGAGGCATACTTGGCGCTCAGTTCGAAATCGCGCTTCTGCAGGAAGTCGATCTTCTGGGTGAGTTCTTCGAACATCTCGGCCTGCTCGGCGGTCGGCGCCACCGGCGGCTCCACGACCGTGGTCTTGGTGATCCCCGGCGCACCGATCGGCGAAAGCTCGCCCACGCGTTGCTGCAGGCGCTCCACCAGGTTGGCCTGCTCGGCACGGTTCGCCTTCGCGGAGTTCAGCTCCTGCTCGGTCCGCGAATGCTGGGAGGCGAGCGATTGCATCTCATCCGGCAGCGAGACGACGCGCGAGTCCAGCTTCAGCTTGTCCAGTTCCCCTTCGGTGATGCGCAGCCGGGTGCCCAGGTCATCGACCTGCTTGGCCACATCCGCGAGCGCGCTGAGCGAACGGTGAATCTCAAGGTGCTTCTGAAGGTAGCCGTTCATCAGCTCATTCAGCACATCCACCGCAATCTGCGGGTCCGGATGGCGATAACTCACGACGAGGGCATTGCTGCCCTTGAAGGCCGGCTTCACCTCGATCCCACCCTGCACCACCCAGGCCGCATCCTGGACCTTGGCATCCTTGCCGGCTCCCGGCAGCAAGCGCTCCGGGCCGATCGCGGTGGCGACATCCTTGGCCAGGTCACCGCTGCGCAGGATGAGCATCTCGGTATTCACCATCTGCTCGCCGTTGCGGCCGTCGGTATTCCTTTCGGTCTCGGTGCCAGCCATGGCATCCCGTTGCAGGACCGAATTGATCACCAGCTCCGCATCGGATTGGTAGAGCGGCTTGCGGGTCACAAACAGCGCTGCCGCTGCTGCGAGGCCGACGGCGCTCGAGATCATGATCTTCCACTTGTGCTTGAAGAGCACATAGAGGACATCCTGGAGGCCAAAGGACGGCTTGGCTCCGCGTGGATCGGACTTTTGCATTTCGGGGGGTGGGGGTGGGTTGACCTTATAGGCTCAGGACGGAACAGATCCAAGAACCAAACGGTCAGTTAGAGTCAGGAGGGGGGAGACGAAGGGGGAAAGCGCCGGGGGGGTGGCGGAGGGGATTACCGCAGTTTTCGTTCCGGATTTCTACACGTGTTCGCGTAGGATTCAGCCGTTTTTTGCGGATTGCCAAAGGGGATTTTCCACTCAACTCGGACCGGGCATTTTGCCATCTCCGAGCGGGCGGGCGGGATTGCCGGCGACCACGGCTCCGGGCGGCACGTCGCGCGTGACCACGCTGCCCGCGCCGACCATGGCACCGGCGCCGATCACCACGCCGCCGAGAATGGTGCTGCCGGAGCCGATCGAGGCGCCGTCTTCCACCACCGTGTGCTGGCAGACCCAGTCGGCCTCGGTCTGCGGGCTGCCATCGGCAGCGGTCGCGCGGGGGAAGCGGTCATTGATGAAACTGACGTTGTGGCCCACGAAGACACCATCGCCGAGGCTGACGCCTTCGCAGATGAAGCTGTGGCTGGAAATCTTGCAGCGCGCACCGATGCGCGCGCCTTTCTGGATCTCGACGAAGGTGCCGACGCTGCTCTGCGCGCCGATCGTGCAGCCGTAGAGATTTACGAAGGCGTGGAGCTTCACGCCCTCACCCAGGGTCACGTCGGGTGCGATGCGGAGGGTGGCGGAGGGGTCGCTCATCGTCTCACTAACCAATCGCAGCCGGGGACTTGAAATTCCAAATCTCAGATTTCAGATCTGAAATCTGAAATTCCCGGCTTCCCGGGCTCTTACACGCCGCTCAGGCTCGGCTGCTCCTTGCTCCCGGCCTTACTGGCGAAGAGCACTGGAGCGCCTTGCGCCCGGAGGGATTCGGAGCTCGCTTCGAGGATGCGCACCATCTCCAGCCCGCGCAGGCCGCAACTGATGGGCTGCGAGCCCTCGCGGATGCAGTCGATGAAGTGCGCGCACATGTTCTTCAGCGGCTCGCTCTGCTCGATGCGCGGCAGGTAGCAATCGCCATAGTGGTAGGAGTACTGGAACTCCGCGAAGTTATCGTAGTGCGGCGGGCACTCCACGCGGGTGTCGTAGATGCGGAGTTTCTCCAGCGGCTGGAGATCATCGTAAATGATCATCTTGCGGGTGCCCACGAAGGTCATCTGGCGGACCTTGCGCGGCTCCAGCCAGCTGCTCTGCACGGTGGCGAAGCGGTGCTTGCGGAAGGTGAGGGAAAGGTTGGTGACGTCCTCGATGCCCGGGTGGATGTGGGCATTCCCCTGGCAGTTCACCAGCTGCGGGCACTCGCCCATCACGTGCAGGATGATCGAGAGGTCATGCGGCGCGAGGTCCCAAGCGACATTGATGTCCTTCTGGAAGAGGCCGAGGTTGAGGCGCTGGCAGTTGATGTACTTCAGCTCGCCGATGCCGCCGGAGCGGATGATCTCCGCGATCTTCCGCACCGGCTCCGAGTAGAGATAGGTGTGGCCGACCATCAGGGTCAGCCCGCGCTCCGCGGCCAAGCGGATCAGCTCCTCGCACTCCGCGGCGGAGGACGCCATCGGCTTCTCGATCAGCACGTGTTTGCCCGCGAGCAAAGCCGCCTTCGCCAGGGTATGGTGGCTGCGCACCGGCGTGGCGACCACCACGGCATTCAGCGCCACCTCCTCCAGCATCTGCTGGAAGTCCGCGAACAAGCGCGCCTGCGGGTAGAGCCGCAGCATGTGGTCGAGGCGGGCCGGGTCCGAATCGCAGAGCGCGCGGACTTCCGCACCCGGCAAGGCACTGAAGTTCCGGGCAAGGTTCGGACCCCAGTAGCCGCACCCGGCGATCCCCACGGTGAGGGGTGCTTTCATCGCAAAAGGGGGGAGGGAATTCCAGGGCGGGCAGGACAGAAGGCCGGCCCCACCCCGGAGAAAGGAAGAACTCTTACGCCTCAGCCGAGAACGCTCTCGTCCACCGGAACAGCGCTGTAGGCCGCTTCCGAAGCAGCGATTGCTTCACGGCGGCGGCGGCGGTTCGCGGCCAGGCAATCGCTCATCTGGCCAACCAGGGCCACGGGGGTCCGCGCCATGATCCAGAGGTCGAAGAGCGCGGAGGACTGCCGGGCGTAGTGGACGTCCATGGCATTCATCTCGCGAAAGGTCGTGCGGTTCTTGCCCAGCACCTGCCAGAGGCCGGTCAGGCCGGGCAGCACGGTGAAGCGCTCGCGCTGGCTGGCGGAGAAGAAATCATACTCGCTCAGCAGGCAGGGCCGCGGGCCGACCAAGCTCATCTGGCCGCTCAGGATGTTGAAGAGCTGCGGCAGCTCATCCAGTCCGGCATTCCGCAGCAGGCAGCCGCCGGGGATCAGGCGGGAGTCACCCAACGTGTCCAGCTTCACCATCGGCCGGTCGGAATCGACCAAGCGCCCGACATGGGCCTCATGGTCCTTCGTCGAGGCCCCATGGTGCATGGTGCGGAACTTGTAGAGCGTGAACTTCTCTCCGCCGTGGCCGATGCGCTCTTGGCGGAACAGCGCGGGGCCGCGGGAAACAAGGCGGATCCAGACCGCCACGAAAATCAGCAGCGGCACCGTCAGCGGCAGGCTGGCCACCACACAGGCCAGATCCGACCAGCGCTTCCATGCTGGCGCGGGCGGCGATGCGATGAAATCCCGGGAGTCAGCCAACGGCTCTCTCCGGCCTGCACGGCTCAAACCCGAGGGGAGCCGCAGGGAGTTTGCCGCGCGGTGGCGCGGGCGGGGGCGAAGGCTGGGAATCTGTGCCCCTTGCACGGGGGCGAAAGCACGGCTTCGCCGTTCTTTTTTGGTGTTGGTCATCCGGGGGGTTGGGGGGGATAGGAGTGACTGGCGGAAAGTTAGGGCGGGATTTGGCTGATGGGATAGTGCATGGGTTTGTGTGTTCCTTCGGCTCGGTCCCTTACAAGCTGCCGCCCTTGGTCGCTTGGCGTTTCTCAACGCCAAAACCCATTGGAGGCAACGGTCAGGTGGTGACCTCCTCTCAAGTGAGGGCCCGGGAATCTTGCCGGTGCGTCGGTTCCGTTCTCAGGAAGCGGGGTAAAACGACGCGGGGGACTCGTCGGGGGGAAACTCAGATG
>OUMS01000014.1_pt1 | contig 10623 bp, 8 predicted proteins | sample 1691071 | NCBI WGS metagenome assembly OUMS01 (sample SAMEA3914864, study PRJEB12502) | metagenome | biome: forest; material: soil | place: USA | collected 2012-03-12 | depth 0.3 m | reverse complement strand
GCGGGGGTCATTGGGATCAGGGGGGCTATGTCTCGCTCCCCTGAAGACCTACGCAATTCCCAGTCGCTGGCCTAGGGGCTTTCTTGTATGGATTGGGAGCGTGAGGCGATTAATGGCAAGGCACCCGTGGCTGGTGATCGCGGCAGTCTTCTGTCTGTTCGCAGGCGTGATTGCTCTGGGCCCGCTCGTCTATGTCACCCTTTTCGGGAACTACCCTGCGGCGTGGGCACGGGTGGCTCCCGGGATGACTTCCGCTGAAGCCCGCCAGGTCCTAGGCCCGCCATCAGGCGACGGGCGCGGCCTGAAGGGCTTCGACCGCTGGGGCGTCTTGAAAAATGGAATCTGGATGGAACTCGACCTGCATCTCGGGAGCAATGAGAGCGATCAGGACAGGGTTGACCGCGTCACCCGAAAGATGCGCTTCTTTCGGGATTTCAGGGACTGATCAACTCTCCCGGCTAGGTGGAATCCGCATGAGAGGAAGCTCCGCTACGGGCTACCAAGAAGGCATTCGACATTCGGAAATTCTGCATTCGTCATCCCCCGTCATGCCTGCCGACCTCCTCGCCGTGTCCCGCGAACTGAAATCGATGGCGGAGGCCGGCCTGCGCTACTCCACCGGTCCCTACGACCTCGAGCGCTACCGCCGCCTCCACGAGATCGCCTCGGAGATCCTAGCGGCGCGGGCTACGGACTTCCGCTGGCCAGCGGAATTCGGCTACGCCACGCCCAAGGTCGACATCCGCGCCGCCGTGATCAACCCGGAGGGCAAGATCCTGCTGGTCCGGGAGGCGGGCACGGGCACCTGGTCCCTGCCCGGCGGCTGGGCGGACCTGAATGCCAGCCCCGCCGAAAACGCCGCCAAGGAGGTCCGTGAGGAAGCGGGCATCGAGATCGAGGTGCTCAAGCTCATCGCCTGCTGGGACAAGGACAAGCAAGGCCACCCGCGCCAGCCGGAGCACGTCTACAAGCTGGTCTTCCTCTGCCACCCCACCGGCGGGGAGCTCACCGAGTCCCACGAAACCGACGGCGCGGACTACTTCGCCCCGGACGCACTCCCCGCATTATGCCCGTTTCGGAATGCGCCTCATTATGTGAAACTTGCGTTTGAACACTGGTGCAACAGGGACTTGCCGACATTGTTCGACTGAACGTGAAGGAAGCTTGAGTGGGCTGGGTGCCCTCGCCTATGGTCTGCCGCACCGAGATGCGTCCGCCTCCCGCCGATTGGATCCTCCGCGGCGACCCTTTCCAAACTAACGGAAACGGCCGCGGGCACGCCTTTCCGGCCATTCTCGAGCATTTGGTCCGCCAGCGCGGCCTGCCAGCGGGGGAGAATCTGGAGAGTTTCCTGCGGCCGAAGCTCCGCGATCTGGGCGATCCCTTCGAGATCCCGGAGATGCGCGAGGCGGTCATCCGCGTCCTGCGCGCCGTGGACCGCGGCGAGAAGATCTGCATCTACGGCGACTACGACGTGGATGGCGTGACCTCGATCGCGATCATGCGCCGGGTGCTGCATGCCTACGGGCTGGAGCCGCGGCACTTCATCCCGCGCCGCAGCAGCGAGGGCTACGGCCTGAGCTGCGCCGCCCTGGCCCGCTGCATGGTGGAGGGGCCGAAGCCGGATCTCCTGATCGCCGTGGACTGCGGCACGGTCTCGATCGATGAGATCGCGGCCCTGCGGGCGGATGGCGTGGACGTGATCGTGGTGGACCACCACGAGCCGAGCCCGCGCGGCCGGCCGGAGGTGACCGCGCTGGTGAATCCAAAGTGCGGCGGCGGCCCGACCTATCTCTGCGCCGCTGGCGTGTGCTTCAAGCTGGCCCACGCCCTGATGAAGGAGCGGCCGCTGGAGACCTTTGACCTGAAGGAGCTGCTCGAGCTAGTGGCGGTCGCGACCATCGCGGACATCGTGCCGATGGTGGGCGAGAACCGGATCATGGTCCGCCACGGCCTGAAGCGCTTGCCGCAGACTCTCAACCCCGGCCTCCAGGCTCTGCAGGAAGTCTCCGGCATGAATGGCCGCCCGACTTCCATGGACGTCGGCTTCCGGATCGGCCCGCGCCTGAATGCCGCCGGCCGCATGGACGTGCCGGAGGACGCGCTGGCCACGCTGCTCACCGATTGCAAGCGACTGGCCCGGCGCCTCGCCGAGAAGCTGGACGATTACAACAAGCGCCGCCAAGGCCACGAGAACCAGATCCGCCGCGAGGCGATGGAGATGCTTGCAAGCAGCTTCGATCCGATGCGCGATCCGGTGATCGTGCTGGGCTCACGGACCTGGCATCCGGGTGTGGTCGGCATCGTCGCCTCACGGCTGATGCGGCAGTTCCACAAGCCGACCTTCGTCGTCGCGATCGATGACGGCGGGGTGGGCAAGGGCAGCGGCCGGAGCATTGAGGGCGTCTCGCTGGTGCAGGCCATCAATGCTTGCCGCGGTCATCTGCTTGCGGGCGGCGGCCATGATATGGCCGCGGGCCTTTCCATCGAGGAGGACCGCATGGACGCCTTCCGCAGCGACTTCGCGGACTTCGTGCTGAGCAACACCGTACCCGAGCAGCGCCAGCCGAAGCTGCGGGTGGATGCGGAGATCACCTTCGACCAACTCTCGCTCGACTTCCTGGCGGATTACGAGCTGCTCCAGCCCTTCGGCAATGGCAACCCGCAGCCGATCTTCATGGCCCGCAGCGTGCACCTCAGCCGCCCGCCGCTGCACATGAAGAACCAGCACCTGCGCCTGAACCTCCGCCAAGGCTACCACGAGCAGGACGCCGTCTTCTTCGGCGGCGGGGAACTGGCCCTACCGGATCCGCCTTGGGATATTGCCTTTACGATCGACCGGAACTGCTTCCGCGGGCGGACGAGCTTGCAGATTATTCTGCAGGATGTTCGGGCTTCGCAGTGAGGTCCAGGGAGCGCCAGGCTCCAGCCTGGCCGAACGGTCCCTCGAGGCTCCCCTTGGAAAAACTGAGCCGGGCGATTATCCAAAGCCATCGCTTATCCTCATAAGGCTTCGCGACTTTTTATCGACTCTGGAACCGTCCGGCTCTGGAAGCACCGGTCGCACGGATCGAAGACCGCGCAACCGGTTTTTCAGAATTTCTTCCGAGGCTCGGATCAAACGTGGAGCACCACGTCCTTCTTCTCGTAGCGCACCTTCGGCAGATTGGCGTAGCCGTCTTCCGGGGAGCGGTAGCCCACGGTGGCGACCATCAACGCGGTGAGGCCCTTTTCCTCCAAGCCGAGGATGCGGTTGTAGGCAACCGGGTCGATGCCCTCCATCGGGCAGGCATCCAGACCCATGAGGGCGGCGCTATTCAGCAAGGTCCCAAGCGCGATGTAGACTTGGCGCGCGGTCCAGATCGCGCGGGCCGGGGTGTCGCGCGCTTGCAGGATGCTACCATCGATCATGCCCCGGTAGGCGGCTAGGCTCTCCTGGGGAACACCGCGGACCTCCGCGATCCGGGCAAAGAAACGATCAAGGTCCTCCGCGGTGACATCGGTCCGCGCAGCGAAGACGACCAGGTGGGAAGCGTCCGTAATCTGCGTCTGGTTCCAGGAGGCGGCCTTCAGCTCCTCCCGCACCTTCGGATCGTCTACCACCACGAAGGCCCACGGCTGCAGGCCGAAGCTGGAAGGAGAAAGCACCAGCGCGTCCTCAAGCGCGGCCCACTGGTCCGCGGGGATCTTGCGGGTAGCATCGAATTGCTTGGTGGCGTAGCGCCAGTTGAGTTGCTCGAGGAGTTGGTCGGGAGCGATTGTTTTCATCGGCGGGAGACTAAGCAGAACCCGCCACCGCCGCCCAATGCCATATCGGTAGGCTGAGCATGCAAAATCCGTGGGAATCAACCCGGACGCTGCTCACCGAGGAAGGAGTCCAGGCGCAGGGTCATCTCCGGCAACACACTCGGAACGATCGTTTCGTGCTCGCCCAAGCGGTAGATGCCCTCTGGCTGACTGGGATCTTCCTGCAGCAAATAACGTTCAATTAGATCGCTGTCCGGATCAATCAGCCAAAGCTCCCGCACGCCAAACTTCGCATAAAGTGTGCGTTTCGGGATACGATCTGTCCGGGCAGTGGAATCGGAGAGGATCTCGATCACCCAATCTGGCGGCCCCTCGGCTCCGCGCCTGGAAAGAAATCTGGATCGCTCATCCGAGAACCAACAAAGATCGGGCTGGAACACATTGTGTTCGTCGAGATGGACATCGAAGGGTGCCACATTCAACTCCCCCTCCGGATGCTCCTCCAAATAATCCATGATCAGATAGCTGAGGCGCAACAAAATCCTCTGGTGATAGCGCAAGGGAGCAGGAGCCATGACAAGATCGCCGTCGACCAATTGATAACGCCGACCATCCTCGGGAAGAGCGAGGTAGTCATCCACGGTCAGCTTTAGCAAAGCAGTCGCGGCCATGCTGCGAAAATACCAAGGCCCGCCCTTTGAGGCAAGTGAGCCGGCGGACAAAAAAACTGAGCCGGGCGTTTTCCCCATCTCCGCTCGGCCTCGCTTGGGCTTTGCAGGTTTTTGACGGGGAACCGTCCGGCTCTGCAATACCGGTCGCGCGGATTCCTCTCCGCGCAACCGGTTTTCCGAATCTTTTTCAGCGCAGCAAATTCCACGCGGTGACCAGCGCCTTGAGGCCGGCCATCTCGATGGAGGGCTCGATGCCGCAGCCCCAGAGGATGCGGCCATCCTCATGCTGGACCTGTACGTAGGCGGCGGCACTGGCGTCCGACCCGCCGCGCACGGCGTGCGAGCGGTAGTCGGTCACCTTGAAGTCCTTCATGCCGGCACCCTCCATGGCGTGGACGAAGGAATTGATCGGGCCGTTGCCAAGGCCGTGGATCTTCCGCTCCTCACCGTAAAGTACGATGGTTGCCGTACATGCCACCTGGCCACGCTCCGCGGTGTGGTGAAAGAGCTCGTAGTCTTTCAGCGCCAGCGGCTGCTCCACGTTCACGAAGAGCCGGTAGAAGGCATCGCGGATCTCATCCGGTGAGAGCTCCTTGCCGAGTTCATCCGCCAGATCGTAGATCCGCTTGCCCACCTGCGGGTGCATGGTCTTCGGAAGGTCCAAGCCATGCTCGCGGTCCAGGATGTAGGCGATGCCGCCCTTCCCGGACTGCGAGTTGATGCGGATGATCGCCTCGTACGAACGGCCGATGTCCTGCGGATCGATCGTCAGATAGGGCACGCCCCAAGCCAGATCCGGATTGCCCTTCGCCTCCTTGTCGCGGCGGTCCAGGCCCTTCTTGATCGCATCCTGATGCGAGCCCGAGAAGGCCGTGAACACCAGCTCACCCGCGTAGGGATGACGCTCGCCCACGCTCATGCGGGTCACGCGCTCATACACGGTGCGCAGCATCGGCAGGTCGGAGAAGTCCAGGCCCGTGGGGATGCCGTGGCTATTCATGTTCAGCGCCACGTTCACGATGTCCAGGTTGCCGGTGCGCTCGCCATTGCCGAAGAGCGTGCCCTCCACGCGGTCCGCGCCGGCCATCAGGCCCAGCTCGGTGGCGGCGGTGCCGGTGCCGCGGTCATTGTGCGTGTGCAGGGATACGATCAGCGAGTCACGGCGGTCCAGGTGGCGACACATCCACTCGATCATGTCCGCGTGGATGTTCGGCGTGGTCCACTGCACGGTGTCCGGCAGGTTGACGATCATCTTCTTCTCCGGCGTGGGCTCCCACACCGCGATCACGCCATTGCAGCACTCCAGCGCGAAATCCAGCTCGGTATCCGAAAAGGACTCCGGCGAGTACTGCAGGATCACCTCCGTGTTCGGAATGGTCGGCACCAGCTCCTTCACCAGCTTCGCGCCATCGATCGCCAGGTCGCGGATCTGCTCGCGCGTCGCATCGCCGAAGGTCACGCGGCGCTGCAGCGGCGAGGTGGAGTTGTAGATGTGGACGATCGCGCGCTTCGCGCCATCGATCGCCTCGAAGCTGCGGCGGATCAGGTGCTCGCGGGTCTGCACCAGCACCTGAATCGTCACGTCATCCGGGATGCGGTTCTCCTCGATCAGGCGGCGGCAGAAGATGAACTCCGTATCCGCCGCGGATGGGAAGCCGACCTCGATCTGCTTGAAGCCGACCCGGCACAGGAGGTCGAAGAACTCGAGCTTCTCCTCCACCGACATCGGCTGCGGTAGCGCCTGGTTGCCGTCGCGGAGGTCCACCGAGCACCAGATCGGCGCGGTGGTGATGGTCTGGTCCGGCCATGTGCGGTCCGGCAGGCTCACCGGCGGAAAGGGCCGGTATTTCTGAATCGAAGCAGAGTTCACGGGATCAAAAATGAAAATGGAAAAGGGAAATCCAAAAAGGCGGGGACGCCGCGGAAGTTGCGGCAGTCGGTGAAACGACGGTAGGAAAAGAAATGCTCAGCGGGTGGCCAGCCCTAGAAGGAGCGGCCGCAGCTCAAGAAGCCCGCGGAGATTCGTCGTCACGGCGCGAAGCTGGCGCGGCCCGCGGCGGCTGTCGAGGGGAAAGGCGGAGCCGGCCTTTCCCGGGCTTCACGCCAAATTCATACAAAAGAGATTTACTGAAGCTACAGCGTAAATACATTTACCCCATCGCGAGACCATTGATGGCTCACCAAGCACCGGCTTCGCACCGAGAAAATTTCTAGCCCCGGAGTGTGGCCCAAGCGCCACGCAGGGTGTGGCGAGTAGGTCCGCCACACCCTGTCGGCGCTCTGGTTCTAAAGCTTGGCCGGAGATCTGGAGCGACTGCCGCGAAAATCCTTCGGATTTGACGGGTCAAACTCGTATGGGTGGAGAAACCCATGCGATTCCTCCGCCTCCTTCTCCTGGTCCTCTCTGTCGGGACGCTGAATTTGTTCGCCCAGCAGGATCCCCACAAGGAGGCCCCCCGCCACGTGGAGGTCCTCTTCTTCGGCGATGACGGGCATCACCGGCCGCTGGACATGTACCGGATCTTCAGGGAGGTCAGCGGGAACCGCGGGATCAACCTGACCTACGAGAAACGCATGGAGGCGCTGACGCCGGAGAACCTGGGGAAGTACGATGTGCTGCTGGTCTTCGCGAACCATCAGGAGATCACGCCGGAACAATTGGCCGCGGTGCGGGGCTTCGTGGAGAAGGGCGGTGGCTTCGTGCCGGTGCATTGCGGCTCGGCCTGCTTCAAGAAGACGGATGGCTATATCGATCTGGTCGGCGGTCAGATCGAGAACCATGGCGAGGGGACATTCACCGCGCGGGTGGTGGAGCCGGAGCATCCGGTGATGAAAGGCTACAAGCCTTTCGAGACTTGGGATGAGACCTATCACCATCACCGTTTGGCCAGTGACATCACCGTTCTGGAGCGTCGCGATGAGGAGCCGTGGACCTGGGTGCGGACGCAGGGGAAGGGCCGCGTCTTCTACACAGCGCATGGCCATGACGAGCGCTGCTGGATGCAGGAGGGCTTCCACGATCTGTTAGAGCGCGGCATCCGCTGGGCCGCGGGGGAGAATGTGAACGTCATCGATCTGCCGGCTCTCGAATACAAGGTGCCGATGCTGCCGGAGCGCTACGAGACGAAGATCCCGGTGCCGAAGGTGCAGCAGCCGCTCACGCCGCAGGACTCGATGAAGCGGGCGCAGGTGCCGGCTGGCTTTGAGCTCTCGCTCTTCGCCGCGGAGCCGGAGATCGAGCATCCCATCTCACTGACCTGGGACTATCGCGACCGCCTGTGGGTGGTGGAGACGCTCGATTACCCGAACGGCCTGACCACCGGTGACAAGGGGCATGACCGCATCAAGATCTGCGAGGACACGGATGGCGATGGCCGTGCGGACAAGTTCACCGTCTTCGCCACCGGCCTCTCGCTGGCTACTTCCGCGGTGCATGCGAATGGCGGGGTGATCGTCTGCGCGGGTGGCGCGATGATCTTCCTGAAGGACACGGATGGCGACGACAAGGCGGACGAGCGCAAGGTGCTCTTCGAGGGCTTCAAGATGCACGACACGCATGCCGGTGTGTCGAACCTGCGCTACGGCTTCGATGGTTGGATCTATGGCACCGTGGGCTATGCGGGCTTCGAGGGCACGGTGGCAGGCAAGCCGATGAAGTTCGATACCGGCGTCTTCCGCTTCTTGCCGGACGGCTCGCAGCTGGAGTTCCTGGGCAAGACTTCTAACAACACCTGGGGCCTTGGCTTCACGGAGCAGTTCGATGTGCTCGGCTCCACCGCGAACCGCCAGCCGAGCTGGCAGGTGATTGGGGATGGAGGGCCAGTGCGGAAGTCCGATCAAGGCACGCGGATCTTTCCCACCACGCTGGATGTGCAGGGTTCGGATGGCTGGGACCCTCCGGTGGAGATCCTGGGGGATGGCCGCATCCGCGCGAAGGCGCGGCGCTACACCGCTGCCGCCGGGCACGGCGTCTACACCGGCCGGCGCTTTCCGCAGGATTGGTGGAATACCGCCGCCTTCGTCTGCGAGCCGACGGGACACCTTGTCTCGATGACGCGGCTGCGCACGGAGAATGCGGACTTCATCGCGGCCTTCGAGGGTGAGAACCTCTATGCCAGCTCGGATGCGTGGTCGGCTCCCGTGGCGGCAGAGACCGGCCCGGATGGTGCGGTGTGGATGGCGGATTGGTACAACATCATCGTGCAGCACTTGCGGCCCGGCGCGCCCTTCGAGCAGACCAAGATCGAGCGCGGCCAGGGCAGTGCCTACCTCACGCCGCTACGCGAGAAAGCGATGGGCCGCATTTACCGGATCATGCCGAAGGATAGCGCGGAGCCGAAGCGTGTGCTGTTAGATCCGGCGCGGCCGGAGACCCTGCTCGCAGGCTTGAATGATACAACGCTGATTCGCCGCCTGCAGGCGCAGCGCTTGATCGTGGAGGGCGAGAGGCGCGAGCTGATCCCGCAGCTGGCGGAGATGGCCCCCCGCGGCGAATACGGCATCCACGCGCTGTATGCGCTCTCCGGTCTCGGCTACTTCAAGGCGGACTCGGCTGCCGGCGTGGCTCTGCTCAAGGATCTAACAGGGAGCACGATTCCGGTGCTGCGCCGCAGCGCGCTGGCGCTGTGGCCCGCTGACGTGCCTTGCGCCTTCGATCCTCTGAAGGAGCAGGATCCCTTCGTCGTCCGTGAGTGGCTGCTGCTTGCGGCGCGCATGCCCTCGGATGAAGCGCTGGGTCGCAAGCTCCGCGATTGGCACCGCAACCAGCAGCAACTCCGCCGCGGTGAGGTGCTGGACCGCTGCTTCGCAGCTGCGGCCGCGCAGCACTCCACCGGCTTCCTGCTCGCCTCGCTGGAAAACGCGCCGGATCCCTCGGTGCTGAAGGAGCGGATCTATCCTGCCGCGATCAAGGCCTTCTCCGCCAACCGCAGCCCGCAGGTGCTCGCCTTGTTAGAGAAAGACAGCTCGCCGCTTGGCCAAGCGCTCAAGGACTCGATCAAGGACCAGCACGTCGAGAAGAAGCACAATCCGCCCGCCGACCAACTCGCGCGCGGCGAGGCTGTGTATGCCCGCACTTGTGCCGCCTGCCACCAGAACAGCGGCATCGGCGTGGACGGTGCTTTCCCACCGCTCGATGGCAATGCCCGCATCGCCGGTGAGCCGGAGGGACTGGTGAAGATCGTGCTCAGCGGTCTAACAGGCCCGGTCGCGGTGCCTGGAAAGCTGCAGGTGAATTCCCTCATGCCGCCGGTGCTCGGGCTTAGCGATGCCGAGATCGCGGACGTGCTCAGCTTCGTGCGTCACTCGTGGTCGAATGATGCAGCACCGGTGAATGCCGCTGCTGTGGCCCCCGTACGCGAGGCGAACAAGTCCCGGCAGACGCCGTGGACGGCGGCGGAGTTGAAGTGAGGCGCGGCATCAAAGGCAGGGACCGTCGCTCCGCGCGGTCCGGTGGGTGGCGGCGCTCATTTCCCATCGAGCCACGCGCATCTTCGGCGTGCTTGTGCCCAGGGACGCAATGAGTATTGGCAACGACAGGGGTAAGGGTAGGTGCCCCCAGCCGGACCGCGCGGAGCGACGGTCCCTGCCATCGCAAGCGTGAACCGGACGCCCACCAATCCACCTGAACCGTTACCGCGACACCGCCGGCTTCATCATACGCCGGAAGAACAAGACCCGCGGGATGGCCATGAGCCGCGCCAGCCAGCCGAGCGAGGACTTGCGCCAACCCTGCTTCACGGCACTCGACTCTAACAGCTTCACCATCTCCAGGTGCCCGAACATCGCGGCGAACATCACCGGGGTGCGGCCCCCGCCTTGATCCGCCACCGGATCCGCCCCGGCATCTAACAGGAGCTTCGCGACATCGAGATGTCCCTTGAAGGCCACACCGGCCAGCGGCGTCTGCTTGCGGTCGTTGCGCGCGTCCACCTCCGCATCGCGCCGCAGCAGGGCCCACACCGTCTGCGGGTGACCGTGGTAGGCCGCGAGCATCAGCAGCGTGTTGCCCTTCTCATCGCACAGGTTCACCGGCATGCCAGCTTCCAGCATCGGCTCGAGCAGGTCCAGTTCCCCGTGACGGGCGGCATCCAAGGCCATCGCTTGCAGCTCGGCATAGCGCTTCTCTTCTTCAGCACTGAGAGTCATGGGATTGGCAAAAATTGCGGCGGGGGGGGGAAAACCACCACCCCCCCCGATTTAAAAT
>OUMS01000040.1_pt1 | contig 12721 bp, 5 predicted proteins | sample 1691071 | NCBI WGS metagenome assembly OUMS01 (sample SAMEA3914864, study PRJEB12502) | metagenome | biome: forest; material: soil | place: USA | collected 2012-03-12 | depth 0.3 m | reverse complement strand
GGAGGCTCCGAAGCATCCTGCCGTGGCGACCCTGCAGACCCTTTCCGCTGACTGCAGTTGGCAACCGTTCTGCGGGCCGGTGGCTCCGCGCTCCCAGCCGTAGAGCTTCCCGCGACCAGGTCATCGGAAGATGTGGGTAACGGGCAGAGCAGGCTCCCGCACTCCAGGGCGGCTGCGCCGCATCGCCAGAGCAAAGCTCTACTCTCAAATCATCCCCTACCCTCTCTCCACTTCGATGTTCGATGTTTCCACCTTCCCCCAAACCCCGGCCTGTTAGATCCGCGGATCCTACGGTGAAATCAAAACCGCGCCCCGACCGCGGGGCATAGTGAATGATCATCGGGTGACCGCCCTCCTCACTCACGGCAACAGGGTTGCCTGCCGAAAGCGGCAACAGGGTTGCACGCAGTCCAAGGCGGCTGCGCCGCGTCCTCTGCCTTCCAGCCTTTCCCTGAAAACTGAACCCTGGCAAACTCCTGCCTTTCCACTGATCACTGATCACTGATCACTCGGCACTCTTGCCTTTCCTCTTCCTGCCTTCCCTTGGCACTTGGCACTTCTTCAATACTTGGCACTTCCGGCCCGCCACACCGGAAACTACTTCTTCTCCCTCTTCTTCGCCAGGTCCTGCGCGATCTCCTCCGCAAGGATCAGCGGGTGCTTCGGATTATCCAGCAGCGGATCCTTGTTGGCATTCAGCGCATCGATCCGCGCATCCATCCGCTTGGAGAACTCCGACTGCGGGTCCTTCAGCTCCGGGAAGCGCCGGGTTACCCCGGTGATCGTGATGCTATACACTGCCTCGTAGACCGACTCCACCTCCAGCTGCGCGCGATCCTTCTCCAGCGTGGCCAAGTCATCCGCCAGCTTCGCCTTCTTCTCCGCGCTGCTGCCATCCGTGGCGGACTTCGCCTGCTCATCCTTCAGCACCGCCATCGTCTTCTCCACCTCGATCAGCTGGTTCAAGTTCGGCGTGGTCTCATCCAGCTCCCCGCCGCCCTTCAGCTTCGCCAGATAGGTCGTCTTGAAATCCTCATAGATCAGCCGGTTCTGCTTCGCATCCAGATCGCGGAAGCGCGCCATCGCCGCCTCTGCCTTCGGCTTGTCCCCCGCCTTGCTCGCCGCATCCGCCTCCGCATAGGCCGCGCCGATCTGCGCATTCAGCCCCAGGATCACCTGCTGCCGCAGCTGCGCCGCGGGGTCCGGCTTCGGCGTGGCAGGCGCAGGAGCCGGCGAAGGTGCGGGCACGGGCACAGGCGCAGGCCCCGGCTCCACAGCGAAGGCGGCACAGGCCATGGTCGCAGCAAAGGAAGGCAACAGCAGCAGCGCGAAGCGGGTCATGCGGCGGGGAATTTCCACCCGGAACCGCTGCGCGTCGAGCGGGAAGAGCGGAGGGGTATGTATCCCATCAAGCGCGGGAGTTCACCGGGCAAGGGCAGCCAGGCACTGCTGGAGCGTTTCCGGTGCCCAAGCCCGCTCACCCTCAGGAAGGAAGCAGCCGGGACGAGAACACAACGTCGCCGCCGACCTTCACGGCCTTGATCTCGAAGCGAGAAGAGTTCCCATTGCCAAAGAAATTCGCCGCATTCATCCCCAACAAATTCTCTTTGAACTTGAAGGGCTGGACAAGTTGGGAATGGACAAAGCGCCGCAATCCTTCGCTCTGCAGGGCATCCTCCACCCGTTGGTTGGGCAGAAGGATCTGCGCGAACAGGTTTCGCCACGCGAGGCGCGTGGAGACGAGCTCCAGACCCGCTAGCGAGAATGCAAAGTCCGCTTCTCCGAGAGTAGATGATTGCGCGCCACTCCCCATCTTGAGTTTCACCGATACGTTCCGGGACTTCAGCTGCTCTTGATCCTGCTCCAAATCGATCTCCACTTGGTAGCGGTCAATGTGCTGCGGCCCGGCGCGAAATTCGAAAGTCTCGTGCGGACGCAAGCCCGAGGCAAAAAAGCTGATACGGCTGCTGGCCAAGCGGGCGTAGGCCAGCTTGCCGATCTCCAGATCGATGAGGAGATACCTGAAGAGGTGACGGGGCCGGATTCCCAACGAACGTACAAGTTCGAGGAAATCTGCCCCTCCCAATGGAACCAGCGACTTCGTAAAGGTAGAGGGCATAAAGATATCGCGAGAGAAATTCTCCAGCGTCTTCACCGTGGCAATGAGCGCTTGCGAGGCCGCGCGGCCCCTGGCCCGCTTTCTGGTCCGGACGATCGCCTGCTGCATCGCTCGGCGGAGTTTCTCCTGTTCCCGTGCCTCGCGCGATGCGGCAATTGCTTGGTCGGCAAGCGCTGCGTCGTCCTGAAGCTTTTCGAAGGGGATCCGGAGAGGCTCGATCTGCCGCTCCATTTCGTCGAGATCGGCGGGCTCCAAACGCATCGCCTGCTCCTCCAAGGCGACGAAGAAGGCGCTCACTTCATCCGCGGGCGTATCGCTGCCGGATACAAAGCTGGCCTCGCGGTTGCGGCGGCCCTTCAAGGTGAGGTTTTGGCTTCCGACCGAGAAATGCTTTCCATCTAACAGCACAACCTTGGCGTGGAGGGCATCCACGTGAAAGACCTGCACCCCGGCGGTGATGAGTTTTCTGAGGACCTGCAGGCTCGAAGCACCGGAGATGAAACTCATCGCGCTGAAATCGGTGAATAGGCGGGCAGCGCCGGGCTTGGCAGACTTGAACAAGCGGGCATCCGTCACGTAAGGAGCAGCCGCGCGGATTTCGCCGGCCCGGCCTGCGCATTCCAGCATCCACGCCGGGAGATGTTCAGCCGCGGCGTAGCGGGCTTGCCGGATTCGTGGTCGTTTCTTCATGAGAGATGAAGCGCACCGCGATTTCACCGCGGCGCTGGAAGAGATCGGAGCCTAGTGGTCCGCGGCTCCCCCGCACTCGCGGAGGGTGGCGAGCGCGGATTCGAGATCACGCGAGCCGAGACGGGTGTAGATCTCCACCGCGCGCCGGGCATGGGGCAAGCCCTCGCTTCCTTTGCCTCGCCGGACCAGGGCCGCAGCAAGGCAATCACAGTCGGAAGCTATCAGCTCTTGGCGGCCGAGCTTTTCGGCCAAGGCCAAGGCCTCTCGCGCCAAGGACTCGGCTTCCGCCCAGTTTTCCCGGTCACGAGCCAGCTCTGCCAGATTGCCGGTGTAGCTGGCCACGCCCTCGGTATAGCCGCTGGCGCGAGCCACCCGCAGCGCCTCCCTGTAGTCCCGCTCCGCCGCCTCGTGATCGCCGGATTCGTGCTCGGCATTGGCGAGATAGTTCAAGTCGATGGCCACGTCCCAACTTTCCGCCGACAGGCCGCGGTCCAGTTCGAGCACCTCCCGGTAGGCGGCAATGGCGGCGGGATAATCGGCCTTCATCTCATGCCCGTGGCCGCGCAGGCCGATTGCGATCGCACGCTCGCGGTTACCGGCCTTCGCTTCCTTCCAGTGAGCTGCGGCACGACCGGCGGCGGCCAGCACCTCATCCGCCTGGCCGTGCATATGATAGACATATCCCGTGTAATAAGCCCTCCAGCCGGCCTGATAGTGGTCCTCCACCGCCAAGGCTTTGGCCTCCGCTTGCTCCGAAAGTGCAAGCCATTCATCCCAGCGGCCCGTGAAATCCAGAAAGCGTCCCAGCGCTTCGCACACCATTTGCAAGCGCACGTTCGGCCCGGCCAGAAAGAGCTTCAGCGCCGGGGCCACGCCATCCCAGGCGGCATCCAGCAGCGGGAAGCGCTCGTGCTTCCGACCACTATTCTCCACGATCATCGCATAAGCACGATTCTGCAACCGCTCTCCGGTCTCCTTCACCACTTCCCGACGGTGCTCGCGCAGAAAAGCGGCCACCATGGGACCGAGAGCGTAAGCCTGCGATTCCTCAGAGGGAGTAGCCAGCGATCGATTCACCAAACTATTCAGAGCTTTCAAGCAAGGCTCGGCTTCCAGCTCCGCAAGTGGAGCGATGTGCTTCACCTTCGCTGGCAGCGTGAAGTAAGTGAGCGCGGCGATGACCCACATCTCTTCCTCCGAGAAGTCCTCCACCAGATCCCCGAAGATGAACTCCAGCGGGTCATTCCCCTTCGGGCAGGAGAGCAGGAACTCGATCGCATCCGTGAAGGTGCGGCAGTGGCCGCGGCCGATCTGTCCGGCGGTCCAGCGCAGGAGCAGTGGCTTCCCGGAGGTCTGCGTGTAGAGCGTGATGCGCTCGGCCTCGCTGGTCTTGGCGAGTTCGGGGTTGTGCTTCGCGAGTTCCTCCAGTGTCTCCAGCGCCGCTTCCTGGCTGAGCTGGCCGAGGATCAATTCCTCCGCGCCGGAGCCGATGCGGCCGCGGCTTGTCAGGATGGCCTTGCAGCCGGGCGGCAGCTTCTTGACGAGGGTGAGGATGCTGCCGCGTTCACCGCGGGTGAGGCTTTCGAGGTTATCCAGCAGCAGCAGGGTCTGGGTGCCGCGCAGCGCTTCTAACAGATGGCGCGGGCGCTGTTCCTCCGGCAGTTTGGCGATCTCCGGGTGGCCGAGCTCGCGGGCGAGTTCATTGTAGAGTTCCTGCAGGCCGGTGAGGATGAAGCCGCTGAGATCGCGCTCGCCGTCATCATCCAGGTCGCGGGTCTTGAGGCTGATGAAGATGATGCGCTTGAAGTCTTCCGGCGGGGCATCGTAGGCGGCGCGCACGGCCAGCGAGGTCTTGCCCATGCCGCCGGGGCCATCGATGAGTGCGCCCCAGGTGCGGCTGGCGGGATCCAGCGCATCGGCGATGATCCGCAGTTCATCCTCCCGGCCGAAGAAGGGCTGGAGGCCGGGGAGATTGTGCGGGATGGAGGTATTGAGCGGGGCGAGATTGACCGGCAGCAGGGGCAGGTAGTGGTCCTCTTCCAGGCCTTCATTCAGGGCGAGGCGCTGGAGGATTTTCTCCGCGGCTTCATGCGCGGTCTTGCCATCCAGCTCCATGAAGCCGGCGAGATTGTGCAGGTCATCCACCGCCACCCTGTCGAAGCGCGCGGGCATGATCTGCGTGGCGCGCCCATCCATGATGAGCGAGTAGATGGCCCGCCACTCCAGGCCGCACCAGGGCTTGGCCTCGTAGTCCCGGCAGAAGACGGGGACGATGAGCGTGGAGTGGTCGCGGTAGAGCTTCGGCAGCTCGCGGGCGAGATCGGGGTGGGAGAACTCCGCCTCGTGATAGGCATCGTAGAGGATCGCCCCGCGCCCGAAGCGCCCGGCAAGCAAGCCCGCGATCCGCGCGACATGTTCACGCTTCTCCCCGGCGAAGGAGAAGGCGATGCGGAAGCGCTTGGGGGGAGGAGGGGTGGGAGGCATGGGGGTTAGTGGGAGGATGGAAGGAAAGCTGGGGCTGGGAGCGGCTACTCTGCGGAGGCTTCCTCGCACAAGCGGAGGGCCGCAAGGGCGAGCTTGAGGTTGGGAGAGCCCAGACGGGTGTAGATCTCCACCCCTTGGCGGGCATAGGACAGTCCCTCGACGGGTTTGCCTTGGCAGGCGAGAGCCCGGGCCAGGCAAACACAATTCGAAGAGATCAACTCTTGGCGACCGAGATTTTCAGCCAAGAGCAGGGCTTCGCGGGCAAAATACTCGGCACCCTTCCAGTCCTTCCGGTCGAAAGCAAGCAGCCCCAAGTTGCCAGTGAAGACGACCACGCCCTCGGCATGGCCGATGGCGCGTGCCACCTGCAGTGCCTCCTGGTAGTTCCGCTCTGCCTCATCGTGATCTCCGGAGAAACCCGCGACATCTGCAAGGTCGCCTAAGACCATAACCACATCCTCGTTTTCAGCGGACAAGCTGCGGAACAGTTTGAGCGCCTCTTGGTAGGCCTCAATGGCGGCTGAATACTCGGCTTTCGTTTGATGTCCTATCCCACGCAGACGGATCGCACAGGCGCGCTCGCGAGTGTCGGCCTGTGCTATCTCCCAATGCGCCGCGGCGCGGTCGGCACCGGCTAGCACCCCATCCGCCTGGCGGCGGAGAAAATTGATGTAGCCTGCCTGATGGGCCCGCCAACCGGCGCTGCCATGATCACCTTCCGCGACCGCTCTGACCTCAGCCTGTTCCTCAAGAGAAAGCCACTCATCCCATCGGCCCGTAAAATCCAAAAAATCGCCCACCGCGGTGCACACCTCATCTAGACGTTCGCTCGGCCCCGCCAGAAAGAGCGGCAGTGCGGGTGCCACGCTATCCCAAGCGGCGTCCAGGATCGAAAAACGGTCGTGCTTCTGGTAGCCGTTCTCTACGATCAGCGCGTATGCACGCTTCTCCAAGCGATCCCCCGTCTCCTTCACCATCTCCCGTCGATGCTCGCGCAGAAAGGCCGCGACCATGGGAACTAGGACAAAGCTTTGAGATTCCTTCGAAGGAGTGGCCAACGAGCGATTCACGAGGCTATTCAACGCCTTCAAACAAGGCTCCTCCTCCAAGTCCGCCAGCGGCGCGATATGCTTCACCTTCACCGGCAAGGTGAAGTAAGTCAGCGCCGCGATGACCTTCATTTCCTCCTCCGAGAAGTCCTCCACCAAATCCCCGAAGATGAACTTCAGCGGATCATTCCCTTTCGGACAAGAGAGCAGGAAGGCGATCGCATCCGTAAAAGTCCGGCAATGCCCACGGCCCAATTGCCCGGCGGTCCAGCGCAGAAGCAGCGGCTTCCCGGAAGTCTGCGTGTAAAGCGTGATGCGCTCCGCCTCGCTGGTCTTGGCGAGTTCGGGGTTGTGCCGCGCGAGTTCCGCCAGCGCCTCCAGTGCCGCTTCCTGGCTAAGCTGGCCGAGGATCAATTCCTCCGCGCCGGAGCCGATGCGCCCGCGGCTTGTTAGAATGGCCTTGCAGCCTTGCGGCAGGCGCTTGACGAGGGTGAGGATGGTGCCTCGATCCTGGATGGTGAGGCTCTCCAGGTTATCGAGCACCAGCAGGATCCGCTGGCCGCGCAGTGCATCTAACAGCGCACGGGGGCGCTGGTCTTCCGGCAGCTTCGGGATGTCCGGGTGGCCCAGCTCGCGCGCGAGTTCATTGTAGAGCTCCTGCAGGCCGGTGAGGATGAAGCCGCTCAGGTCCCGCTCGCCATCGTCATCCAGCTCGCGGGTCTTCAGGCTGATGAAGATGATCCGCTCGAAGTCCTCCGGCGGCGCAGCGTAGGCAGCGCGCACGGCCAGCGAGGTCTTGCCCATGCCGCCGGGGCCATCGATGAGCGCGCCCCAGATGCGGGACTCCGGTTCCAGCGCGCCGCGGATAATCTCCAACTCCCCTTCCCTGCCGAAGAAGGGCTGGATGCTGGGCAGGTTGTTCGGGATGGAGGTGCGCAGCGCAGCAAGATTCAGCGGCGGCGCCGCGGGCACCCTGCCGCCGAGCCAGCGGACGATGGCATCGAAGTCCCGGTCGATATCGAAGCGGTGGTAGGCGCGGAGCATCGCCGGAACCTGCTCATCCGGGACCTTGCCGAAGCAGGCGATGCGGATCCCGGGATTCCGCCCCTGCCCGTCGTAGAGCCGCTGGTCGATCAGCCGGGCTTCGCGCGCTGCCCCGCGGCCGGTGCCGGGCTGCGCCGTGAGCTCGAAGCCGCGGAACCACTCTTCTTCACCGATGACGAGGATCTTCTCCGCGCGGCGTACTTGTTCATCGCACCACCTGGGCCAGCCGCCATCATCGGGACCGCCGGGGTGCTGCTCCAAGTAGAATTGATCCAGGATCACCTCCACGCCGCAGCCCTGCAGGCGCTCCGCGAAGCTGCGGACACGGGCCGCTTGGGCATCATCCGTGTTGCGATAGCTGATGAAGGTGCGAGTCATGGAGAGAGAGACGGGCGGAGGCTAATCCATCAGGGTGGCACTAGCCGCCGCACATATAGAGGGTCTCTAGGGCGGATCCGAGGGAGGGCGTCCCAAGGCGGGTGTAGATCTCCACCGCGCGCCGGGCATGAGGCAGGCCTGCGGCGGGCTTGTCCTGGCGGGCGAGCGCCCGGGCAAGACGCTCGCAGTTCACCGCGATCAACTCCTGGCGGCCGACTTGCTCGCACAGGGCCAGCGCCTCCCGGGACAAGGACTCGGCCTCCGCCCAGTCCTCCCGGGAGAGAGCCACTCCGGCCAGATTGCCGGTGAAATTCGCCACGCCTTCGGGATAGCCGGCAGCGCGGGCCACGCGCAGCGCCCTTTGGTAGTTCCGCTCCGCCGCCCGGCTGTTGCCGGACGAGTTCCAGGCATGGGCCATGGCATTCAGCACCAGCGAGACATCCTCGCTCTCCGCGGACAGGCTGCGGAAGAGTTGATACGCTTGCCGGTAGGCGGTGATGGCCCCGGGATAGTCCGCCTTCATGCGCAGCCCGTGCCCCCGCAAGCGGACGGCCGAGGCGCGCTCGCGGATACCCGCCCGGGGATCCTGCCAATGCCGATCGGCACGCCCGGCACAGCCCAGGACCTCATCCGCCTGGCCGCGGATGAAGTGGACGTAGCCCGCATCATAGGCCCGCCAGCCGGCCTTGATCGGATCACCTGCCAGCACGGCCTTTTCTTCCGCCTGCAGCATGAGCGCGAGTGCCTCGTCCCAGCGCCCCGTGAACTCGAGAAAGGTGGGCAGTGCATCGCACACCTGCTGCAGGCGCTCATTCGGCCCGGCCAGGAAGAGCGGCAGCGCCGGGGCCACGCCATCCCATGCGGCATCCAGCACCGGGAAGCGCCGGTGCTCGTCATAGCCATTCTCCACGATGCATGAGTAGGCCTGCTCTTCCAGCCGCGCCCCGGTCTCTGCCACCTGCTCACGGCGGTGCTCCCGCAGGAAAGCGGTGACCACCGGCACCAGGACGAAGGCCTGCGATTCCTCCGCGAAGACGGCCAGCGAGCGATTGACCAGGCCATTCAAGGCCCACACGCAGGGCTGCTCCTCCAGTCCCGCCAGTGCTGCGATGTGCCCCACCTTCACCGGCTGGGTGAAGTAGGAAAGCGCCGCAATCGCCTTCATCTCCTCCAGCGTGAGATCTTCCACCAAATCCCCGAAGATGAATTCCAGCGAGTCATTCCCCTGCGGGCAGGAGAGCAGGAACTTGATCGCATCCGTAAAGGTCCGGCAATGCCCGCGGCCCAGCTGCCCGGCGGTCCAGCGCAGCAGCAGCGGCTTCCCGGCGGTCTGCGTGTAGAGCTCGATCCGCTCGGCCTCGCTGGTCTTGGCCAGTTCGGGATTGTGCTTCGCCAGTTCTTCCAAGGTATCCAGCGCCGCCTCCCGGCCGAGCTGGCCCAGGATCAACTCCTCCGTACCGGAGCCGATGCGCCCGCGGCTTGTTAGAATCGCCTTGCAGCCGGGGGACAGCTTCTTGACGAAGGTGAGGATGGTGCCGCGGTCGCCGCGCTTGAGGCTTTCGAGGTTGTCCAGAAGCAGCAAGGTCTTCGTGCCGCGCAGCGCGTCTAACAGCATGCGCGGGCGTTCTCCTTCCCGGGCCTTCGGGATCTCCAGCTGGCCCAGCTCGCGGGCGAGTTCATTGTAGAGCTCCTGGAGGCCGGTGAGGATGAAGCCGCTCATGTCCCGCTCGCCGTCGTCTTCCAGCTCCCGGGTCTTCAGGCTGATGAAGATGATGCGCGTGAAATCTTCCGGCGGGGCAGCGTAGGCGGCGCGCACGGCCAGTGAGGTCTTGCCCATGCCACCGGGGCCATCAATGAGCGCACCCCAGGTGGGGTTGTCGGGATCGAGCGCATCGGCGATGAGCTTGAGCTCCCTTTCCCGGCCGAAGAAGGGCTGGAGGCCGGGAAGGTTGTGGGGGATGGAGGTGGCGACCGCGGGCCGGGCCTTGTAGTGGTTCCCGGGCCTGCCCTCGTTCAGGGCCAGGCGCTCGAGGATGAGCTCCGCCACACGCTGCGGTGTCTCACCGTCCAGCTCGATGAAGCCGCTCAGCCCATGCAGGTCATCCACCAGCACCTGACCGAAGCGCAGGGGCATGATCTCCCGGGGATCGCGGGCCATGATGATGGAGTAGATGGCCCGCCACTCCAGGCGGCACCATTTCCTGCTAGCGTACTCCGGGCAGAAGACGGGGACGATGAGATCGCTTTGGTCACGGTAGAGCTTGGGCAGGTCGAAGGCCAGATTGGGATTGGCGAACTCCGCCTGGTGATACTCGTCATAGAGGATCGCCTCCTGCCCGAAACGCGCGGCCAGCAGCCCCGCCACCTCCGCCACATAGTCCCGCTGCTCCCCGGCGAAGGAGAAGGCAATGCGGAAGCGCTTGGGGGGAGTCATGTCAGGAGCAGCAAGCAATGGATCAGGGGTGTGAGGAAAGGTCAGACGGGGGATGCTTCATTCCGTGTCCCCTTCCCCGCACTCCCGGAGGATCTCAAGGACTTCGCCGCGGTCGGGGTGGCCAAGGGTGATGTAGATCTCAAGCGCATGCCTGAGATGAGGCAGGGCCTCCGCGATCCGGCCCTGCTTCTGCAGGGCCACGCCGAGGCGGTGGTTCGCCCCGCCAATCAGCTCCTGGCGGCCGAGCTCCGCGACAAGCGGCAGCGCCCGGCGGGCTGCCACCTCACCGGCGGACCAGTCTCCCCGATCGATCCCCAGCGCGGCCAGATTCACCCATGAGATGGCCACCATCTCGCGATCGCCCTGCTTCTCGCCGATGGCCATGGCCTCGAGGTGGTGGCGCTCCGCGGCATCGAAGTGCCCCGCCAGGCGCTCGGCCCCGGCCAGACTGCTCAGGCCATTCGCCAGGTCTTCCGGCCGGGCGGAGGACGCGCGGTCCAGCGCCACGGCTTCACTATGGGCCCGGACCGCGGCGACGTGATCTTCCCGGATCTGGTAGGCATGGCCGCGGAGGCGGATGGCGGCGGCTCTCTCGCGCGGCGGGTCACCCGCCTTTTTCCAGTGGGCCAGGGCGCGGTCGGCACAGTCCAGCACCTCCACCGTCTGCTTGCGCAGGGCATGCAAGAAGCCCAGCTCATAGGCCCGCCAGCCGGCTTTGAATTCATCTCCGGAGTCCACGGCCCTGGTCTCCGCCTCCGTGAGCAGCGCCTTCCACTCCTCCCAGCGGCCGGTGAATTCCAGGAACTCGGCCAGCGCATCGCATACCTTCTGCAGGGCATCCCCGGGCCCGCGCAGGAAGAGCTCCAGCGCCAAGGCGATCCAGTCCCAACCGGCATCCAGCAGCGGAAAACGATCGTGCTGGAGGGAGCCATTTTCGAGGATCGCGGCATAGGCACGCTTTTCCAGACGATCGCCCGTCTCCTTCACGGCTTCGGGGCGATACTCGCACAGGAAATCAGCAGCCAGGGGAATGATGGAGAACTCCCGGAACTCCTCTCCGGGCAGGACCAACGAGCGGTTCGCCAGGTGCTTCAATGCTTTGAGAGACTCAGCTTCCTCCAAGCCGGCGAGGATTGCCACGTGCGCCACCTTCGCAGGGCGGGTGAAATAAGTGAGCGCGGAGAGTGCCGCCATCTCCTCCGTCGAGAAGTCATCCACCAGATCCCTGAAGATGAATTTCAGCGCATCATTTCCCTCCGGGCAGGAGCACAGGTAAGCGATCGTGTCCTGGATGGTGTGGCAATGGCCCCGGCCGAGCTGTCCGGCGCACCAGCGCAGCAGCAAGGGGTTCCCCCCGGTATGCACGTGGAGGGCAATGCGCTCCTCCTGGCTGGTCTTGGCAAGGGGCGGGCTATGTCGGGCGAGTTCGGCCAGGGTGCGGAGCGCGGTCTCCTGGCTGAGCTGGCCGAGGATCAATTCCTCCGCACCGGAACCGATGCGCCCGCGGCTGGTCAGGATCGCCTTGCAGCCCAAGGGCAGCTTCTTGACGAAGGTGAGAATGGTCCCACGGCTGCCACGGGTGAGGTTTTCCAGGTTGTCGAGCACCAGCAGGGTCCGGGTGTCCTGCAGCGCGTCTAACAGCATGCGCGGGCGCTGTTCCTCCAAGGCCTTCGGGATCTCTATCCTGCCCAGCTCGCGGGCGAGTTCGTCGTAAAGTTCCTGCAGGCCGGTGAGGATGAAGCCGCTCAGGTCCCGCTCGCCATCATCATCCAGTTCCCGGGTCTTCAGGCTGAGGAAAATGATGCGCTTGAAATCTTCCGGTCGGGCATCGTAGGCGGCGCGGACGGCCAGGGAGGTCTTGCCCATGCCACCGGGGCCATCGATGATCGCACCCCAGATGCGGCTGTCGGGATCGAGCGCATCGGCGATGATCTTCAGCTCTTTCTCCCGGCCGAAGAAGGGCTGGAGGCTGGGAAGATTGTGGGGGACCTCGGTGCTGAGGGGCTCGGTCACCACGGCTGAGGGCGCGGGTTTAACCCGAAAATAATGGTCCTTGGGCTTGCCCTCGTTCAGCGCGAGACGTTCGAGGATGAGCCACGCCACCTTCTGCGGGGTCTCTTCATCCAACTCGATGAAACCGCTCAGGCCGTGCAGGTCATCCACCTCCGCGTGGTCGAAGCGCAGGGGCATGATCTGCCGGGGATCGCGTGAATTGCGGGACTTGATGATGGAGAAGATCGCCCGCCATTCCAGGTGGCACCATTCCTTGTGCTCATAGTCCGGGCAGAAGATGGGGACGATCAGGTCGCTGTCATCGCGGTAGAGCTTGGGGAGAGTCATGGCGAGATCGGGATGGGCGAACTCGGCCTGGTGGAACTTGTCGTAGAGGATCGCTTCCTTCCCGAAATGCTCGGCGAGCAGCGCAGCCATCTCCGCCACATAGAGGCGCCGCTCCCCGGCGAAGGAGAGGGCGATGCGGAAGCGCTTGGGGGAAGGAGGCGGGCTGGGCGGCATGGGGGTGGT
>OUMS01000024.1_pt1 | contig 14181 bp, 14 predicted proteins | sample 1691071 | NCBI WGS metagenome assembly OUMS01 (sample SAMEA3914864, study PRJEB12502) | metagenome | biome: forest; material: soil | place: USA | collected 2012-03-12 | depth 0.3 m | reverse complement strand
GCCATTCCCCCACGCCGCCAGCGAAACGGAGCGCGGACGTGGGCGCCTGCCCGTGGCCTCGCTGCCGGTTTCCCAAGGCGAAAGCCCGCCTCCCGCGCGGATGCCCTTCTCGCTGCCGGTGCTTGATCTCAATGCGTCAAGGCCATCGGCACCCGATCCGGGACCGCCGACACCCTCGCCCTTCGAGCAGCCGCCACCCTCTCCCATCCCGCCGCGCGAGCAAGACCCGCTGCCGGCCCTGACTGCCGATTTCACGGACGCGGACCTGAGCGCTGCCCTGCTGCCGTTGGTGGCCGGGGCGATTTCCGCCGCCCCGAATTTCGACGAGGTCGCCTTCGAGGCGATCCTGCGGGCGACCTTCCGCCGGGCGCTGGCAGAGCACCAGAACGGGCCCTTCCAGAAGCCGGGCTGGCCCAGCCGCGCACTGTGGCACCTGCAGGCGCTCTTCAGCAGCCGGGCCTACGAGGAGGTGCTGGCGGACAAGATCCGCCGCTTCCACGTGGAGGAGGTCTACCTTCTGGACCGCGACCGGCTCTCGCTGGTGTCCTACGCCAGTGCGGACCCGGTGCGGCACGCAAATCCGCGGAAGGTGGGCTCCTTTGCCCGCCAGCTCGCCCTGCGCCTGCGGGACGATAGCGGGGCACTACAGCTAGGCGTGGAGCTGGGCGAGGGCCGCCGGACCTACGTCCGGGCCGGGCGCTTCTGCTACATGATCGCGGTCATCACCGGGGAGAGCAATGACCTGATGAAGGCGGACCTGGACTTCGCGCTCAAGCGGATCGAGACCCGCTACAAGACGCCCTTCGTCCAAGGCCAGCCGCTGCTGAAGGAACTCCAGCCGCTGCTGGAGGAGTGCCTGCTGATCCATTCGCCCGTGGCGCCCGCTGGAACTTGAGTTGTCTCAAAGACCACTGATCCCTTGACCATGGGGCTTGCGATCCCTACGCCTCCCCCCGCACATGGGATTTGACACTCTAGGCCTTTCAGATGCCGTCCTCGAAGCCGTGACGGAGTCGGGCTACGAAAACCCCACCCCGATTCAGGCGCAGGCGATTCCGCTGATCCTGGGGGGGCGGGACGTGATCGGTGCGTCCCAGACCGGCACCGGCAAGACCGCGGCCTTCGCCCTGCCGACGCTGAGCAAGCTCACGCCCATGGGCAAGCCGCAGATCCTGGTGCTGGAGCCGACCCGCGAGCTGGCCCACCAGGTGGCCGAGCAGTTCGAGAAATACGGCAAGCACACCGGCCTGAAGGTGGCGCTGCTCTATGGCGGCGTGGGCTACGGCGAGCAGCAGAAGGCGCTGCAGGCGGGAGCGGACATCGTGGTGGCCACGCCCGGCCGCCTGGTGGACCATTTCTTCCGCGCGACGATGCGCTTCGGCGAGGTGAAGATCCTGATCCTGGACGAGGTGGACCGCATGCTCGACATGGGCTTCCTGCCGCAGGTCCGGAAGATCGTGAATTTCTGCCCCTGGGAAGGACGCCAGACCCTGTTCTTCTCCGCGACGATGCCGCCGGCGATCCAGACCTTCGCGCAGTGGTGTCTCACCGATCCGGTGAGCGTGGAGATCGCGCGCCGCGCGGTGGCCTCCACGGTGACGCATGCTTTCTATCCGGTCTCGATGGACCAGCGCGATGAGCTGCTGCTGGCGCTGCTGGACAAGACCGAGTATCACTCGGTGATGATTTTCACCCGCACTCGCAAGGAGGCGGACCAGGTCTGCGCGCTGATCAAGCGCGAGGGCCAGGAGAAGGTGGCAGCCATGCACTCCGACATCAATCAGGTGGACCGGATGAAGGCGCTGGCCGGCTTCAAGAGCGGCGACTACGAGGTGCTGGTGGCCACGGACGTGGCTGCACGCGGGATCGATATCTCGGGCGTGTCGCACGTGATCAACTACCGGGTTCCGGAGAATGCCGAGGACTACGTGCACCGCATCGGCCGGACCGGCCGTGCGGAGGCTGAAGGCGATGCCTTCACGCTGCTGACGGCGGATGAGCTGGAGTATGCGAAGTCGGTGGAGATCTTCGTCGACCAGAAGATCCCGCGGCGGAAGCTGGATGGCTTCGACTACATCTACACGGCGCTGCTCGATGACTCTCCGTCCAAGCCGATCCGCAAGAAGCCAACGGGCGGAAAGAAGAAGCGGAGGTAAGTCAGCCGCATGAGCCAGACCGGGAAGCAAGCTTGCGACAATGCCCCCACAAGCCCCGGGGAATTGGCGCAGCACTTGGCCGGATGGGAGCGACGGCAGCGGGCGAAGTTCCGCATGCGCGCGGTGCTGGCAGTGTTCTTTTTCGTGGGGATGATCGTCATGCTATTCCTCCTTTCCAGCAATCCCTCGAAGGGTCAGGAGGCCATTGGTGCCGCGGTGATCTTCGGCTTGGCAGGCATCTTCCAGTCCATTCTCGCGCTCTCTGCCCGGGCCGAGGGCCGGGCGCTGCAAAGTTGCAAGAAAGCCGTGGAAGCGAAGGAAGCCCAACGACAACAGCCATGATCCTGGAGATCTTCACACTCTGTGATGCCGCGACGGTGCACGCGGGGAAGATGAACATTCTCGGCTCCTTCGATACGCTGTCGTCCGAGACCTTTCCCGCACAGCATACGGACTGCGTGGTGGCCTGCAAGATGCGGACGACGCACGAGGATACAGAGCCGATGAACATCGAGATGCACATCATCGATCCCGACGGGAAGGATGTGATTCCGCCGGTTTCGAACCAGCTCGAGGGTGGGCCGCGCCTGCATCATCACCTGTGGCACATTCGCGGCTTCCCGCTGCCGGTGCCGGGAGTTTTCTACGTGGATCTCATTGCGAACGGTGTGCTACTCGGCCGGAATCCGCTGTTCGTGAAGAAGACGGCCGGGCGCGGTGGGAGCGAGGGGACTTGAAGGAGTTTTTGCCATGCGCGTGCTCGCCATTGACCCCGCGATTCGGAACACCGGCTATGCCGTAGTGGAGGGCATGGGCCGCGAGGTGAAGGCGCTTGCATACGAGGTGATCTCGATCCCCGACAAGCTGCCGCAATCCGCGGCGCTGGCTGCGGTGCGGGCCCATTTGAGAAACGTCATCGAGAAACACCAGCCGGATGAGGTGGCGGTGGAAGGGATCATCTACGTGCAGTCGCACCGCACGGCGATCTCCATGGGCGCGGCGCGCGCGGCAGCTTTGATCGCTGCGGCGGACGCGGGCTTGCGCGTGTATGAGTACGCGCCGATGAAGGTGAAGATGGCAGTGGTCGGCAAGGGCAAGGCGGACAAGCAGCAGGTGGCCTTCATGGTGCGCGCGCTGTTAGGCTTGGCGGAGACGCCGCCGCACGATGCCGCCGATGCGCTGGCGATCGGGCTGGCTCACCTCCAGGCCTCCGATCCGCTGAAGGCGAAGATGCTGGAGAGAAGGCAGGTATGAAGACGATCCGATTGGGCGAAGGCATTTCCTACGAGGACGGGCTCAAGCAGCAGGACGCCGCGGTGGATGCCCTGTTAGACGGTAGCGGCGGGGAGACGCTTTTCCTGTTAGAACACGCACCGGTTTACACGATCGGCCGCCTGCGAGACCAATCCTCCCTGCGTGATGCATCCATCCTTCCAGCACCCGTTCACGAAACGAACCGCGGCGGCCAGGCGACCTACCACGGGCCGGGCCAATTGGTCGGCTACCCGATCCTCGACCTCCGCGAGCGGAACCGCGATCTCCACGCACATCTACGCGGCATCGAGGAGGCGCTGATCCTGACCTGCCAAGACTTCGGCATTCCCGCCGGCCGCCGCGAGGGCCTGACGGGCGTGTGGGTGGAAAACCGCAAGCTCGCCTCCATCGGCGTGGGCGTGCGGAAGTGGATCTCCATGCACGGCTTCGCGATCAATATCACACCGGAATCCCTGCTGCCCTTCTTCGCCATCACGCCCTGCGGGATCGATGGCGTGGTGATGAGCTGCGTGGCCACAGAAGCAAAGCGCAGCGTGACGGTCGAGGAATTCACCTCGGCCTTCGTGCCGCATTTCACGAGCCTTTTCGAGCGGGCGTCCTGATTCCGCGGCTCAGGCCAGGTTGGTGAAGACCACCTGCACGTCGTCATCCTCCTCGATCTTCTCCAGGATCACTTCGACCTCCGCCATCTGCTCTTCGGTCAGCTCGATCGGCTGGGTCGGGATGCGCTCCAAGCCGGCCTTCTTCACTGGGATGCCCAGCTTCTCGAAGCCCGCGGTCAGGCTGGAGAAGCTGGCATACTCGCCGATGGCACGGGCGATGCCGTCCTCGACTTCCAACTCTTCAAGCCCGGCGTCGATGAGCTCGAGTTCGAGTTCTTCCAGGTTTGTCTGCGGGGTGACTTCGAATTCCACCACCGACTTGCGGGTGAACATGAAATCGAGCTGGCCACTGTTCACCACCTGGCCGCCGTTCTTGTTGAAAATGGTCTTCATATTGACCACCGAGCGGTTGGTGTTGTCGGTGGCGCACTCGATGTAGAAGAGCGAGCCATGCGGGCCCTTGGCCTCGTAGGCGACTTCCACGATGTCCGCGGCATCCTTGCCCGCGGCGCGCTTGATGGCGGCATCGATCTTGTCCTTCGGCAGGTTCTGGCCCTTCGCGTTGGCGATCGCCAGGCGCAGCGGGGCGTTGGCGGCGGGTTCGGGGCCGCCGTTCTTGGCGGCCATGGTGATGGCTTTGGCAAGCTTCGGGAAAACCCGGGACATGGTGTCCCAGCGGGCTTCCTTGGCACGGCGGCGGCATTCGAAGGCGCGTCCCATAAATGAAGTGAAAGGTTCTTGGTTGGCGGAATTGAAGCGGATTCAGCGCGTCCGGCAAGCCTCCCTTCCAGCCGGGCCCGGGGATGGACAAGTTTCCGCCAAACTGCCAGATAGCCCGACAAGCGAGCCATCGCGCCACCTTCCCCACCCCCTATCCCGTGCCTGAATCCACCATCGAGCAACTCCTCCAAGCCTTCGCCGCCGAAATGGCCGGCTTGCAGAGGTATCCGCTTCCCAGTTGGACCAAGTCACCGCACGGGCTCGAGCTGGCAAAATTCCCGGCACCAGAGCTGATCCTGGAAAGCCTGCGCGCCATCGCAGCGTCGCCGGGTGGCCAGGTCAGCGGCGGCTTCGCGATGGACTGGTATTTATCCCCGGTGATACAAGGCGCCGCGCGCAAGAAGGGCGAATGGGACATCGAGTCGGCTAGGGCCGTGCTCGATCAGTTGCACAAGATGGCGGAGCGGCTCTCGGAGAATATCGTCACCCTGTCATTTCCTTACCCGGCGCTCGCAGCGGTATCGGCGATCGACCGGGCAGCGCTGGACAAGACCTTGCTTGAAGATGCCGCTACCCGATTGATCGACCGCTACCGGACGATTGCCTTGGACCGGTTCAAGGCAGACAACGAGAGGCTCGCCCAGCATCCGGAATTCATCCCGGAAGGCTATACCGAGGCGCACGCTGCGGCAGCGGAAATCAAAATCCGCGAATACCCCGAGCAGTCTTTTGACAGCGACGGCAAGAAGCTGATCGGCATTCTCCGGCGCTGGCTGGACGGTGCGGATGCATGGGAAGAGGATGACTGGGGATTGCAGGCGATTCCGCTCTTGAAGCATCCCGAGAACAGCCGCGAATTCGAACTGAAGCTTCTCAGCCTTTATCCGAAGCACAGCGGTCGCCATGAGTGGGCCCTGACCACCCCGCGGCCGGGATCCGGTTGCTTCCTGGGGCCCAACAACCTGCGGCGCCTCATGCAAGCGGTCGACAAGCTTTCGCCACCGCTCGGCGACGAGGAGGCGCAGGTGATCCGGGACGCGATGGTTTCCGCATGGGAGACGGTAGAGGGCATCGGAAAGCGCAGCGGCAAGCTTGGCACCCATTGCCTGAAGGCTCTAACAGGTCGGAAAGATCTCCTTCAAGAGATCCTCCCTTCGCTCAGGGGCGCTCAAATCAGGAAACAGGTGGAAGCCGCCATCGCTGCCTCCTGAGATAGCGGCTTCATGCCCTGCTCCTTACCCGCAAGTCGGGCGACGGTGGTGGAGGCTTGGCTGAACCACCGGTAAGCACAGCAAACACCATTGAGCCCCGGCAGGGGCGACGGAAATGAATGCCGGAAGCACCGGGGTGATTCCGGCACCTGGAGTGACCGTGCCGGGAAGCTCTAAGAAGTACGATATCGCTCGTAGAAGCGGCACTTCCGTCGGCCCTCCGGGGCGGCAATCCATGTGGCGGCCTGTCCGGTGGTTCCGCAAAGCCTCCACCACCGGCTTGTATGTTCCGATGCGCCTCCAGCGCGAAGAGCCGGTCATGTTGCCACCGACATCGGCATTGCACGGAGCCTCTGCTTGGTGGCGGAGAAGATCGCGCCCACCATGGCCGGGGCGATTGCCATGATCGGGCACTCCCCTGCCCCGGCGGAGGGCAGGTCCTTCCGGTCTAACAGGACAATATCAATCGGCGGCACATCGGAGAAGCGCGGCACGCGGTATTGGGAAAAGCGGGGATTCAGGATCTTGCCATCCGCAAACTGGATCGCCTCGGAAAGCGCGCCGCCCAAGCCCATGACGATGGCGCCCTCGACTTGGTTCTTCAAGTGCAGCGGATTGACGACCGCCCCGCACTCGAAGGCCGCGACGATGCGCTTGAGTTCAACATCACCGCCTTTCACTTCGAGCTCCACGCAGTTCGCGACATAGCCGCCTTTATCAATGCCGCAGGCGATTCCGCAATGGCCCTTGCGATCCTTCCAGCCGAAGCGCTCGGCCGCCGCTTTCAAGACGGCACTTAGCCGCTCATCCTCCAGGTTCCGCAGACGGAACTCCAGGGGATCGATGCCTGCCAGCACGGCCAGCTCTTCCATCGCCACCTCACGGGCGAAGTTGTTCGCGGAGGCGGCGAGCCCGCGGTACGAGCCCTGCCGTAGCGGGGACTTGCTATTGTGGCTGCGCACGAACTTCTCCGGCACGGCATAGGGTGTCTCAATCGCCGCGCCGCCGGGGTTGTGGCTGTGGAATTCCCATGCGGCGAGCTTGCCCTGGTCATTGATTGCCGCCTTCACCTCGATCACCGCGGCGGGCCGGAAGTAGGCCCAGCGGAACTCTTCCTCGCGGGTCCATGCCAGCTTCACCGGCTTGCCCGCGGCCTTCGCCAGGCGTGCAGCTTCCACTGCGGCCTCACCGCTGTGCTTGCCGCCGTAGCCGGAACCTGTGTCGGGAACGATCACACGGACCTTGTCCGGCGGCAGCGAGAAGGCGCTCACCAGTTCATCCTTCACGCCGAAGGGCCGCTGCGTGCCGGTCCACACGGTGAGCTTGCCATCCTTCCACTCCGCGAGACCAGCGCGGGTCTCCAGCGGGCAGTGGGCGATGTATTCCACGGTGTAAGTCTGCTCCAACTTCTGCGCGGCACCCGCGAGCGCCTCGTCGATGCGTTTGCCTTGATCACCTCGATCAAAGCTGTTCGTGAGCACCTCGCGTAGTTCCTTGTTAGACGCACCGCCGCCGCCTTCCCACTCCGCGATCAGGGCTTCGAGAGCCTTCGTCGCGATGGCTGGATTCGGCGCGGTCACACCGACGAAGTCGCCATCCCGCACCACGTTCACACCCTCCATCGCCTTGGCCTTCGAGTCATCCAGCGACTTGAGCCTCGCACCATAGGCAGGGGCACGCAGCACCTTGCCATGTAGCATGCCGGGCAGGGACATGTCCGTGGTGTATTGGTGCATGCCGGTCACGAAGCCATGGCCATCGACCTTCGGCACCGGAGTGCCGGCGATCGTCCATTCGCTCGCAGGCTTGATCTGGATCTGATCGGTCACCGTGGCAGCCAGCTTCTGGTCTTTCAACAGTTCGCTATAGCTGATCGTCCGCGCGGGATGCGGCGGGATCTCGTGAATCACCTTCCCCCCTTCCACCCGCAGATGGCGACCGGGATAGGAAAGCTTCCATTGCTCGGCGGCGAGCTTGATCAATTCTTCCCGCGCCGCCGCCGCGACCTTGCGCAGATGCAGCGCCATATCCGGAGTCGTGCGGCTGCCAAAGGTTCCCATGTCAAAGGGCACGAGATCGGTATCCGCCATCAGCATGCGGATCGCGGAGATGGGCACCTGCAATTCCTCCGCAACCGCTTGGCTCAAGGAGGTGCGGATGTTCTGCCCCACCTCCGTCTTGCCGGTGAATACCTGCACTACGCCATCCTCCCCGATGTGCAGCCAGGCGCTCACTTCCATCGGCCGCGGCTGCCCGCCACGACGGCCACCACGGCCACCGCCGCTCTCTTGCGCGTTCAGGCGAGGCACACAGAAGGCCACGAGCATGCCCCCGCCGAGGATCTTGAAGAAGTGCCGCCGATCGAAGGAAAGAGGTTCGAGGGTCTTCATGGCTCGGTCTTCTTGGCAAGGGTTTCAGAAGCGATCCGCACGGCCTGGCGGATGCGGTTGTAGACGCCGCAGCGGCAGATATTGCCATCCATGGCAGCGAGGAATTGTGCTTCGGTGGGTAGCGGATGTTCTTCGAGAAGAGCCACCGCAGACATCACCATTCCGCAGGTGCAGTAGCCGCACTGCAGCGCATCCGCGTCCAGAAAAGCCTGCTGCACCGGGTGAAGCCGCCCATCCTTTTCCAGACCCTCCACCGTGCGAATCTTCGCCTCGCCCACCGCCGCGGCGGGAAGCATGCAGGAGCGCACGGCCTTGCCATCCAGCAACACGGTGCAAGCCCCGCACTGGCCCTCGCCACAGCCCGGCTTGCAGCCGGTGAGGCCCAGGTCATCGCGCAAGACGCTAAGCAGGAGCCGCTCGCCATCCGCTTGCAGCGCGGATTCGAGGCCATTGACGTGGAGCCGTGTAATCGTGGCCATAGGATTGAGGAGAAAGGGAAACGCTTGCGCCGGAATGCGGGACTTCAAGGTGAAACCGGAGTGTCACACTGCGGTTGCGGACTCCGGGTTGCAGGGCTGCCGCGGATCTGATAGCAGCCATGACCTCTGCCGGGGTTTCTCGCTCCGGTCAATGTCGCCCCTCCTATGAAAAGCATCCTCCTTTGCTCCGCCCTGATCGCGCCCGCTTGCTGGGCTCTCGATTCCCCCGCCGGTTACTACACCGACGGCACGAATATCTTCCCGGCCTCGCCCGGCTACTACACGCCGACGCCAAATGCCACCACGCCGACCGCCTGCCTACCCGGCTACTACACGCCGATATCCGGGATGAGTGCGGCGATTCCCGCCAGCCCGGGATACTTCGTAGCGGCTTCCGCCTCGTCCTCCCAAACGGCCGCGCCGAAGGGCAAGTATGTGGCGAATAGCGCCTCCACCTCGGCCACGCCCTGCGATCCCGGCTACTACACGCCCGTGGAAGGCATGAGCGCGCAGGTCCCGGCGAGCCCCGGCTACGTTGTTCCCGGGTCTGGAGCCTTTGCCCAAGTGCCGACGTCCCCCGGCTTCTACTCCGCCGCGCCGGCTGCCAGCACGGCAACCCAAGCAGCACTGGGCTCCTACGCGCCGCTGGCGGGCATGCAGGGAGCCTTGCTCGCCAGCCCGGGCTACTTCGTGTCAACCGCCGGTGCGTCCGCCCAATCCCCGGCACCGCTCGGTTCTTTCGTCGCGACCGCCGGAGCCTCATCGCCCACGACGGCACCCAAAGGGGCCTACACTCCGGTGATCGGCATGCAGCAGGCCATCCTCGCGGACCCGGGCTACTTGGTGCCGGGGACGGGTTGGTCCAACCAGATGCCAGCCGCGGCCGGTAGCTTCACCTCCTCGTCGGGAGCCTCCGCCGCCACGCCAGCCACGGCTGGCTCCTACACGCCGGTCGCAGGAATGCAGGGCTCGATTCCTGCCAGCCCGGGCTACTTCGTCGCGACCATCGGCGCGAACTCCCAGGCTCCGGCCCCGCTGGGTTCCTTCGTCGCGACGGCCGGTGCTTCATCTCCCTCCACGGCACCCAAAGGAGCCTACACGCCGGTGATCGGCATGCAGCAGGCGATCCCCGCGGACCCGGGCTACCTGGTGCCGGGGACCGGTTGGTCGAACCAGATGCCAGCTGATCCCGGCAGCTACACCTCCAGTCCGGCTTCCTTCGCCGCAACTCCCACCACCCCGGGCAATTACGCGCCGGTAGCCGGTATGCGCGCCGGAATCCCCGCCACGCCGGGCCACTACGTCCCGACCTTTGGCGCTTCCAGCCAGCTTCCTTCGCCTCCGGGGAGTGTGGTCGGCAGTGCCGCCGGCACCGGTCCCACCCAGGCGGGGCCCGGCTACTACGCGCCGCTCTCCGGCATGTCGCAGGCACTGCCCGCGCCGCTCGGCTACTATGTTTCTGGTAATGGAGCCACCAGTCCCACCCGCGCCAGTGCCGGAAGCTTTGTCGCCACCATCGGCGCCTTCAACGCGACCGATGCTCCGGCTGGCGGCTATGTGCCGCTTTCAGGAGCCTCGGAGTATCTGCCTGCGCCCGCCGGGACCTACGTTCCCACCTCCGGTGCCAGCTCTGCCCTGCCCGTGCCTCCCGGCAACATGACCAACGGCATCGGCGCAACCTCTTACTTCCCGATCCCGGCGATCACGCTGGTGTCCTACACTCTCTCACCGGGCGGCAGCACGCTGTCCTGGAACTCCGTCAGCGGCCAGAACTATGGCGTCTTCATGAGCAACAACCTCAGCGAGTGGGTGCAGATCGCCACCGAGCCGGGCACCGGCGGCGTGGTCAGCAAGACCGTGGCCGAGCCGCTGCCGGGGCAGGAGAAAAGGTTCTTCCGGGTGGCGGTGGTGCCGACGCCTTGAGGGCTCAGCCAGCGATCCGCCGGGCCTCGGCGAAGGACTTGGGAGATTGCCCCGTCACACGGCTGAAGGCAGTGCTGAAGCCGCTTGCGGATTCATAGCCGACGGCGAGCGCGGTCTCGCCCACGGTCATATTCCCGCGGGCGAGCAGGTCCTTCGCAAGCGCGAGCCGCCACTCTAACAGATAGGCCAGCGCCGGCTTGCCGATCACGCGGGCGAAGCGCTCCGCGAAGGAGGATCGCGACATCCCGGCCTCGCGCGCGAGCGTGGCAAGGGTCCAAGGATCGGCGCTGCGGGTGTGGATGCACCGCAGCGCCGCGGCGAGCTGCGGATCCTGCAGCCCCGCGAGAAAGCCGGTCACCGCGAAGCCGGATGCCGCTGAGCGAAGTGCGGCGATCAAGAGAATCTCGATCAGGTGGGTGAGCACCAGCGTGTGTCCCGCCCCCTTGTCACCGGCCTCTCGCTTCACCAGCTCCACGATGGGCGCGATGCTGGCGATGTTAGGATCGGCTGAGCGGATGTGCAGCATCGGCGGCAGGAGATCCAGGAGCATCGCGGCATTGATGGGATCGAAGGCGAAGTAACCGCCGAGCAAAGTTGCCGAGGGATCGATCGTGACATTGCCATGGAAGACGTCTTCCACAGCATCTCCGGAAGGAATGGGCTTCATGGCCTTCGGCTTGACCCTAGGATCGCTCGCCAGGGTGAAGCCGGGCGTCGCGGGGAAGAGCACGAAGTCACCTGCCTCCAGAGTGATCGCAGGCATCCCCTCCGCTGCCAGCCAGCAAGGCCCCTTGAGGACAAGGGCGAAGCTCGGATGCCCGAAGGCGGAATAGCGCACACCCCAGCGGCCGCCGCCATGGATGAGCTTCGCTCCGACGGCTCGGGGTTTGAGGAGGGCAACGGTGGCAGCGAGGGCATCCATACTGGACGATCTGAAATGAATTACGGATCCGCTCTTATAGCAAGTCCGGAATCGATGTGTCAGGCTCCTCTCGAACCAAGCAACACATCATCCATGAAATCCACCATCCTCATCACCGGCTGCTCCTCCGGCTTCGGCAAGGCCACCGCTTCGCTCTTCCTCGCCCGCGGCTGGAATGTCATCGCCACCATGCGCTCACCGAAAGAAGGGCTCTTCGAGGCCAGTGAGCGCTTGTTCCTTACCGCCCTCGATGTGACCAAGCCAGAGAGCATCTCCGCTGCGATTGCCCAAGGAATCGCGCGCTTCGGCAAGATCGATGTCCTCGTCAACAACGCGGGTATCGGGCTCTTCTCCGCGCTCGAAGCGACACCGGATGAAGTGATCCGGCAGCTCTTCGAGACGAACACCTTCGGCGTGATGGCCTCGAACCGCGCCATCATCCCGCATATGCGCGAGCGCGGCTCCGGCACGATCATCAACGTGACCTCAAGCGTGGGCATCGCGCCGATGCCCTTGGTGGCGGCCTACACGGCGAGCAAGTATGCGATCGAGGGCTTCTCGGAATCACTGGCGTATGAGCTCGGCCAGTTCGGCATTCGCGTGAAGCTCGTGCAGCCGGGCTTCGCTCCGACGACGAGCTTCGGCTCGAACTCCGGTGGTATCCGCGAGGATCTTATGCCGGAGGCCTATGCCGCGTTTGCGGGGCGCTATCTTGAATCCATGCAGCAGCAACCCGCCAGCTATACCACGGAGGAAGATGTGGCCGAGGCCGTCTACACGGCGGTAAGCGAGAGTGGAGACAAGCTCCGCTATCCCGCAGGCGCTGACAGCGTGATGCTGGCGGAGATGCGGCGCTCGCTCCCGGAGGCGGAGTTCATCGCGCGGATCAAGGCGATGACGGGAGGCCGGCGCTGAAGAGGGCGCCTGAAGTGCCGCGGCTCGACACCCGGGGACCTGTGTCGCAGCATCTCCCGGGCACGACAACGTTCTCATGCACGAATCCGACACAGCAGCCGTAGTCCATGGTGGACTCGCGACTTCCAAGTCCCTTGAGGAACTTCTGGCGATTCTCTCTCCTGCTTTCCCGCAGGGCGAGATTCGAGAGAGCAGCCACTATGAGGGTGGCCACTATGTGAAGATCAAGTCCGACGCGGGGAGCCACATCGGCTTCGAGCGCTGCTCAGACTTGGAGTATCTCATTTCCGGGGACGGGGAAGACCCACGGGAATTCCTCGGCTTTGTGGACGAGCTGGCAGAGGTGCTGGTAGCCGCGGATATCATCCATCGTCTCGAGGTTTACCAAGGCGAAGAGCTCCTGAGCGGAACCACGCACCGCTGGGAGGAAGCGAACACCGTGGAGCAGGCGCCCATGATCGTGGCCTCCCGCTACTCGCGGATCGAGGACGCGCAGAAGGATGCCGCACGTCTCGCCAAGCGCGGCATCCGCACCAAGATCGTCCATGGCGGAGGCGGTGCGCCGATCGCGGGCACCGGTCCTACGCTTGAACTCCATGTCGACGCACGCGACATGGAGAAGATGGAGGGGATGCAGGCCGAGATCGAAGATGAGATCGCATCCGAGCGCCCCTACGAATGCCCGAAGTGCGGAAGCAAGAACTACGCGCCGTGGCAATCGAAGGGCGCCGGGATTCTAGGGGCCCTTTCCGTGCTTATGCGTAGGAGGCCGCGACAGATGGATGACTACCTCAACTATCGTTGTGGTGATTGTGGCTGCTACTTCCGGGTGAAGGTGGTTTGACCCGCTCGCGAGGCGGCACACACTTGAAAACGGTGATTGCAAGCGTTGTGATTCCCGTGGCAGGACCCGGTGCGTGAAGTACCGCGCCGCTATCGTTCTTCCCATCCTCTTGGCGCTCGCAAGCTGCTCCGGCCAACTTCCCAAGCCTTGGCCGGACAGCGAATCTGGAATGAAGCTGGCCAACATGACCCACATCGCGCCGGATGCCACTCCCGACGAGGCTTCGATTCACCGCGCTTTCTACGCCGCCTATTCGCGGGCCAGGGTCGGGCTCATGGGCGGCGAGGATCTGGAGGCCATCTTTGCCAATCTCAAGGATCTACGCGCACGACTCGGGGATCGCGACTTCGCCGCGGCGCTGGAGAAGGAAGATCCCGCGGTGCGTTCCGGGGTGGGATACTTTTGCAGAAAGATGTCTGCAGCGGAGTTTCCTTTGAGTCGCGCGGTCTTGGACAAGACCCCCGACCACAAGTTCGAGCTGGAGAAGGCTTATGAGGAGGGTTGACCACGTGGAGCGCTGTGGCACGACACCCATAACTTCGGCAGCATTCGCTCTTCGCACTGGCAGGTGCATCGGAACTTAGCCGGTGGTGTAGGCTTTGCGGAACCACCGGTAAGCGGGGAAAAAATCACCGAGCCCCGGCAGGCATGCGCGTCAGGTTAAGCTCAGGGAATCCCAGATTTGATTGAAGTTCGGCCGCTTCCTTTTGTCGTAACAGCAGTATCTGGCCATGGCGCGCAGCG
>OUMS01000023.1_pt1 | contig 30862 bp, 13 predicted proteins | sample 1691071 | NCBI WGS metagenome assembly OUMS01 (sample SAMEA3914864, study PRJEB12502) | metagenome | biome: forest; material: soil | place: USA | collected 2012-03-12 | depth 0.3 m | reverse complement strand
CCCCCGAAGAATCCCAAGCCCCCGAAGAAGCCTCCGTGCCCCGGCAAGAAGTAGCATAGAACCCACATCTTATGCTTTATTCCATCCGTCGATCCGGCGCTCCCTGGGGTGCCGCGCTTTCCCTGCTCATGGCGGTCTCCGGACCGGCTGCGGCGCAGCAGCTGGCCTTCACTCACGATGCCAGCGGCAATCTGATTGCCAAGGCAGGCGCGGGGGCGCTGGCCGCACCGCAGATCCTGGGGCACCCCGTCGACCAAGTTGTGGGCCTTGGTGATGTCGCAGCCTTTTCCGTGGTCGTCGCTGACACACGCGGCGTGAGCTACCAGTGGTTGTACAACGGCGGAGACATCGCCGGGCAGACGGGGGATAGCCTGGTGCTGGTCAATGTGTCCGCACCCCAGGCGGGGCTGTATTCTGTTAGAGTGACCAACAGCGTCACCAGTGTGGTCAGCAACGCCGCCTCGCTCCTGATCGATAGCGACGAAGATGGCCTGCCCGACACTTGGGAAACCACCTACTTCGGCAATCTGGCCCAAGGCGCGACGGGTGACTTCGACGGGGATGGCATCAACAACATCAACGAATATCAGGACGGCACCAGCCCTGCCAGCAACGCGGCTTATCGCCCCCGGCTGACTGTTCTAACCGATGGCGGAGGCTCGGTGAACGTGAGCCCCCTCAAGCCCAGTTACGCCCTCGGTGAAGTTGTCACCCTGACCGCGGCGGCGAACCCGCTTCAAGCGTTCCGTGGCTGGAGTGGCGCCCTCGCTTCGCAGACCAGTCCGGAGACAATCACGATGACGGCGAGCAAGGCGGTGAAGGCCCACTTTATCCGCACGCCGATCCCGACCGGAGTCGTCTCATGGTGGCGGGCGGAGAACGATGCGGTGGATGCAATCGGGAACAATACCGGCACCCTGCTCAACGGGCTTGGCTTCGCGGCTGGGGAAGTAGGGCAGGCATTCAATTTCACCGCGGCCGACCAGCAGGTGAAGATGGATGCCTCCCCGACTCTGGCGGTCGGCCCGGGCAGCGGGCTGACCATCGAGGCATGGATCAAGCCAACAGATCTCGCCGAGAGGCCCATCGCCGAATGGAACACCGGTTCCGGCACTGGCTGGGGCGCGCATTTCTGGATGAGCACCAGCTTCAGCGGTCTGGGTGGGGCGGGCTGCCTCTATACCAATCTCAAGGATATCAATGGCGTCGACCACTTCATGTTTTCGCCCGCCGGTCTGGTCACCGCGAATGTGTGGCAGCATGTGGCGCTCACCTACGACCGCACCTCGGGCACCACGCGATTGTTTCGCAACGGCGTGGTGGTGGCGTCGGGAAACCTCGGTAACTTCATTCCGCAGACGACGACCAATTTTTACCTGGGTCATCGGCCGGGAACGACGACCTATTCCTTCGCCGGCCAGATGGATGAGCCGGCGCTCTACAACCGGGCACTGACACCGGATGAAATCTTCGCGATCAATGCCGGGGGCCCGGCGGGCAAGGACATGACGCCCTATGTGACCACGCCTCCGCAACTGGCGGATGCCGTCCTCAACACCGCATACTCGCAGCAGCTCGCCAGCACTTTGGGCACGGCACCGCTGACCTACTCTGGTGGCTTCGGCGCCTTGCCGCAGGGGCTCTCGCTCTCGTCCACGGGGCTCATCAGCGGATCTGCCGCCGCGGCAGGAGCCTATTATTTCGGTGTGCGGGTGAGCGATGCCGCCGGGCGCTCGAGGGAGCAATCGTTCAGTCTCATCGTGCGCGCTCCAGTGTCGCCGCCTGCGGGCTCAATCGCCTGGTGGCGCGGCGAGAACAACGCCCAGGATTCCATCGGCACGAACCACGGCACCGTTAACGGCGCCACCTTCACCACGGGCAAGGTAGGCCAAGCGTTCAACTTCAACGGGACCAACCAAAATGTGCTGGTGCCGGACAGCGCGGCACTCCATTCGCAAACCTTGTCCGTGGATGCATGGGTTTATCCCCGGACAGTGGGCACCTTCAATGATTCCCAGGGAGGGATTATTTTCACCAAGGACTTGGGGAGCACGCCGGGCTCATTCGCCTCATACGCGCTCTTCAGCCTTGGAAACGGCGGCCGGTTCTCTTCCTTCATGCGCTTCACGGATGCCACATCGCTTTCCCTCCAGACCTCGGGCACCTATGCGTTCAACCAATGGTACCACGTCGCCATGACTTGGGATGGGACCGCACTGAACATGTACGTGAACGGCAATCTTGACGCGACGGCGATTGTCCCTGTTCCCAAGACGGTCAGCTATTCCAGCGACAGTGCATCCATTGGCCGCCATTCCTTCGTCGCCCGGTCGAGCGATTCCATCATCGATGAGCTTTCCTTCAACAACCGGGCGATGAGCGCGAGCGAAGTCGCTGCGCTCTTCAATGCCGGTGCGGCGGGCAGAACCACTGCGGGGCCGATCATCAACACGCCGGGCTCCTTGGCGGATGGGTATGTCGGGCAGGCTTACTCGAAGACGCTCTCTGCCATCCGCACCACAGGCGGGACGACTTATTCTGTCACGGGTGGTTCTTTGCCTCCGAACCTCAATCTCAGCCCGGCTGGAGTTCTCAGTGGCACTCCGACAACGGCGGGAAGCTACAGTTTCACCGTCCGCCTCGCGGATGGCTCGCCGACTTTCGTTGAGCAGGCCTTCACCCTTGCCATTTACGCACCGCAGCCACCCTTGGCGGGATTGGTCAGTTGGTGGCGTGCTGAGAACAACGCCAACGACGCCATCAGTTCGAATCACGGAACCCTCACGAACGGTGCTTCCTTTGGACCGGGCAAGGTGGGCCAGGCCTTTGCCCTCGATGGTAGTAATGACTACATCAGCATTCCCGATTCCGCGTCCTTGCAGCCGACCTCGCTCACCTTGGAGGGTTGGTTCAATTTTTCCTCGGTCGGCGGCAATCCCCATCTGTTCGCGAGAACGGTGGGAACGGGTACCGCCGACTCATTCGTCATTTGGTTGAACGGTAACATTCTCCGGGCGGGAGTGGGGGACGCCGCGGGAGGCGGGAACGGGGTCAGTGTTCCCTTCACTCCGGTGCCGGGCCGGTGGTATCACGTCGCGTTCACTTTTGATAACGATGCCCAGCGGGCCTCACTTTACCTGGATGGAGCCCTCATCGGTACGAGTGTCGCGGCGGGGACAGCTGCCTATGACAATCACCCGGTCCTCCTGGGTGCCGACATCGATAACGGGAATGTGGGGAATTTCTTCAACGGGCGCATTGATGAAGCCGCGATTTACAACCGCGCGCTGAGCGCAGCGGAGCTTGCGTCGGTTTACAATGCGGGTTCGGCGGGGAGAACGGTCGCTGGGCCGTATTTCACCATCGCGGGCACGCTGCCGGAGGCAATCGCGCTCAGCCCCTACTCGCAGGCGGTCACCACCTCGCGTGGAACCGCGCCGGTCACCTTCTCCGTGGTGGGGGGCACCTTGCCTCCGGGAATCACCTTGAATACCAGCAGCGGACTGCTGAGCGGGCCCCCGACTGCTGCGGGCAACTTCACGTTTACCTTGCGCGCGACGGATGCCGCGAGCCTTTCGTCCGATCAGACCTTCACCCTCCGTGTGCTGCCGCTCGTGCCTCCGCCCGCGGGCATCATTGGATGGTGGCGGGCTCAGAACGACGCCCAGGATTCCATCGGCACCAATCACGGCACGCTCACGAACGGAGCCACCTTTGCCGCAGGAAAAGCTGGCAACGCCTTCAACCTCGATGGCGTGGACGATGTGGTCACCGTTCCTGCGATCAATGCTGGCTCCAGGTTCACTGTGGAGTTCTGGCTCTACCCGACCCGGAGCACCGGCTATGAGCATCTGGTTTCTAACAATGGAGGCAGCACCAACTACGGCGACCTCTATTTCAGGGACAACCACATCGAGTATTGGCAGGGTGGCGTGCAGCGGCTGGGTTCCGCGACCAGCACGATTCCCTTGCTTGCGTGGTCGCACGTCGCGATGACCTTCGAGGGCGGAATGGACCGGCTTTACATCAATGGAGAGCTGGCGGCGGCGAGTGCCATCCATGCGGAAACCTTCAACAACCCGCTGGCCTTTGGGTATACGAATGCCCCGAGCAACAATCGCTTCAAGGGACGGATCGACGAGATTTCACTCTACAATCGCGCCCTCAGTCAGGGGGAAATCGGTGCGGTTTTTGCTGCCGGATCGGCAGGGAAAGCAACGAGCGGGCCGTACATCAACGTGGCACCATCATTAGCCGATGGAACGGTTGACCTTGCTTATTCGCAGACCATCACCTCGCTGCGCGGCACGGGCCAGGTCAGCTACTCGCTTCTCAGCGGCACCTTGCCGGCCGGTTTGAACCTGAACTCCAACGGGCTTTTGAGCGGCACGCCCACGGCCTCCGGCACGAGCACCTTCGTCATCCGGGCGCTGGACGCTGCCGGCTTGAGCGCCAACCAAACCTTCACCCTCGCGGTGTATTCGCAGGTCCACCTGCCTCTCGGCGCGGTCAGCTGGTGGCGGGCCGAAGGCAATGCCAACGATTCGCTGGGAACGAATCACGGCACGATGGTGAATGGCGCCACCTTTGGCAACGGGATCAGCTCGCAAGGGTTCCAACTCGATGGCGTCGACGACCACGTCACTTTCCCCGATGCTCCGCCGCTGCGTCCGACTTCCTTTACGATCGAGGGCTGGTTCCGTTTTGAGCAGGCGACGGGAATTCAGGTGATGATCGCCAAGCCGATCCTTGGCAGCACCCGCGACTCTTACGCTGTCTGGCTTCAGGACGGTGTTCTCAACGCGTCGGTAATGTCTCCCGCGGCGGAGGGACCGCGGCTCCAGTATCCATTCACCCCCGAGCTTGGCCGCTGGTATCACATCGCCTACACCTTCGACAATGCTACCAAGCAGCAGGTCTTGTTTTTGGATAGCACAGTGGCCGCAATCGGAATTGGAACCATCACTCCCGGGTATGATGCCAGTCCCCTGGTCATCGGGTCCGACCGCGAGAACAGCAACCCCGCTTTCTTCGTCAAGGGAGCAGTCGACGAGGTGGCTCTCTACAATCGCCCTCTGCTTGCGAATGAGATTGCCTCTGTCTATCAGGCCAGGAGTGCCGGGAAGCGCTTTTTCTTACCACTTGAGACATGGAAGCTCGCGAACCTGGGTGATCCTGACGCATCGAGTACTGGCGACTTCGATTTCGACGGAGTCGCGGCCTTGATCGAATACGCCTTTGGACTGAGCCCCACCGTCACCGATGTCGCCCTCTTGCCGCAGGTTTCGATATTCAGCTACCTGGAAGGCCGGCGCCTGCGCGTCATCTTCCCGCGGGATCCGGCGAAGAATGACATCACGATCGAGGTGCAGGTCTCAAGCGATCTCGCGGGTGTAGGGGGCTGGACGACGATTGCCAGCAGCGTCCATGGCGCGCCGACGACGGGTCCGGGCTATGTGGGCGGCGATGGGGCCGGGGCAGGCATCAAGCAGGTGGAAGTCCGCGATATCGTGAACGTGGGCGGTACTTCGCCGCGCCGGTTCGTGCGCTTGCGTGTCTCGCAATAGTTTCGAAAAGAATCAGGGCGGCAACAGCACGGCGCGATAGAAGCGGCCCTTCTGCCCCAGCGGGTCGAGCGCCTGCAGCTCGGAGCCGGTGGCGATGGTGTCTGTCGTCAGCGGTAGCCATTGGACCAGATCATCGCTGTACTCCACCCGGTAGCGGTGGCCGGGGGTGGTGGAGAAGGTGAATTGGAAGGCGCCGTCTGCCAGCGCCGGGGCGTAGGCATAGAGCAGCACGTTCGAGCCGCCGGGGGAGGGCTCGGTGAGCAGCCCGCTGCCGGTGCTTGCTCCGTCGGGATAGGGGCCGGTGCTGAGATCGGTGGCTTGGGCGCCGAAGCTCACGGAGTCCATCAGGCGCTGATCCGGAGCGTAGAGGCGGATGCTCTCGCCGGACTTCGAAAGCTTGAAGGCCAGGTGTGGGCTGGAGGGGCTGCCTTGCGCCGGCTGGTCATCCGCCCACATCAGCAGGAAGCCGTGGGCCGGGATGAAGGTGCCGGTGGGCAGCACGGCCAGGCGCGGCTGGGAGAGCGTGTCGCTGATCGACCAATTCGACAGATTCACCGGGCTGTCCGTCGGATTGTAGAGCTCGATCCAGTCCGCGTGTTCACCATCCGCCGGATCGCTGAGGCCGTCTGAATTGTCGGCGAGCCATTCGTTGATGCGGATCGGCGGCCAGCCGGATGCATTTGGATTCGTGACGTTGAGCGTGGAGGAAGCGCCCGCCACCGCTTGGCCGCTCTTGTCGAGGCCGCGCACGACCAAACTGTTAGAGCCGGCCGCCAAGGGCACCACGATGCTCCAGCCGGTGTCCGAGGTCCACAGCGGGGTATAGGCCAGGCCGTTCACTTCGATAGAGGCGATGGAAATGTTCCCGGTGCCGCTCAGCGTGACCGCACCGTTGGCATCCACCGTGCCGGCAGTGCCGGTCCATGCGGTGCCGGTCGGGAGTTGTGCCTTGGCCACATTGGCGCGGGTGCCGATGTAGCTGAGGATGGACGAGTAGTTCTCACCGCTCACCGCCGCATAGTGCTGGGTCCAGCGCGTCATGTAGGTCGTATTGAAAACCTTGGCGACCAGATCGTTGACGTGGAAGAGGAACTGCCGGCGGTTGTGCGGGGTCGCGTTGACCAGCTTGGCCACATTGCCGTTGCCAATCAGCGCCGCGCTGGTGGAGCGCTGCCACGCGCTGTCCCAGTCCCAGGGCATGTAGAGCATCCGCGCATCGTGGGGCCGCTGGTAGAAGCGGATGTTATGGATGTTAGACGCGGTGAAGATCGAGTCCGCGGGCCCGACCAGGGTCTGGAAGGCCATCGTGCGGAGCCACTCATCCACGTCCAGGCGCTGCTTCGCTTCAGCATCCAGGGCGGTGCCGCTCAGGCTGAAGAGCTTGGCCGTGGCGATCGCCGGGGCGAAGTTGTCTTCAGCGGAGCCATTGCTGAGCAGCCAGCTCCAGCGATAGGATTCCTTGTTGTCACCCTGGTCCTGGATGTCCGGATTCGTGTAGTTGGCGCCGGGCAGCTTGATGCCCTCCGGCGTGCCATCGCTGGTGTTAGGGGAGGAGCGCAGGCTCTCGTATTCATACATCGGCCCCTCGTCGCCATCCGGGTAGGATGACTTCAGGTAGTCATCGCTGAAGCCGCTCATGCGGAGCTGGCAGGTGGACGTATAGCCCGACAGCACGTGGATGAAGCGGCCCAGATCATCGTACATGTTCGGGATCCCTCCGGCCTTGCCGGCGATGTGCTTGAGGATGATCTCGCCCTGGGCGATCGCGACGTGCTGGGAGCGGTCGATCGCGATGTGGGGATGGACGCCGCGGAAAGGTTGGTCCGGCTGGAAGTCCAGGCTGAAGCCCACGCGCGGCACATTACGGCCCACGAAGCTGCCCTTCAAGCGCACGCCCACATCGTAGTAGGCTTGGCTCTCATCAGCGATGATCGTGGCCCCGAGCGTGGCATTGCTCAGGCAGTTCACATCGGCATGCATGAAGTTCGCATCGGCCGTGGTCATCACCAGGCGCACCTTGCTCACCGGGCCGCTGGCCGCCTGGCCATCCTGCACCGCACACATGGCCCGCGAGGCGGGACCGCCGGGAGGATACTGGCTGATCGCACCGAGGGCATCGGTCGCCTCGATGTAGAATTGCACGGTCGCAGCCGCTGCTTGCCCCGGCACCGCCGCGCTGAAGAGCGAGCCTTGGGCAGCCATCGGGACGCTCTGCCAGGTGCCGCCATTCACCGCATACTTCAACGTCGCCGCCGCCACCTGATCCGGATCCGCGATGTTCGCGGAGACCACGAAAGCCTGGCCCGCCGCTGGCACCACCGGCGCATGCGCCAAGCCGCTGACGGAAGGGCCGAGGTTCACGGGCACCCTGGAATTCACGGCACCGGGAGTGCCACCGCGGCCGACCATCGCCAGATCCAGGCTGCGCGCCAGGCGATTGAAATAGAGCCGGGCATTCAGTCGCCCGCGACCCGCCAGCCAGCGTGCGCGCAGCGAGATCTCATACTCGCGGCCAGCCGTCAGCGCGGTGTTGCCCGTGAAGGTGGACTCGATCTGGTTGCCCTGGTACTCGCCGGCATCGGTGGCGATCACGTGCAGCACGGAGTTGCCGGGGGCTTCGCTTTCCACGTGGGACTGGCGGTGGGTGCCCACCACGCGCCACTTGCTGATCCCGCTGCTGAAGTTGCCGTTCTGAATCAAGTTCTGGCCGTTGGTCGTATCGGTGACCCTCACGTCATCCACCAGCACCTCGCCGGGGCCATCCAGCAGGCAGAGGTCGAATTCATTCCACTGCGTCGGCTCGGCGGAGATGCCCGGGTTGGCCACACCGCGCCAGGTGAAGGTCTGCCAGCCGGACTTGTTGGATTCATCGCTGGCAGCCCAGGACTGCGGGTGATTGCGGTCCGCCCGCGGGTCTAACAGTTCCAGGCTCGACCCGCCGCCATCGGCATAGGGTGCCCAGTGGCCGCCGCCGAAGTAAGTGACCTCGTCGGCCGGATTGCCCTGCTCGTCCTTCAAGAGGATTCGCTCGCTGTTGTGCGAGAGCGAGCCGCTCCAGGGTCCCAGCGCGGGGACTCCATTCATGGCCGCGGGAGTAGCGGCCACCACCAGGTAGCCCCCGGCGGCGAGCGTGGTGCCCGCGGGGAAGCCGAAGCGCACCCCGCCATCGAGCTGCCAGCCGGAGAGATCCACCGCATTCGCAGAGCGATTGAAGAGCTCGAGCCACTGGCCGCTGGTGGCTGCCGGGGAGAGCGGCGGTGCCGGCGGATGATACATGATCTCATTGATCACGATTTCTCCGTGCAGGGGCACCACATTGGGCGCGCTGAAAGTCGTGGCGCCGAGGTGGAACCACTCGCCGCCGCCATCCGGGAAATGCCCGCGTGCCGTGGTCTTCACCTCGACTCCATCCAGAGTCTCGCCCGTGGCCGAGCTCAGCACCAGTTTGTCGCCATCGGTAAGCGGGAAGAGCGTCCCGGTGTCGAAGGCGACGATCGCGCCTGCTGCCAGCGATTGCGTCGCCAGGGTGCGGGTCTCCATGCCGGATGCATTGAGGCGCACGATCTTGAAGCCGCCGAGATCGATCGCCTCGCTGCCCGCGTTGATCAGCTCGATCGCCGGGCCGCTGCTGGTGCCGCCCGCCGCGATTTCATTGAAGACCAGATGAACCGGCGCGGGAGTGACGATCGTGTCCAGTGACAGTCCGAAAACCGCGTCCGCATTGTCGTGGCCGGAAGGGCTAGTGGTGAAGGCGGCATTGTAGTGCGTGCTGATCTCCGCCGCCGTCAGCGCGCGGTTGAAGAGCGAGACCTCATCCACCTTGCCTAACAGATTGTAGTCATAGGCCGGATTGCTCGAGCTCTTGCGCGAGCCGACGCTCACCTCGTGGGTGGTGGAGACCAGCGTGGAAGTCGGCGTGGTGGATGCCGCCTGCACCCCGTTCACATACAGCTTCATCACTCCCTGCACGCTATCGAAGACCCCGGCGAGGTGCTGCCAGGTATCGTTCGGGGCGACGTTCGATTGGGCGACGGCCGGAGTATTGGGCGAGCCGCCATTCCAGACATAGAAGCGATACTTTCCGCCCGTGAGATCGCAGGCGAATTGCTCGCCGCCATTGCCCGTGCCTTTGGCGATCACCGGCGCGCTTGTCTCCGAACCGGAAGCCGGAGCCTTCACCCAGGCCTCGAAGGAGAATTTCCGGCCCGGTCCGAAATTCATCACGCCGCTGTCCGGGAATACGGCCACATCATTCCCGCCATCGCCATCCCCTTGGAAGTAGGGCGCGCGGTTGTCCGCCTCGAAACCGAGCAGCGGACCGGCACCACCCGCATCGGTGGGGCGCGGGCCCGCCAGCGCCAGATTCGCTTGGGCAAAGCCGGCGAAGGATCCTGTCTGCGCACCCAACTCGGGGCTCGCTGTTAGATCGGCGAGATCCGCCAGGCTGCCACCGTCTTCCCCGAGCCGCCAGTAGGCCACCGGTCCGGAATTGATCACGGCCTGCGGATAGCTGGCGAGTAGCGCCGCCTGGTGGACTTCCACCGCCAGCACATTGTTGCCACTGACCAGCGCCAGGCCGGGAACCATGAACTCCTGGATCACCGGATCGGCCCGCCGCGGCTGGAGCGCCGTGGCATCGGGCGCGGCATCGGCTGCCAGATTCGTGCGGACCAGTTCGTTGCCATTGAGGAAGACCGCCGCGCCGTCATCCGCCAGCAAGCGCAGGCGGAGCTGGGTCGTGGCAGGCGAAGCGGAGAAGCTGAAGTTCTTCCGGAAGAAGTAAGCGGTCGGCCCGGCAGGCAAGCTGCTGCCCGCAGTGGCCGGTGAGGGCAGGGCGGGGGAGCCCAGGCGGAAGGTCCCGCTGCCGCTTGCCCAACTGCCATCGTCGAAGGCCGCGTCTTTCCATCCCAACGGCGGATTGCCCGCCGCGTAGAACTTCCAGGTGTCCCCGTAGTTGAGAACCGTGGAGGTGATGGTGCCCGCGGTGGCGGGGAAGTTGTCCGCGCCCGGAGTCCCACCGGCCTGCCTGCTGGCAGCCCAGGACGCGGGATCCCCGCTCGCCAGGTTCATCGCCCGGCGCGCCAGCGTGGGCCCGGCACCATCCGGCGCCACAGGCCAGTCGCCACCGGTCTTGTAGTCGACCTCGTCCATGACGCGGCCGTTGTTGTTCTGCAGGGCGACCTTCTCGCCGCCATTGTCGAGCTTGCCGGTCCACGGGCCGAGCGCCCCGGGAATGCCGGAGGGAGTCGCCGCGATCACCAGGAAGCCGCGCGCCAGGATGATGGTGCCCTCCGGAAAGGTGTAGCTCACTCCATCCGACAGCGACCATCCGCTGATGTCGATGTCCACCGCCGTCTGGTTGCGCAGCTCGATCCATTCGCTGTTGGTGATCTCGGGCCCGGGCGGGTGATAGTGGAGTTCGTTGAAAACGACCACGCTATCCCCGCGTGCGGAGCTGGCCGCGAGGGCGATGAGTGGAAGGAGGGCTAGGGCTTTCAAAAGGGCAGGGCAGTTCGCGGACTTGCTTTTCCGCTATTTCCGTTCTGTGGCTCCGGGAGCGATAGCGCCACGCAGGCGGTTCGTCCAGCCGCCAGAGATCCCCGATGGCCCGCCTCCGCATTTCGGCGGAAATCAGAGTTGGTCCGTGATCACCCCGATGAGCGGTGCGCTGGCCTTCGGCGAATCCCGGTGCGGCGCAGACACGGCAAAGTCCGGCCGGAATACCGCGTTCACCAGCCCTTGGATGGCCTTGCGATCATTGAAGGCAAGGTTCAGCTCGCGGTTGATGCGCATGCTCAGGGTATCAAGATTGGCGGAGCCGACACAGGCCCAGTCATCGCAGATCATCACCTTCATGTGGGACATCCGCGGATAGGCATAGGCGCGGCCACCGGCCTTCACCAGCTTGGTGGCGAAGGCGCGATTGGCCTTGTCCATGAGCTTGGAGTCGTTGCGCGCCGGGTAGATCAGCCGGACATCCACACCACGCTTTGCCGCGGCTTCCAAGGCTTCAGTCACGTCGTCATTCGAAACATAGGGATCCTCGATCCAGATTCGTTTGCGGGCGGCGCGGATCGCCAGCACCATGCTCTTTTGAATCTCGCGGCGGCCGGCGGCGGGGTCGGTGCGGATGACGCGGATGGGAAAACTCCCCGCCACTTCGGAAGGTGCCGGGTTCACCGCCCTGTCCTTCCGGAAGGCGCCGAAGAGTCCGGCGGGATCCGCCCGGCGCCAGGTCCGGTTGTAGTCTTCCTGCAAGTTGGCAACGATGGGGCCCTCCACGCGAAACATGAGATCGTGCCACTCGCTGTAGTATTCCCGCCCGATGTTAGAGCATCCGGTGACGGCGACACGACCGTCGAAGATATGCAGCTTGGTATGGTCGCACGCCAACCACGGGTTCGGCATGGAGCGAACCTTCACCGCGCTTCCCTCCTTCAGATACTTGTTCATGCTGCCGGGTGGATGGAAGCCCGCGGGGAATGGCGTCTCGGGTGGCTCGCCCCAGGAGTTGGCACTCCCCAGTTCATCGAAGATCACACGCACGTTCACCTCCTGCGAGCGGCGCTTGAGCAGGTCGGCGTAGCCCACCGCGACGTCATCGTTGTCGAAGATGTAAGCCTGCGAATCGATCGAGTGGCGCGCAGCCTTCGCCTGCTTCGCCAGCTCCGGGAAGAAGCGTTTGCCATCGACCAACCAGATGACTTTCCCGTGCACGGGGGCGGGCAAATGCTTGCGATCCAGAAGGGCCTCGAATTCCGGCGTGCCGGGAACTTCCGGCGGTTGGGGCAAGAGCTTGCCACCGTCCGGCAGGATCGCGCTGAGCAACTCGAAGGGCCGCTGCCACAGGACCATGCCGCCCAAGCGTGCCGTGCCCAACGGCTGCCGGGCCGCGCTGACCGCCGTGCCCCGCGCCACCGTCGTGACGAAGCGTGCCTTCGACAATCGGTCCTTGGATGGCTCGCTCCTCAGGCCCGAGGGGTAACGGTAGTTCCGCGTGAGCTGCGAGCAGGAAACCGCCAACAATGGCAGCAAGGCGACCGTGAGATGTGGGGGGATTCTCATCTTATTGATCCTTCCGCACGATCTGGAGAAATAGCATCATCGCGCCAACCACGGCGGCCAGGAAGAACAGCATCGCCAGGCCCGGGTAGCCCAGGATCCGGAAGGTGGTCTCCACCCGCATCAGCATCGAGGAGCCCACGAGCAAGGCCGCAAGGATCAGACCCAGGGTGATCCGGTTGGCCACCTTTTGCAGGCCCGTGATCAGCGCCTTCTCGTCGAGCGAATCGACGCGGACCTTCATCTTGTTGTCTGCCAGCAGGTCCAGGATGCGGTTCATGCGCAAGGGGAGCTGACCGAGGAACTGCTTCGTCTCCGTGAGTAGGCCGAGGAGGTTCGCGGAGGTCAGCGTTTCCTTGACCCGTGCCCGGCCGATTTCACTCAGATGGCGGCGGATCGCCTCGTGGGGATCGAAGCGCGGGCTCAGGGCCCGGCCCACGCGATCGAGGTTCAAGAGCGTCTTCCCGATCAGGCTCAGCTCCGCAGGGATGCGCAGCCCGGCATCGGCACAGGTTCGCGTGACCTGCAGGACCACGCTGCCCATATCAATCTGCGCGAGGTCGCGTGACTTCGCGGCACCCACGATCTCTTCCACCTGCGAGATGAAGGTCTCGCGCGCCATCTCATCGTTCTTCGCTTCGGCGATGCCCATCGCTGCCTCCGCGGCCTGGACGCCATTGCCTTCGGCGATTCCCGCAAGGAGGTGGACGAGTTGATCGCGCATCCGCTGCTGGACGCGCCCGGTCATGCCCAGGTCGAGGATGCCGATGCAGCGGTCGTGGGTCAGCAGCAGGTTGCCCGGATGCGGATCGGCATGGAAGAATCCGTCCACCAGGATCTGCTTGAGATAGGCTTGGAAGAGTTGTTCCGCCAGCGCATCGCCATCCAGGTCGGTCAGCACGGCGCCGGAGAGGGAGGTGATCTTGGTCCCCGCCAAGTAGTCCATCGTGAGCACCCGGCCGCTTGAGTAGTCGTGCACCACCTCCGGGATCCGCAGTCGGCTGAAGCTGGCCAAATTCGCGCGCAGCTCGCCGAGGTTGGAGGCTTCCCGTTGGTAGTCCAGCTCCCGCAGGATGCTCGCGCGGAATTGCTCCACGATACGAGAGGTCTCGTACTTTCTGCCGAAGTCGGTATGAGAGTCCAGGAACTCGGCGATGCCTTCCAGGCTCTCGATGTCCTCCATCACCTCCTTGCGGATTCCCGGGCGCTGGACTTTCACCGCCACCTGTCGTCCGCCACGCAAGGTGGCCAGATGCACTTGGCCCAGGGACGCGGCGGCGAGCGGCTTCTGCTCGAAGCTCTCGAAGGCCTTCGAGATCCGCACGCCCAGTTCTTCCTGCACCACTTTCTCGATCTCCGCGGTGGGCACTTCTGCCACCTTGTCCTGCAGGCGGCTGAGCGCGGTGAGGACGGGCTGTGGCAAGAGGTCGCCGCGCGTGGAGAGCAACTGGCCGATCTTCACGAAGGTCGGGCCGAGCTTCTCCAGATCATCGGCGAGTTCCTCCGGTGAGGCGCTGTTGTCGCCCGTGCCGGAGTTCGTCTCGTCGTTGAAAGCACTGGTGACCAACAGATCGCCTCTCCCGTATTTCAGGAAGAGCCGCGCGATGTCCTTCCAGCGCCGGAGGTGGGCGGGGGCAAGCTTCATTCCTAACAAGCATCGCAAAACGCATGCCATGCGTGGATTGGCGGGAAAGGAACTACCGGTGGCACCTGCGTCATTGCATTTTGCAGAAGCTAGCCCGCATTTTGAAATCCATGTGGAGTGTGGCGGCGTCGACCCGCCCTTATCCGCAAGTGAATGAACTGCCAGGTTCTTTGCGCTGGAAGCGCATCGGAATTTAGCCGGTGGTGGAGGCTTTGCGGAACCACCGGACAAGCCGCCACAAAGATTGCCGTCCCGGAGGGTCGGCGGAAGGGTCGCTTCGACGATCGATATCGTACTTCCTTGGCCTTCCCGGCACGGCCGCTCCAGACGCCAGAAACACCCCGGTACTTCCGGCATTCATTTCCGTCGCCCCTGCCGGGGCTCAATGTTTTTTTGCCGTGCTTACCGGTGGTTCCGCAAAGCCTCCACCACCGGCTAAGTTCCGATGCGCCTCCAGCGCTAAGAACCAAACAGCTCACTCGCTTGTAGGTGAGGGGCAGGTCATCCCGCCGCACTCCACAATCCACCCTACGGCTCCGTCACCTTCAAGCGGAAGAACTGGTTCCCGCCAGCGGGCACCGGCGGCAAGCTCGTCTGCGCACTGCTATTGGTGGGCAGGTAACTGTTCTCAAAGGCCGGGATCGGCCACGGAGTCCAGTTCTGCAGGTTCGTGCTCGTCTCCAGCGCATAGTAGCGGAAAGCATGGCGCTGGAAGCTCAGGCTGTTCACGCCATCGATAGAGAGCAGCGGCGGCATGGCCTTGCTAAGCGGCGAGGACCCTAACAGATACTCATCGTAGTTACTCACGCCGTCGCCATCCGGGTCTGCGGTCTTCGCACCATTGGGATCGAGTGCGGTGAAGTAAGTGCTCTTCCACTGGTCGTAGAGCGTGCGATTTGGCAGCTCGCTGTTGATCCAGTTCGTGATCAGCTGGATGTCCGCCTGGTCCAGCTCGGAGCTCGCCAGCGGCGGCATGCGGCCGAAGCCATTGCTCGCCGCCATACGATTCAGCGCGATGCTGTGAGTGGTATCCCCGGGCACGATGTAGCGGTTGAGCGGATTGCTGCCGTCATTCACCGCCACGCCATTGATCAGGCCGGTCTGCTCCAGCGTGATCTGCGGGCGGCCATCCCAGAGGCCGCTCACGCTGCCGCCCTGCTGGTGGCAGTAGGAGCAGTTCACAGCGAAGTACGAGCGCGCCCGCTGCTCCAGGCTGAACTGCGTCTCATCCGCCCGCACGTGGCGCGACAGATTGGCGGAGGGCTCCGGCGTGTTGTTGAGGAAATTGCCGAGCGCCAGCACATCGATCTGATTTCCCGGGAAGCCGTTGATGATCGAGGCACGATTGAGTTGCCGCGTATTGAAGGACAGCGCGTGGCCGCCGCCCGCCGTGTGGCAGGTCATGCAATCACTGCGCCCCGGGATCTGCCAGCGCTGCGTGTGCGGCGTGCCATGGTCGTCGATCGCGAGGTCGAACTCCGTGCCAGCGTCCTCCACCAGCGTTGCCTCCGTCTGCGCCTCGTTCCAGCGGTAGCTCACGCCATAGGCACCGCTATCGGTCTTCACCAGCACGCGGGTCTCGATGCGCTTCTTGGTCGCCGGATTGCCGCGGCTCATCTCCAGATCGAAATGCTTCACCCACAGCATGCCGGTCGGCAGGCCCCAGCCGCCTTCCTTGTTCCAGGTGACCTTGCTCGTCGCATCCGGAATGGTGAACCAGCGGCGCTTGATCGCATGGTCGCTCCAGAAAGCCAGGTTCGGCTCATAGGGCAGCAGTCCAGGCGCGGGCGACAGGTCTGTTAGATCGGCGAAGAGCCCGGTCTCGCTCAGCGTCTTGGGGAAGCCGTCATTGCTGGCGCTGCCGGTGCCCAGGCGCATGATTTTTCCGCTCAGGTAGGCGCAGAAGAGGATGTCCTTGTTGCTGGGATCCACGCCTTGGGACGAGATGACGCCGTAGGAGCCGGCCAAGCCGGTCAGGCGTGTCGTCGCGCCGGTGCTCGTGTTCATTTGCCACACGTGGCCTGACACGGAATCGCAGAAGATATAGCTGCCGGCAAGCGCGGGGTAGCGCGTGCCGCGGTAAACGTAGCCGCCGACAACGGAGTTCCCCTTGTAGGCGGCGTCACCGCCGGCGATCCCGGTGTGGACATACTCGTAGACCGGATCGATGGAAGTGAAGCCCGCCGGTGCGCTGCCCAGGATGCCGCTGAAGCTGTGAAGCCCCTCACGATAGGCCCAGCCGTAGTTCCCGCCTTTGACGATCTTGTTCACCTCCTCATAGGTGTCCTGTCCGACGTCGCCTTCCCACAGATCGCCGGTCACCGGATCGAAGGAGAAGCGCCAGCAGTGGCGGATGCCGGTGGCCCAGAACTCCGTGCGCACGGCACCCAGCGAGCCGGAGTAGTCCACGCCATTGTAGATCCCATTCCAGGTCCCGCCCAGGCTGGTGTGAACGAAGGGGTTGTCGGCGGGCACATTGAAGCCAGCCACGCCGCCTACCGTGGGGATGGAGGCATGAGGATTCGGCGGCAGGCTCCCTGCCTTCTTGTCGACATCCATGCGGAACATGCCGGAGTAGAAGTCGTCATTGATCTTCTGGCTCCTTGACTGGCCGGCGGTGGAGTTTTCGCCATCGCCTGTGCCGTAGTAGAGGTAGCCATCGCTGGGGCCGAAGTGAAGGTCGCCGCCATTGTGATTCAGGCCAAAGTCATCGATGTGGAGCAGGACCAGCTCGCTGGCCGGATCCGCGACGGTGGGGTCGGCAGCACTGCGGGTGAAGCGCGAGACGCGTTGGAAGTAATTGCCACTGATGCTCACCGTGTAGGCCACGTAGAAGTAGCCGTTGCTGGCGTAGTTCGGGTGGAAGGCGAGGCCGAGCAGGCCGTTCTCCGGTTGTCCGGCCAGCAAGGGCCCGATGTTGAAGCCGGTGCCCAAGGTGGTGAGATCGAGGAAGACATTGGTCGCGGGCGTGGCCGCCGTGACATCGGCCACGCGCCGGATCACGCCGCCCTGCTCACAGACGTAGAGCTGCTTGGTATCGCCGGGGACTGAAGTCAGGCAAATGGGGCGCGTGAAGCTCAGGCCGGGCAGGGCATCCACCAGCTGCCAGGAAGTGGCGGGCGGTGCCGCGGGCATGGCCAGCTCCGTGTTCGTGAGCCGCAGCTGGCTGGTGAAGTGGATCGTCACCGTGCCGCTTGCCGGGGTGCCGCTCACATTGTTGACCTGATAGGTAAAGGTCACCGGCGCGGCGCTGCTGCCGCTGTGCGAGTACAGGATCTTCCCATCCTTCACCGTGGCCGTGCCGATCGCGGGTGGGCTCAGGATTTGCAAGGTCGCCGGCAATGGCTGGCCGCTATCGTTTGCCAGCACATCCACGAGCACCTTGTTCAGAGGATGGATAGTCGCCTCGTCACTCGCCGGGACCGGCGGCGCGAAGACCGCATCCGGGCCCGCGGCGAAGGAAGCATTCACTTCGGAAGCTGAGAGCGCGCGGTCGTGCAGGCGCAGCTCGTTGATCGAAAGGTTCGAGTTCGAATCCGCCGCCCACATCGAGCGGCCGATCCAATTGTTCACGTCGGAGAGATCGCTGAGGCGGTAGGGCAGGTCGATGCTGCCGCCCAGCGAGCCATTGCGATACCACTTCACCAGGCAGCCGCTGGCACCGCTTGCGCCGCCGCCATCCAGCACCGTCAGCACGAAGTGATACTGCGTGCCCGCGATAGTGGTGGAGGACAGGTCAGTGTCGGTGGTCACGGTCGAACTCCCGCCCAGCTTCGCCTCAAGGCGATGGGAACCGAGCACGCCGTTGTTGTTCAGCGAAAGCAACAGATTGTCATTCGCCACGAAGCCGCCCGGCGCGGTGGTCGTATCGATGATCTCGCCCGGCTGCGCCCCGGGACCGCTGGTGAGCGAGCTATTCCCGAAGTCGAAGATCCGCTGCCAGGTCTTGGAGGAAAGGGGAGTGATCCACGCCTCAAAGCTCAGGCTTGGTCGCGAGGAGACGATGCCATTCGGCAAATCCAGGTAGGCGGAGATATTGGCCGCGGTCTGGTTGCCGTTGGTTACCGTGGTAGGCAGCACCAGCTGTGTGCCGCTAAGAGTGGCATTGTTGCCGCGCACCGTGGCGATCTCACCCGTGGCCGCGTCCGCGAAGGTCGTCCCCGCGGGAGCAGCACCCGCCGCTGTATTGAAGCTCCAGCGGCGCGTCGGCACCGGCGGTGCGGCCGGTGGCTCGGGCGGTCCCACACTGGGATCCGGCCCCGCTGCATAGCTGGCCGCGATCTCCGCCGGCGTGATCACCCGGCGATAAATCCGGAATTCATCCAGCGCCATGTTCGACATCGAATCCGCGGTATACAAGGAGCGCCCAATCCAATTGTTCACGTCCTCCATCGCCGTGATGTGGAAGGCATAGTCCGCGGTATTCTGCAGCGCGCCATTCCGATACCAGCGCGCCTGGCAGCCGCTCGTCTTATCCTCCACCACCAGCACATAGTGATACTTCGTGCCCGCGGTGGTGTTCGCCGTGCTGAAGGAAGCCTGTGGCGCATTGCCATCATACTGCCCTTCGAGCTGCTGCGAATTCATGTTCGCCGCATTGTTGAAGGTGAGGCTCAGGTTGTCATAGCCGGCAGTGGTGCCGGGAGCGGTAGCCCCATCGATAATCTCTCCGGCCGCCCCGCCGCCCGCTCCGGATGCGCAGCGCCCGAAGTCGAACAAGCGCTGCCAGTTCTTCGAGGACAGTGGTGAGGCCCAAGCCTCGAAGCTCACATTCGGCGTCGCGGAAGCGATGCCATTCGGCAGATCGAGATACGCGGAAATCGTCGCCGCAGACTGGTTGCCGGTCGTGCTCCCTGGCAGAACGACGGCACCCCCGGTGAGCGAGCCGCCATTGCCGCGCAGCGTGGCCACCACGTTTCCGATATCATCCTCGAAAGTTCTGCCGGACGGTGTCTCCGCTTGCGCTTGCGTGGTGAAGGTCCAGCGGTTGTCCGGCACCGGCGGATCCACCGGATTCGGCGGTGCCGCGATACTGTCGGGTCCGGCTGCGAAGTTCGCCGAGATCTCCGCCAGGCTCAGGACGTGGTTGTAGATCCGCAGCTCGTTGAAGTTCGCGTTGGCATTGTCATCCCCCGTCCACTGCGAGCGGCCCAGCCAGTTGTTCACGTCCTCGATGGAGGAGAGGTGGAAGGCCACATCGATGCTGCTGACCTGCGTGCCATTCCGGTACCAAGTGACCCGCCCGCCGCTCGATCCATAGGTGCCCACTCCATCCTGGAAGGTCAGCACGTAGTGATACTGCGTGCCCGCCGTCGTCGCCAGGTTGGTATTGCTCGTCGCGATGTTCGCGCCATCCAGCCGCGCCTCCATCCGCTGCGTGTTCAGGTCATCGCCCACGCTGAAGGACAGGAAGAGATTGTCCGAGCCATTGGTGGTGCCCGGGCTCTGCATGTTCACCGGGATCAGTTCTCCCGCCGCGCCGCCACCCTGGCCATTGGTATTCACCCGGCCGAAATCGCAGAGCCGCGCGTAGGTCGTCACGGACAGCGGTGTCGCCCACAGCTCCACGCTCAGGTTCGTCTTGGAGGAAATCAGCCCGTTCGGCAGGTCCACATAGCCGGAGATGAAGCCGGCGGAGCGGTTGCCCGTGGTGGAGCCGGTTATGGTCAGGCCGGTGCCGGTGAAGGTGGAGCCATTGCCCTGAACCGTGGCCGTGGCAGCGCCCACGCTATCCGTCATCGTGGTGCCGCGCGGCGCACTGCCGGCGGTATTGTTGAAGGACCAGCGGTTCACCAGCGCACCATGAGAGGGCAGGCCGGCGACAATAGCGCAGGACAGGTACGCCAACGGGCGCAGGCGGCTCGTCAGATTCGCAGCCGGAAAGGCAGAGTGGGGCATGTGGGTTTTCGCGGGGGCTCCGCGGGGCGGCCCGGGAATTAAGCCCGGTTTTTAAAAACCGCTATGACGGGACTGCCCAAGTGGCTGAAAACTCACAGTTTTTCCCGGGAATTGCGGACCCCAGGAGGGATGAGAAAAGGAGCTGTGGATTCGGGCACTGTCTCCCAGAATTTCCCCATGCCGATCGACGCGAGAAGGCCCGAATCGTGGAAAACTCCCGAGGAGCGCATGCAGGAGATCATCCGAGGGAATGCATCGTATTCCTCTCCTCGGAACCGGAAGAAGGATACAAGGGAGAAGCAGGAAAAATCCTCCACTCCTCGCCCGCAGAAGTGAGAGGCAATACATTGCCGAATGCACTTATCCCAACCTCGGTTTTATTAAAAATCCACGTGGAATATTTATTCCCGCGCTTGCAGAATAATGCTTGCGGGTAGGTCAATCGGGATCACTTTCAGCGCGTACATCTATGGACAAGATCCCATCCGAAACCATGGCCGAAGTTCTTGAACTCCGGAAAAAGAACGGCCTTGAAGCGACTGAAGCCGCCGTCTATGCGGATCTCGAGAAGTCGAAATGCAAGTGGACACTGAAAGATACGCCGCGCTATCGCCGCGCCGGGGCTTCTCCGATTTGGGTGTCCGGCAAGTATCTCTCTTCCTACGGGACCTGTCCGGCCAGCGGTGAATCCGACGAGAAGGGCAGCAAGTCGCCCAAGGCCGCGAAGGCCGCCACGGCCAAGCCAGCCGCCGCTCCCGCCACCAAGCTGGATGAGAGCGTTTTCTATAAGGTGCTGCATGGCAAAGGCTTCTCGGTGAAGATCACCCAGGATATGCTGACCGGCGAGATCCAGACCCAGATCCCGGAAGCGATCAAGAAGCTGGACCTCCAGTTCGGCGCGATCCCGTCCAACGCCAGCGCGGTTCACGTCACCCAGACCTCGCCGCAAATTCAAGTGGCAATGCCCTTGGACAAGTTCTTGGAGATCACGGGGATCCGTTCCTGATATTCAAAGATAACTCGAAGATAGAATTGTCTATCGCGGTGCTCCCGGTTGTCCGGGGCCGTTTGGTGCGGGCATGTGAACGCTGTTCATATGCCCCGCTTCATTTCGGGATATCGGCACCTGGGTTTCCCCGGGTGCAAAAATGGTGGTAAGGGGCGCAAGCGGGGCATCATGTCCGAATCCCGCATTGCCCCCCGCGGCGGGTGGTCCTACGGTCCGCCCCCCTGCCACGAAACGATGAGCGTTCTTCCCGACAAGCCGGTCCGCCTCTACGACACCACCCTGCGCGATGGCACGCAGGGCGAAGGTTTTCAACTCTCCCTCCTCGACAAGCTGCGCATCGCCGAGCGCCTCGATGCCTTCGGGATCGATTACATTGAGGGCGGCTGGCCCGGCTCGAACCCGAAGGACGTGGAGTTCTTCCAGGAAGCGAAGAAGTTGAAGCTGGCCCATGCCAAGCTCGCGGCCTTCGGCTCCACCCGCCGCGCGGACACCCCGGTGGAGGAGGACGCCCAAGTCCGCCTGCTGCTCGAGGCGGAGACCCCGGTGGTCACCATCTTCGGCAAGAGCTGGGAGCTTCACGTGACCGAGGTCCTGCGCACGACGGTGGAGGAGAACGTCGCGATGATCCGCGATACCGTGGCCCACCTCAAGAAGCACGGCCGCGAGGTGGTCTATGATGCCGAGCACTTCTTCGACGGCTACAAGGACAAGCCGGAGCACGCGCTCAGGACCCTGAAGGCCGCCGCCGAGGGTGGGGCCGATTGCCTGGTGCTCTGTGATACGAACGGCGGCACGCTTCCTTCCGAGGTCATGGAGATCGCCGCTGCGGTCCAGGCCGCCATCCCCGGCGTGCCTGTGGGCATTCACACCCACAATGACTGCGAACTCGGCGTGGCGAATGCCGTGGCCGCGGTGAAGGCCGGTGCCGTGCAGGTGCAGGGCACCATCAATGGCTACGGCGAGCGCACCGGGAACTGCAACCTCACCTCCGTGATCCCGATCCTCCAGCTCAAGATGGGCCTGCCCGTCGTGCCGGAGCTGGAGAAACTACAGGATCTCTCGTACTTCGTCGACGACGTCTCGAACAACCCGCACTTCGCCCGCGCCGCCTTCGTGGGCCGCACCGCCTTCGCGCACAAGGGCGGCATGCACGTGAATGCCGTGCAGAAGCTCGCCCGCAGCTACGAGCACATCGTGCCCGGCGCGGTGGGGAACGAGCAGAACATCCTGGTCTCCGAACTCAGCGGCCAATCGAACATCCTGATCAAGGCCGAGCAACTCGGCATCCCGCTCGACAAGGGTTCCGCCGAGGCCAAGGCCGTGCTGCAGAAGGTCAAGGAGCGCGAGAACGAAGGCTATTCCTACGAAGCCGCCAGCGGCTCCCTGGAACTCCTGATCCGCCGCGAACTCGGCCGCTACGAGAAGCCCTTCGAGCTGAAGGAATACCACACCTCCTTCCGCCAGTACCGCGACGGCCACAATCCGGTCTGCGAGGCGACCGTGAAACTCTACGTCGGCGAGATCCCGGAATACACCGTGGCCGAGGGGCATGGCGTCGTGAACGCCCTCGACAAGGCCCTGCGTGCCGCTCTCCGGCCCTTCTACCCGGAGATCTCGGATGTCTCCCTGGTGGACTACAAGGTCCGCATCATCGACAGCCACGACGCCACCGCCGCCAAGACCCGCGTGCTCATCGTGACCAGCGACGGCAAGGAGAACTGGGGCACCGTCGGCGTCTCCGAGAACATCATCGAGGCCTCTTGGATCGCCTTGGTGGATGGGATCGATCTCTTCCTGCAGCGGCGGAGGTGAGGGTAGGATAGGGCAGTGAGTTTTCCAAAGCCCCCAAAGGGGCGGCCGGAAGATAGCCCAGGGTCAGCGAGCTATAGCGAGCGCAACCCTGGGTTTGCCGCCGCCGAATATTGTGCCCTGAAAGGGCACCGGCAGGATCCGAAGCTCTGGCGTTTCCATTGTGGCTATGTCTGTGCGCGGTCCCCATTTCACCGGGACCGCCATAGCATCCAACGCCACCGGTGCCCCTTCAGGGCACATTTTTGTTAGACGTTGACCCAGGGTTGCGCTCGCTAGGGCCCGCTTACCCTGGGCTATCTCCCGGCCGCCCTTTCAGGGCTTTAGAGGCCGCCCCGGCTTTAGAGAATCCGCCCGTTGGGACTTTAGAGCTGCAGCCCGTAACTCCGCCCGCCGATCCCTTCGTACCAGCGCACGTAAGCCGCGTTCACCGTCGCATACCCACCCGGCGTCGGATAATCCCCGGTGAAGTACCAATCCCCACAGGGCCCCTTGATCGCGGCATGCAGGTCATCGATCTTCTGGAAGATCACCTCCACCTCGCCATCCCAGTCGATATCCTCGGGCGAGACCATGCGGCTGATCTCCGCGGAAATCTCCTCGGGCGTGAAGGCTTCGTACACCGCCTTCACCCGGTTCGTCATCTGTCCCGTGGGCTTCTTCAGCTCGCTACGGCAATCATCGTAGATCCCGTCCAGCAGGGCCTGCCGCCCCGCCCGGCGATGCAGCGCCACCGCCGCTTGGAAGGCGATGAACTTGCCCAGCTCCGACATGTCGATGCCGTAGCAGTCCGGGTAGCGGATCTGCGGCGCCGTCGAGCAGACCACGATCTTCCGCGGCGAAGTCCGCGCCAAAATCTTCAGGATCGACTTCTTCAGCGTCGTGCCGCGCACGATCGAGTCGTCCAGTGCCACCAGCACGTCATCCTTCCGCACCACGCCGTAGGTGATGTCGTAAACGTGGGACACCAGCTGGTCGCGGCCCTTCTCCTGCGCGATGAAGGTGCGCATCTTGATGTCCTTGTGCGCGATCTTCTCACCCCGCGGCCAATTCCGCAGGATCAGGTCGTCTAACAACTCGGGCGTCAGCGAGCCATTCGCCTGCGCTTCCAGGATCGAGGAACGTACCTCCTGGCGGCGGAACAGGCGCAGCCCGTCCATCAGTCCGTAGTAGGCCGTCTCCGCGGTGTTCGGGATGAAGGCGAAGACCGCCTTGTCGAAGCCACCGTCGATCGCCGCCGTGACCTGCGGCACCAGCGCTGCGCCCATGGCCTTGCGCTCGCGGTAGATCTGCGGGTCATTGCCGCGGGAAAAGTAGATCTTCTCGAAGGAGCAGGGCGTGTACTTCTGCGGCGGCGCGAAGGGCTGGTCGCTGAAGGTCCCGTCCGACTTGATCGTGACGATGCTCCCCGGATCGACCGCCCGAACCTGCGAGGCGTCCGCCTCAAACACCGTCATCAGCGGCACCCGTTCGGAGGCAAAGGCGATCACCTCGTCCGTGACCAGCATGTGGCAGGGGCGGATCCCGCGCGGGTCCCGCATCACGAACATGTCGCCATTCCCCACCACGCCGCAGATCGAATAGCCGCCGTCCCAAGGCTGCGCGGACTCGCCCACGATCCGGGCCAGGTCGAGCTGCTCGGAGATGCGGTCGGGCATCTCGCGCCCGTCCACGCCCTCATCCCGCAGCTTGCGGTAGAGATCCGTGTGCGCCTCATCCAGGTGGAAGCCGATCTCCTCCAGCACGGTCTGCGTATCGGTGCCGAAGACCGGGTGCTGCCCGCGCTCGACCAGCTTCTGGTTGAGCTCAGCGGCATTGGTCATGTTGAAATTGCCCATGACCATGAGCGTGCGGGTCGGCCAGTTGCTGCGCCGCAGGTAGGGGTGGCAGGAGCCTTCGTCGAATTCACCGGAAGTCCCGTAGCGCAGGTGGCCCACCAGCACCTCCCCGCCGAAATCGTAGTGGGCCTTGACCGAGTCCGGCTTGTCGGTGTCCAAGATGCCCTTCCGCGCCATCTTGTGGTAGGTCTTCATCTCCTTGCGGAAGATGTTCGCCAAGCCGTCGCGCTCGCTGTCACGGCGGCGGAAGATGTACGGTTGGCCCAGCGGCATGTTCAGCTTGGCGCAGCCGATGCCCACGCCGTCCTGGCCGCGGTTGTGCTGCTTCTCCATCAGGAGAAAGAGCTTCTGGAAACCCCACAGCGCGGTGCCGTAGCGGTCATAGTAGTAGGCTAGCGGTTTGCGGAGCCGGACGGCAGCGATTCCGCATTCGTGCTTCAGGAAGTCGCTCATTGGCTAGGGCTGGGACTCACTCGCCGCGGACTTTCACCCGAACGCCCTCGGTGTCAACCAAGGTCCCCAGAATCGTTCCGCCAGGGCCGGCGGACAGGATCTTCTCCGCCTCGTCCGGGGAGACAATCGCCACCCAGCCGATGCCCATGTTGAAGGTGTGGAAGCGGTCCTCCGAATCCACGTGCGCCAGCAGCTTGCCGATGCCTGGCAGCTCCCACGCAGGGATTTCCAGATCCGCACCGAAGCCGCGGAACAGGCGCTCCAGGTTCTCCGGCAGCCCGCCACCCGTGATATGGGCGTAGGCCTTGGGCTTCACGCCCGCCGCGCGGATGTCCCGCACCACGTCGTGATAAAGTCGGGTCGGCTCCAGGAAGCCGCGCAGCTCGTCCTCGCTCACGCAGCCGGGATTCTCCTTCAGCACGCGGCGCACGAGGCTCCAGCCATTCGCGTGGATGCTGTCGGACTTGTAGCCCACCAGCACGTCGCCCACCTTGAGCGTGGAAGGATCCACCAGCTCCGGCTTCTCCGCGCAGCCGATGCAGAAACCGGAGAGCTCGATCACATCCGGCGGCACGATGCCCGGCATTTCCGCGGTCTCGCCGCCAGCCAGGATGCAATCGCAGTCCGCCAGATAATCGCACATGCCCGCGATCAGGCGTGTGATCTTCTCTTCATTCAGCGCGGCGATGCCGATGTAATCCAGGAAGAGCAGGGGATCGCCACCAGTGGTCAGGATGTCGTTCACGCTCATCGCCACCAGATCCTTGCCGGCGATCTCCAGCAGGTCGTGCTCCAGCAGCAGCTCCAGCTTGGTGCCCACACCATCGCAGCCGGTCACGATCACCGGCGCCTTGTAGGCACTCAGATCGTAGCACGCGGCGAAGAGGCCGAAAGCTCCGAGGAGCTTGCGGTTCTGCTGCGTGCGGGCCACGTGGCTCTTGATATCGCCCACCAAGGCGGCCGCTCTGCGCGTGTCCACCCCGGCCTGCTGGTAAGTCAGCTTTGTTGCTCCCATGCGTGCTCGGTCCGCGGGTTGTGACAGCGCCCCGGAGCAGGGTCACGGGAAAAATCCACGATTCTCGATTCACCTGAAAGACGCCTCCCCGGCACGAAGGGCAGGGCGGGGGACATAGCGCTTGAAATGCGTCCAAATGCCACTCCCCGCGCGCTTTGGCAGCGATCCGCTGGGAATGGCCTTCCTTTCGGGGGTACGGAAAGACGGGCACCCCACGCGATCGCGGAATGTAAAAGATCAGGGAATGTGTAAAAGTTCAGTCGTCGCCCGCGACCGGTTCTTCCACCGGGTTCGCATCCAAAACCTGATAGAATCAAGGATTCAAGGCCTTCAGAGACTGCCCTCAAAAGCTGAAGACCAAGAAGTTCAGAAAATGTTCAAAAATTTATTGCCTACTTCGCAAAAAATTATTAACACCTTGATCCGTCAGCGAGCCAGATAGTTAATAAAACTTGAGTAATCGCCCGCAATCGCTAGAAACACCGACGAAATTGTTCCATAAGGCATGAAATCGCAGATCCCAGAACTGAAGCTCCAAGCTGGCCTGACCATCGGTTACGGCAAGCCGCTCGCTTCGATCTCCGAGGACATCGTCCTTGGCGGGGGAACGCACTTTCTGATCGCCCGGAACGGCCGCGGGAAGACGACGCTGCTGCGCACGATTTCCAAAACGCTCAAGCAAGTGGGCGGCTCCTTTGAAGCGACCGGCAAGACCCAGTATCTGCCGGAAGATCTCCGCTTCGATCCTGAGATCACCGTGGCCGGCATCTTCAAGGCACTCCTGCCCGCCGCCCGCGTGAAGGACTCGATCGATCTGGCCGCCCGGCTGGAACTCGATGTCCGCAAGCCCTACGGCAAGCTTTCCACCGGCAACCGCCGCAAGACGCACCTGATCGTGGCCGAACACTCGGTCGATCCGGACGGCGGCAATATCCTCCTGCTCGACGAGCCCTTCAGCGGACTCGACGCCTACGCACGGGAGATCTTCGAGGACATCTGGCGCAAGAGCTCCGACAAGGTGCTGCGCTTGGTGAGCTGTCACCCGGACTACGATTCGATGGGGATGCCCAGTGCGATCGTGATCCAGGGATCGGGAATCCGCCACACGACGGGTTCGGAACAAACGTGGAGCGAACTGAAGCAACAGCTGAACTGATCCCTCCCATGCGCCTGTTCCGACTCACTGCCGCCACCTTGTTCCGTCGCAAGACTTGGGTGATCGCCGCCTTCTCGGTGATTGTCCTGCCCTTCCTGCTCGCCCAGATTTCCAGCGGCACCGAAAACGGTTCCCTGATCAAGCCGGCACTGGCCCAAGCCACTTGGGCGATGACTCTGGTGTGCTCGATCTTCTGGGGCTTCTTCACCGCTGCCAATCAGGGCGAGAGCAACGCCAAGTCCGGCCTGGGTGAATACTTCCTCACCACCGGGGTCTCCGCCGGCCGCCAGCTCTTTGAAATGTGGCTGGCCATCTTCAGCTTCCTGGCGCCGCTGCCTTTCATCTCCGCCATCATCTGCGTGATGTTCGCCAGTCCTTCCCAGGCGGCGGAGCACGGTTTGTGGATGGCCACGAATTTCCAATACGCCGTGCTCTTCACGATGGTGATGGGCCCTCTGATCGCACTGGCCTGCGCCATTGCCTCGCGGCTCGGCAGCATCACGGGCTTCCTGGCCTCCAGCGGCCTGGCGATCTACGGCTTCTACGGAGTCGGCTACCTCAAGCTGCTTGGAAACGGCCAGGAAAGCGCCTTGGCCAAGTGGCTCTGGACTGCCTCCCCGCACTACCACTTTGCCGATCCCTCCGCCCGCTTGCGCTACAAGCTCGGGGAGATCCCCTGGGACAAGTTCCCGCTCTTCCTCGCCTACTTCGGCGGCATCCTCCTGGTTTACGCAGCGCTGTCCCGCCTGCTCTTCCGGGCCCGGGCCACCGCCTGACCGAGCCCTTCCGGTCCCAAGCACTCCCACCCCTCCCACACCCGAAAAGCTGCCCCAGCCATGAATCCACGCGCCCTCATGATCCCATCCGTGCTCGCCGTCACTGGCGTCGCGCTGTGGTCGTATGGTGCCCATGCGCTGGCGACTGGAGGCGACTTCGACTTCAAGCCGAATCCGCTCGGCCTGAATGAGAGCCCGTATGGCCAGGTCATCGCCCTCGCCGTCCAAGGCGGGATCGATTCCGACTGGCACGGCGTGGAATCCTCCGCCGGCAAGGAGCACTACTGCACGACCTGCGGCCACAGCCACGGCGATGAGGACGGTGCCTGCCAGCCCAAGCCACTCAGTGAGCCGGACAGCTTGCTCGGGCGCCTGGAGAATGCAGCTTCCGAGCGCACCAATCCGCAGCCGGCGACAAATGGTCACAAGTTCTACCTGCGCCGCCAGGTGGAGGACCGCCTGGACTTCGCCTACCATCTCGATCCGTCCAACTACGCGAATTACAACGCGTATCATCTCTTCCTGACCGAGCCTTCGGTGGGGACCCGCCCGGTGCTCAACCAAAAGGTGATGGATCTGGCGAAGGACACGGTGACCTACTGCCTGCAGGAGGATCACGATCCACGCCCCGCGCTGACCGCCGCTTCCGCCTCCGCCAACATCCTCGAGCTGATGTTCCTCAACAAGGAGCAGTACCCGATCGGGCAGATGGAGGGGAACCTCAAGGTGCTCGACTTCGCGCTCTTAAAGCACCGTGCGCTCACCGCGCGCTGGAAGGAGTCCGGCGAGCTGGAACGGATTTCCGAGGCGTGCCGCGCCGAAATGGAAGAGCGCCTCAGCTTCGTGACGAAGGTCCGCGACGCCTCCGAGAAGACCATCCAACGCTTTTCCGGCACCGGCTCGCAGATCAGCGCCGCCGCGCCAACCAACTAACAGAAGCAAGCAAGCGATCCCTTTCCTGCCCCTCCCCGTTTCCCTTCCCACCTACTCCCCGCATGTTCACTGCCGTTCATGAACCACCGCCGCTGCCCGTCAGGAATACTCCTGCCGCCGTGCCGCGTTTCGTGCCGGGCATGGACGGGGCCACGCTGCTGGCCATCATCTTCCGCACCTGCAAGGAGCTCCGCGTCTCGGACATCCAGATGCGCACGGATCGCCCGGTCTACATCCACACCAACAAGGGCGTGGAGAAGCTCGACTTCCTGGGCATCCTGACCAGCCTGCACATGGATGAGGTCCTGAAGGCCCTGATCGCGAACAAGGAAAGCGCGAACCACGGCTTCGGCCAGAAGGACAACCTCGAAGAGCGTGTCGAAGACAAGATCGCCAATACGATCCGCGACTTCGCGGAGCGCCGGGTGGCGGACTTCTCCTGCGATGGCATCCCGATGGGGGAGAATGGCGAGCGGTCCGGCCGCCTGCGTATCCAGGCGCACTTGAGCTCTTCCGGTCTCGGCGTGACTTGCCGTATCCTGAACGACTACATCCCGGAGCTCGAAAGCCTCGGCATCGACCCGGATACCAACTACATCTTGCGCCAGGCGGTGCAAAAGCGCGCCGGCCTCTGCCTGGTCACCGGGCCCACCGGTTCCGGTAAGTCCACCACTCTCGCCGCCCTCATCGACTGGCTGCGCCGCAACCACGGCAAGCACATCGTGACGGTGGAAGACCCGATCGAGTACCAGTATCCGGACGACATGGATGACCCGGAGTTCCCGGGCCGCCGCATCCCCGGCCCCAGCGTGGTCACGCAGCAGGAAGTCGGACGGGACGTCCACTCCTACCGCCAGGGTCTGAAGGACGTCTTGCGTAAAGCGCCGCACGTCATCCTGCTGGGGGAAATCCGTGATCGCGAGGCCATGGAGACCTGCATGGAAGCTGCGCAGACCGGTCACTTGGTGCTCTCCACCCTGCACACCACGGGCGCGGTCAAGACCATCGGCCGTATCCTGGAACTCTACCCGAAGGATAACCACTCCGCGGTGCTCTCCCGCCTCTCGGAAATCCTCATCTTCATCCACTCGCAAGGCCTGCTCAATGGCGTGCAGAAGCGGGTGCTGACCTACGAGTTCCTGCAGAACAACGACGACTCGGTGGCTTCCGCCATCACCAACTACGATGGCGGCGCGCGCTCGCTGGAAGACGTGATCCGCCGCGCCGGCAACATCGAATGGGATGCCAACCTGCGCCGCCTCGTGCGCCAGGGCCTCATCACCGAAAACACTTTCGAGAACGCGCGGATGAACCGCGACGACACGGAAATCCTGTAAGCCATCCCACTGGCAAGCAACACACATTTCGAGGACGCACAAGGACCCGGAACCAACAAATAACACAAAGTTCCCGCCTCTGCAGTGCGCCCTCCCTCCCACGGAAACACGACAACAGTACATTAGTACACCCAGAAACACACCAGCTAATACCCCAAACATGAAACTGACCCGCACTGCCCGCCGCGCAAACGGCATGACCCTGCTCGAACTGACTGTGGTTATCCTCGTCTTGCTCTCCCTGATCTCCATCCTCTTCGTGGGTGCCCGCGCCTGGAAGAAGGGTTCCGATCGCGCTGCCAACATCATGAACATCCGCAACGTTCAGCAGGCCGTCCGTGCCCACGCGAACATGCAGGGTCTT
>OUMS01000004.1_pt1 | contig 31497 bp, 23 predicted proteins | sample 1691071 | NCBI WGS metagenome assembly OUMS01 (sample SAMEA3914864, study PRJEB12502) | metagenome | biome: forest; material: soil | place: USA | collected 2012-03-12 | depth 0.3 m | reverse complement strand
TTCGAGGAGGCATTGACCCGAAGCCGCGTCCCAGAGGCGCAGGGTCTGATCATCCGATCCCGAGAGGATGCGCGAGCCATCGGGACTCCAGGCGCAGGCTCTGACCCAGTCGGAATGTCCCACGTCTGGCTGGAAGGAGGAGAGTTCCTGCTGAAGTGCCGGAAGAGCTTCCCCGGAGGCGCACGAAGCTCCGCTGCGATCCCATTCATCCGGCAGCAGAGCTCCGGCAAGATCCACGCCGATCCACTGGCAGGCGGTCTTCGCTCCGGCGGCGCGCCCGTCGCGGAAACTCCCGCCACGCCACTGCAGTCCGCCGAGGTCGGCGCCCTCGAAGCTCGCGCGATCCGCTTTTACACAGAGGAACCTTGTCTGGCGGACCTGCGCCCCGCCCAGGTCGGCTCCGCTCAGATCGACGTTCTGCAAAAGGGCGCGGCTGAAGCGAACTTCCCTGAGGTTTGCCCCCTGAAGGATCAGGGGCCTGTCGTGAGACCGACCGACAATTTCCCACCCCTCCAAATCCGCGGCCGGCAGGTTCACCCGGGATGGCAGCGGTTCCGGGTAGTTCTGCGAGATGGCACGCAGCCAGTAGCGGAAGGCGAGGAGTGCCGCCTGCTGACAAGCTCCGCCGAGGATATTTCCGAGGGTATCCAAGCAAGATCGGCAGGCTGTCTCGCGCTCCAGGTCTAACAACGGCCCGACGAAATCCAAGGTCTCCACGGTCTGCATCGGCAGATCCCATGCCGTAGCACCTCCCTCCTTGAGCGCCTTCACCAAGTGGCAGGCGAGGAAGAATTCCTGTAAAGAGGTATGCGCGAAGCGGAAGCTACCGCTATCCTCACCGCTCTCCGGGCGGACCACGAAGGTGGCAGTGCGAAGGTCCTCCTTCAGTATGGGACGCGAGCGATCCTTGTAGGCGGAAGCCACGACCTCCTCGCGGAAGAGGAATTCATCCAGCCAAGCCTCCAGTTCGTCGGCATCGAGCTCGCGGCGTCCCTCCGCCGCGAGCTTGCCCGCGAGGTGCTCCATCAAGAGGCGCTTGTGAGGCGCTTCGATCTGGTGCTTGCCATCATCGCGCGTTAGCCAGCGGCCGACAACAAGCTGATAGAGGCGTGCGGCATTGACCGGTTCGCCGCGCATGGCGGCATTTTCCAGCTCACTGAGGTGTTCGGTGATGTGACTGAGCAGCACGGGGCGCTGGGCGAGATCGCGCAGGTTATGGATGCGTTCGAGCAAGGCGAACATTTCCTCCGCCCGTTCCGCGGAGCCGCCCACATCTAACAGGTAGGCGCGGATCTGCTCCTCGGTGAAGGGCAGCATCAGCAGGACCTTGAAATCCCGCTCGCGCTTGAAGCCTTCCCGGTCCTCGCCGCTGAGCATGGCATTCTGGCTGAGGACATCCCGGAAATAGTGGGAGCGGCAGGAGATGAGGAGCTTTCCCAAGCGCTTGGCATCCTTCGCTTCCGCCTTGCGGATCACCGGTGGCAGGACTTTCCACAGCTCGCGGATGTAGGCCCGCGCCTCTGCGGGAGGGAGGTGGACGATCTTCTCGTCCAAACCATCGAAAATGATGACTGCACCTTCTTCCTGCACGAGGCGTATGATTTCGTCCGGAGTAAGGGGTGATTTGCCGGCCAGCTTGTGGTTGCGTTCGATGACCTCGGCCAGCAAGACTTGGAGTGTGGGAACCTTGCCGGGCTCACCGAGGCGAAGACGTAAATCGATGTAGATGGGCAGGGGCTTAGATGGGTCGCTCGCCCGTGCGTCGAGAAGCTCTTGGGTGAACCTCTTGAGCGTGGTGGTCTTGCCGATGCCATACTCGCCGAGCACCGCGCAGAAGAGCGGGGCTTGGGAGCCGCTGGTCTTAGCCCATTCATGCAGCTCCTCCAAGGCATCGCGGCCTTCTCCCGCGACCGCCTTGCCATCCAAGCCTTCAAGTTCGGCAAAGTTGGTGGTCTTCGCGAGGGTGCGGATGAAACGATCCACATCCTGCGGGGCCCAGTGGCGGAAGTGCTCGTCAAAACGGCAGGCGGCGGGAGCGGGTGCTTCGCATGGGCCATCCTTGTCCGCTTGTGCTTGTTCGTGCCGAGCTTCCCGAGCTTGCGTTGAAGTTTTGCTATTGCCCCGGTCTTGGTCCTTGGCCCTTTCGCGATAGTGCGAGTCGAGCTTGTCGGTCACCTTTTTGAAGAGTTCGAAAACGAAGCTCTCCTTCTCTTTCGCACTGGTGCATTCGCTGAAGTTGCGCAGCAGCCCCCCGGGAGTCATATGGCGGAAGACCTGCCGGTCTTGAAGTCCCTTGAGGTCATGCCGCTGGAAATCCACCGGCTTGAGGGCGATCGGGACCACGGGCTTGGCCGCGGAGTTTTCATACAAGGGAACGAAAACCGGAAGCTCGTGCTGAGTGATGAACTTGCTTCCAAGGAATGCCTGGGAAACCAGAAGCAAGCCGAACTCACAATCCTCCAGCGCGGTGAGGATGTTCTGCTTCCACGCGGAGCCGGTCTCAATCTGGTGGTCCGTGTAGAACTCGAGGGAGTAGTTCTTCGCTGACTCAAAGGCCTCGCGGAAGAGCTTGAGGAAGGCCATGGCCAAGCTCATGTCAGCATGGGCGTAGGAGACGAAGAAGCGGACGACGCGCTTGCCCTGGCCCAAGGCCCGTCCGGTGCTGGCGATGGCGCGTGGAGGGACGAGTATCTCGCCCTGGATGTCCGCGACACTCTCCCGGGAAAAGGTCTCTGCCATGGCCGCCGAGGGATTTTGGCCGGTAAACCAGCAGTGGCGCTGGGTGGGGGAACCCTTGTTCTTGTCCGACTCCAGACGAACGGAGCAGCCCACTGCCTTGGCGGCGTCGTTCACCTTCTTCACGAAGCCGCGCCAAGGGGAGAGGGAGTCTTCCGTGCCGAAAAGAGCGAGGAGGCATTCGGCAAGGTTGATGCGCTCGGCGGTGGCGAGGGCTAGGAGCTTTTCAAGGCGGCCGCGGTCGGTGGCACCGAGCTCTTCGTAAAGCTCGGGCTGGCCGGACAGGTGTTGGCACAGGGCGGAGGCCAAGGCGGGGCCGTGGAGAGTCCGGGGTTTCATTGACGCATTTGATGCACGAAACGAGGGGGAGGGGTCAAGTGGGTATTTAACGAATTTAACGTTTAAAGAACGGATGAGTGACCCGACAGCCTGCATGCTGCTGGCATCCGCCTTTGGGACTTTAAAGACGAATGCGATCCACCCAAATGCGAACGGCGCGGAGGGAATCCGCGCCGTTTCTTTTTTCTGGTGATCTGCTTTTGAAGCAGTGGAGGCCGCTTACTCCTTCTCTTTCTTACCCTTGAGCAGGCCCTTTACGTGCTCCACGTACTTGTCGGGTCCGCCTTCCTGGTAGCCGGTGCGGGCGACTTCGCGGCCCTTGGAGTTGAGCAGGATGATGGTGGGGAAGCCCTGGATCTGGTATTCCTGCTGAAGCTTTTCGTTCTGCGCTTTCTCCTTCTCGGGCAGGACCTTCTGGTGCGGGTAGTCGAGATCGACCATGATCAGGTTCTTCTTCGCGTATTCCTGGAAGGCAGGCATGTCGAAGACTTCCTTCTTCAGCTTGATGCACCAGCCGCACCAGTCGGAACCGTTGAAGTCTAGGAGCATGTCCTTCTTCTCTTCCTTGGCGCGCTTCTTGGCCAATTCGAAGTCGGTTTCCCACTTGAAGACATCCTTGTCGGAGGCGGCGGCGTCTTCCTTCGGCGCGGCCTTGTCCGCCACGAATTTCTGGTCCTCGTCGCTGAGCTTGGAGAGGGCGATCTTCACGGTGTTGCCACCGGTCTTGCGGATGACGACCTGGTCACCCTCGGTCTTCACGTATTCACCTTCCAGAGTGCGGTCGGAGCCGGCTTCCTTCCAGGCCCGGGCTTGCAGGGAAGCAGGCAGGAGGAGGGTAATCAGGGAAATGAGGCAGAGTGTGGGAGTCTTCATAGGAGGCGTGTTCGGATTCAAGCGATACCGGGATACGGGTCTTGTCTGACATTTCAAACATCGGAACCGCGCGGACTCAAGATGATCCGCAGTTTTCTGCCCTATTCCGGTTCCGTGACCTGGATGCCCGGGAGCGAGGCCGGGTCGCCTCGGGGTGCCGCGAGAAGGTCGTAGCCTTCTTCCCCGGTGGGGTTTTCGCCGCGCAGAGCCTCCTGAGCCCAGTGCTGCCAAGGACCTTCGATCGAATGGGCCCACTCGGCGGCATTCTCCGGATCGAAGGCCGCCACTTCCTTGGCGAAAGCGGCAGTTGCCGCGGCGTGTCCGGGGTCCGCGCGATGGGCGTTCAGCCAAGCGGCGGCCCCGCCAGGGTCCGCCTTCAGCCAACCAACGACTAGATCCCTCTCGGCCGCCGCTTGCCACGCCGAACGGGATTCGATTTGCCCGGGGTCCTCCAGCCAGGCCACGGCGGCCTCCGGCTCCACGCTGGCCCAGGCCCGCAGCAGGCCGGGGAGCCAGCGCCCGCCATCCGGACGGCTTTCGAGCGCGGCGGCGGCACGCGCCCCGTCCATGCGCCCCCATTTTTCCAAGAAGGCCTGCCACTCCTCCTCGCGGGGCGGACTCTCAGCCTCATGCAGCAGGGCGAAGATCCCGGCGACGTTCTCGTGGGTCAGAGCTGCCAGCAATTTACGGAAGGCTTCTGCGCGCGCCGGGGAAGGAGGGGAGCTGAGGGTGATGCCTGGCATCGACGGGGCGCTGTCCGCGGCTCGCCCCGCCTCTTGCCACCCTGCCACCAAGATCTGCGGATCGACCATCTCCGCGCGCTTGCTAGTGATCGCGGCGGAAGGCGCAGGTGCTGCTATCGGCTGGGCGGGCCTCCCGGCATCGCGGGATCCCTGCCAAGCCATGAAGCCGCCGCCCGCGCAAAGCAGTGCCACCGGAAACCAGTACCGGTAGCGACGCGATGTGGGGCGGATCGGCTTCATGGATGCGCGGGGAGGGGTGGAAATCAGGCTCCCTGCCTGCGGCGGCGCAGTAGGCCCAGCCCGGCGAGACCGGCCAGCAAGGCGGGAGCCGGCTCCGGCACGGTCACCACATCGAGGCTGATGTAGGGATGCACGTTCTGGTTTGCGGAGCCCAGGCTGCCGTTGCCATTGTAAGTGTAGGTATCCGGCAGCAAGGCATTCATCCCGGTGTCGAAGGGCGAGGCATAACTGTAGACAGGAGCGGGGATGCCGAGGCCGAAGGGATCGCCGGTGTAGTAGCTGACCGTGTTTGATCCGGTATTGGTGATGCCCAGCCAGAGTATGGCATTGGAGATCGAGCTGAAGGGATTACCTGTTAGATTGGCGTAGTCAATCTGGGCGGTGACCCCGGCCACGCTGGTATTCGCCGGATCGGAGGGCTGGCCCGCCGATGCCGCCGCCACCGCCGCCGAGCCTGCGGTGAAGTTCGCCAGCGCCGTGATCGATGAGAGGTCCGTGCCGCTGTCCTGTGCCGTGAAGAACTGGAAGGAAACGGTGGAGCTCCCACCTTCCGAGAGCAGGAAGGTGTGAACCGTGAAGAAGTCGGCAGCATCGGAGAGCGGCCAGGTTCCCCCGGCATAGGGAATCCCGACGTAGAGGGTCTGGCCGGTGAAGATCTGGCTCACGTAGTCGGTCGCGCCGCCGGGCACGTCGCTGGCGTTGGTATTGTTTACCAGGGTGACGGTGGCGGCGTGGAGGAGCGGAGTGCCGGTGAGCGCGAGCGCCAGCAGTCCGATGGTCAATCGGGGTGTGTTCATGGTGTGGAAGAGATAGGGTTGGGAGCGGTGTGGCTGAGGGGACGTGAGGCCGCCTTCACTTGGCGGCCATCGTCTCCTTCGTGGCGGTGCTGGGATTCGCTGCCACGAGCTTCTCGAGGGCGGCCATGCGGTCCGCCAGTTTGCCGAGGCCTTCGACTTGGGCCTTCAGGTGTTCGTTCTCCGCCTGCAGGGAGACGACCTGGCGACATTGCGCCTTGAGTTCGGCATTCTCGGCTTCGATTGCCGCCATCTTCCGCGCGAGTTCCTGGGTCGCGCTGATGTTGAGCATGGAGAGCGCATCATAGTCGACGGTCCGCAGATCGTTCACCTGGCGTCCATAGACCAGCACCTCGCCGCCGTCCTTCGCCATCTCAAGCTTCGCGGTGAAACTGTTCTCTCCACAACCGGTCACCGTGGCGAATTCCGGTTCGCCATTCGGATGCATCAGCTTGACGCGATCTCCCGTCGCAAGGCCGTGAGGGGATTCCATGGAGATCTCGAAACTGCCGTCGCTCTTGGCCGAGACCCGGCCCTTGGCTCGGACATCGGGCAGGTAGCCGGTGGTCTTGGAGATAGCCGCCGGATAGACTTCCTCGACCTGCTGGGCGATCACCTTCTTCACCGGCTGCTCACCGAGCAGCGAACCATCCTTCATCGTGTAGTCGGTGATGCGGATCTTCTTGAGGAGTTCCAGGTCAGCCGTGGCATCGGAAGGCCCGATGATGTTCTTCAAGCGGCTATCGGAAGGAGTGAGGCTGCTGGCGGCGATCACCGAGCCGTTTGCCACCAGGCTGGTGCCCGCCGCGATCACGTTTGAGGCAAAGATGCTGATCAAGGGACTGAATGCCCCCTGGTTGCCCAGGTTCACGCTTGCCTCATTGAAGGTCTTGCCAGCGCCGCCACTGCCGCTCACCCCGCCGCGCACGACAAGCTGGGCTTCCGATGGCGTGAGGTCGTTGATGCCCACCCGGCCGGTTTCGGCCTCGATCAACATCGCGGCATTGGTGCTGGTGCCCGCGCCGAACCCCAAACCTTCGCCGGCATTGAGGGGGGCGGCCTGACCGGCCACGCCCTTGTAGTAGTACATCCGGCCGTAGCTGGTGCCGCCTGCGGAATCGTTGCGCACGTCCACGTAGCCGTTCACCGTCGGGGATACGAGGGCCGGGCCATTCCGGAATACCCGCACGCCACCGTCGGTGGTGATGAAAGTGGAAGCGTTTCCATTGCTGTTCTCGCGCAGGATATTTCCGTCCACCACGTGCAGGAGTTGCCCGGGTGTGGGCGTGCCGATTCCGGTGTTGCCTTGGATGATGGCGCCGTTGAGTGGTGCTACGGTGCCCGTCGTACTCGTGTAGCTCGCATCGCCCACGGCGATCCCGCCGGCGGCGGTGCTGCCGTTGACGCTGAGCTTGGACTTGGGCGTGGTGGTGCCGATGCCGACGTTCTGAGCAGAGACGACGGAGGTAAGGAGTGCAATGGCCAGGAGGCTGCTTGCCGTCTGTGAGCTTGGGTGTGTTTTCATGGGAGAGGAGGAGCTTGTGGGTTCGGGATGGGAGACTTTATTCGGTGAGAGAGACCGTCCGGACGGGCGATTCGCCCTTTGAACGCATGGCCGCGACCGCTTGCTTCAGCTCGTGCATCTCCGAAGAGAGGGAGCCCAGCTTGGCATTGGCCGCCTTGAGGCCTGCGACCTCCGCCTTCAGCGCGGTGATCTCGGCATCCTTCGCGTTCATCCGTCGGCTCAGCTCCTGGGTCGCGCTGACGTTCAGCATGGCGATCGCTTCGTAGTCCACGGCACGCACATCGCTCTGCTCGGTTCCATAGACGAAGGCCCCTTTGCTAAGATCCGCGGTGGTGGCGATGGAGAAGCTCAAGCTGTCCGCTTCGGTAACCTTCGTGTCGAGGGGCCGATTTTCGGTATCGAACAGGCGCACCTTGTCGCCCGCCTTCAGAGGATGCGCTTTCTCCATCGTGATGAGCACACGGCCGCCCTCTTTCAGCTCAACCTTCGCCGCCTTGGCGAAGATGTCCGGCACGAAGTCGATGCGCTTGTTGATGGCGGCCGGCAAGACCTGCTCGACCTGCTGCGCGATGACCTTCTTGTGGACCTGTCCGCCGGAGGCCTGTTTGTCGATGTAGGTGTAATCGGTGACCTCGATATGGTTCAGGAGCTCGAGATCCTTCGCACGGTCGGAGATGCCGATGATATTCTTGAAGCGGGAATCCGAGGTGGTCACCGTTCCGTTCAAGGCGATCAGGAAGCTCTTGGTCAGGATATTGCTCTCCGCTAGGATGGACGATGACTGATTCGCATTGGTGATCGTATCACTGGCCAGATTGGATCCCCCGTAGAAGTAACTGCGGGCACCGCTTGCCAGCATGGTGGTCCGGGGACCGCCGACATGCAGGGTGGCCTGAATTGAAGTGGCCGGATTCTCAAGGCCGGGAAGGCCAATGCCGACAGTTCCGTCGTTGTTGATTCTAAAATGCGAGAACCCCGGTGTGAAAATGTTCGACTGCCTGCTGATGCGGAAGGTGTCCGAAAGATTGTCGATTAACCACGCCGGAGCGGTGTCCGCGGTGCCCAAGGTGGTATCGACCAGATTCAGCCGCGGGTTGTTTCCAGAAGCGACAATGGTATTGAAGTCTCCAACGACGTGCAGGTTGCCGAGAGGGGTGGGAGTCCCGATCCCGGTTTTGCCTTGGATGATTGCGCCGTTGAGTGGTGCTACGGTGCCCGTCGTACTCGTGTAGCTCGCATCGCCCACGGCGAGGCCACCGCTGGCGGTGCTGCCGTTGACGCTGAGCTTGGACTTGGGCGTGGTGGTGCCGATGCCGACGTTCTGGCCGGAAGCAATGGTGGTGAGGAGAGCCGTTGCCAAGAGGCTGGCGGCGTGAAAGGCGATGCGACGTTCTTTGGTCATGATGTAAGGGTGAGAGTGAGTGCGCTCACCGGGGAGAGAACGAGAGAGATCGCCTTCAGTGCGCGGCCGTCGCGACGTCAGCCGGTTCATCCGCGGACTTCACGGTCACCAGCTTCTCGAACGCTTCCATCTTGGCGCTCAGTGCGGTCACCTTGTCCGCTTGCTCGCGGAGCCGTGCGTTTTCCGCTTCGAGGGCGGCGACCTTCTTCGCCAGCTCTTGAGTGGCGCTGATGTTGAGCATCGACAACGCGTCGTAGTCCACGGCGCGGAGGTCATTCACCTGCCGGCCATGGACGAAGACCCGGTCGCCGTCCTTGGCTATTTCGAGCTTCGCCGTGAATTCCTTTTCGCCCGCGGACTTCACCAGGGCAAACTCAGGCTCGCCGTTCGGAAGGAAGAGCTTCACCTTGGCACCGGCTTCCAGGTGATGGGCTGACTCCATCCGGATCTCGAAGATTCCATCGCCCTTCGCCACCACGGTGCCCGGAGCCTGGATATCCGGCAGGTAGCCGCTGGTTTTGGAGACGGCCGAGGGATAGACCTCTTCGACCTGCTGGGCGATCACCTTCTTGATCACGCCCGGGCCCAAGGCCTTCGGATCTCTCATCGTGTAGTCGGTCACCCGGATCTTTCCGAGGGTGCCGAGGTCGGCTGCCGAATCGCTCGTGCCGATCACATTCTTGAGCCGCTCGTCCGACGGTGTCACCGAGGCCGCGGCGATGATCGCGTTCCCGGCGACCACGTTTCCCTCCGCGACGATCGAGTTCGAGGCATAGATGCTGAAACCCATGGCCAGGCCCGCATCCGCTATCAGACCGGTGTTGGTCTGCGTGAACTGGCGGTTGGCCCCGACGCTCCCGGAGGTGAGACCCCGCACCACCAGCCGGGCCTCGGTCGGGGTGGTATCGGCGATTCCCACGTTGCCGTCCTCGTCGATGCGCATGCGCTCCAAGGGGCCCGTGCCATCGCAGGTCTGGAAACGCAGGGCCGTGAGCGGGCCGCCTCCAGAGAAGCCGCGATGCAGAGCATCCATGCCCGTGGCATTGGCTTGTGAACCGCCCGGCTGGGACTGCGCGATGAAGCGCCCGAAGATCTGGTTGGCGGTCAAGGCAGCGTTATTGGACGCGCGCAGCACCACTTGCGGGGCCAGTGTGCCAGTGGGCGCAGCAGCCGTGCTGTTGATGAAGACGGCCGAATCCCAGTTCGCCGCGCCGCTGCCTTCAAGGTTCAGGCGGAAAAGTGGATTGGTGGTTCCAATGCCGGTGAAACCCTGGATGATCGCTCCGTTGAGAGGAGCTACGATGCCCGTCGTACTAGTGTAAGTGGCATCGCCCACGGCCATGCCGCCGGCGGTCGTGCTACCATTGACGCTGAGCTTGGACTTGGGCGTGGTGGTGCCGATGCCGACGTTCTGGGCAGAGGCAAGGGTGGTGAAAAGCGCGGCGGCCAGCAGGCCAGTTTGTAGGGAAACGTTTCGATACTGGGTGATCATGGTCGTTGAAGGAAAGACAACTGATGATCACTGGGGAGAGAGGTTGGAGAAGTGCCACGGGGTGAGAGTTCCAGTGGCGTTGATGAAGCCCGGCACGCCATGCGACGCACCGGGCGGTGAAATCGGATCCGGCTACTTGGTGAGAGACACGGTGCGCACCGTGCCCTCCTCCTTGCCCTTCGCCTGCAGGGCGGCCACCGCTTGCTTCAGGGCCGTGACATCGGAGACCGCTGCGGACAAGGCGGCATTGTCCGCCTTGAGCTTCGCGTTCTCGGCTTCGAGCGCGGCGACTTTCTTCGCCAGCTCTTGGGTCGCGCTGATGTTGAGCATGCTGAGCGCATCGTAGTCCACGGTGCGCAGGTCATCGACCCGGCGGCCATAGACGAAAACCTCGCTGCCGTCCTGCGCGGAGTTGAGCTTGGCGGTGAAGGTCGTTTCGCCACTTGCCTCCACCGTGCTGAACTCGGCATTGCCGGAGGGATGGACCAGCTTCACCTTGGTGCCCGCTGGCAAGCCGTGCGGGGCATCGAGCTGGATTTCAAAGAGACCATCGCCCTTCGCTATGGCCTTGCCCTTGGCCGCCACGTCGGGGAGATAGCCCATGCCCTTCGATACCGCCTGCGGATAGACCGACTCCACCTGCTGGGCGATCACCTTCTTGAAGTGGCCACCAAGCAGGGGATCCTTCATGGTGTAGTCGGTGATCTGGATCTTCCCGAGCGTATCGAGATCGGCAGAGCCGGCGGACAGGCCTTCCACGTTCTTCAAGCGGCTGTCGGAGATCGTCAGCGAGTTCGCGGAGATGACCGAGATGCCCGCGATGAGATTGCCTTCCGCGACGATGGCGGAGGACGCATAGATGCTTGGCGAGATCGCGAAGGTGCCGGCGAAGTTCCCCAGCGCGCTGTTGTAGCTGAACTGGGTGCGCCCTCCGGTGATCGATCCGCTTTCCGCACCCCGCACCACCAGCCGCGCTTCCGTCGGCGTGCTGTCGCCGACGCCTACATTGCCGTTCTCATCGATGCGCACGCGCTCGAAAGATCCGCCGCCGTTCGCGGTTCGGAAGGCGATGGCGGTGTTCCCGTCGGTTCCGGAGAGGCCGCGGTAAACCATGTCCATGCCGGTGTTGTTGGTGATGCTGCCGGGCACCTGTGCCAGGAAGCGGGCGAAGATCGAGTCGGTCGCCAGCGCGGAATGATTCGTCGCGCGCAGCAGCACCTGCGGGGCCGCGTTGAGCTGGGGCAGGGCGGCGGTGCTATTGATGTAGAGCGCGGTGTTCAGGCTCGTGCCGTCACCTTCCAGGTGAAGCCGCATCAGCGGATCGGTGGTGCCTATGCCGACGCGGCCCTGGACGATCGCGCCGTTCAAGGGAGCTACGATACCCGTCGTACTGGTGTAGGCGGCGTCGCCCACGGCGATGCCACCTGCCGTGGTGCTACCGTTGACGCTGAGCTTGGACTTCGGAGTAGTGGTGCCGATACCGACGTTCTGGGCAAAGGCTGGAAGGGAGGCCAGCAGACCAAGGGTCAGGAGGCTGGCGGGAAGGATGCGGGTGGAGGAGTGTTGCTTCATGGTTTCTGGGTGTTTGTCAGGGAGAGGGAGACGACCGCGCAGCTGACGTCGCATGCCTGTCTCGGCGCGTCCTGGCTACCGCGATACTCCGCCCGGCCCAGGAAGTGATTTGGGGTTCACTTGCGCTGCCGGGAGGACGAGCCGGGACCAACCGTGCCTTGATGGACCGCAGTTTCCGGGGGGGCGGGTATAGGTGCATCGAGTTGCCTGATACTTAACCGGAGTGAGACGTAAGGGCGGGACGACTACAATGAACCCCATACGTAAAATATCTTAATGATGTCAAGTAGCCGCGCAAAATCACGGATTACAAAATATCCTAACTGAACTTGGCATGACTCGTCATGTGACGCCGCAAGCCGTTGAATTTCTAGCCATATGGCGGACCTGTTTACTGAAATTGCATTAAGTCGCCCTGCAATATTTGCAGAGCCAAACGCCGCTTGTATTGCGTTATGCAATTCATTATGCACTCTGCAATGTTTCGCGGAGGCGCGGTTTTTGATATCAAATTACGAGGGGAAAGGGGATCTTCCGCGCCGGAGCCTAACAAGGGCTGGCCACCACCGGCTCGATGGGTTGAAGGGGGAAGCGGGACGTCAAATCTGGCGGTCTTCGGCTGGCCTTTCCCCGGGGGTGTCCGGCGCGATTTTTCCGGACCGGGCGTCCTCCCCGGACCAAGCTGCCCTTGCCGAGCGCTCCCGGGCTCCCTAGAAAGCCGCCGTCATGTCCATCGATCCGCTGCTGCAATTGCTCCGCCGCCAGGCCCGCCATTCTCACCAGGAGCTCGCCGAGCTGCTGTCCCTGACGGAGGAGGAGGTCCGCTCGCGGATCGCGGCATGGGAGAAGAACGGGGTGATCCTGGGCTACCAAGCCGTGGTGGATGCCGAGCAGGCCGGCGATGACGATGTGTCCGCCTTCATCGAGGTGAAGGTCACGCCGGAGCGTGGCGGCGGCTTCGATCGCCTGGCGATGCGGATCGCGCGCTTCGAGCAGGTGGTGAGCTGCTACCTGGCCAGCGGTGGCTATGACCTGATGGTCGTGGTGGAAGGCAGCGACCTGCGGGAGGTGGCCCGCTTCGTCTCCGAGAAGCTCAGTAGCATGGAGGGCGTGATCTCCACGGCCACTCACTTCCGGCTGAAGACTTACAAGGAGAACGGCTTCCTGTTTGAGGAGGCCACGGGACCGGAGCGCCTGGCGGTGTCTCCTTGAAAATTACTCAATGGCCATGCCCAAGCTCTCGATCCGGAAATGCGGTGAGGAGGAGTTCCTGGCCCTCTATAACGAAAGGGACTTCAATCCCTTGGACTCCGCCAAACAAACGGCGGAGGACTTCAGCGCTGAGTTCTGTGACCTGCTCGATAAGGTCGAGCAGGTCTTATCCGAAGGTTTCGCGCCCTACGATTCGGCTACCGATGAGGGAGACTACACCCTTTACGACGGGCACAATTCGACCCGCTTCATTGACCTTGCCTTTGAGAACGACAGGTATTTGGACCGTGACCTTTGCATCCGGCTGCAGACGCTGTTGGGAGCGCAAAAGGAACCTTGGATGATCTGCCTGTGGTTCACCAACTTCTTGTTCGTCACCGCCGACACGGTGATCGTTTACGAGGAGAATGCCGATGCCCTCGAGGAGTGGTGGCGCGCCTGTGAGGCGGACGCGATCGCGCCTTGATCCCTGATTGCCTCGAGGATTTGGAGTCCGCCGCAGTGAATCCCGAGGGGATAGGCCATGTCGCCGTTTTTCCCGCAAATTCCTCTAAGGAAATCCGGGGCTTCCCGTTAGCAGTCCGATTCTACCTAGCCCTAGCACTCCCTGTTCCATGACCCACCTGCCTGCCCTGCGCCGACTCCGCGATATCCTGCTTGTTTCGGCGCTTTTCACTGCCCCCCTCATCGCCGCAGAGACGGCTGAAACGAAGAAGGAAGATCCGAAGAAACCGAAGAAGGAGGAGGTCGCCAAGTTGGATGACGTTGTCGTCACCACCGAGACCGCCTCGCGCGTGCTGGAGAAAGTCAGCGACGTGCCACAAACGGTCCGGGTGATCGACTCCGAGACCATCGAGCGCCGCCAGCCGACCTTGCCGATCGAGATGCTCAAGGAGCAGCCGGGGATCTGGGCACCGAATGTGGCAGCACAGGGTTCGCCGATCTTGCGCGGCCAGATGGGCAACCGCGTGATCTACCTGTGGGATGGCGTGCGCATCAACAACGGCGCGCTTTTCAGCGGGCCTAACGGCTTCTTCAACCAGTTCCCCGTGGGCGCGGTCGACCGCATGGAGGTTGTGCTCGGCTCCGGCTCGGTGCAATACGGCAGCGATGCGATTGGCGGGGTGATCAATGTCTTCTCCAAGCCGGCCGAGTTCTCCGACAATCCCTTGATCGGCGGCTCGGTCTACAGCCGCTACAATAGCAACAACGACGAGAACACGGAGACACTCGATTTCCACGCGGGCAATTCCACGGTGGCGTTTTCCGGAGGCATCACGCGCCAAGAGGTTGGCGACTATCATGGCCCGGACTTCGGCGCGGCGGATCCCTCCAGCTTCAATGCGCTGGGCGGCTATGCGAACTTCGCGTGGCGACCGACCCAGGACCAACTGCTCCACATCGGCTGGATCTACAATGACCGCGAGGACGTGGACAGCTACGTGCAGTCCAAGCTGAATGCCAGCGGCGTGCCGCGGATCTACGGCCCCAGCGAACGCCGCGGGATCGGCAAGATCGACTACACCCTCAGCAACCTGGGGGAGTGGAGCGACGAGCTGAAGATGTACGGTTACTACCACTTCTACGATGCGCTGCGCGACCGCCGCGTGGAGAACACCAAGACCTTCTCGAACACCCGCCGCGACCAGGACCAAGACGTGTGGGGCATTGGCATTCAGAACACGAAGGAGTGGGGCCCGGTGCGCTTGATCGCCGGTGTGGACTACCGCGATGAAGATCTCTCCTCGCGGCAGGCGCTCTACACGGTAACGAAGGCGACCGGTGCACTGGCGCTGACGGAGCCCGCGGGCAATACTCCGGACGGCGGCTACGATGTCTTCGATACCTTTGCGACGCTGAACTGGCGGCCGGTCCACAACTGGCTGCTCACCGGCGGCCTGCGCTACGAGAACAGCCATCTCGGGTCCGAGCCGGTGCCCTTGGACGTGATCCCGAATGCGGGCTACACGATCGATGACCTGCGGCTCGACAAGAGCTGGGATTCGGTGACTTGGAACATCGGCACGATCTACGATTTTACCTCCGAGTTCAGCTGGGCCGCGAATGTGGGCAGCGGCTTCCGCGCGCCGACTTACTCGGATGTGCTGAGCGCGGGCACGCCGGTCTTCTCCAGCCGGATTGCTTCGGTGCCGGCACCGGACGTGGATCCCGAGCGCAGCATCACGGTGGAGATGGGGCCGCGCTACAATTCGGAATGCTTCGCGGCATCGCTCACGGGCTACTACACGCACCTTACCGATGTGGTGGGCAGCGTGGAATCCGGCACGGTGACGATCCCGGGGCAGGGCACCTTCGTGGCCTCGCGCAATGCGAACATCGGCAGCGGCTACGTGGCGGGTGTGGAAGCAGCCGCGGCTTGGCGCTTCGCGGATGGCTGGACGGCCTTCGGCAATGGCACCTACCTGCGTGGCGAGGACACCAGCGCGAATGATCCCTACCGTTTTATCCCGCCGCTCAATGGCACGGTGGGCCTGCGCTACCAATCGCCCGATGGCAAATGGTGGGTGGAACTCGTGGAAGTGATGGCCGCCAAGCTCGACCGCCACTCGATCCGCGACGAACAGGACTCCGGTTTCTCGACCGATCCGGGGCTGGGCTCGCCGAATACCACGACCAATCCGCCGCTGCGTGCCGACTTCAGCATCCCGGGCTTCGCCGTGACGAATCTCCGCGGCGGGGTGAAGGTGTGGGACCGTGCCGATAGCACCATGGACTTGACGCTGAGCCTGAACAATCTGCTCGACGCTCACTACCGTGAGGCCTATTCGCAGCAGCAGCGCGAGGCGCCCGGCTTCGGTGCCGTGATCGGTGCCCGGCTTGGTTTCTGATCGATGAGACGCTTCCTATTCGCCGCGCTCTGGCTTTGCCTGCTCTCCATGATCACCCGGGCGGATCCCGCCCGGGTGGCCTTCCTGGATGTGTGGGATCGCTCCATGCCCCAGCTGCATGATGCTTGCCAGGAGGCCGGGCTGGATGCTTCGTTCTACCGCACGCCGCAGTTCACGAAGCTGACGGAAGCGGAGATCGCGGCCTTCTCCGTGGTGCTGGTGCTGAACATCGACGACACGGAATCGCCGAAGCTCACCGGCCTGCTTAAGAACGCCGCCGCGGCGAATCCGAAGCAACTCGTGATCCCGCTGGATACCCGCAGCGGTCACGTGGATCTGGAGAAGGCCGGCCTGCTGAAGAAGGATGAGACGGTGATCTCCTACTGGCGGCCGAATGGCACAACGAACATCAAGCGCCTGATCGCCTACGTGGAAGCAACCTATCTGGGAGTCCCGCGGAAGATCGAGCCGCCGGTGATGATCCCGGAGACCGGCTTCTATGATCCCGCGCAGGAAGAGGCATTCGAGAGCATCGATGCTTACCAGGCCTTCAAGAAGTCGAAGGGCCGCTGGCAGGAGGGCCAGCCCTCCGCGGTGATGGTGATCCAGCAATCCTTCTGGATCACGCGTGACCTAAAGGTGGTGGATGCCCAGATCGCGGCGCTGGAGAAGGCCGGGCTGAATGCGGTGGTCGTCTTCGGTGACCGCGGCGACAAGGTTGCCCAGCTGGTCGTCTCCGCGAAGCCTGACGTGCTGATCGAAGACCGCCACGGCACGACCTGGGAGAGCAATGCGATCCTCAAACAACTGGATGTGCCGTACTTGCGGCCGATCTCCATGCTCGGCTCGACGGTGGCGGAGTGGCAGGCAAATCCGATGGGGCTCACGCCGAAGGACATCGGCATGTTCATGTCGCTGCAGGAATCCTGGGGCACGATCGAGCCGGTGGTGGTCGGCGGCCTAAAGGCGAATATCCAGGGCTTCCGCCTGCACGAGCCGATTCCCGAGCGGGTGGAGACCTTCGCCGCGCGCGCCGCCCGCTGGGCTGCACTGCATGCGAAGAAGAATACGGAGAAGAAGATCGCGCTGATCTATTACAACAAGAGCCTGGGCCAGGATGACTTCATGCGCGGCAGCCCGACCGGTGCCTTCCTCGACGGGCCGGAGAGCATGGTGAGCTTCCTGCCGGAGATGCAGAAGGCCGGCTATGCGGTGAAGGACCTGCCGGCAAGTTCCGCGGAGTTGATCGAGCGCATCCGCCACGGTGGACGGAATCTCGGGCCGTGGGCTCAGGGCGATCTGGAGAAGCAGGCGGATCAGGCAGACCCGGTGCTGGTGCCGCTGTCCACTTACAAGCGCTGGTTCGAGGAGAAGCTTTCCCCGGAGCTCAAGAAGGCGGTGATCGAAAAGCACGGGCCACCGCCGGGGAAACTGATGGTGGTGCAGCGCAATGGCGAGCCGCAGATCGTGCTGCCGCGGCTGAAGTTCGGCAACGTGATCCTGATGCCGCAACCGGAGCGCGCGGAGAAACAGGACGACAAGCTGCTGCACTCACGCGACCTGCCGCCGCCGCACAATTACCTGGCCTTCTACTGGTGGCTGGACCGCGAGTACAAGGCGGATGCGATCGTCCACTGGGGCACGCACGGTTCGCTGGAGCTGCTGCCGGGCAAGGAGACCGGTCTCTCCTCGGACAGCTGGAGCGACATCTGCGTGGGCAAGCTGCCGGTGATCGATTTGTGGATCACGGACAACCTCGGTGAGTCCACGCTCGCACGGCGGCGTTCCTACGCGCTGCTGTCCGATCACCTGCCTCCTGCGACGGTGGGCGCGGGCTTGGGCGACAAGTTCAAGAACCTCCACGAGGAGATCCACAAGTTCAACACGCTGGACAAGAACCTGCTGCGCGAGGAATTCCGCAAGAACATCACCAAGCTGGCCGAGGCCGAGCATCTGGACGAGACCGCAAGTCCGGGGCGCAAGCCGGGCCAGGAGCCACTGGATGATGCGGCGATCCGCAAGCTGGATGATCACCTGCACGAGCTCTACGAGGCGCAGACGCCAGTGCGCCTGCATGTGCTCGGCGAGCCGCCGGTGGAGCAGGACCGCATGCCCTACTTGGTCTCGATCCTCGGTGCCGAGTTCCTCGACCGCTATGCCAAGTCGATCGGGCACACGCCATCGGGCGATGATCACAAACAGGAGCTGCGCGACAAGGCGGCGGCTTTTCTAACAGAGGCGCTGAAGGAGCCTGCCACTGGCAAGGCCATCCCGCCGGAGCTGGAGAAGGATGTGGAGCTGGCGCGCGCCACGCTGGCGAAGCTGATGGACGGCCGCGTGGAAGTGGATGGCCTCTTGCACGCGCTGGCCGGTGGTTATCTGGAAGCGGGCCCGGGCCCGGAGCCGATCCGCAATCCGGCGACGCTGCCCACCGGCCGCAATCTCTACTCGCTCAATCCGGAGGAGATCCCCACGCGCCCCGCGTGGGAGGTGGCGCGGCAACTCGTCGGCCAACTGCTGGCGACACGCAAGCCGGAGAAGATCGGGATCGACCTGAATGGCATGGATACCATGCGGGACTTCGGCGTGATGGAGGGGCAGATCCTCTTTCTGTTAGGCCTGAAGCCGGTCTGGAACAGTGCCAATCAGGTGATCGATGTGGAGTTGATCCCGGCGGAGGAACTGGGCCGCCCGCGCGTGGATGTCTTCATCGCCATGGGCGGGATGTATAAGGAGAATTTCCCCTCGCGCGTGAAGCTGCTGGACAAGGCGGTGAAGCTCGCGGCCGAGGCGAAGGAGGCGGACAACCCGGTGCGCGCGCACTCCGATGCGATGCGCTCGCGTCTTGCCGCGAAGGGCTTCACTGCGGAGGACGCCGGGAAGTTTTCCGTCGCGCGCATCTTCGGCACCAAGCCGGGGAATGTGAGCGGCACCAATATCCTCTACCTGGTGCCGCGCTCCGGCGTGTGGGACAGCGATGACCAGATCACCAGCGTCTACATGGATAACATGAGCTACGTCTACAGCGGCGATGCCTGGGGCCGCAAGGTGGACGGACTCTATGAGGAGGCGATGCAAGGCACGGACACACTCCTGCGCGTGTGGGCCTCCAACATGACCAGCCAGCTCTCGAACCATCACGCCTACGAGTATCTCGGCGGCCTGAGCATGGCGGTGACGAAGGTGACCGGGAAGCAACCCGCCGCCTTCATCGCGGACGTGCGGGATCCGAATGGCGCGCGCATCCGCGACTTCGAGGAAGTGCTGGCGGCGAACTTCCGCGCCGAGCTGCTCAACCGCAAGTGGATCGAGGGCATGAAGGGCAATGGTTATGCCGGGGCCGGGCACATCTCGGAACTGGTGAAGAACACCTTCGGCTGGTCCGTCACGCGGCCGGGCAGCGTGGGGCAGGGCACTTGGAACGACATCTACGAGACCTACATCCGCGACCGCGAGGAGCTGGGCCTGGAGAAGTTCTTCGAGGAGGTCTCGCCGCACGCGCTCCAGGAGATCGCGGCGACGCTGTTAGAGTCTGCGCGCAAGGGCGTGTGGCAGGCAACTCCGGAGCAGATCGCCGAGCTGGCGCGGGTCTATGGCGAGTCCGTGGCGAAGCATGGCGAGTCCGGCGGTCTGGTCGGCGGCGGGAATGAGCACCTGCGGGACTTCGCCAGCCAATCGCTGGTCTCCACCGGCGGCGCGCGCGGTGCGGAGCTGGCCCAGGCGCTGAAGGAGAAGGCCGCCGAATCCGCCGCGGCACCGGGGCCGGACAAGGTGGCGGGCCAGAAGCTGGAGCAGGTAAAGCAGCAGGTTCTTGAACCGCAAGTGCAGCCTCAGCCCCAGCCACCCGCGCCACGACCCCTTTGGGAATATGCGGCCTTGGCGGCGTGCGCGCTCCTGCTTATCGGTGGCTTCGCTTTCAAGTCCGGCATGCCATGATGGAATCCCTTCAAAACGCGCTCTATCAGATCTCGAATGCGCTGCTCGTGCCCACGCTGGTGGCCCTGCTTGCCCTTGGCGCGTGGACCTTGTGGCTGAGCGGCGGTGCGGTCCGCGAGGTCTTCTCACGTGGCAGCGTGCGCGGGACCTTTGCCAAGGCGCGCAAGGATCTGCCGGGTGCGCTGGAGCATCTCAGGGCCTGCCCGCATGGCCTACCCGCGCGCTTCGCGAAGCTGGATGCCGCCTATCCCGGCCAGCGTGAGAAGGTGGTGGAAGATCTGGAGATGACGGTGGCCGCGAGCTTGTCGAAGCTCACCTGGATCACGCGCATCGCACCGATGCTGGGTCTGATGTGCACCTTGATCCCGCTGGGCCCGGCTCTAACAGGCTTGGCCTCCGGGGACATGCGCCTGCTCTCCGGCAACCTGGTGGTCGCGTTCACCGCGACCGTGATCGGTGTGCTGATCGGCTGCCTGGCCTACACCGTGAACACGGTGCGGCGGAACTGGTATGACCGGGACATGAGCGATCTGGAGCATGTGCTGGCACCCCAAACTTCCGGAGCACAGCCATGAAGCGGAAGCTGCGCAGGCAACGCCGCTGGCACCACGGTGCGGACGAGGATCCAGGCGCGGGGCTTCTCAATCTCTTCGACGTGTGGATCGCCTTCGCCGTGGCCCTCTTGCTGGCGATCGTGAGCTACGGCAACCTGGCGAAGAAACAGGACGCCACGCTCGCGAAGTCTCAGGGTGATCCGGGAATGGAGACCGTGCCCGACCAAGGCGCGACCCTGGAGCACTATCGCAGCAGTGATCAATCGCTGGGCGGCGAAGGCCAGCGGCTTGGCACCGCTTATCGATTGAAGTCCGGCGAGGTCATCTACGTGCCGGACAAAGGGAAAGGCCCTTGAAGACGCAAGACTTGAAGACTCAAGACGCAAGACTTGAGGATCTTCCCGCAGGCCGGAAGCCGCATGTGCCTTCAAGTCTTGAGCCTTGCGTCTTCAAGTCTTGCGTCTCTGCCTTTGAACAGAAAGCCCGCCCGGGACGAATCCCGGGCGGGTGGCATGCTCTGAATTTAGGCCGTCACCAAGGAAGCGGAGCCGCTTTTCTCATGGCTGGGCGGGAACATACAGCTCCGATCCCTTTGCAAGGACTGTGCTGGAATTTAGGTTCAGGCCGTTCAGGGCATTGAGCCTCGCGATGCTTGTGCCGTGTGCTGCGGCAAAGCTCGTGAGAGGGGTGGTTTCCTCGATCGCCACGGTGCGGATGCGGGCACCATTGGCGGCGGGTTCTTCCTTGTCCTTGGCTGCGGGGGCCGGGGCCGGCGTGGGCGCCGGGGCGGAGGCCAGCGCGCTTTCATGGGCGGCAGGAGCAGGCGCGGGAGCCGGAGTGGCCGCGGGCTTGCTCTCAGCAGTCATGGGGCTGGACGCAGCGGGTTTGGAAAGTTCGGTGAGCTTGGTGCTCTCGTGTTGCTTGGAGCTGCCCTTGCTGGCGAGCGCGGTCGGCTCGCTGGACTTGGTGGGAGACGCGGCAGGCTTGCTCGATTCCGGAGCCGCGGGCTTGGCACCGAGCTGTAGGGTCTGGCCGGTGTGCAGGCTGGTGGCCTTCACGCCGGGGTTCGCCGCCTGGAGCGCCGCGGTGCTCATCTTGTAGCGACGGGAAATGCTGTAGAAGGTCTCGCCATCCTTCACCGTGTGGGTGCCGCTGCGGGTAGATGACTTCACCGTCTTCTCGCTGGGGGCCGATGCCTTGGCGGTGGTCTTGTCTTCAGACTTGTCGCTATCGGCCTTGGCGGTCGCGGTCGGCTTTTCCGGCAGGCGGAGGCGTTGGCCGGCACGGATCGGGAAAGGCGCCTTGAGATTGTTGAGCTCAGCGAGAGCCTCCGGAGAGGTGCGGTTGCGTTGGGCCACCTTGTTCAGGGTATCGCCATTGCGGACGATGGCGTAGGAGCCGGTGCCTTCGCTGGATTTGGCAGGAGCAGCGGCCTTCGGCGCGGCTTCCTCCTTCTTCGCGTCCTTTGACTCGGTCTTGGCCGGAGCTTCGGCGTGAACCGCAGCAGGGGTCTTGGAGGCGGTGGAGACCAGCGACTTCAGGCGCGAGTTCTCCTCCTCAAGCTGGCGGATCTGGCGCTCCTGCTCCTGGCAACGGCTCTGGAGAAGCTCCAACTCGGAAGTGGCAGACTTCGCAAGCGGTGTGGCGCAGATCAGGGCGGCGAGAATCGGCAGTGCTCTCATGACGCCGGAATGATTTTCAAAAAATCACCCTAGACTCAAGAGAAATTTAATAAAACTTAATATTCAGCCTTTCTTGGGTCAAGCAGGCTTGCTTGCTGCGGGACACCTTTCCGGGCGACTGTTCATGCCTCTTGGCATATGCGGACCGGAGGAGCTAAGCGTTTGGCTTCCGCCGGCGGCGCGTGCGGAGCAAAAGGATCCCGCCAAGAGCGAGCATGCCCGGCGCCGAAGGCTCCGGCACAAACGCCAGTGAGGTGGCACCAGAGAGACCGGTAATGAAGCCCGCATTCACGGTCGCGCCGCTCGTGGCATTGTAGATTCCCAGCCGGGCGTTGCCCGTTTCGAGAATGTAGAGACTATTCCCGGAAACCGCGATGCCCGTGGGTGAGGATAGGCCCGAGACCAAGCTGGAATTCACGACCGTTCCCGTGGTGGCGTTGTACATGCCGACCGTACCGAAGAAGTCGTCCGAGACGTAGAGGCTCCCGCCGATTGCCGCCAGGCCGATCGGGTTGACGAGCCCGGTGATGAAGTTTGGGTTGAGAAGTGCGCCGGTCGTCGCGTCGTAGGTCATGATCGCCCCGGCGGCTGAACTGGTGGCATAGAGCGTATTGCCAACGATGAGTATGTCTTCGATCTCGGGAATGCTGGAGATCAGGGAGGCTTGGATGGAAGCGCCCGTGGTCGCATTGAACTGGCTGATCTTCGCGGAATTCCAGCCCGCCACGTAGATGGAGCTACCGGAGAAGGCCATCCCGCTGGGGGTATTCAAGCCAGTGATAAACGACGAATTTACCGCAGTTCCCGTGGTGGCATCATATTTCCCGACATTGCCACTGTTCTTGTTGGAAACGAAGAGGTTGTTGCCCTGGAGATTGATATGATCGGCACCGCTCAAGCCGGTAACGAAGGAAGGATTGATGAGCGCCCCGGTGACATCGTTATAAGTGCCGACGGTGTTGGTGGCGGTATTCGAGATGTAGATGACCGCTGCGGCCCGCGGCAGGAGGAAGCCTGAGAAGGCCGCAAACATTGCGACAAGCAAGGCGGGACGGTAAAGCCGGGTGTGGCAGGGTTGAAGCATGGTAGAAGCGTTAGATGTTGCAGAAGGCAGGCGACATGTCCGGCATTGTCGAGGTATTTCCCGTCGGGCTGGGAATTGTAACAGAGGCCGGTGACCAAAGCTCCATTGACCACATATTCGAAACATAGAGAGCAGCGCCGGCCTTGTGACGGACAGGGCGGAGCAAACGGTCGAAAGGGCCTGCGCCCCGGAATTGCGGATAGGGAATCCATGAAATGACCGGGCTGTCTCTGCCTTGGGTGGTAAAGATCGGGCTTGCGTGAATTTCAGGGATGACCTTGACGGAGAAAAGGTCGCGCGGGATTCTCCCGCCGATGTCCGAGCCCGTGATCCACGCCGTCAATCTCCACCGCAGCTACCAGATCGGGAAGAAGAGCATCGAGGTGCTGCACGGGATCGATCTGGCGATCGAGCGCGGGGAGCGGGTCTTCCTGTGCGGACCGAGCGGGGCGGGGAAGTCGACACTGCTCTACACGCTGGCGGGGCTGGAGCGGCCGGAGCAGGGGAGCGTGCACATCGATGGCACGGATCTCTACTCGCTGGGGCCGCGGAAGCAGGCGGCCTTCCGGAACCAGAAGATCGGCTACGTCTTCCAGAACTACATGCTGTTGCCGGAGCTGACCGCACTGGAGAACGTGCTGGTGCCCGGGGCGATCGGCGGAGTGGATGCCACGGCAGCGGCACGGAAGGCGCTGGAGCGGGTGGGCCTGGCGAGCCGGGCGGATCACCTGCCGGCGGAGCTTTCCGGGGGCGAGCAGCAGCGCGTGGCGATCGCGCGAGCACTGGTGAATCATCCGCCGGTGCTCTTTGCCGATGAGCCGACAGGGAATCTCGATTCACGGAACAGCAAGGAGGTGATGGACCTGCTGTTAGGCCTGGCGGCGGAGAGCGACACCACGCTGGTGGTGGTGACGCATGACGAGCATCTGGCCACGCTGGGAGACCGGCGCTTGCTCATCAAGGATGGGAGTATGACGGATTACCTCTTCGAGGAGGCGGAGGCCTGCCAGAGGTGTGGCGGGAGCGGGCAGGAGCCGGTGTGAATGCGCGGTCTGTTCTTTGCCCCAAGGGGACGGCTTATAATAGCCTGGCACGGTAGTGCCAGGTAGGGCCGACGACAGGATTGCGTCCCAAAGGGACGCTTCATGCTTCTGACGGCAAGGTTTGGGGCGAGGCGGGAGCTATGGGTCGGGAGCTTTGCGCTCGAAGGGAAGACTTTTCGATACTCTGGATCTTCCCCGCATGAGGCGTCCCTTCGGGACGCAATTCACGTCACTCGCCTTACCCGGCACTATCGTGCCGGGCTATTATAAGCCGTCCCCTTGGGACGAAGAGTCCGGAGGCAACATGTTGGTGGGCGCTACTCGTCGTCGCTCCTTACGCGACCTTCAGCCACAGCCACATCGCGGTGTAAGCCACGATGAAGGCCGCGGGGAGGGTGAGGACCCAGGCACCGAGGATCTTCTTCACGATGCCCATGTCGATCGCGCTGAGGCGCTTGGTGGCGCCCACGCCCATGATGGCGGTGGTGATGGCGTGGGTGGTGGAGACCGTCATGCCCATCTTGCCGGAGACGGCGAGCAGGGTGGCGGCGGTGGTCTCCGCGGCGAAGCCGTGCACGGGCTGCAGCTTCACCATCTTGTGGCCCATGGTCTTGATGATGCGCCAGCCGCCGGCAGAAGTGCCCGCGGCCATGATCAGGGCGCAGGCTACCTTGATCCATGCAGGCACGTCGGGCGCGAGATCGCGGACCTTCTTGGCCATGGCTACGAGCGGCGGCTTGCCATCCTTGGCGGCCTTCTCGCCCTCGGAGTCGAGGGTCTTCGGCCAGTCGGTGTATTTGACAGCGACCATCGAGCCGATGATGGGAAGCTTGGGCAGAATGCGGCCTGCCTCATAGGCCTCGTTCGCATCGTGGTCCTTCTGCACGTCGGCGCGGGTGCGCGTCGCACCGGCTTCATCGCCCAGCGATTCGTGGACCTCTGCCGCGAGCGAAAGGAAAGCCTCGCGGAATTCACCGCTGTGCATCTTGAAGCCCTCGGCCTCAAGTCCGGCGGCGGTCTCCTGCGTGGCCTTGCCGGTGATCACGGTATTGAGGAACTGCTCCGCGGCCGGTGTCTTCTCCATCTTCAGGAAGTGAAGGAAGCCGGGCAGATTCTCGAAGGAGCCCGACGCGGTGGCCGTGACCAGGGCGAGCGTGATGATGCCCATCGTCTTCTGCGCGTCATTCAAGCCGTGGGCGAAGCCCATGTAGCTGGCGCTGAAAACCTGCGCGCGGCCGAAGAAGCGGTTCACCCACATGGGCCGGGCATTCCGCAGCAGCGCGTAGAGCAGCGTCATGATCAGGAAGCCGCCGAGCAAGCCGATGACCGGCGAGCCCATCATCGGGACGATCACCTTGTCCCACACGCCTTGCTTGTTGATGGCCTTGTCCCACACGCCTTGCATGCCGATGTCGCTCCAGTCGTGCTGCGCTTTGGCAAAGGTGGCACCGCAGAGTCCACCGACCAGGGCATGCGTGGAGCTGGAAGGCAGGCCGAGCCACCAGGTAAGGAGGTTCCAGGTAATGCCGCCGAAGAGCGCGCAGATGATCACCTGGGAATTCACGAACTGCGCATCCACCAGGCCGGAGGATACGGTCTTCGCCACCGCATGGCCGACCAGCGCGCCGAGCAGATTCGTGCAGGCCGCGAGCATGATCGCCTGGCGTGGCGTGAGCACCTTGGTGGAGACCACGGTGGCGATGGAGTTCGCCGTGTCGTGGAAACCATTGATGAACTCGAAGGCCAGCGCGACGAGGATGACGACGATGATAAGCGTCATGGGCGGAGATAGGCCTCAGGAGTTCTTGTAGGCGATTTGCTTGGCCACATTCCCCACATCCCGGCAGCGGTCGAAGACCTTTTCCAGCAGATCGTAGAGCTGGGTGATGATGACCACGGAGAGCGCCTCGTATTTGCCGCTGTAGAGATCGCGCAGGCGGTCCACCATCAGCTTGTCGGCATCGCCCTCGATCGTCTGCATGCGGTCGTTGAGCTCCTTCATCTTCACGATGTCCATGCCCTTGCGCAGGGTCTGGATCATCTCCACCACCAGGCCGGTCGCTTCATCGAGCATGGTGGCGTGGCGGTTGAAATCGATTCCGGCGATCCGCTCCGGGGAGATCTGGTAGCGTTCGACGAATTTCTCCACGGTCTTGAGGATCTTGTAGAGGGCGGTGGCCAGGGCCTCGATGTCCTCCCGCTCCAGTGCGGTGACAAAGGTCTTCACCAGCAAGTCGTTGATCTCCTGCGTGATGGCCTTGTCCTGCTTGCGCAGGGCGGAGAACTTCTCCAGGGAGGGCTCCTGCTCCTGACGGAGCACCCGGGCCAGATCCTCCGTGCTGTGGCGCGCGGCCTCCGCGCTGGCGATGAGGAGGCTGAAGAAGCGGTCTTCCTTGCCGAAGAGACGTTGGATGGAGATCATGGGAGCGGGTTCCGGGGCGAATTTGTGGCGAAAACGTCACACGAGGCAAGCCGCACCCTGCAATTTCCATGACAGAGTCCCGCCGACCTCCCGTGCGTTCGCCGGAGCCTACCTTTACAAGCCGCCATGTCACTGGTAACCGAAGCCCCGCCGCGAAAACGGCCGACGACTCCGCCGATGACGCACGAGACACCCCAGCCACCCGCCGCCGGAGCTGATGCCCCCACGGGCATCCCGGCCATTCAGGTGCAGGGCGTGGACTTCAGCTATGGGGAGAAGCAGGTCCTGAAGAACGTGACCCTGGACATCCCGCAGAACCAGGTGGTCGCCTTCATCGGGCCCTCCGGCTGCGGGAAGACGACTCTGCTGCGCTGCTTCAACCGGATGAATGACCTGGTGCCCGGTGCCCGGGTGACCAAGGGCCAGATCATCATCGAGGGCGCGAACATTGCCGACAAGGCGATCGACCCCGTGCAGCTCCGGCGGCATGTGGGGATGGTCTTCCAGAAGTACAATCCCTTCCCGCGCAGCATCTATGACAATGTGGCCTACGGGCCGCGCACCCTGGGGGAGAAGCGCAAGTCCACACTGGATGCCCTGGTGGAGAAATCCCTGCGCCGCGCCGCCCTGTGGGATGAGGTGAAGGACCGCCTGAATGACATGGCCACCGGCCTTTCCGGCGGCCAGCAGCAGCGCCTGTGCATCGCCCGGACCATCGCCATCGATCCGGAGATCATCCTGATGGACGAGCCCTGCTCCGCGCTGGACCCCATCGCCACCGCGCACGTGGAGGACCTGATCTTCAGCCTGAAAGATCACTACACCATCGTGATCGTGACGCATAACATGCAGCAGGCGACACGCGTGTCCGACCGCACGGCTTTCTTTTATCTGGGCGAGGTGGTAGAATACGACACGACCCGCAAGATCTTCGAGAACCCGACGCACAAGCGCACGCTGGACTACATCAGCGGCCGCTTCGGTTGATTGCCGCCCTTTCCATGCACTCTGAAACTCCACATATTTTGCGCGAATTCGACCAAGCCTTTGCCTCCCTGAGGAACGAAGTCATCGCCATGGCCGGCCAGGCCCGGCTGAACCTGGAGCGCGCCATGCAGGGACTGCTGCAGCGCGACCTGGAGCGCTGCAAGGCGGCGATCGCCGATGACGATGAGGTGGACGAGGCCGAACTGCGGATCGACCGCATCGGCATGGACACCCTGGTGCGCTTCCACCCGGTGGCAAGCGACCTGCGCCTGGTGATCACCAGCATGAAGGTGGCCGCGAACCTGGAGCGGGTCTCCGACCACGCGACGAACATCGCCAAGCGTGCGCGCAAGATGCTGTCCCGCCCGGAGTGCCCGGAGACCAATTTCCTGGAACCGCTCTACGCGCTGGCCGACCAGCAGCTGCGCGATTCCATGTCCGCCTACACGGACCGCAATGCCGAGCTGGGCCAGTCCCTGCAGCTCCGCGACAAGGATCTGGACAAGATGCACAAGCGCCTGATCGCCACCTTCACCACGCGGCTGGAGGAAGGCGGGGAGCGCGCGGAAGATTACCTGCACCTGGTCTTCGTCGCGCGCTCGCTCGAGCGCATCGGGGACCTGGCGAAGAACATCGGGGAAGACGCCGTGTTCCTGGATCAGGCGCGGGATATCCGCCACGACAAGCAGAACAAGGCGAAGCCGGATGAGGCGGGGGTGGAGTAGGGGCAGGAGATGTCCGCGATCCTTGCCCGCTTCATTCAGACCTTCCGTGGCAGCTCGTTTCCGACGCTCTCGGAGACGAGGGACGGCGAGAGGGTGGTGATCAAGATGCGTGGCGCGGGGAACGGGGCAGGGGCCCTGCTTTCTGAATTCCTGGTCAATCGGCTGGCCCATCTCTGCGGCTTGCCCGTTCCGGATGTCAGGATCGTGGAGATTGCTGCGGGGCACCCTTGGGAATTCGGCACCGATGAGTTCGACGACCTTCTCCAGAAGAGTCCAGGGGCGAATCTCGGAATCTGTTGGATACCGGGAGCGAGGCAACTCACCGCGGAGGAGGCAGAGGCGCTGCCTCTCGATTTCATCTCGCAGGTGGTAACGCTCGATCTCGTCTTCGCGAACCTCGACCGCAGCCCGGCGAGCTGCAATCTCCTGCTGGATTCAGGCGGCCGCCGCTGGATCGTTGATCACGGGAGCTGCCGTTTCCTTTTCCGGCGCTCAAGCTCTCCTGCTGCGAGCCTGCCGGGAGATCACATCTTCCGGGGCAGGGAGGATCTCTTCGACATGACTTGGTTCAAGCCCGCGACGCCCGGCCTGATCGAAGCGAGTGTAGCGGAGGCCCCGGAGTCGTGGCTGGCGGAGGATCGCTTCTCGCGGGAGGATATCGGGAAAGCGCTGGGCCTGCTGCTGGCACCAAGCTAGGCCCGAATGGCACCCGATTAAGGCGGCCTTCGGGATGCGGCAGCACCGGGTGCGCCCGCTTCAGCGGGCCCGAATGGTCCAGCGGGCGCAGGACACACCTCATAGCTTCCCTACCTCCCGAGTCGGCTAAAGACCGGCGCACCCAGTCCCGCATTCAGGCCGCTCCCGTTTCACGAAGCCGTCCTAACCAAGTGCAATTCACGTTGGCACGGAGAGATGCTAGGCACCGCTCCCGTAGCAGGGAGGTGCGCCGCATTTTCAGCCAGCTGCTGCCCCTTGTTCTAACAGTTTCGAGACTCGCGGGAGAGGATGTCAACAATGCCGCGCTCATTCCACCGATCCGCCCGGACTCCGAGGTCGTCATGGATGGCATCTCACCCGATTGGGTGAAGTCCCTCGTCATCGCGGAAGTCCGGATCGAGACCGCCACGGAGGCTGGCACCTTCCAGGCGGCCACGCAGGTGCTGGATCATTACGCGGAGATGAGCGTAAACGGGCTGTGGATCACGCCGGTGTACGAGCGCGGGTCGAAGGGCAATGGCTACGGGAACTTCGGTCCGCATACCATCGAGCCGCTGCTGACCGGAGCGAAGGATACCGCGGGATCCTTCGCGGTGGTGCGGCGCTTCGTGGATGAGGCACACCGGCGGAAGATCCGCGTGTTCTTCGACATCGTGGCCTGGGGCACGCGGACGGACTCGCCTTTGGTCTCGGAGCATCCCGAATTCTACAAGCGTGTGGATGGAGACTTCTGGAAGATCTGGAGCGGCTACGGCTTCGATTGGGAGCATACCGGGTTCAGAGCCTGGTACCGGCAGGCGGCGGTGGACTTCATCTTGAAGACCGGCGCGGATGGCTTCCGCGTGGACCTAGCTCCGGACATCTCGGGATACTTCTTCGCGGAAGTCCGCTCGGAGCTTCTCAAGCAGGGCCGCAAGATCGCCGTCATCTGCGAGATGCCGGGCGAGCGCAGGGATGCCTTCGACTTCGAGCAGATCGGGGTCACCGGCTGGACGGAGGAGCCGGACTACGCACACCCGGAGAAGCTGCAGCAGCAGAAGGAGCGCTTCGGGAAGCCCTGGGAGTATCTCCTGCGGAACAATCTGGTCGATGCGGTGAAGGAGGGCAGGGGAATTGGCAAGGCCACGCTCCAGCAGCGCGGGAATGGCGGGCGCTACCGCTACTACACGGCGAACCTTCTCTGCCATGACGATGCCGAGCCTGCCGCGAAGGGGAGCCGGGTGAGCTTCGCCTACGCCACGCTCTTCGGACCCTTCATCCCGATGTGGTGGATCGGCGAGGAGTGGAACAACCCGAAGAAACTGCTTCCGGATCCCAGTGCGGGCGGGGTTCTCTATGGCAACACCATCGATTGGGCCGCGATGAAGCAGCCGGAGAACGCGGCGTTTTATGAGGATATCAAGCGTTACCTGAAGATCCGCTGGAGCTACCCGCAGGTCTTCGAGCATTTCCCTGCCAGCCTGCGGGATGCGAATCTCGTGAAGGTGGACTCAAGCTTGGACGGGGCACCTAACAGCTTGCAGGCCTATGCGCGGACGGCACCCGGGATGGCCGTGGTAATTGTGCCGAATGCCGGTGATGCCAACGCCAAGGTGCGGGTGAGCCTGGATGCGGCCGCGCTTGGAATCCCGGAGGCACTGCGCGTGACGGATCTCCTCAACGGACAGCCGGTCTTGTTGGAGGAGGGGAAGGTATTCATCGCGGATATCCAAGCTCAGCACCTTGGGGTGTATCGGGTCGAGTCTTCGAAGTAATTCGCCCGTCCATCGGATTGCCGGATGAACGGATGGCTCAAAAGCCCCAAGGGGGCGACCGGTAGACAGCCCAGGGTGAGCGAGCCTCAGCGAGCGCAACCTTGGGTTCGGGGATGCAAAGATCCGGCCCCTGAAGGGGGCCGGGGAGGCCGATGGGAGGAAGAGTCCCCGATGCGCCGTGATGTGTTAGGGTGCGTCGCAGGCTCCGACATCCATGCCGTCGTAGCCCTTCAGGCCCAGATCGTCCGCCAAGCGATAGAGCTCGGTATTGCGGGCGAATAGAGAATCCGGGGTGTGAAGCTCCAGCTTGTCCGCCCGGAGGTAGATCGTGTGGTGCTCGTCATCGGCTGCGGGCTCCAGAAAGCCGATCACTTCGTAACCCTGCTGCTCCATGATGCGCCCGGCCTTGGTGAGTTTCTCGCGATCCGTGTCGATCAGGAAGTAGGACCAGCGGCAAACCCCGTCGATATCGAAGCGTGCCCGCCCATCTTGCTTTAGCTGGCGGGTCTGGTCGAAGAAATCGATGAGTTGTTCGCGGGTAATCATGCCGAGGTCGTTGTGGTCTGGGATTTTGGAAGATGCAAGGAGGGGAAGAAACGCGGGATTAAGACCTCACTCCCGGCCCGCCTTCAGCGGGCGAATATCTTTCGGCCCCTCACCCAGGGTTGCGCTCGCTATGGCTCGCTTACCCTGGGCTATCTACCGGCCGCCCCCTTGGGCATGCGCGTCAGGTTAAGCTCAGGGAATCCCAGATTTGATTGAAGTTCGGCCGCTTCCTTTTGTCGTAACAGCAGTATCTGGCCATGGCGCGCAGCG
>OUMS01000032.1_pt1 | contig 46020 bp, 34 predicted proteins | sample 1691071 | NCBI WGS metagenome assembly OUMS01 (sample SAMEA3914864, study PRJEB12502) | metagenome | biome: forest; material: soil | place: USA | collected 2012-03-12 | depth 0.3 m | reverse complement strand
GCTGACGAGGACGGCAGATCCCCGAGCATGAACCCCTTCAAACAAACGTACCAGTCTTTTATGCGGGGTTTCGGCAGTTACTTTTGGCAATCGGTCTAGGCGTCCCGTTGGGACGCAATCCTGCTGCCCGCCCTACCCGGCACTATCGTGCCGGGCTATTATAAACCGTCCCCTTGGGACGAAGAATTCCGCTGGCCTTTGATCAGCGCAATGGAGGCACCATTATCCACAGCTAGCCCAGATTCCCGCATATGTCCGGCCGGCGCACGAGGCACCGGCCGGACTCCGGAGGGGAGAATTTGCTGCTTCAGAACTTAGTGGAGACGCCCAGCGTGAAGAGCCGCGGTGAGCCGGGCTGGATGGTATCCGCGAAGCCCTGGCTGGCGAGGTAGTAGGTCTCGTCCCCCACGTTCTCGCAGGTCAGCTTGAAGTTCCAGTTACGCCAGTCGTAGTAGATGCCGGCATCGAAGCGCAGGTAGTCCGGGAGCTGGAAGCTGTTGGTGGCATCGCCATCGCGCTCGCCGACATAGACCACACCGGCACCGAGGCTCAGGCCCTTCACCAGCCAGCTGCTGGTATCGTAGCGCACGCGCACGCCAGCCTGGAAGTCGGGCACGTTGTAGAAGTTCTTGCCGCGGGTGGTGGGATCCAGGGTGTCCGAGATCTCGCTGTCCATGAAGGCGAAGCCGCCCATGACATCGAGGTCGTCGGTGAGCTTGCCGGTGACTTCGAACTCCACACCGCTGATGGTCACGGTGCCGATGGGAATCGAGAACAGGCCGTTCGGATCGTTGGGGTCGGCCTCCAGCATGTTCTCGCGCTTGGTACGGTAGACCGAGAGCGTGGACTGCAGGCGATTGTCGCAGAAGTTCGCCTTGATGCCGCCTTCGATGGATGTGGCCTCCAGCGGGTCCGGGCTCTCGCCGCTGGCGAGCTGGCCGGTCTGGGGCTGGAAGGAAGTGCTGGCACCGGCGAAGAGAGAGACATTGTCGGTGATGTCCACCACCGCGCCCAGGCGACCGCTGTAGTCCTCATCCGAATAGCCGGAGAGCGGCGGCAGCGGACGCAGCAGCACGTTGGTGGTGGTCGCCAGTTCGTCCTGGTACCAATCCCAGCGCACGCCGCCGAGCAGGTGGACCTTGCTGCCGATGTCGGCCTTGTGCTGGTAGTAGACGCCGAACTCCTCAAGCTCTTCTTCCAGACGGAAGTTCCGCGGCACGAAGCCCGGGGGATGCAGGACCGGCGGCTGGCCGTAGACCGGCACCGGGAAGCTGATCGGGCGCGAGTCGTAGCGGTCCATCGAGCGGCGCTTGGTGTCCGTGTTGATGTAGTTCACGCCGAAGACGCCGGTATGCTTCACCGAGCCGGTCTCGAAGTTCAGCAGCAGCTCGGGCTTGATGTTGTAGGCCCACATCTCGGAATCGAAGTCCTGGGTGGTGCGCCGCATGCTGGTGGCACCATTCCATTCGTTGCCCGTGCCATACATCAGGAAGGTGAAGGGATTCCGCACCCCATTGCCCATGCCGCGGTTGGTATCGATCTCCCCGGCCATGCGCAGGGTCAGGTTGTCGTTGATCTTGTGCGTCCAGTAGAGCGACGAGCGCGTGTTGTGATTGTCGAAGTAGTCGGTCGGCTCGTGGTAGCTGGTGTTGATCGGCTCGAAGTTATCCTTAAAGCCGAGACCCTCGATGTACATGATGCCGCGGTCGTAAGGCTGGTCGCGGTATTGGTAGTCGAATTCGAAGAGCAACGAGCTGCCTTCCGCATACTTCCAGAGGATGGATGGCGCGACTTGGTAGCCATCGGTGTGGAAAGCATCGCGGAAGGAATTCGCGGAATCGCCGGAGACGATCATGCGGTAGAAGACGCCCTTGTCCGGACCGCTGCCCGGGGTGAGCGGACCGGTGGAGTCCACCCAGGCGTGCACGTAGTCGTAGCTGCCGACCTCCGTGCCGACTTCCGTCGATTGCGTGGCCTCGGGCTTCTTGGTCACGTAGTTCACGAAGCCACCGGGATCCCCGGTGCCGAACTCCACGCCGCCGGGGCCCTTGAAGATCTCGATGCGGTCGATGTTCGCGAAGCGCCGCGAGGCATCGTAGGACACGCGGTTGCGCATGCCGTTGATGTACGACTGGTAGATGAAGTTGAAGCCGCGGATGTTCACCAGGTCACCGGTCGCGCCGCTGTCATCGGAAGCGCTCACGCCGGGCACGTAGCCGATCAGATCGCGGATGCGGCGGGCGGAGGTATCCTGGATAAACTGCTCGCTCAGGGTATTGACCGTGAGCGGCAGCTCCTTCACGGGCGCGGGCAGGCCGGTGATATTGGTCTCCGCCGGGGCACCGTAGACGCCCTGAGGACTATCCGCGTGGACGACCAGGTCGCTCAACGCGTCCGGGTTGGCAGCAGGCGTCTTGGACTTCTCTTCCTTCTTGGCATCCGGCGGGGTGGCGGATTGCTCGGCTTGGAGGGCAGGCAGGGTTGCGATGACGATCGCGAGTGGAACGAAACAGTTGGCGGGCTTCATGGCGTGCTGGTGGCCGGACCGCAGAGAGAGCAGGAGCCCCCGGGGCATCTGCGCGTCCGGCTTCAGGGCCATCTAACGAATCCAAGCCACGATTCTTAGAGGAAATTTTGACGCCCGGAAGCCCACGGGGACAATCCACCGCCACTGGTGGAATCAAGGCGCCACAGGCATCGCCACGCGGAAGCCGAGGAGATAACCGTGGCTCTTCGGGCTAAAGCCATTCCGGTTCGCGGCGCGGGCCTTGGAAGCGTCCGCTTCCCAGCAGCCGCCGCGCAGCACGCGCTCGTCGCCCTGCGCCGGGCCGCTGGGATCGAGCACGGGGGACTCGCGGTAGTAGGCGGGAGCGTAGATGTCCGCGCACCACTCGTAGACATTGCCATGCATGTCGTAGAGGCCGAAGCGGTTCGGCGCGAGCTTGCCGACCTCGGTGGTGCCGGAGGGGGCATTGCCATACTTGCCCTCGCCGGAGGAGTGGCCCCACCAGCCACACTCGCTGAGCTTCGCCGCGGTATCGCCATTCTGATAGGCGGTCTCGCTACCCGCGCGGCAGGCGAACTCCCATTCGGCTTCCGTGGGCAGGCGGAGTCCTTGGCCAGCCTTAGCGAGGAAGTCCTGGGCATCTTGCCAGCTCACTTGCTCGACCGGCTTCGAAGGTGCGGGGAAGTAGCTGGGGTTCTTGCCGGTGACGGCCTCGTATTGCGCTTGGGTCAGCTCGTATTTGCCGAGGTAGAAGGGCCGCGAGATCACCACGCGGTGACGCGGGGTTTCATCGCCATCCGCGCCCACTTCGCCGGGGGCCGAGCCCATGAGGAAGCGGCCTGCGGGAATGAGCACGAGCTCCAGCGTCTGGCCACCGAGCTGCAGGAAGCGGGTGGCTTCGAGTTGGGTGCGCCTCGCGTAGTCGGCGGTGCTCTCCTTGCCATCCCAGAGCGGCCATGGAAGGGCCTTGGTATCGAAAGGCTCATCGCGCGTTTCCACGATGGCGGCCGGGCCATAGGCGGGAGCCATCATAGCGGGCGTAGCAGAGCTAACCGCAGAAGTAACGGGAGAAGCAGGTAGCGGAGAGGCACCGCTGCGCGAGAGCTTCATGCGCTGCGGGATCGCCTCTACATTGCCGCTGGCATCCGTGGCTGCGACGCTGACCTCGATCCCCATCTCCCCCGCTAACAGAAGCTGAGACCATTCCGTGACCGGACCCGCTTGAAGCGTGGCAGCCTCGCCATTCACCTTCACCTCGCGGACCTGGTCATCATCCACCGCCACGCCGGAGACGCGCACCCGATGATTGTCGAGCCACTCGGTTTGGGTGATGAGAGTGACTGGCGGTGTGTCATCCTTTGGATCGACATAGCGCAGTTGCTCCTCACGCGTCGGGCTGGTGCCGAAGCCATTGAAGAAGGTCGAGACGTGGATGTCGGTGGCATCCACGCCATTGTAGTCGTGACCGGCGACATTCGAGCGCCAGACGAGGTAGTTCACATCGTGCGCGGTGAAGCCCTGGATCTGCACGTTCGGCGCGGTGCTGTGGAAGCCCCAGTGGCTGGCCCAGACGAGGTAATCCTTGATGCGGAAGGGATGCTTGTAGTCCGGGCCCACGCCTTGCACGTCGCCGCCGAGATAGGCGCTCCGGTCGATGACGTTGCCATCGCGATCCAGATCCTCCGTCTCGCTCTGGCCGTGGAAGCCACCGAGATTGAAGGCGAAGCGGCGCTGGCTGTGGGCTTCGTTTTGATCGAAGCGGATGAAGGGCAGGGTCCGCACATCGACCTGGCGGCGCTTGCCGTTCGGCATGAGCACGAGCAACTCCGGCGAGAAGGTCGGCGTCTTCACCATCTGGAAGCGGTAGCCGAATTTCCCGCAATCGGCGGCCACGTTGCGGGTGAAGGCATTCAGGCAATTCGCCCACCAGAAACCGGCGGCGTCGTTGGTATCGAAGGCGAGCACTTGGAGCGGCAGCGGCTTGCCGGGCAGCGCCTGCACCGCGAGATTGCGGTCGAGGATGTTGTTCACCTCGGTGCCGTCCTCGAAGAAGAAACCGTGGCCAGTGCTGCGGTAGCCCACGCAATCTTGCACCAGCAGATAGTTCGTGCCGTGGATGGTGATCCAGCGGTTCTCGCTGTCCCACACGCTGGCACCGATGACCGAGCTGCCGCGCATGGTATCCGCGCAGAGGTGGAAGTGGATCGGGTAGCGACCCAGCACATCCTTCTTCCCGAGATGGCGGAACTCCGCATAGCTGATCGAGCCGGCCGAGCCGCGGTGATAGACGGTGTGGCCACGCACGCCATTCGGATCGGCGGACTCCACGATGACATTGCGGCTGAGATTCGCGACCTCGCCGCGGAACTTGCCCTGGGCCTCGTGCTTGTATTTGAGCGGCTCCTTGAGCAGAAGGCCGCGGCGGTCGACGCCTGCGATCTCCGCCGTTTCCGTTTCGGAGTCCTTCAATAGCGAAGGGATGACCCGCCTGCCGTTCTCGACCTGATAGAACTCGGTCATGTTCGTGGCTGGGAAGAGCACCTTGTCCCCTGCCCGCCAGCCTTCCACCGGCTCGGCTAGTTCGATCTCGCGCGAGCCGCGGCCCGCGCTGCTGCCGAGCTTGACCCAGGAGCGGTTCAGCGGCGCGCCGTGGAATTCCATGCGCCCGCCGCAGGACATGATCGCGGGGAAGGACTCCTTGTCCATGCCCTCGACGTAGGTCAGGCGGATGGTGGCGGTGTGGCCCGCGGGAATGGGTGATTCCGGCGTGCCGACTTCCAGGACCGGGCGCTCGCCGCTGGTGATGCTGTAGTCGGGAGAGGGTGCGTGGCACTCGAAGCCCTCTTCCTTACACTCCTCCCCTGCTGCCAGGCGGATCAGGCCGGTGCAGAGCAGGGTATCCGTATCCCGCGAGAAGCTGAGCGTGCCCGCGATGTGTACCGCACGGATCACCGTGTCACGGGAAACGTCGTACTTCACGTGGTGGCCCGGGCGGATCAGGACGACATCGCCCGCGGAAGGCTCTTTCCCGTTTTCCCAAGTGGTCGCCGCGGACCATGGGCCATCGCCCGCGCTGTGGATTTCCGCGGCACGGGCCAGTGGAAGAAGGGCGCAGAGAATCGAAACAAGGACCGGGAACTTCATGGGTGCTGCCGCATCGCAGCAAAGCTCCCCTCCGGATTCAAGCCCGGCTCCCGGCCCGGAATAGCGCTGGATTGCGAAAGCTTTTGCTATCCCTCCGAGCCACCCAGCTCCCGACCCACCATCTCCGCGATGCCGGCGAAGGTCTCCTCGATCAGACTGAGCTTGCGGTCGGTATTGTGGAATAGCCCCCACTCGCGCTCGATCGGATCACCCTCGATCGGAATGGAAATCAGTGAGCCGTCGTCGAACTCGCGCTTGGCCACCCATGGCGCCACGATGCCGACGCCGAGGCCGATCTTTGCCATGCCCTTGATCGCCTCCATGTCACCAAGCACGAGCGGCTGCCGGGTACGCACTCCGAGCTTCTCGAAGTGGTCCTCGATCAAGCGGTGGGTCTCCGTGGCGCGGGCGTAGATGATGAACTGCACGCGCGCCATCTCCTCGTGATCGATCCGCCCGGTCTCGGCCCACGGATGCATCGGCGAGACAGCGAAGGACATGCGGTCGCGGAAGATCGGGCGGTAGTTTTCGTTGGCACCACCGCGCGGCAAGAGGCCGAGCACGAGGTCGAGCTCGTGGTCCTGCATGCGTTCGAGCAGGCTGTTGGTGTCCCCGGCCTCGATGGATGGCTCGCAGCGCGGGAAGCAATCGCGGAACTCGCGGAGCACGGTGGGCAAGAGGAACTGGCACAGGGAGTGCGGCGCGCCGATGCGGATTCTCCCCTGTCCCCAGCGCTTCAGGCCATCCAGCTCGCGACCGGCGTCTTCGAGTTCGCCGAGCACGCGACGGCAGCGCTTGAGGAAGACCTCGCCCTCCTCGGTGAGCACGGTCTTCTTGCCCAGCCGGTCGAGCAGGCGACAGCCGAGGCTGTCCTCCAGCGCCTTCATCGAATGGCTGATGGCGGATTGGGTGAGAAAGAGCTTCTTGGCGGCCAGCGTGAAGCTGCCCTCATCGGCCACGGCCACAAAGGCGCGGAGTTGGCGGAGATCGGGCAGCAGATCAGTCATGAACAAACCTCATCGGAATTCATTGCACGGGAAAGCAGAGGACATGCCAAAGCCGCTTTCTTGGCACCCTTTCCGCTTACCCTGTGGGGATCATGGATTTTCAGGCTGCTGTCGAGTCACGCTCCCCCATTCGCTTGGGTTTTGTTCCCTTGAATGATTGCGCGCCGGTGGCGGTGGCCCATGAGCTTGGTCTTTTCAAGAGCTATGGCCTCAATGTGAAGCTTTCCCGCCAGCCGGGCTGGGCCACGGTGCGGGACATGCTGTCCTACGGCGAGCTGGATGCCGCGCAATCGATCGCCGGCTTGGCCTTCTTTCTGGCGCTGGGGATCAGCAAGACCCGCCGGGAGATCGCGGTGCCGCTGGTGCTGAGCGCGCACGGGAATGCGATCACGCTCAGCCGCGAGCTACCGCCGGAATCGATCCGCAGTGGCGAGGGTCTGGCTGCCCATCTGGGCCACCGTTGGAAAAAAAGCCGCCCCTTCACGCTGGCCGCGGCGCATCGCTTTTCTTCCCACCATCTGCTGCTGCACGGCTGGCTGCGCCGCCATGGCATCGTCCCGGGGCGGGATGCGGAGATCGTCTTCCTGCCGCCGCCGCTCATGCCGCGGAATCTCGCCGCCGGCCACATCGATGGCTACTGTGTGGGCGAGCCGTGGAATTCCGAAAGCATCCTGGCCGGCACCGGCTGGTGCCCCGCCACCTCCGCCGAGCTGGCCACCGGTCACCCGGAAAAGGTGCTGCTGGTCACCGGTGAATTCGTGAACGAGCGCCGCGACGACTGCATCGCCCTGGGTGCCGCGCTGCTGCATGCCTGCCGGGTGTGCCAGGATCCGTCCTTCCGGAATGAGCTGATTTCGATTCTGTCCAAGCCAAGCTATACCGGCTGTTCCATCGCCACGCTGCGGAACAGCCTGGGGCCGGTCTTCGACTCGGGCCGCGGGACTTTGGATGCCTCGGACTTCCATCTCTTCTACGGCGCGGACCTGAACTGCCCCACGGCGGACAAGGCTTCGTGGTTCCTTTCGGGGATGCGGGGGGCGGGGCTGCTGCCGGATACGACGGCGGCACCGCTGACGAGGCTTTATCGGCAGGATTTGTTCCGGGCTTCGGAGAAGATGTTGCTGCCGAGTTGAGGGAGAGCAGATTGAGGGAAAATAAGAATAGAAGGGACGCCATACAATTGGCTCGCCGCCCGACGGCCTACAAGATAGTAGGCACAGGCGCATCCACTTCGGATGCGCCAATGAGACATCTCTTCATCCTTCTCCATGCCCTCTCCCCGAGATCAAACCGCCTACAGTAAAGCTCTCAAACGAATAGAAAGCTGTCGTCAGCGTTCGGCGACAATTTTGGATCTCAGCGGCCTTGGGCTTTCCACAATCCCCATCGAGATTGGACAACTCGTTTCCCTCAGAAGGCTCAACCTTTTCGACAATAAGATCACCGCCATCCCCTCCGAAATTGGATCACTCTCCTCTCTCACAGAACTAAACCTCATCAAAAACCAGGTTGCCGAAGTCCCTCCTGAAATTGGACTGCTCTCCTCTCTCAAAGAGCTCTACCTTCAAAGCAATCAATTCACCATCATTCCGCCCGAAATAGGCAAGCTTACTTCCCTTAAGACGCTTTCCGTTTCTAACAATCTAATTGTCACCATTCCTCCGGAAATCGCCAAGTTCACTTCCCTCGAAACTCTCTTCCTCCATAGCAATCGGATTGACGCCATCCCCCCCGAAATTGGCCTGCTCCGTTCACTTAGAAAACTTCATCTCCATAGCAACCAAATCTCCCTTATTCCTCCCCAGATCGGACAGCTTACATCTCTCACGACACTCTCCCTTCAGGACAATTCCCTCGCGTCCCTTCCTCCTGAGCTAAATCAATTGCGCCAACTTCAGGAGCTCTCACTGCATGGAAACAAAGCATTAGGACTTTCGCCCACAATACTGGGCTCAGATCCCCGCAAAACGAACGGAAGCAATACCTCTGCAAGATCCATCCTAGACTTTTATTTTGCACGACGCAATAGCGCGACTCGTCCGCTCAACGAAGTGAAGCTCGTGCTCGTGGGACGAGGGAGCGCCGGCAAGACCAGCACGGTCAACGCACTCCGCGGAGAACCTTTCCATGAAGGCGAAAAGAGCACTCCGGGTATTGCTCTCTGTGATTGGGAATTGGATGAATGCAAGGGTGAAGCGGTAACCGCACATGTTTGGGATTTCGCCGGACAAGTAATCACCCATGCATTGCATCAATTCTTCTTCAGCACTCGTTGCATCTATGTCGTCGTGCTCACGGGGCGAGAAAATAGCGAACGAGAGGATGCTGAATATTGGCTCAGGCTAATCAAGGCTTTCGGCACGGACGAGAAGCACGGCGGACCGCCTGTTATTATATCCCTTAACAAATGGGATGTGTCCGGATGTCGCCCCAAAGTAGATCGCGAGGCGTTGAGGGAGCGCTACCCTTTCATCCGCGGCTTTGTGGAAATGGACTGCAACTCTCCGAGGCGCGTTGCGAAACTTAAGAAGGCAATTTGCCGCGAAGTGAGCGGTCTGGAATGGGTGCGAGAGCCATTTCCCAGTGAATGGGATGCCGTGCGCCGGGCCCTTTCGGGTCGCGGCAAGAAGGCCCATATGCCTTACACCGAGTTTCGCGATCTCTGCACAAGGCACGGCATCACGGACAGGCTTAAGCAAGATTCGCTCGCGGAAATTCTCCATAATTTGGGCGCAGCATTGAACTATCGCAACGACCCGCGTTTGCGTGAAGCCACCGTTCTTCAGCCCCACTGGCTTACCCGGAATGTTTATGCGCTCATGCGCCGCGCGGAAAAACAAACGGGGACCCTCAAGCAACCAGATGTGGATTTAGTCCTCAGTAAAGAGAAGGATCCCGCCATGAGGGCCTACTTGATCCACCTTATGGAGCGCTTCGAAATCGCTTACGCTGCGAAAGCCACTGGAAATGTCTGGTTGATCCCGCAAGCTCTGCCTGACAGCCAACCTACTGGCGTTTCGGCATTCCGCGATGCCGTGGACGCCACCCGCCTTCGATATACCTACCAAGCGCTGCCCGAGGGACTCGTCGCGAGAGCTGTCGTCCGCCTCCACGAATTCATCGAGGTGTTGGGAAAAAACCGCGGGCAATGGGCGAGTGGTGCGATCCTAGCCCGCGAGAACGCCCGCGCCCTACTACGAGCCGAACCGCAAGACCGCCAGGTCATGATTACCGTGACCGGTCCGGCCAAAGCCCGCCAACAACTTGCCGGGCTTTGCCAAGCTGAGATGCGCGAGATCCACTCTGATATTCCTGGCCTCGACCCATTGGAAGAGACAGAGTACCAAGGAGTGTGGGTGCCCACCGCCACGCTGGAGAGTGACGAAAAGTTAAACCGATCAACTGGAATCCCTACTCGTGGAGGAACGTTGCTGGTAGATCCAACCGAGGCCAACAACGCCTATTCTGAGCCCCCAGCACGATCTGAAGATGAATGGAAACCATTGGTTTTCATCAGCTATTCAAAGGCTAATGTCAAACAACGTCGTCGTTTGGAATCCGAACTAAAGGTCTTGATGAACGAAGGCCTGATTAGACGTCATTGGCACGACCGGATGATTGCTCCGGGCGATGAATGGCACGACGTGATTCAAGATGAGCTTACTCGTGCTGACGTAATTATCCTCCTTATTAGCACCGAAGCGCTGGCGACTGAATACATCACAAAACACGAGATCCCCCGCGCAATGGCGCGCAGACAGCCAGGAAAAATTATAGTAGTTCCGGTGATTTTAGAGCCGTGCCGCTGGCAGCAAACAGTCCTTGGACCTCTGAACGGGCTGCCAGAAAAAGCCAAGGCAATCGATCAATGGCCCCGATCATCTGCCGCGTGGAACTCAGTGGCTGAAGGCTTGGCAGCGGTTTTTCGGGACCTCATCAAATCAAAGGCGACCCGCAAGAAAGAGAAACCCAAATGAGTCTCATTCATCGAAGCCATCAAAATCCGATGAAGGAAGAGCATTCCTCTATAGTTGGCTGGCCCGCCGCTTGCTCATTCCGGGGAACGCCGGATGAAACTCAGCGATCTCAAATCCTCGGGCCACTGGCCTACCCTGCTCACTGCCTTCCTTTATTTCGACTTCTCCTTCATGGTCTGGACGCTCCTCGGGGCGCTGGGGCCGCAGATTGCGGAGTCACTGAAGCTGACGGCGGGGCAAAAAGGAATGATGGTGGCGGTGCCGATCTTAGGCGGCGCGATCTTGCGCCTGGCGATGGGACTGCTGGTGGACCGGATCGGGGCGAAGACGACGGGGATCATCGCGCAGCTGCTGGTGATGAGCTCGCTGGCTTGTGGATGGATCTTCGGGCTGCACGATTTCGCGGCGACGCTGGTGTTTGGCTTCACGCTGGGGATCGCGGGGGCGTCCTTCGCGGTGGCGCTGCCGCAGGCGGGTCGTTGGTATCCGCCGAACATGCAGGGCGTGGTGCTGGGCCTGGCAGGTGCGGGGAATGTGGGGGTGGTGCTGGATAGCCTGATCGCGCCGCGGCTGGCCGCTGCCTATGGCTGGCAATCGGTGTTCGGCTTCGCGCTGATCCCCGCGGTGCTGACCTTCGCGGCCTACACGATCTTCTCGCGGGAAGCGCCGGGCACGGTGGTGAAGAAGAAGCTCTCCGACTATGCGCGCCTGCTGAAGGAGAAGGACGCGCACTGGTTCTGCTTTTACTACACGGTGTCCTTCGGCGGCTTCGTGGGCCTGGCGAGTTACTACAATCTCTACTTCCGCTCGGAGTTCGGGCTCAGTGCGGTGAAGGCCGGTGACTTCGCCGCGCTGTGCACCTGCGTGGGCGCGCTGGCACGGCCGATCGGCGGGGCGATCTCCGACCGGATCGGCGGGATCCGCTCGATGCTCTTCCTCTACTGCGCGGCAGGGCTGCTCTTGTTGGTCGCCGCTGGCATTCACAACTTCGGGCTGAATGTCGGCCTCTTCGTGGTGACGAGCGCGGCGCTGGGCATGTGCAATGGCTCGATCTTCCAGCTTCTGCCGCAGCGCTTCGGCAAGGACATGGGGGTGATGACCGGCTTGGTCGGTTGCGGCGGCGGCTTCGGGGGCTTCTATCTGGCGAGCTCGCTGGGGCTGGCGAAGGACAAATTCGGCTCCTGTGCGCCGGGCTTCGCGGCCTTCGCGGTGCTGTGCTTCATTGCGGTGTCCGGGCTGGCACTGGTGAAGACGCGCTGGCGGACGACTTGGGGCGCGGTGGCGGATGCCAGGATTTAATGACGAATGTCGAATTGCCGAATGTCGAATTGCCGAATGTCGAATGAAGTGTGTTGGATGGCTCCGGCCGAATGAAGATCCGCCATACTTCCCATACGCTGCCGCGCGATGATGGCAGGCCGACATCGGATGCGGTGGCGGTGACGACCTGGGATGGCGGCTTCCTCGCGGCGCTGGCGGATGGTGCGGGCACGGCGAGTGCCGCGCGCGAGGCGGCGGAGCATGCCGTCTCGCTGATTGCCACGCACTACCGCAGCCACCCGCTGGGCTGGACGCCGGGCAAGGCGCTGCGCGAGACGGTGCGGCTGATCCACCGCACGCTGTGGAATGAATCCCACGCGCGCTTCGGCCGGCCGGAGATGGTCTGCACGCTGGTGGTGGCGCTCTATGATGAGGGCCTGCTGACTTGCCTGGGGATCGGGGATTCGCGGATCTATCTGCTGCGTGGGGGTGAACTGCAGCAGCTCACCACGGATGACGTCGATCCCGAGCAAGCAATGCGGCTGACGCGGGCACTGGGTGCAGCGGAGAATCTAACAGCCACGACCTCCAAGATCTCGCTGGAGGCCGGGGATGTCCTACTGCTCTGCTCGGATGGCGTGCATCATCACCTGAGCGATGAAGCGATCCGCCAGGCACTGCTCAGCAGCACCTCGGCACGGCACTTGGCGAAGGATGCGCGCGATGCCTCGCCGGATGAAACGCGCGACGACTGCGCGGCGATCCGCATCGATGTCGAATCGCTGGAGTGGACCGCACGGCGCGAGGATCACCAACTGCCGATTCCCGAGAAGCTGGCCGCCGGGCAGAAGCACGATGGCTGGGCGCTGCTGCGATCCTTCGGCGGCAATGACCGCTGCTGGCTGGCGGAGCGTGAGGGTTGCCGGCAGGTGATGAAGTTCGCGCCCCTTGAGGCAATCGACCAACCGCCGCTGGTGGAGGCCTTTCTCAAGGAGACCTGGAATGCGATCCGCTTTTCGGATGAGGCACCCTTCGTGAAGGCATGGGAGCCACCGGGTCGCTCCTCGCTCTATTATAATATGGAGTTCGTGGATGCGCCCGGACTCGCGACCCTGCTCAAGCAGCGCCGCCTGCAAGTGGATGAGGCGGTGCAGCTCGGCAATTTCCTCGCCAGCGCGGGCATCCGCCTGCTGCGCCACGACCTGCTCCATGGCGACATCAAGCCGGAGAACATCCTGATCGGATCCGCTTACGATTCGGTTTACTTCAAGCTGATCGACCTTGGATCAAGCTGCGAGGTTTTCTCCCGCCAATCGCGGGCGGGCACGGCGAGCTACCTGGCTCCCGAGCGCTTCCACAATGCGCCGGTGAGCGAGCGGACCGAGATCTTCTCGATCGGCGTGACGCTTTATGAGGGTCTAACAGGACAGTTGCCCTTCGGCCGGATCGAGCGCTTCCAGACTCCGGTCTTCCGCCAAGCGAAGCCCGCGAGCAGCATCAATGCGCTCGTGCCGCCATGGCTCGATGCGCTGATCCTGCGCGCCTGTGCGACCGATCCTGAGCAGCGTTACGCCCATTTCAGCGAACTGGTCTTCGACCTTGCGAACCCGCGGCAGGTGCGGCCATGGCACCCGGCGCGCGCGCCCTTGATCGAGCGCAATCCGGTGCTGTTCTGGAAGTGTCTGGCCCTCCTCTTCGCGGCGATTGCGATCTACCTGGCGATGCGCTTGGCATCCGCCTGACTATCCATCGCGATCCAATGCCTTCAGCGCGGTGCGGCGCATGGCCACATCGGGCAGGGAATTCGCCCAGCGCATGCCCGCCTCCCGATCGGTATGCCACCACATGATAGCAAGGGTGCCGATGGCATTGAGGTTGTTGCCGCCCGCCGGGAGCCTGAGCAAGGCCTCGCTGCACTCCATGAGTTCGTCGGTGGTCTTCGGCTGCTGCAGCTTGACCAGATCGCTTCCGGCTCTGCTTTGAAGATTCAAGGGCACCTCCTCCAGCAATGCTTGAAAATCCGCATCCTCAAGGCGACCACCCACAAGCACACCGGCCAGAGCGCCACCGCGCTGCTTGGGGTCCGCGATCTCCCGGGCCGCTGCCAGGGCGGCTTGGGGCGAAGCCTTGGCGGCGGCTTGGAATCCCTTCTGCACCCAGTCGTCGTCCTTCTGCGTCCGGTGACTCTTCATCCACTCCAGCGCCGCAGCGGGATCGCTCTGGGCCCAGATCGGCACCGCGTAGTCGAGATAGCGGCGGAAGTCGCTGATCGCCGGGAGTTCGCCCAGGCCTTTGACCACCGCTGCCGGATCTTTCTTCATCCACTCCTTCTCGCCCCAGCCGAAGCGATTGAAGTCACCCGCGCGCGCGGCCATGGCCATGGCTTTGTCGAAGTCGCGCTCGATGACCGCATCGATGGCCATATCGCGCAGGCGGTCCCCGAGCTTCTTATCGGTGATCTTCACCAGCGCGTCCATCGCTTCCTCGGGTTGGGCCGGGGCCCAGGTCTTCACCAGGTCATCGGCGAAGCGATCGATCAGGAGCGAGTCGCGACCTTCCTTCAGCCACTTCCAGAAGCCAGCAGGATCGCGCTCCGCCCAGAGGCGCGCGGCGAAACGGGAAGACTCCGGTGAATCAAGTTGAGCGCGGAAGAAGGCCGGCCACTCCGCGGCACTCAGGGTCGCAGCCTTCTCGGCGAGGCCAAGCATGCGTGCGCCGGGAGCGAGCTTCTGCGCCGACCATGCACGGGCCTCCGCATCGGAAGACTTCGCCGCGGCAGGTGCTTGCACCAGCGCTTCCGCCTCCTGCGATGAAGCTAGCTTGAGCCCGAAGAAGCCCAAGCCAAATCCGCCCACGGCGGCCAAGATGGAAAGAGGGAGCGCCTTCATTTGGAGGACGGGTTACGGAGACCTTCCGCCAAGCTCGCCCGCTCCTGCGGACTGAGTGACGATGCATCCAAGAGAGCCTGCGCGGCTTCCTGACCTCCCGCCTGCTGCACCGCCTTGAGATCCGACTCTAACAGTCTCACGCGGCCATCCCCCGGCGGGGAATACGCAGCCGACATGCTGAAGGCGAGGTCCGGGCTGTAGCGTGCCACATTCTCGTGGATAGCTCCCCATGCGCGGGATTTCATCGGCCCGTCTGGCAAGGATGCCACCCAATCGCTGGCCCCCACCGGATCATCGCCAGCCCAGTGGTAGCCCAGCGTGTTGCCGAAAAGCGTGGAGGCCTCAGCGCCGCCGGGCTCATTGTAGCCCATCGGTAGGTTCTGCTGGATCAGCCAGCGCGACGCCGCTTCAGGATCGCGCTCCGCCCATTCCGCGGCCAGGTTGCAGAGCTGGCGGAAGCTTGTGCCATTCCGGTCCACGGAGGCGGGATCGAACAAGCCACTGAGGGCCTGCTCCGGCGCGGTCGAGGCGGCCTCCCGCATCTCCGCGGTCGGAGCCTCGGGAGATTCGCTCGCGATGAAAAGTTTCAGCTGATGCTGCTCGGCGAACTGCTTGGCCGCTTGCTCATCATGGGCGGCCCAAGTCTGGCAGATGCCTAACAGGAGGTAGTCGCGGGCCTTGCCCGGTGGCAGCTTTTCTGCCTCGCGGGCGGCGGCAGCCGGATCCGCGGGATACCAGCTGTCGTGGTTGATCGCGATCGGCATGGCGGAGGGCTTGCTCCAATCGATGTCGGCTTCGGCCAACTGGCGATAGAGGCCCTCGACGTCCAGGAAGGGATCGCGGTTCAGGCCCAGTTGGAGCTGATAGCCGGCGCTCCGTAGATCGACATTGGGCAGCACACGGCGCGGCAGGCTTCCCTCCCCTCCGTCCGGCGCGGCTTTCCTTGCTGCATCCGCCGCCTGCGGATCCGTCTTCGCCCACTCCTGGATGACGGCTTCGAGCGGACCGGGAATGGTCGCCTGCCCGAGCGATTCGAGCCAGGCAAGCGCACCGCGGGGATCGCGCGAGGCCAGGCCCGCGGCAATGGCGGCGAGGCCATTCTTCTTCATGCTCTCGGGCAACTCCGCGGCCGCGGCCTTCGCCAGCTCCGGATGCTCACGCGCCAGCCCAGGCAGGGCAGTGCGATAGAGGGGTGACTCGGTGAAAACTCCGCTCACATCCCGCAAATATCGCGCCACGGAAGGGTCCGCATTCCCGATCGCATGCAGCGCGCGATCCATCGCGAACTCGCGGGTCGTGGTGCTGGCCATGGCACCCTTCTCATCCAGCGCGACCCAGGCGCGGAAGAGGGCGCGGTTCCAATCGTCGCGGCCCGGTTCCTTGAGTTCCTTCAGGCGCGCGAAGACTTTTTCAGGAGTCTCCAAGCTCATCCAGCGGCGCAGGATCGCCTCCATTTCCAATTCGAGGCCGCTCACATTCCGATTTTTGAGCTCGAGCGCGTGCTGCTCGCATTCCTCCGCGGTGAGGCTGGAGACTTCCCGCAAGAGGCGAGTGGTGGGACCATCCGCCTTGGAGGCCTCCGCCTTGTTCGTTCGCTTGCTCCCGGGCTGCTGGCCACCCGACCCGGAGCTGGAGTTCGGCTCACCATGAGTCGCTCCCTTCTGGCAAAGCACACCGATCCCCAGACCGGCCAATCCGGCTAGGAAGGGACGGAGGTAGATCCCTGGAACTGCCTTTCTCATCTTCGACATCGGGCAAGCCGTTCCATGACGAATGCCGTTCTTGCCGGGATTTGTCTATCTCGCGCTCCGGGCAAGCAGCCGCGGGGATTTTCGCGCCAGAATGTCGCACGCATGCGCGCCGCACATATCAATTCCCGGAGAGGATGAAATGGGTCGATTTCAAGACTCTGATTATGAGAGAACTTCAGATGGGGCATGAGATTTCGGCCCACGGGAAGCCTCCGGAGAATGGCACGCTGGCGCGCTGGAAGCTGTTTCAAGGGGCGATCGCCATCGCATCGAGCCATGAATCAAAACCGCACTTTCTCCCGCCGCGACTTTCTTACCCGCTCTACCCAAGCCACCGCCTTGGGCCTGCTCGCCGCTGGTCTGCCGACCGGCTGGGTGGGCGCCCAGACTGCCTCCGATGCGCCGGAGACGGCTAATATTAACTTCGGGATCATCGCCCTCACCGACTGTTCCCCCATCGTGATCGCCCATGAGAAAGGGCTCTTCAAGAAGTATGGGATCAACTCCACCGTGACCAAGGGCGCGAGCTGGGCCGCGATCCGCGACTCGCTGGCGAATGGCGACATCCAGGCCACGCACATGTTGCTCGGCATGCCGATCGCCTCGACCATGGGCCTGGGCGGCGCGCCGAAGGTGCCGATGGTGGTGCCCTGGCTGCTCAACCGCAACGGGCAATCGATCACTTTGGCCAAGGCGCTGAAGGGCAAAGTCGGTGCCGCTCCTAAGGCACTCAAGCCACTGGTGGATGCCGCCAAGGCTGCGGGGCACCCGATGACCTTCGCGATGACTTTCCCGCCGGGCACTCACGCCATGTGGCTGCGCTACTGGCTGGCCGCCGGTGGCATCAATCCCGGCGATGCTGCCGGTGCCAATGCAGACATTTCGCTCATCACCATCCCGCCGCCGCAGATGGTGGCGAACATGCAGGTCGGCAAGATGGACGGCTTCTGCGTGGGCGAGCCGTGGAATGCCAAGTCGATCGCCGATGACATCGGCTTCACCGCGATCAACACCCAAGGCATCTGGAAGGATCACCCGGAGAAGGTCTGCGCCTTCACCGAGGAATTCGCGAACAAGAACCCAAAGACGGTAAAGGCCGTGCTCAAGGCTCTCCACGAGGCCAGCGTGTGGCTCGACAAGATGGATAACCGCGCGGAGCAGGCCAAGATCGTCAGCGCGCCGACCTACATCAACTGCCCTCCGGAAGCGATCCTGCAGCGCCTGCAGGGCAAGTACGACATGGGCGACGGCCGCAAGTTCCGCGACCCGGATTACATGATCTTCAGCAGCCGCAACTGCAACTACCCGCAGCCCAAGTACGCGAAGTGGTGGCTAACGCAGCTCCGCCGCTGGGGCTTCACGCAGGGTGCGCCGGACTACGAGGGCGTGGCGAAGCAGGTGATGCGCACCGACTTCTATGAGGAGGCGATGAAGGAAATCGGCTACACGCACGACGGCATGAGCACTGCTGCGGAGACCTTCTTCGACGGCGGCAAGTTCGACCCGAAGGGCGACATGGAAACCTACGCCGCCTCCTTCTCCGTCAATACGCTCAAAGGCTGACCCTTTCTTGGTTGATCATCGGTTCCCCGCGGGCGGTCGCCCGTCGATCGTCCGCGGGCATTTTCCCAACATCCATGAAGCTCTTTCACTCACTCAAACTCGACTACGTCCTGCTGCCCTTGGTAGGCATCCTGCTCTGTCTCGGCGGCTGGGCGATCATCGCCGGCAAGTCCACCACCACCACCAGCGTGGATGACTGGGGCGACCCGGTGACCAAGGTGGAGCGCCACGGCATCTCCAAGAATCTCCCCTCGCCCGCTGAGACATGGGACGCGAGCAAGCCCTACGTGACCGAGCCCTTCGCCAAGCGCGGCGAGCTTGACCAGGGCATCGGGCGCTTCGCCTGGCTCTCGCTGAAGCTGGTGGCGCAGGGCTACTTCATTGCGCTGCTGGTGGGCACGCCGATTGGTTTCCTACTAGGTTTATCGAAGAACTTCACGAAGGCATTCGATCCGATCATTCAAATCCTGCGTCCGGTGTCGCCGCTCGCATGGTTGCCGCTGGGCATGGTGCTTTTCAGCGGGCTGAAGGTGCTGGATGCAGATGGCCGGGTGAGTTTCGGCACGTCGGATGCTGCGGCATTGTTCACCATCGCCATCTGTGCCATGTGGCCCACCGTGCTGAATACCGCGGTCGGCGTGCGCGCCGTCCCACAGGACTATCTGAATGTCGCAAAGGTCTTGAAGCTCTCGCGGGCGAAGACCTTGTTCAAGGTGCTGATCCCCTCGGCACTGCCTTATATGTTCACGGGCTTCCGGCTCTCGCTGGGGATTGCCTGGCTGGTGATCGTCGCGGTGGAGATGCTGATCGGCAAGCCGGGCGTGGGTGGCTTCCTGTGGCAGCAGTACAATGCCAACAGCTTCGCCCACATCATTCTCTCGATCCTGACCATCGGCATGATCGGCTACGTGCTCGACCGCTTGATGAGCCTGGTGGAAGGCCGCTTCCGGACCGCCTGAAGACCTATGAATCCCATTCTGGAAATCACTGGTGCGGCCAAGGGTTTCGGCCGTGGATCGAAGCACGCCGCAGTGCTGCGCGACCTGAACCTGTCCGTGGCGGAGGGCGACTTCGTCTCGGTCATCGGCTACTCCGGCACGGGAAAGAGCACGCTGATGAACTTGATCGCGGGCTTGCTGAAGCCGGATAGCGGCAGCGTGAAGATGGATGGCGCCGAGATCAAAGGGCCCGGGCCGGAGCGCGGGATCGTGTTCCAGAACTACTCGCTGCTGCCCTGGCTCACAGTGACCGAGAATGTGCGCCTCGCCGTGGATCAGATCTACCCGCAGCTCTCCGAGAAGGAGCGCGCGGAGCATGCCGCGAAGTACATCGACATGGTGAAGCTCACGCCCGCTTCCGGCAAGCTGCCGCGCGAACTCTCCGGTGGCATGCGCCAGCGGGTCTCCGTGGCGCGGACCCTGGCGGCGAATCCGCGGATCCTTCTGTTAGACGAGCCCTTGTCCGCGCTTGATGCCTTGACCCGCGCGACACTTCAGGACGAGATCGCGGAGATCTGGCAGCAGAACCGCACGACCGTGATCTGGATCACCAATGATCCGGATGAGGCGCTGCTGGTGGCAGACCGAGTGATCCCGCTTTTGCCGGGGCGCGAGGGCGCCACCTTGGGTGCGGAGATCGCGGTCGAGCTGCCGCGTCCACGGGACCGCAAGCAATTGCTGGCCACTCCGGCCTTCAAGGATCTCAAGCTCCAGCTGGTGAATACCCTGCTCGGCGCGAAGAAGGACAGCGCTCCGATGCTGACCAAGAAGCTCTCCGCCCCAGACATCCTGCCGGAGGATCTGGAGAAGAAGCGGAGCTTCTCCATCTTCGAGCGGCCCGCGCCAAGGCGTCGTTCGCAGCTCCAACGTGAGGAACTGAAGGTGGAGGCCACCTGATGCCTCCCCTGCCCGATTTCAAATTTTAGATTTCACATTCCAGATATTGATCGCCATGGCACCCGTTCTCGAACTCTTCAAACTCTCCAAGGCCTATCCGACTCCGAAGGGCCCGGCGGTGATCGTGAAGGAGTTTAACCTGAACCTTGCCGCCGGTGAGTTCGTCACGCTGATCGGTCACTCGGGTTGCGGGAAGTCGACCGTGCTGTCGATGGTCGCGGGGCTGACCGATGCGACGGATGGCGCGATGATCTTGTCGGGCAGGGAGACGAATGAGGCCGGACCGGACCGCGGGGTGGTCTTCCAATCGCCCTGCTTGCTGCCGTGGATGTCGGCTTTTGAAAACGTGATGCTCGGGGTGGATCAGGTTTACTACACGGCATCGAAGGCGGAGCGGCGGGAGCTGGCGGAGTATTATCTCAGCGTCGTGGGCCTCGGCAGCGCGATGCACAAGTACCCCGGCGAGCTGTCGCAGGGGATGCGCCAGCGGGTCGGGATTGCCCGGGCCTTCGCGCTCCAGCCGAAGATGCTGCTGCTGGATGAACCCTTCGGGATGCTCGATGCGCTAACCAAGATGGAGCTGCAGGAGGTGCTGTTAGACCTGTGGCGGCGCAACAAGCTGACCACCCTGATGGTCACCCACGATGTGGACGAGGCGATCTTCCTCTCCGACCGCGTGGTGATGATGACGGACGGCCCGGAAGCGGAGGTCGGGGACATCCTGACCATCCCCTTCGAGCGCCCCCGCGACCGCGCCGCGGTGCTGGCCGACCCGCGCTACCAGGAGATCCGCAACCACCTGCTGACCTTCCTGAACGAGCGCTCCCACATCCGCCCCAGCCGGATCACCCCACCGGCCACGGAGAATGTGACGCTTCCGGAACGGGCCACCCCGGCGGGCGCAGCGACACCGGCACACTGACATTTAGCGACTTGCAGCATGCATGAGCGGATCAAGCGAAAGCCTCATGATCCCCGCTCATGCATCCGGTGACCAACTTGAGGCAAATTCGTTGACCGCCACCCCGTGCCAAGCACGCGCGGTGCTTATTCAGGAACCTGAAAGGAACGCGCCATGGTCATCCCAACCGACTCCGGATTCACCGCTGAACAGACCTCCTACCTCTCGGGCTTCGTGTCCGGCATCCTGCAAGGGCGCGAGCTGCCCTTCCTGGGCCAGGACGGCGAGCGCCGCTTCACCCACGAGCCCGAGCAGAGCGTGCATGGCACGCCGCTGGAGGACCTGTGCAAGGAGGAGCGGATCAAGCACGAGAAGCACGGTCTGGATTGCTACGATGCGATCCTGGCGAACGCCGCCACGCAGGACTTCCCGCAGGATGGCGATGTCTTCCGCTACAAGTTTCACGGCCTCTTCTACGTCTCCCCGGCGCAGGAGAGCCTGATGCTGCGCTGCCGGATCGCGGGCGGAGCCCTGACGAGCGTGCAGCTCCGCGGGCTCGCTGGAATCGCGCAGAACTGGGGACCGGGCCATACCGACCTGACCACCCGGGCGAACTTCCAAGTCCGCGAGATCATGCCGGAGAATGCGCCGGACGTGCTGATGGCCCTCACCGACCTCGGCTTGACCTCTCAGGGTGCTGGCGCCGACAACGTGCGCAATATCACCGCCACGCCGACCACCGGCTTCGACCCCGAGGAACTGATCGATGTGATGCCCTACGCGCGGGCGATGCATCACTACATCCTGAAGAACCGCGATCTCTACGGGCTGCCGCGCAAGTTCAACATCTCCTACGATTCCGGCGGCTGCGTGTCGGTCTGCGCGGATACGAATGACATCGGCTTCTATGCGGTGCGGGTGGGTGTGAACGAGCAAGGGATCACGCCGGGAGTTTACTTCCGCATGCAGCTCTGCGGGATCACCGGGCACCAGCAGTTCGCGACCGATTGCGGCGTGCTGCTGACTCCGGCGGAAACCGTGCCGGTGGCTGCCGCGCTGATCCGCGTCTTCATCGAGAACGGCGACCGCACCAACCGCAAGCGCGCACGGCTGAAGTATCTGGTGGATGACTGGGGCTTCGGAAAGACCTTGGAAGAGACCCAGAAGAAGCTGGCCTTCCCGCTGCGTTACTTTCCGTTAGAGAACTGCGAGGCACCGGCTCCCAAGTCGAAGCAGGGCTATCTGGGCATCCACCAGCAGAAGGACGGCAAGCACTACATCGGCGTGCTGACCCCGGTGGGGCGGATCAGCGTGCCGCAGATGCTGGCACTGGCGGACGTGGCCGATGAATTCGGCCGCGGCGAGATCCGCCTGACGGTGTGGCAGAACCTGATCATCCCCGGCATCCCGGAGGAGAAGCTGCAGGCCGCGATCACCGCGATCCAGGCGACCGGCCTGGACCACCGCAACAACACGATCACCGGCGGCCTGATCGCCTGCACCGGCAGCCGCGGCTGCAAGTATGCGGCGGCGGATACCAAGGGTCATGCGGTCGCGCTCGGCGCACACCTTTCTACCAAGATGATCCTCGACCAGCCGGTAAACATGCACCTCACCGGCTGCCATCACTCCTGCGCCCAGCACTACATCGGCGATATCGGGATGATGGGCACCCGCGTGAAGATCGAGGACGGGTCGACGGTGGATGGCTACAACATCGTGCTCGGCGGTGGCGTGGATGACCAGCAGGCGATCGCCCGCGAGGTGTGGAAGTCGGTGAAAGCCGATGAGATCAATCCGCTGATCGAGGAACTGCTCTGCGCTTATCTCGCGCAACGGAACGAGGGCGAGACCTTCGCGACCTTCACGCGGCGCTTGTCCGTGGCGGAGCTGCAAGCCCTGGCAGGCAACAAGGACGAGGCCGCTGCCGCTTGATCCCCGTTTTCGTTCAGCATTCACGCCCGCACCATGCCCGCGACTCTCCAACGTCTCCCCGCCATCCCGGCCGCCAAGGCCCCGGGCAGTGCGGCGACGGCGGAGGTCCGCACGCTGATCGATGACCTGATCGCGGAGCAGAAGACGCTGCAGACACCCATCGCGCGCTACTCGGACTATCATGACCGCGAGCCCGACCTGGCACCGCACTACCGCACGCTCATCCCGCTGACCAAGCCGGGCGAGGGCGAGCAGTACGCCTTCGAGGTCTCGCTGGACCGCTGCACCGGTTGCAAGGCTTGTGTGTCCGCCTGTCACTCACTCAATGGTCTGGATGAGGAAGAAGCTTGGCGCGACACCGGCGTGATCCGCGGCGGGCGCGGCGCGGCGGGCTGGCAGCAGACAATCACCACCGCCTGTCACCATTGCGCCGATCCGGGCTGCATGAATGGTTGCCCGGTGGGGGCCTATGAGAAGGAGCCGGACACGGGCATCGTGCGGCACCTGGATGACCAGTGCATCGGCTGCTCCTACTGCATTCTCAAGTGCCCCTTCGACGTGCCGAAGTACTCGAAGAAAAGGGGCATCGTCCGCAAGTGCGACATGTGCCACCAGCGTTTGGCCGAAGGCGAGGCACCGGCCTGCGTGCAGGCCTGTCCGACCGAGGCGATCCGCATCGTGAAGGTGGCAAAGACTCCGGAGCTGGCGGCCTTCCTACCGGGCGCACCGGATCCATCAATCACATTGCCGACCACACGCTATGTGGGACGCGAGGTGCCGGAGAGTGCCTTCGCCGCGGACCGGGAATCGCTGGTGCCGCAGCATGCGCATTGGCCGCTGGTGCTGATGCTGGTGCTCACGCAAGCGGGCATCGGCTTGCTCGCAGGGGCGCAGGGCAAGCTGCCACTGATCCTGCTGGCGAATGGGATTTTCTTCAGCGGCATGGCGGCCTCGGTGCTGCACTTGGGCCATCCTCTCAAGGCGTGGCGCTTTTTCCTGGGCCTGCGCACTTCGTGGCTGTCGCGGGAGATCCTGGCCTTCTCGATGTTCGCGGGGATACCGCCGCTGCTGGCAGTGCTGCCTTTCCTGCCGGACTTCCCCTTCAAGGCGGAGATCGCGATGATGGCCGCGCGCTCGGTGCTGCCGGTGGGTTTGCTCGCGGTGTTCACCAGCGTGATGATTTACCACGATACTCATCGTACTTCGTGGCGGCTGCCGCTCACGGCAGGGCGCTTCTTCGGTAGTGTGGCATCCTTCGCCGCGCTGGCCTTTGCGATCACGCAGCACACGCCGCTGGCCACGCTGCTTTTTGCGATCGCCGTGCTCGGCAAGATGATTCCGGAGCTGAAGATCATCCGCCTGTCCGATGACCGGAATGCTGAGTGGACGCCTGACATCCACACCGCCCGACTCCAGCGCGGCCCGCTGAATGCGGTGATGGAGGGGCGCTTCCAGCTTGCGATGCTTGCGGTCGCCTTCGCCTTGCTGAATCCTTGGATCTCCCTGCCGCTGCTGCTCGCGGCGGAGCTCATGGAGCGCCAGCTCTTCTTCCAATCGGTCCACGCGCCGAAGATGCCGGGGAATTTCGGGCCGGGGCGGAGGCACCACTAGAGGGACTGGGTGCGCTGGCTTTAGCGCGATGCCCTCAGGCTTGGTTCGCCAGTAGGGGCGTCGCGCAGCGACCTTGGACTGCGTGCAGCCTGCTGCCGCTTTTATGCAGGCGACCCTGTCGCCGTGAGTGAGCCAGCGGATTCACCCGATCACCAAGGGATGTCCACCCGAGTCGAGGCGCGATTCTGATCCACCCTCAAGGTCCGCGCGACCGTAAGATTCAAAGCGCAGCAAAGGCAGCCGGGGCTCATCTGTCCGCTTACCAAGCTCTTGGGTTTGCCTCCAGTCTCACGGTTCGTGATGACCACACTTCCCCTTTACCGTTGGGCACAGGGAAGGGTGATCGGGGGACCTTACGGCTCGCTCACGGCAACAGGGTTGCCTGCCGAAAGCGGCAACAGGGTTGCACGCAGTCCAAGGCCGCTGCGCGGCGGGCTGGAACTCGCTCTCCGGTGAACCCTTAAAGGCATTGAGCTTCAGCCGGCCTGGACGGAAGGGAGGCACGGGCCTTGTCCTCCTTTCGCCCGACCAGCGCCAGCGACAATAAGGTCGCTGCTCCTTAATTTTCACCGGCAACTCCGCGCTCCGGCGGCGGTTATTTGAGTGTGATCCTCGCCAACCGGAGAACTGACGATGGGTAGATTTCGACGCCTTTTGCCCGGTAGCCTCGTGCTGCTGCTCGGGCTTGGCAGTTATTGGCTTGTGAATCGCGAGGCCGCCGCTCCGCCGCCGACCGCGCGAAAGGTGGTGCGGGCGACTCCACCGCCGCCGGAGGAAGCGCCGCCGCCGCCCGCCAAAAGCGGGGTGCGGGACGAATTCGCGGACGGCACGACGATCGAGATTTTCGGCAGTTGCCGCCCGGAAGAGCTGATCCTGCGCTTCCCCACCAGCCAGAGCTTCGACTCCTTCATCGCGACGCTCGAGAAGGGCGGGGTGCGCTTGATTGATCGCCTGGACCGCTTGCGCGCGATGCGGGTGGGCGGCAGCGCGGCGGAGATGGCGATCCTGGGGCGCTTGTTCGAGGAAGAGAAAATCACCGTTTACAAGAGCCTGGCCGAGCCTCCCAAGCCGCTGCCGGCCACGGGCGGAGCGCAGCGCGGGAATGCCCTGGGCTTCGGCGCGGAGGTGCTGGAGTGGCTGGGCGTCACCGGTGACAACTCGCGCTGGGGCAGCGGGGTGAAGGTGGCGGTGCTGGACTCCGGCGTGGTCCCCCACCCCGGCCTGCCGCGGAATTTCCGCTCAATCGAGATCTTCCCCGGCGATCCGAAGAACATCCACCTCCACGGCACCGCGATGGCCTCGCTGATCGTGGGCACCAGCCCGATGGCACGCGGCCTGGCACCAGCGGTCGACCTGATCTCGGTGCGGGTGCTGGACAACAGCGGCACCAGTGATGCCTATGCCATCGCCGCCGGGGTGCTGGCCGCGATGGATGCGGGCGCGGAGATCCTGAATCTTTCCCTGGGCACGGAGGAGGATTGCCCGCTGCTGGGCGAGGCGATCCAGATGGCGCAGGAGGCCGGGATCGTGGTGGTGGCCAGCTCCGGCAATGAGGGACTGCAGGCCACGCGCTATCCGGCAGCCTATCCGGGCGTGATCGCGGTGGGTGCGATCGATGCCAGCGCCGAGCGCATGGCTTTCTCGAATTTGGGCACGGGATTGGGCATCGCAGCTCCGGGATTCGGCGTGAATGCCGCGGCTCCCGGTGACCGCTACGTGAGCATTAGCGGCACCTCTGCCAGCGCTCCGCTGGTGGCCGCGGCGATCGCCGCGACGATGTCGAACGGCTCCGGCTACCGCCTCACCGCGCGGGAAGCGGCCAAGATCGTTCTGGCCAATGCCGATGACGAAGGTGCACCCGGGCTCGATAGCGAGTATGGCAGCGGCGTGCTGAACATGGACCGCATCATGAACCGCCAGGTGCGCGGCCGCTACGATGCGGCGATCACCTGCATGCGGGTGCTGCCCGGCAATGGACCAGGCCGCCAGCAGCAAGTGGAGGTCACGGTGCAGAACCGCGGCACGGAGACGCTGATCAATAGCCTGGTGGTGATCACCACGCCCGCCGGTGCGACGACGATCAACGCCACGACCATCCCGCCCGGTGCGATCCAGTCCTTCACCGCCCCTTTCGGTAGCAACGGGAATGGGGATCAAGGCATCTCCGCCACGGTCACCTTGAGCCAGGGCATCGATCTAACACCGGATAACAACCGGCGGGATGCGGTGTGGACTTCGCTGTGATTGCAGATTGATTTGGAACAGGAGAAAGGCAGGAGAAAGACAAGGAGGGAAGAGTGGTAGGGATTGCGGGATTCCGAAGCAAATCAGCCTGGATTTCTCCTGTCTTCCTCTTGCCTTTCTCCTGTTCCAATTCCTGCCTTTCACCCAAGCCCGACCCCGCGCCGACTTGAAGGCGCATCACTTCTTCGCCGGAGCAGCTTCCTCCTTCTTCTTCGGCGGATTCAGCACGACATCCAGTGCAGTGAGCAGGGACTTTTCGCCCTTCACGTCCTGGTCGAGTGACCAGATCATCACGCCGCCGAGCTTCTGGTCCATGACCAGCTTGGCCTTGGCCTGGATGGTGGGGATGCCGTTGTACCAGATGGTCTCGCCGATTTGGTCGACGAGGTGGCCTTCCGGAAAGAGCTCGATGACATCGGCGTAGGAGTAGCCGGACTTGCGGAAGGCCTTGCCGAAGCCGTAGCCGTAGAAGGGCACGCCGAGCACGGCATTCTCCTTTGGCAAGCCGCGACCGGTCCAGTAGGCCACCGCCTGCGTGGCGAACTCCAGGGAGGAGTGCTGCCCGTGGCGGTTCGGGTCCCAGGTGCCGGTGGCATCGTAGGCCATGATGTTGAGGAAATCGAGCTGGCCGAGCACGGCGTCTGGCACGCGGTCGCCGCCGTAGCCTTTCGAGAGCGCGGCTGTTAGAAGGAGCTTCTTTGCTCTAACAGCCTTGGAGAGTTCCTCCATGAAGCCGCCGTAGTTGCTGGTGATCGAGGGGCCCTCGATGTCCACGTCGATGCCATCGAGGCCGTGCGCCTCCAGGTAGGCCACCAGCTTGGCGGCGAAGGCTTTCCGCCCTTCCTCCCCGGTGAGCTTCTCGTAGCGGGCCTTCAGCTCGGCATTGTCAGAGGCACCACCGCCGCCGATGGAGACGAGCACCTTCACCTTGGCGGCCTTCGCGGCATCGATGAGCGCCTGGTTGCGGGGATTGAAAGAAAGCTCGCCCGTGTCGTCCTTCGGGTTCTCGAAGGCGATGTTCAGGTGAGTCACCTTGGCGTAGTCGACGCCCTTGGCGAATTCGGTGAGGTTGATCCAGTTCGGCACGTAGGCGACGACCTTTTTGCGCTCGGCGGCGTGGAGCGCGGGGATGGCCAGGAGCAGGGCGAGCGCGGAGGCGCGGAGGGAGGAGACATTCATCATGGGTTTTTTGGGTTCTTCGGCTTGTGAAACGCGCGGGAGCGTCTCTTTATTTCGGAAGCTCCTTCGTCATGTCCGTCATCCCCAGCGCTCCGCTCGATCTCGCCAGCATGGTCACCCGCCTGCATGAACTGCTACGGGACCAGCCCGGCGCGCCTTCTCAGGCGGAACTGCGGGATGCCTGCAATGCGCTCTATTCCTCCAGCCTGCTGAAGGAGGAGGGCCGCTCGGTGCGGGCGCGGGTGATCATCGCCCCGCCGGAGGCCTTCGCCGCGGATGGCGGGCCGCCGGATGGAGTGCATGCGATGCGGCTCTCCACCTCCCATCCCTTCAACCCGAACGAGATCAAGCGCCTGAGCCCGGCAGCCGCCTTCTTCCACTCCGCAGTGGCGATCTGGCCCGCGAAGGGCCGCGGCTTCCGGATCTGGGGCATCCTGAATACCGGCCCGCGCTGGATGAACATGGTTGCAGGTGGCCGCAAGCCCACGGGCGAAGGCATCCCCCACCCGATCATCCACGTGCGCGATCCCGGCTGGCTGATCTTCTACGACAACTACCGGCTGATCGGTGAATGGCGCGGGCGGGAATTCCATGGGCCGCGGCTGGATGTCTTCGAGTCGCCGCTGCTGAGCGAGCGCTTCGCACAGCTGCGCAGCAACATGGTGGCGGAGCTGGCCGATGGCTGCCTGCCGGAGAACCTGAGCAAGGAGGACTACGCGGAAATCGCGCACTTGATCGCGCAGCAGTTCATCAAGCGGGTGATCAATCTGGTGCGCACCAGCGGGCATGGGGGCAGCGTGGTCTTCCTGCCGGAAGGAGCCCGCGGCCTGGAAACGGCCACGCGCTGGATCGACTGCAAATACACCGCGGAGGAGGGACATGCCGCCGGGGTGCGATTCCCGCACCTGATGAAGTCGATCATCCGCCGCATCGGCATGCTCTGCCCGCCGGGATCCACGCTGGAGGATGCGCGGCTCATCTTCCAGAACAGCAAGGACCCGGAACTCGACCGGCTGGAGGAAGCCTTCTACGAGCTGGCGCGTTTCTTCTCCGACCTGATGCAGGTGGATGGCGCGATGGTGGTGGACCAGCGCGTGGGCGTGATCGGATTCGGCGGGGAGATCAGGGTGGACCGGAATGTCTTCCAGGTGAGCCAGGCCCACGACCTGATGGGGACTTCTCTAACAGAGTGGAACGTGCAGGCGGATGGCACGCGGCACCGCGCGGTCTACCGGCTGTGCTCGGTGGAGCCGGAGGTGATCGGCTTCGTCATCTCACAGGACAGCCAGGTGCGGTTGATCGCGAATGTGGATGAGGCGGTGATCTTTTGGACGCACTCGGTGATTTGAGATAAGGAGCAGGGACCTTACTGTCCCTGAGAACGGTCCCCAAGAGCTGCCTCGCCCGACCGGCGTCAGCGACAGTAAGGTCGCTGCTCCCTACGATAAGGGCGGGGACATTCCTGCCCCCGCCCCGACCGGTGCCAACGATCATAAGGTCGCAGCCCCTCATCAAATCACTTCTTCTCCTCAAGGAGCTTCAGCACGGCATCCAGCTTGTGGTGCAGCTCGTCGATCTCCTTGCGGGTGTCGGCTTCCGCGGCATCGGCGGCGGCCTTGGCACGGCGCAGCTCATCTTCGGCTGCGCGCTGGACTTCGGTGGAGTAAGCGGCTTCCGCGGCGCGGCGGACTTCCGCCTGCAGCTTGGTATCGAGCCGCTCCCTGACATCATCGGCCTTCGCGGTGGCGTCTTTGCGGATGTCTTCCGCCTTCCGCTGGAGATGCTCCTGCACATCCTGCAGGTGCTTCTGGAGATCCTGCACGCGGTCCTCCGCCGGCTGGCCGGGCATCTCGAAGCGGCGGGTGAAGGTGCGCAGCGGGGCCTCACCACCGAAGGAGCGGAAGAGCACATCACCCTTGCCCTCGCCCGGCGGCACGTCGCGCTTGCCCAGCGTCACGGTCGCGTCCTTCACCTCGCCCTTGCGCAGGTAGGTGAGCTTCACGCTCTCGCCTTCCTTGTGGTTTGCCACCAGCACATTCAGCTGGCGCGGGTGGATGAGGATCTGGTCATCCAGCTTCATCAGCACGTCGCTCTTCTGCAGGCCGGCCTTCTCCGCCGGGCTGCCGGGGGCAACGCCTTCCACACCGAGGCCGGTGTCCTCCGCGATGGGCAGGTGCACGGCCAGTTCATGCGGCACGGGAATGGCGGACACGCCGAGGAAGGTCACCGGACCGGTGCGGACGGGTGCCTCGAAGGCATCTCCTGAGATATTCCAGCGGATGGGCTCCGCGAGCTCGCGGATCCTCACGCCAGGTTCGCCATCCAGCATCTGGGCACTGCCGAATGTGGCACCACCACCGATCGCAGCACCCGCGCCTGCTCCCGGTCCACCAGGCTCGCCTGCGCCCAGGAAGACGCTGCCGCCGATCGCGCCGCCTTCGCCGCCGCCATCACTCAGGTCGATGGTCTTGGTCTCTTCCTTGCCGTCCGCGTCGCGGGTGATGATGATCGCCTTGCCGCGGGAAGCCGTCTGCACCCGTGCTTCGGCTGGCGCTGGTTCCTGCGCCGCTGCCAGGGTGGAGAGAGCTGCCAAGAGGCAATAGGTCATTCTGCTTGTTTTCATGGTTCGTGGTATTGGTTAAAATGGGTCCTTCAGTAGTAGGGAAGCGAGACGGGCAGCACTTCCTCCCGCAGGCGGCCTTCCTTTTTCACCGGGGTGCCGCCTTCCGGATCTTCGTAGACGATCTCATCGATCCAGCGGGTGCGGATCAGGCGCACGGGCATGTCGTTCTCGTCCTGGACGATGCCGAGATCGGCCACGTCCATGAGGTGCTGCAGGCTGCCGACCGGCTGGGGCTCCGCGGATGCCGGGTGATTGTTGGTTGCGACCGCGGGCACCACGGGCTGGGCGACGGCGGCATCCCGCGGGATGAGGGCGAGGGAGATTCCCGCGGCGGCGGCCAGCGGAGCCCACAGGTAGAGGATCTTCCGGGAGCGCTGCGGTGCCCCGGCCGGCAACTCCGGCTTGGCCGCACGCAAGCGGGCCATGAACGCCGGGTCCGGCGGGGCCGGGTTCAGGCGCGCCAGCAGCGCTTCGATTTCTTCGTCCGGGTGTTTCATATCACAAAGTGCAGATGCTCAGGGTTTGGCGGAGCGATTCAAGGGCCAGGCGGTAGCGGGAGGCGGCGGTGCCTTGCGGGATGCCGAGGGCGGTGGCGACCTCCGCGAAGGTCAGGCCGCCCCAGAATTTCATGGTCAAGACTTCGCGCTGGGCCTCCGGGAGCTTGCGGATTTCGCGCTCCAGCAGGGCGGTCATTTCCGCGTCCTCCGGCGGTCCGGTGAAGAGTTCGGGCTCCTGGCTCTCCTGCTCGCGGAGGGCGCGGCGATCGGTCCTTCGGGCCAGGTCGATGGCGCGGCGGTTGATGGTGGCATAGACGAGGGCGTTGTCCGGGCGGCCCCCGGCGCGCTTCCAGGTTTCGACCAAGGCTTCCTGCAGGACGTCCTCGGCATCCTGCCCGCAGCGCGTCTTCTGGCGGGCGAAGAGCAGGAAGCGGCCCGCGTGCTCGGCGAGCCAGCCGTTCCAGTCTTCGTCGTCTTGTTCCGTGTCGCGGGATGCCATGGGGGAGACGGGGTCTCACCCATGACAGCGCCACGGGGGTGGGGATTTATCAACCTTGGGGCGAGATTTCGGGAGAGGGACCGGGATGGATAGGATAGATAGGATGAAATTCTGTCGCTGGCGAGCGTATTGGGTTACGCATGCTCCGATCTTTCCTGCCCCTCGCTCTTGCCATTGCGCCGCTCCATGCGGCACCACCGCGCCCGCTGATGAAGGAATTCATCGGGCTGAATGGCCACACGGTGCAGTTCAAGCCGGAGCTGTATGCGCCCGCTGCGCACATGGTGCGGGACTACCATCCGGTGGAGTGGGACTTGGGGAAGGAGACGGACAAGCTGCCGAAGTGGCCTGAGGCGAAGAACCGGGTGGACTGGAACCAGGTCTATGGCTCGTGGCAGAAGAAAGGGTGGACCACGGATGCTTGTTTGATGTTCGAGTCGGTGCCGCAGGCGGGGTGGAAGGATCTGGAGGCGGATGCGAAGGCCTATGGGACTGCATTTGCAAAGGAGTTCGGGCCATCGGGCAGCCGCAAGCTGGTGGAGTCCGTGGAGATCGGGAATGAGCCGGGCAAGTGGAGCGATGCGGATTACACGAAGGTCTTCAAGGCGATGGCGGAGGGCATCCGCGCGGGTGACCCGAAGCTGAAGATCGCGAGCTGCAATCTAACAGCGGGGAAGAGCGGCGGCTATGAGAAGAGCGTGGCCTGCCTGGAGGGGCTGGTGCCGCTGGTGGATGTGCTGACGGTGCATAGCTACGCGCAGCTGGAGAACTGGCCGACCTGGAAGCGCAGCTATCCGGAGGATCCGGCGCTGCCGAAGTATCTGAAGGACATAGAGGCGCTGTGCCAGTGGAGGGACCAGCATGCGGCGGGCAAGCCGGTGTGGATCACGGAGTTCGGCTACGACAGCACGACCAAGCCGCAGGAGACCACTGGCGACTTCAAGCAGTGGGTGGGGGTGACGGATGAGCAGCAGGCGCAGTGGCTGGTTCGATCGCTGCTGGTGTTCTCCGCAATGCCAGTGGAGCGGGCTTACATCTACTTCTTCAACGACGAGGACAAGGCGAGCCTGCACGCGAGCTCCGGCCTGACGCGGAACTGGCAGCCGAAGCCTTCTTACCATGCCGTGAGCCATTTGCAGGACACCTTGGGCGAGTATCGCTTCACCCGGATTGTTCGGAATGAGGTGGGGAAGGTCCGGGTGCAGGAGTATCAGCACGGGACTTCTAACAAGAAGATGTGGGTGGTGTGGTCGCCGACCGGGGATGGCAAGCCGGTGACGGTGACGCTGGACAAGCTGCCGGGGAAGCTGGTGGAAGCCACGAAGATGCCGCTGTATGAGAAGAACAAGGAAATCGCGCTTCCGAGGGAGAAGAGTCCGGGGGTGATCGAGGTGCAGGCCAGTGGGAGCCCGGTGTATCTGGGGTTTGAGTAGGGAGCAGCGACGAATGGCACTCAGTTAGTGCGGATTTCGCCCAAGTGGCCTGCTCTCCGTCCCAAAGGGACGGCTTATAATAGCCTGGCACGATAGTGCCAGGGAGGGCCAGGAGCAGAATTGCGTCCTGTAGGGACGCTTTATGCTTCTGGCGGCGAGGTTTAGGGTGAGTTGGAAGGCACGAGTTGGAAGCCTAGCGCTTGAGGGAAGACTTTCCCATACACCGGATCATCCCCGCATGAGGCGTCCCGTTGGGACGCAATCCGTGTGCGAACGAAAACCCGGCACTGCGTTCCTTGTGCCGGGCTATTATAAGCCGTCCCGTTGGGACGAAGAGTTCCGGAGACCACGTCTAAACTGAGTTCCAGTCGTCCTCGCTCCTTATCTTGCTTCCTCCTTCAGGCTATCCCGGAAGGCCCGCCGCTGCTCTGCCGTTTGTGGCTCATCGAAGGGATGGAACTCAATCGATCCGGTGGCAGTGTTGATCACCGTCTTGTCATTCTCATCCAGTCTCAGTTTGAGGGGCCCGGTCTTGCGGATCATGCAGCCTTTTCCCTCATCGGTCCAAATGAGCACCCGGCCCTCCATGATATAGATGTTCTTCTCGGTCCCGACCGAGATTTGATCCGCCCAGCACTCAACTCCGTGGGAAAGCTTGATGCACACATTGCCTTTCGCGAAGGTGTCCCGCATCTCGTCTGCTTCGATTTCTGTATCGGCGGGTAGCATCTCGCGGAGCGTCTTTCTGTCGGCCGACTTGGCATCAGCGTCAGCAAGCTCGGACGTGTTGTCTTCGGAAGCAGCAGCGGTTCCACGGGCTGCAGATGGCTGTTTGTCTCCTGCCAACAATTCATCCCGGCCGCTGCCGCGAAGCCAGAGGAGCAGCGCAAGCAGCAGGAGCAAAACGACCGCGGCGATCCTCGCTTTCATGATGGGCGCAGCGTCTCGGAAAGGAAGAGGGTGAGCAAGCCCATGCACACGCGTGCGAGGGCCGGGTTGTAGCGCGGACCCTCATCGCGGAGGAAGGCGTGGGCGGCGTTGAACTCGTGCCATTCGAAGGCGAGGCCCGCTTCTTCCAGCGTGCGGTGGATGAGCTCACGACCTTCCTTCGGGATGTGCGGGTCTTGCCTACCCCAGACGAAGAGGAGGGAGGCCTGCATGGTGGCGATGCGCTTGAGGGTGTCGTCCGACTTGCCCTGGCCGAGGGTGGCGGAGTGGACATCGGTAGGATAGAAGGCGGCGACGGCGGAGATGCCATCGTGGTAGCCAGCGCGCAGGGCGAGGTGGCCGCCGAGGCAGACGCCGTAGCTGGCGATCTTGCCGGTGCAGGACTCGTGCGACTGAAGCCACTTCACGGTCACGTCCACGTCTTCATCGTAAGAGGCGAGCTCCTTGGTGTATTTGAGTTCATTGCCACGGTCGGAGCCGGCCTGGTCATAGGCGAGCACGGTGCCGAGTGGCTCGAACTCGTGGTAGACCTCCGGCACGGCAACGAGGTAGCCCTCCCCTGCCAAGGCGGCGGCCATGCGGCGGATGGGACCGGTGACTTGGAAGATCTCCGAGTAGAAGATAACCGCCGGGAATTTCCCGTCACCGGTGGGAGTGAAGGTGTGGACCCGCATGGGGCCGCGGGTGGTGGGGAGATCAATGGTGGATTCGGTCAGGGTGGGCATGGCGAGAGGATGGCAGGGGCGTGGGCTGTTTGTGAATCTTCCTGTGCGGCTCCCTTCCACCGAGCGGCTCAACCACCGGGAGCGCGGAGCCACTGGCCCGCAGAAGCTTTCAGTTCAGCTCGCTCTCTATCGTGGGAAGTATGGAAAAGCGCCGCGCCTTTGCTTCCGGGCTTTCGTGCTCACCGCTCCCGGGGACCATTCTGCGGGCCGGTGGCTCCGCGCTCCCAGCGGTAGAGCCGTCCGTTGAAGGCAATGGCAGCTCACTTCATACCCTACCCCAGCGCGGCCCGACTGCGTGCCACCAGCGGGCTGTCCGCGATGGATGATCCCTTCAGCCAATGCGTGCTGGCGGCGAGGAAGCGGTTCCGGAAGGCGGGGCTGAGGGATTTGTAGTCCTCGATGATGGCGCTACTATACTTGTAGTCGTGGGAGTCGGTGCCCTTCAGGTAGATGAGGCGCTGCGCGGCATCGGTGAACATCTTGGGGTCGCCGCCCTTGTTCAGGAAATCGAGGGTGCGGCGGGCGGCGGTCATGCGGTCGTCCGCGAGGCCGGAGAAGATCTCGTCTACGGCGGCGATGTCCTTCGACTCGGAGGCCAAGGGCTCCAAGGTATCGATCTGCACGCCGCTGCCTTCCACGCCGGCATCGGCACGGAAGAGCGGGAGGAAGGAGGCATTCTGGAGCAGGAGGAAGCGCCGCGTCTCGTCATCGCAGGCATGGCAGAAGGCGTAGTGCAGCGCATTCGTGCTGGTGCTGGCGTGCAGGGAGACGATGCCCGGGGCACGCATGAGCAGCTCCGCGGCGAATTGGAACATGCCATCCCAGATCGGCTGCGGGCTGCTGCCTTCGTTGATGAGGGAGACGACCTTGGCCGCGGCATCATCCCAAGTGCCACTGCGCAGGACCGCGAGGATCTCCGCGGCGGTGCCGGGCTTGTTCTCGCCGCCATTCCAGGTGGCGCGGAGTTCCTTCACGCGCTCGTTGTTCTTGCGGCCCGGGCGATCGGCCAGGGCATCGCGCTCGGCGGGGTTGGTGCCATCGAAGGCGAGCAAGGCATAGGCGAGTGAACGCAGCACGGGCTCCGAGTGTTGCCAGCCGATGGTATCGAGCAGGCGCCAGCTGTTAGAGACGTAGATCGCCTTGTGGCCGATGTCGCGGTAGTCCCGCGCGCCGTAGCGGCAGTAGAGATCGAAGGCGGCCTGCGAGTTCAGGCTGCGGGCGATGCTGGCGGCGGCGGTATCCGCGCACTGGGGATCCCAGCCATCCATGCCCTTGCGGAAATACTCCACGGCCTTTTCGACCGGCGGCACGGCGGGCTCGAAGACGGCCTCCATGGTCCAGTCGCCCTCCTTCTTGTCCTTTTCCTGGGAGGACTTGAACTGATCCAGCGCCCAGAACAACGGCAGCCAGCGGTCGCTATCCGGGGAATTCTGGCTGGCGAGGTGGGCGGAGTTCACCACCAGCACGGCGTGGAATTTGAAGCCGACGGGGCGCGGCTGGATATTCCGGATACCGGCCAGCAGCAGGGCGGCCAGGACTTCGCGATGGGTGGTGCCCTTGTTGTGAATGCGTTCCGCGACTTCCTCCAGCAGGCGCTCGCGTGGCGTATCTTCCAACAGTCGGACGAGTGGCTCGATCTCCGGCAGGAAGCGGACGATGGAGGGATCGATCTTTGCGTCCTGGGCGGAGACCGCGGGCAGACGCGACAAAAACTCCAATCCCCCCGCCCCGAGCAAGGAAGCTTGCGAGGCGGTGGCGAGGAAGCTCCGCCGTGATAAATCCGGTCTCATGGACAGCTTTATGACCCGAGGAGCAAGATGGGCATGCTATTCCCGCGGCGCAAGCGAGAGAATGAGGAATTCCGGGGTGCCCGGCCCTTTCCTCAGGGCGCGCTCAGCCGGAACCAAGTCCGCGGGTGCGCCGAGATGTCCACCTCCAGGGTCCACGAGATCGCGGTCCGGGTGCTGATAATCGTCCCGTCCCCGCTGCTGGCCGCGGGCTGCCAGCTTTCCAGATCGTGGGAATACTGGAGTTCAAAGCCCGGACCACTGGCCCCCGGATCCAGCGGCACGATCCAGCGGGCCAGGGTCCCACCTGCCACGAGCACCGGCTGCGGTAGAGGCGTGGCGTTCCGCGGATCGGCGCCAATGAAGTATTCGATCACGTTCGGGATGCCGTCCCCATCGGGGTCGAGCGCCCGTGCGGATTCGGGAACGGCGTCGCTGCCCCAATGCTCGATCTGGAAGCCCTCGTAGCCGAGCGGGACGGCGCTGAAGCGCACGTTGTCGAAGTCGAGGACCGTGCCCGCCCCGCCGGTCTTCGCGATGCGGATCGCCAGCGACTGGTCCGGGGTCACGCTGGCAGCAGTGCTGTAGCTGAGCTGGACGGAGGTGAAGTGGCCCGCGGCATCGCTCCCGCGCAGGACATCAAGGGCTGCCTTGTCGAAGCTGCCGGTGGCCACTACTTGGCCGTTCGCCAGGATATCGAGCCGCGCTCCGCCGAAGATGGCCGGATTGTCGCGGATACCAAGTGCCACCTTGAGGCGGTATATCGTATCCGCTGCGGCGCTGACCCGCGTGGAGTGGAGGAAGAAGTTCCCCGCGGCACCGCTGTTGAGCACTGCCACATGACGCCCGGCCATCTCCGGCATCACGCCGCCATTGATGCTATCCACGGCAGCGGCATAGGTGCTGGCACCGGGATTGTGGAAGCCGTTCGAGCCGGTGGCTGCGTTCAAGCCATCCGCAGTCAAGATCCGCCAGCCGATCACGGAAGGCGAATCGGTGTCGCTCGTGGTGTTGACGATATGAAGCGCGCCATCGGCCAAGGGTGTTAGACCGGTGATTGCCGGATTGCGGTTGTCTTCGAAGTCACCGTTGCGCGGTGCGGGCGTGGTGGTGCCGCGCAGGATGTCGCGCCACTGGCTGGCATGCGCAGCGAGGCCGGTGGCATTGAAGTGCACGGTGTCTGCAAGCTTGCCACCCGCGGCATCTTCCAGGTGGAAGGAATCCGTGGAGGCACCGAAGAAGACCAAGGGATCGGCATGGATCGCCATGCGTTGGCCCGCGGCCACGGGTTCCTCCTGGGAGAGATAGGTGGCGGGATGGAAGGAGGCCTCAGCGAGATACCAGGGGATGCTCCATGCTGCATCCGTGCGGGTCTGGCCGATGATCGAGGCCATGCGCGAGGCATAGGTGGCGGCGCTGGTGTTCGCGATGGAATCGGACTCGCCCTGGTGCCATAGCAGGGCGCGGAAGCCACCAGCGGGGAAGGACTGGACGGCTGGCTTCAGGCGATCCGTGTAGTTCGAGGTGCCGGGGAGCCACTGCGCTGTTTCCGTCGCGCCCACGGCCACGCACAGGAAGCCAACTGGAATATTATCGGCGGCCACGAGTTGATCGCCGAGACGTGACCATACCGAGCCACCACCGCCGGTAGCCACGGGCACGGGATCGAAGCCATGTCGCCAGGTATTCCCGCTCGCCGCGGTGCGCACGGAGACGCGGTCATCCACCGGGGTGTAAGCCGGGCCACCGTCGTTCGCGGCATTCGATTGGCCGGCGGTGACGTAGATATCCCCGACTCCCACCTTCGCCACGCTGGCAACGGGCGAAGGCACACCCGCACTCACGCTGCGCACTTCCACTTGATACCATCCGCCAGCCGCCACAGCGGGGAGCGTGCCGGTGAAGCTGGCACCTGAGGGCGCGGCCACGATGGTCTGCCATGGTGTGGTGGTGCCGGAGTTGGTGCCGGCCATCACCACGGCGCGGGCCTCGATGATGTCAGGCGTGCCGAGATAGGTGCCGCTGATGGGAATGCCCGCCGTGCCCCCTGCCCCGCGCTGCAGGATCTGCCGCTGGGCGGGTGTGCTGAGCGTGATGCCCGCGGGGGTAGTGCCCACCGCTTGGCCGATGACATCGAGCTCCTGCAGCACGGTGCCGTTGTTCGCGCCATCGGCACGCGTGGGCGTGACGAAATTGAAGCGCAGGGCTGCGACTCCGGTGGCGAGCAAGCCCGAGGGTGAACTGAGCACCACCTTGGAATTCGCAGGCGTATTGGTCAGGCTGCTGAAAGGGCTGTAGTCCACGCTCTTGAGGGCGACCCATGTCGAGCTTCCCACCGTGCGGTATTCCACGCTGTATTTCTGGTTGGCGTAGCACTGGGTGCCGCCAGCCTTCCACCCGGCATAGCTGCGGATGGCGCTGATCTCGTAGCCCGCGGGGCTGGTGGCGGTATTCAGCTCGAAGCTGAGCGTGGCGGGCATGCTGACCGCGGGGTGGTACCACGAGGCCGCTGTTAGATTCGCCAAGCCGTAGACTCCGTCGTTCTGGCCGCCTGCGCCGAATTGCGGAGCGGGCACGCTGGTCATGGAGGCGAGCGAGGCCTGTCCGGCATTCACCAGGTCGGTGCTGCTGATCTCACTGGCGTACACACCGTCCACCGAGCTGTTAGAAGCCTGCACATGGATCGCCGGGATGGCGGGTGCGGTGGCGGAGGGAGTGCCGGCCACATCGATCTCACGGATCACGGTGCCTTGCGGGATGGTGCCCTCCGTGCCGGGATCGCCGAAGATGAAGCGGATACTATCCACGCCGCGGGCCAGCACGCCGCTGCTATCCGTCACGGTCACGCGGGTCTCGTAGTTGCCGCCGCTGCCGGAAAAGGGCGTGTAGTTGACATAGGCCAGCGGCTCGTAACCGGCGGATCCGACGGTGCGGACCTCCACGGTGAAGTTCTGGTTGGCTTGCTTGCGCGCCACCGTCGCCCAGCCCATGAAGGAATCGATCGAGGTGATGTCGTAGCCGTTCGGGCTGCTTGTTAGATTCAGGTCATAGACGGCGGTGGCGGGGAAGTTCACCCCGGTATCGAAGAAGGTATTCGCGGCGAAGGGCGAGTTCGCATAGACGCCGTCGTTGATGCCGCTGCCGGGGAAGGTTCCGTTGCTGGGCGAGACCGAGGCGCTGGCCAGGGTGGGCTGGCCGCTGTTGATCAGATCGCTGGCACTCGTACTGCCGGCATAGGCCAGCGCGGTGGTGGATTGATTGTTGGCAATGATCACGTCCCCCAAGAGAGTCTGGGAGAGGGCAATGAAGGCGAGCGGGAGCAATTTCACAGGCACGATAGGGACGCGGTGGATTGATGACGCGGGCGAGGACATGCCCCGCCCGCGCCGATCAAGACCTAGCTGGAGATTCGAGATTCAGGCGCGGCGGCGGCGCAGGCAGCCGAGGCCTGCGCAGGCCAGCACGAGTGCGGCGGAGGAAGGTTCAGGCACCACATTGAACTTCATCTGCGGTCCGATGTAGGACGGCATGTTCGCGGTATCGCTGAAGCCGCCGGCACTGCGCGGGTCCTTGAAGGTCGAGCCGCCGATCGCCCAACCCTTCACGTAGCCGATCCCCGGAGCCCAGGTGATGGGGCCACCGAAGCCGAGCACCTCCGTGCCCGTGCCGCCCTGCTGGAAATTCGCGATCACATAGGTGCCAGGGCCCAGCGTGACCGGCGTGGCGAGCGCTTGCAGGTAGTCCACGGCACCGAGTCCCACCGGCTCGACCAAGCTCGCGCCGCTGCCTGCGGGCACGGTGACGCTGGCCAGCAAGGTGCCTACCGTGGAGCCCCAGATGCCGACCTGGGCATTGGTAAGCAGACCATTCCCGAACCAATCGTGAACGCCCAGATGAGTGATTTCGATGCTGGTGGTGACGGTGAATTCAAAGCCGACCGCGCCCCATGTGCCGGCATTGGCGGTCCATGAACCGGATCCGATGGTGTAGGCGCTGGTGGCTGCTTGCGAAGGAGCAGAGGCGGCAAGGCAGAGGATCGGGAGGATACACTTGAGGCGTGAGATGGTTTTTGTGAACACAGGCTGTTTCGATTGGGGGTTTTGGATGATCCGCGGATTCCCGCGTCCTCATCAGGGCATGGTGTGAACGAATGCAAATGCCATCCATCGCTGCCGCGTGTACGCAAAACCGGAATTATTCAGCCTGGTGCCTTACTCGGTTCCGGCCACCGAGACGCGAATGTTGTCGAAGTCGAGGTAGCCGAGTTGATCACCAGCTGCGCCGCCAGGAACGACCTCAAGGCTGAGCGGATCACCCGCTTTCACGCCCTGGGGCAAATCGGCGGAGTTCCAGGAGAAGTCCACCAGGGTCACACTGTTGAAAGGCCCGGGCGGCTGGTTGTTAGAGAGGGAAGCCAAGGTCGTTTCGCCTGACTTCAGGCGGATGGTGTAACCATTGAAGACTTCTCCCTCTGCCGGATGCTCGGCCCGCACGCCGATGCCGAGGCTGACAGTGTAGCGGCTGTCGGCTTCGATGCGGCCAAGCGGGCGGATCGCCTTTTGATCCGCGCCCACTGCGCAGAAGAAGCCAAGCGTCGGCCCGCGCATGGCGCCGATGATGCCGCGCGAGGGGCTGGTATCATCGAGCGCCTTGGACTGGTACCAGCGGCCATCGCCCATCGGATTGAAGACGCCACCATCGAAGAGTTCCCATCCGCCCGCTCTCTCGGCGGGCTCAATCACGTCTCCATCGGCAACGGGCGTGAGACGATCTTCGAAGTCTTCCTCGCAGAGAAGCCGGATCGCTGCAGGCAACTTTTGAAGGAAGGGTGACCCGGAGCCGTGCTCCAATTCCTGCGCGAGCTGCGGGCCCCTCAGCGAGACTGAGTGGCCCGCCTCGATCACCAGGCTTCCGGCTTCACCGGAGGGCGGATCCACCCGAACCTTGCCCTTGAAGACCTGTAGTTTCACCTCGCTCGTCCCGGACTTCGCATCCACCCCGAACTCCGTCCCCAGATCGACAAGGCGCTGGCCCGGCGTCTGGACGGTGAAGCCGCGAGCATCCGTGCCGACGCGGAAGAAGCCTCGTCCATCATCGAGGCGCAGGAGGTTCTTGCCGAGCCAGGTCAAGCGGGCCGGAGCTTCGACGACGGCGATCACGTCGCGGGGCAGAGCGAGTTCGGCCACGCCGTAGCGGATCTCCAGCTCAGAGCCCGGCTGCAAGACTGAGACTGTGTCGCCGGACACCCCATCGACGGTCCAGACCGAGTCCCCGCACATGCGCAAGCGTGCCGGCGGCTCCTGTTTGAAGAAAAGCATTGCTCCAATCACCAGCGCCGCAGCCGCTGCCAGCCCCAGCGCCCGTTGCACTCGCCGCAAGGGATGGCCCCCTCGCTTCAAGGAGCGGCTCAGGGGTGTCGCGTGAATCGTATCCAGCGCATTCTCCAGCCAGACGCATTCCTGATAGAGCTTCCGGGCATCGGCATCGTCGCGCAGACGGCGATCAAGCGCCTCGAACTCCTCCGGGAGTAAGTCGTCATCGAAGAGCTTGGCGATCGCATCGGCGAGCTGCGCGTCGTTCATGTCCCCGTCCTTGCTCATATCGCGGATTCGCCGTCAGGGAGCGGGCCGAAGCCGCCCACCTTGGTATTGATGCAGCGGCGCAGGATATCCCGCAGGCGCCGCAGGGTGGCACGGATGGTGCCGGCATTGCGCCGGTGGTCGCGGGCGTGCTCCTCCAGCGTCATGCCTTCGGAATAGCGGACACGGATCAGCTCGCGGTCCTTCTCGCGCAGCTCGCCAAGGCACAGGCGCAGTGCTGCGAGCCTGCGCTCGCCATCCTCGTTGCGATAGACCTCGGGGTCGGCGAGTTGCTCCGTCAGCCCGTCGCTGAAGAGCAGGTGCTTGCCCTGGGTGGCGAGCTTGCGCCGGACGCTCATCACGTGGAAACGCGCCACGGTGAAGGCCCAGGCCTTGAAGTTCGTGCCCGGCTGGTAGCTCTTCTGTTTCCGCCACAGGGTCACATTCACCTCCTGCAGGACATCCATGTAGTCCGGATGCGTGGGCAGGAGGGAACGGATGTAGGCCGCGATCGAGGCCTGCGCCCGCGTGATCTCGTGAATGAAGTCCTCCGGGACCTCTTCAGATGAATGCTCCGTTGCCTTCATGTCGCGTTCCGTGATGGCGGGGCCGGGGAAAAAGCTGACACCCCGTGGCTATCGCCGGAAGCAAATGTCGGGACCGGAGGGTTCGTGTACGTCAATTCCCCACTATCGCCTTCTCCCACTCCGCTTCCTTGAAGCCGACGAGGACCACTCCATCGCCGATAACGAAGGGGCGCTTGACGAGGTTGCCATTGCCGGTGAGGAGATCGACGGCCTCGCGGGTGCTCATGTCCGGGAGCTTGTCCTTGAGGTTGAGCTCGCGGTAGTCGCCGCCGGCGGTATTGAAGAGCGGGCGGAGTTCGCCTTTGAAGGCGGTGACGGCCATGAGGATTTCCTCGGCGGTGGGCGGGGTCTCGCGGATGGCCTTTACTTCGTGGGGCACGCCGCGGTTCTTGAGCCACTTGAGGGCCTTCTGGCAGGTATCGCAGCCCTTGTAGGCGTAGACGGTGAGCATGGTGATGGGATCTTGCCTCGCCCGCCGCGCCGCGCAAGGCTGGGCGCCCGCCTTCGACAATCATTCACCCGTCCATGACTCCGAAACACCGTTTGCTCGATGCCGTGCGCGCCGAACTCCGCGCCCGCTTCGACCGCCTGAGCCGCGCCGCCCGGGAGGCCCACGCGGCGGCCACCGATCCCGGCAGCAAGGCGGAGAGCAAGTACGACACGCGCAGCCTGGAGGCCTCCTACCTGGCCGCGGGGCAGGCCCGGCAACTGGATGAGGTGGCGGCGGATGTGGAGGTCTTCGAGAAGCTGGCGCTGCGGGAGTTCGGGATGGAGGATGAGATCGATGCCGGGGCCTTGGTCGAGCTCGAGCTGAATGGGGAGAGCGCGTGGTATCTGTTGGTGCCTGCTGCGGGCGGTGTGGAGGTGGAGTGGGAAGGGCAGACGGTCACGCTGCTCACGCCAGCCAGCGCGCTCTACCGGACGCTCGCCGGCATGCGAATGGGCGAGAGCGCGGAGGATCCGCCGCTGACGGTGACGGAGCTGATGTGAGGGGGGAGAAAAATGACGAATTCAGAATTTTCGAATGACGAATGTCTTGAGAGAAGGAAAGACCGCTGACGCCCGGTCCATCATCTCCTCCCTGACACACTTCATTCGTCATTCGGGAATTCGGCATTCGTCATTCTCTTCCCGCTACGTGTTTCCCCTACAAGCGATGACGTAATACCGGAGCCCGCGCCCCGGGCATAGCTTGGACGCATGAGATCCCCCCACCTCATGTTCATCGTCGTATCGCTGTGTCTTGGGCTCAGCAGTTGCAATCGCAGTAGCGCGGGCGCGGCCTGTGAGTCCTTTGGAAAGTCCCTGGGCGAAGCCGCCGCGAAGGCTTCCGGCCGCGTGGTGAAGGCCGCGAAGGAAGCCAAGGATAGCAATAGCAGCGAGCCCGGCTGGGACCCCGAGACCGAGGAGCTGCCGCCCGGAATGAAGGCGCTGCACAAGCACAGGTGAGATGGGGTAGGTGCGTTCGTGAGAACGCGGAGGCCACCCTGTAGTCCGCTGCCAAGCGGCGAAGCTTTGAAGGCACCACGAATCAAAACCCAATCCACACGAATGGAGAAGGGAGGTCAAGGCCTCGTCGCACTGCCTCATATTCGTGTCGATTGGCTGTTGATTCGTGGCGCCTTCCACATTCCAAGGAAAGCGCAGGGACCGCTCCGTGCTGTCACCGGCACGCCTGCGGATGTGGATTTGTGTGGAACAATGCGGGCGCAGGAAACCCTCGCCAAGCTACGCGCCGCGCTCACGCTATCCGCATGACTGACGAAACATCACCCGAGATCGAACTGCTCCGCGCCGCTTACGCCGCCTTCAACGCGCGGGACATCGATGCCGCGCTCGTGCTCATGACTTCAGACGTGGCGTGGCCGAAGGCGTTCAAGGGCGGCTTCGTGCGCGGGCCGGAGGAGGTGCGCGCTTACTGGACGGAGCAGTGGAGCGAAATCGATCCGCGCGTGGAGCCGGTGGTGTATTGTCCGGAGGAGGACGGGGCCATCCTGGTGGAAGTGCATCAGGTGGTGCGGGACTTGGCGGGTGCGCTTCTTGCCGACATGCAGGTGGGCCACCGCTTCACTCTTGAGCAGGGCTTGATCAAAGGGATGGAAGTGGTGGAGCTGCCAGGTTAAGCTCGCTGGCAGGCGGCAGCTTCATCCGCCTCACCGGCATGCTGCATTCACTTCTCCATCGCTTGGGCGCGGATCCTTGGTTCTGGGTCTGCCTGCTGCCGGGGATCATCGGCATCCTGCCCCTGTGCCACTCCGCGCTGGCGCGGCAGCGATGGTGGACCTTCTCCCGAATCGCATTTTTCGTTACCGCGCTGGCCGCCTCCGAACGGATGGTCCATGCCTACCGGAGGGCAAGCGATCCCTGCAATCTCAGCTCAATGATGCCGCCCGGCTACCGCCGGGTGCCGTGCCAAGGAGTGGATACCTACGTGGCCCGCATCGTCTCGCCCGAAGGGACCGAGATTGAATTTTCCGGTGGGGATCTCGATCCCGATCCCGCCCAGCGAGAAAGGTTCCTCTGGTTTTCCGAGCGCCGCGCCAAGGATGGCCAGCAGGTGTATGTCGCCCTTCTCCCGACCCTCTCCTGGGAAAAGTATCCATCCCTGTGCGTGAGCTACGCATGGTCTTACTGCAGCTTCCGCGTGCAGGTGAAGGATGAAGAGGAGCAGCAGAAGATGCTGGGGATCATCTTGAGCTACGAGCCTCCGCCCCGGTGAGCATTGGGAGAGCTTGAGCCGGTGATCCCGTCCATCCATCCACGGATGCCTAGGGGTCCGTGGATGGATGGACGGATTCCACGGACGATGAGGTGGTGTCGCCACCATTCCCCTCAAGAGGGCCAAAGGCCCGGCCTATAGCAGCCCAGGGCAGCGCCCTAGGAAAGGTGCCGGACAAGCATTGAGGGCTGAAAGCCCGGCCCAACCGGGAGACTTCCTCACCACCCCTCGCTTGGATCGGGCCTTCAGCCTTCGACCATGGTTGACCGCTATCCCTAGGGCGCTGCCCTAGGCTGCTATAGGCCGGGCCTTTGGCCCTGAAGAGACTCTACCGGCTGCCAGTTCGAGGATGACCATGAAGCGAGTGATGAGTTCCGAACTCGCGACATCCACCTTGGCAAGGTGGCGCTCTACCACTGCGTTGCGATCTCTGCGGAACGGGCTGCCGTGCATTCCGTCCATCCATCCACGAAGCCCTAGGGGTCCGTGGATGGATGGACGGAAGGCGAAGCCTGTGCGCTTTCCAAATTTCGCCTTCTTTCGCGGATTTCGCGGTGAAACAAAATCTCACCCCGATCGGGTGGGCATCCCTTGGTGAAAGGGAGACCGCCCGCCTCGCTCACGGCAGCAGGCTGCCTGCCGGAAAGCGGTAGCAGGCTCTGGCCGTTACCCACATCTTGCGCTTCATGAATGGTCCCCGAAGTGCTTGGCGAACGGACGGCTCTACCGCTGGGAGCGCGGAGCCACCGGCCCGCAGAACGG
>OUMS01000013.1_pt1 | contig 51539 bp, 27 predicted proteins | sample 1691071 | NCBI WGS metagenome assembly OUMS01 (sample SAMEA3914864, study PRJEB12502) | metagenome | biome: forest; material: soil | place: USA | collected 2012-03-12 | depth 0.3 m | reverse complement strand
GCTGACGAGGACGGCAGATCCCCGAGCATGAACCCCTTCAAACAAACGTACCAGTCTTTTATGCGGGGTTTCGGCAGTTACTTTTGGCAATCGGTCTAGATTCCAAGAGCCGCCAAGGACTGTCGAGTCCTTGCTTCTTCTGTAACCCGCTCGGGGATTATTTATTATACGAAGATCAATAGAAGCCGGAATTTCAATTCGCCAGCGGCCTTGTCCTGAACTCCAGTCTTCAAGGAGGGTGCTTGCCCTTCCAACGAGGGAGCAAACTCCGCGAGGTGCTGATAGCGCCATCAACGCTGACTGACAAGCTCCAGCGCCAAATACTCGATTCCTCGGACGACCACCTCCCGATGGCAAACCAGCAGCTTGCCAGCGTCCACCTGCACGTAAATCGCACCATCTCCTATACTCAACTCGCCATCCGGCGTGCCGCAGGGGGGAGGACCAATGGCCAGCTTCGAACCGTCCTCCGCGGCCCATAGAACTACGACGATCCCTGAAGGCAGGTCCAGAATTGTATCCGTGACTTTCCGCTGGCCTTCAGATTCAGCCATCGCATGGACCAGCGTCTCCCGGTCGAGAAAATCATCCGCCCAATACCGCACAACAAACAGACTTCCCTCGATTTCGATTACATCAGCGGAACCCACCCCCCCGATTTCCCATGACAACACAACATCGCCGCCGACGATAATTTCTCCAACCGGCCTTTCAGCATCTACACTTTCGCAGGCTCGCTCAAAATGATCACTGCCGAATGCTCCACGCCACTTGCAAAGAGCGGCAGAATCGCAAACGATCAAAGGCCCGCCTTCGCTACTCACGCGCAGGATCGAATTCACACTCATGGATTTCTTACTGTTTCCCTGGTTTCTTCAAATCGCCGAATTCCCTATTCTTCTGGGAAGAATAGCGCGCCGTGTCTGCTCCTTGAGCTTTCTGAGCACCGGTTGTAGAAATGTTTCCATCCATGCTTCGGGCCTGCTGCAAGCGCTCCGTTTGGGTGAGATTATACCCAGGCAATCCACCTTTTCCATCTCCCTCCCAGTAATGCTCCACCAAAGGCGGATCATGATCGAATGATCCGGGATCTGCCATCCGCTTTTGCGCGGTGGTTGGCGAATGCCCATAATGCGTGGTGCGGTCATAAGCCTCATCAGGAAACAGCTTCAGTTGGTAAGGATCCTCTCCTGGAGGGAGAGGTCCATAGCCTTGGGGAGGACACCCGCCACTTACATTGTGGCTCAGGATCCCTTCATTGCCAGCAAAGAAGCAGTGATCCGTTTCAACCTCGATGTTGTAAACCCGGTAGGTTCCCGGCTTCGGGGCGGTCGAGAGCAGCGCCAGGGAGCCCGTCTTGGTCCGCAGCTTCTCACCCACCACGAAATCCTCAGCAGGCACCCAATCCCCCCTTGTCTCGGAGTAAAGGAGGTGTGTGTTGGTGACTTGGAGTGTTTTTTCACCCTGTGAGAACCGCAGTTCCTGCACACATGAGTTCAGGTGCGTTATCGTGGAAAGCACTACGCGTCCGTGGCCCTCGGTGATGGCCGGGCAGGGTTGAATTGCCACTACCTTCGCCATTCCTTGGATCCCCCACTCCTCGAACACGAGCTCGACCTCGCCGCCCACCACACAAGCTTGGTCCCCGATCCAATCCGCGGAACGAAGCATTTCGATTTCAAAAAGATCGATTGGCTGATCCGGATTGGCCATTGTCAGGACAATTTTTCGCCAGCTTGCCTCATCGACCGCTGTGCTGCCGGTTTGCTGGTCGCCGGAAAGAACCCGGTCTCCCACCTTAAGCGACTCGATCGGGCGCGCGCCTTCGGCCGTGGCTACCAAGGTCCCAGCCATGAAGCAGTTCCCCACACATCCTTCCTCCACCATTTCCCTGGCCGCAGCCCTGGCGGCATTGATATCCGCCTCAAGGGCGGTGCCCAGGCCGCGTGCCACGGCAGCTTCGAGCGCCATGTTTGCACCCTTCATGCCGAGCTCGGACAGCATCGCCATGGTCGTCAGGGAGATGCCATCCCGGAGCAGCATCTTGAAGCACTCCGGATCGTCGATCGCCATGTTGATGTAATTCATGGCGCTATCGACGCTGTCGACGATGGCTTGGCCCGCGGCGGCCCTAGTCATCGGGTCGTCAACGAAACGGTTCCCCCAGTCATTCAGTTCAACGACCTGCTCGGCCACAACCCCGGCCTTGTAGAGCGTCTTGTCTCCCCACCCGAGGGGATCGGTGGCGATTTCGACGACCTCGTTCTTGATGGCTGTCCCAGCGCCGCTAATCGCGTTACCGACTTGTTGGGCCGCGCCGCCGAAGATGTCGCCCAAGTCCTTCGAGGCCTGCTGCTTGATGCCGGTCCAGCGATCACCCACGCTATCCCAGAAGCCATACATCCCGAGGTAATCCGCCTGGTTCACCCCGTCATTCCCGACGAAGCCATAGAGATTCGCCCCGCCGCTTTCCGAAATCGGATCGCGTGAGATCCAGCGACCCGCGCGCGGGTCGTAATAACGGTAGCCATAGTAGTAGAGCCCCGTCTCGGCATCCAGCCGCTTGGTGGCAAAGCGGAGGTTGAAGAAGCCGCTGGAATCGGTGTCCACGACGGCATTGCCGAAGGGATCATACTCGAAGTGGGCGGCGATGGCCCCTGCCGCATTCAGGTACTCCGAAATGTTTCCGCCGCCATCATAGAGCGGGAAGTAATTTGCCCCGCTGGTCCGCAGGGTGAGCAGGCCACCGGTGCCGCCGCCGCCCTGCACCGGGGCATTGCCGTCCTTGCCCCAGAGATAGAGCCGCGAAGGGAAGGGAGCACCGCTGCCAGTGGCCACGTATTCCGCGATGCAGTTCCAATCATCGTACACGTAGTAGGTGGTGGTGGTCCCATCGGACTTTGCGATGCGGCGGCCAAGGGCATCGTAGTGATAGGTGAAATTGGGCGGCCCCGGATCCACCGTGACCAAGCGGTCGGCAGCATCCCAGGTCAGGTCGGCATTCGCCGCGGAATTGACGGGAAGCGGATAGGCGAGCGCATTGCCATCCTCGTCGTATGAAGGCGTAACGGTATTGATGCCGGTGTACTGGTTGAGGGCGTTGACCGCATAGTTGTCGCTGGAGGGCAGGGTCAGACTCGCCGCCGATTTCTTGCGGTTGCCGGCGGAATCGTATTCGAAGGAGCGGTCCTGGCCGGAGACACTGGAGTCAGCAGCGGTGAGCTCGCGGAAGCCATTGTAGGACCAGGCGACATTCGGCGTGCCGGTGAAGGCACTGCCGGATTGCGCGACATTGCTCCGCAGGCCCATGGAATTCACGGTGTAATCGAAGCGCGAGACCACCGTGGAGCCGGCCGTATTGGTGCGGACATCCAGCACATCGCGATTCGCCTCATAGGCATTCGCCACCGTGTGGGCCGGGCCGGCAATCCCCTGCACCAGGGAGGAATTGGGCTTGTAGGTATAGGCGAAGTTGCCGAGTTGGGCACTGGAGACTGTCGAGAGGCGGCCGGCGGCATCGTAGCCGTAGTTCACGCCCGCTTCCGTGACCAAGTCCGTGCCGAGCTGATAGCCGGTCGGGCGGAGGAGCGAATCGCGCGTGCGCTCGATCTCGCGGACGAGCTCCGGCGTGTGGTCCTGGTTGAGATCGTAGCTGACCAATTCACGGGCCAGCTTCAGGGTGGAGGGTGAGTATTCGTAGCTCGTGGTGGCCACGCCGTTGCCCATGGTCATCACGCGGCCCACGCGATCATAGCTGTAGGCCACATCCGGCGTGGTGCCGGAGTAGTTGATCGAGGCCAACTCTCCCCAAACCGTGTAAGCGGAGGTAGCGGTCGTGCCGCGCGCAGAGGTCTTCACCAGCTGGCGGCCGGCGCCATCATAGGTGAAGCTTACCGACTCATCGTGCGAGTCCGTCTTGGCCGTCACCAGGCCGGTGGCCGGATCGCGGGTCCATGTGGTGGAGTCCGGATCACCCGGATTCCCGGGCCAGTTGATATTGTCCCCCGTAGGTGCCGCCCGGTAGGTGGAGAGGGTCACGAGCTGGCCCAGGCCATCGTAAACATAGGAGAGCGGTGCCGTGGCACTGCCCCACTCGCTGGTCACCTTCCCCCGCAGGTCATAGGCGAAGCGGCGCACCGTGGCATTCGAGTAGGTGATCGCCGCCACCTGACCCGCCCCCGGCGAACCTTGCGAGAAGTAGCTGTACTGCGTAGTGGCCCCATGGGCATCCGTACTAGAGAGCATCAGGGTCCCGCCCGTGGAGTAGGTGATCTCCCCGGCATTCGTGAAGCGGGCCATCTTGGTCGAAACCAGGCGCCGGAAGGCATCATAGCCATAGCGCGTCGAACCGCTGTCCGCTGCCGCCCGCTCCTCCACCAGCATATCGCCGCGGGTGATGCGGATATTCTCCCCGGCAAAGGCGTTTGAGCTGCTGCGCTCGATCCTGACCACGTCCGGCCGCTCCTCCACCACATTGAGGATCCAGTTGCCAAAGGCATCCACCGTGGAAGTACGGGAAGTCTCGTAGCCGGGGAAGCCGGCAATCTTGCACTTCACCTGGGATACCAGCTTCCGAACGCCAGCCGTGCCGCCCTCGTTCGGGTAAAGGTAGAAGCTCTTCACCTCCCAGATCCCATCCGCGGAGAGGAAGGAAGTCTCATTCTCATAGATGCGGTCCGAACTCGAAAGACTGAAGCTGGTGGCACCGCTGCGCACGGACTCCCCCTGCCGGCTCACGGTCGCGAAGGCGTCATACTCATAGATCAGGCGCGGTGTGTTCGGCGCCGTGGAGACCACGCAGAGGGGCAGGCTGCTGCCGCCCAGGAAGGTGGAAGTGAGCGTCTGGGCACCCGTCGCCGAAGGCGCTTCGATCGCGACATTACGACCAAGCATGTCGGTCTCCGTCTTCCGGTAGCGCGGGCTCGCGGGGCTGCCGATCCGGACAGTGGTGATAAGGCCGCCGGCGGTGCGCGGGGCATAGCTGTAATATTCCCCGGAAATGCTCGTGCCCGAGCGCTCCTTGAGCCGGCCATCGAGATGAAGGACTTCCGTAACGGTGGAGCCGTCTGGCAAGACCGTCCGGGTGGTCATGCCAGCGCGGGTATAGGTGTAGGTTCTTTCGTAGCCATCCGCGTCTGTGGTCCGGGTGATGCGGCCGCGGCCATCGGTTTCCCGGGAGGTCACGAGAGTCGCTCCATTCGCCGTCTGGACCTCGGTTTTGTTCCCCCAGAACTTGTCCTGCAGGTTGCCGGAGATCTGGCCGGACATGGCGCTCACCACATCCGGCATGGCGGGGAAGGCTGCGCCGCCGAGGGGCGATGCCGCCTCCGGCATGGCTCCGGCGGTGATCGCAGAAACCAGTCCTGCGCCATTGTAGGCGCGGCGGATGATCTTGCCCTCGCCATTGGTCATGGCGGTCATCAGGGTGCCATTCCACTCGAAGGCACTGAGCTGTCGCTGGCGGCTGCTGACCAGGTCGGTGCGGACCACCTTGAGCAACTGGCCCTGGCGCGCGTAGGTGTGGGAGTCCTCGGCCAGATCGCTGTAGCCGCTGCCGTTATAGATGGATTCGCGGCGCAGCAGAACGCGGCCGATCGCATCCTTTTCAAACCGCATGCGCTTCGTGTATCCGGCCTTGGCCAAGCCCGCGGCAGACAAGGGGCCGCTGGTGGTTTCGATCAGGCCATCGGCAGTGCCGGCCGCGTAGGTCGTCACAAATTTCACGCCGGTTTCATCGCTGCTTTCCTTCAGGCGCCCGGCCTCGACCCCGGCACCGGCAGCATAGAAGACATCCACCTTGCGGCGATTTCCCGCAGCCCCATAGGCCGCGGAAGGCGTCGCGGCATCCTCCATCACCACGGTGTGGCAGTTGCCATTCGCTGCATCATTGTAGGCGGCGAAGAAGCTGCGCGAGACAACCTTGTTCGAGCCCGCTCCCGGCGTGCCGATTTCCACGGTGGTCGTCCGCGGACGCTCGTCGCCGGGTGCCACCACTTCGCCCGGGCCATGCGGCGTATAGTCATAGGTCTCGATCAGCGACTGCCCGCCGGCCCCGTCCAGCCAAGGGCGGACCCGCTCGATCATGCGGCCCTGTGCGTCGTACTTGAAGGTATAGGTGATCCCCGCTTCGTTCGTCTGCCAGTTCACCCGGCGGAAGTCATTCGCCCCCGGATCCGTCCCGTAGCGGAAGCTGCGCACGATCTTCTGCGAGGCATCGTTGGCGGGAATCTCGATCTCCTTGAGATCGGTCCAGCCCTCCCAGGAGGTCTCATACTTTTGGATCATCTCCTTGTGGACCAGCACCCGGCCGGTGCCGTCCTTGAGCTCTCTCACCACCTTGCGCAGGCCGTCCTGGTCGAGGTCGGGGATGACGCGCCGCGTGCTCACGAAGGTGCTCTCACCGGACTCCGTGGTCAGCGTCCATTCGTGCCCCCCATCGAAGGCATTCTTGTACTGATAGGTGAGCACCTGCTCGCGGTTGGGGGAGCCGTCCGGCGAGTGGTCGGTATAGGTGACCACGAGCCGCTGGGTGCCAAGCGGATGGACGACGTGCACCGTCTGCTTCGGCTTGGCGTCGGACACGAGTTGATACAGGGTGCCTGCCTTGCTGCCGACCTCAGACGGAAGATAGGTGATCACACGGTAGCCGCGGCCGGAGGCATCCGGCACGATATCGAGGAGCCCGGCGCGGGACTTGACCTGGCGGACGGCATCGCCATTCCGCAACACCTCCAGGCCCGCGGCATTCGGGCCGGACTCGGGATCGGTGGAGAGATCCAGCGTGCGGCCGGTGGGACCGGCCCAAGCCTTGATCTTCCCGGTGGCGGCATCCAGATCCATGTAGCCACCCGCCGAACGGTACTGGCGGATGATGGTCGCCGCGCCGAGGTCCGTGGTGGTACCGCTATTGGTGCGCAGCTCCACGCGGGCGCGGCTGGCACCACCGCTACCGTAGGGTTTCATCACGCTCTCACCGCTGCGTAGCTCGAAGCTCAGCGGCTTGCCCGAGAGCTGATTGACGGTAATGCGCTTGGCCACGCCGGCTGGAAGCCCCGTGGTCACTTGGCTGGAGATCTCCGCCTCCGCCAGCGAGTTGTACTTCAGGAAGACCGGGTCGCCCATGTTCTCCACGGGCTCCTCGAAATAGAGGCGCAGTGAGCCGGAAGCCACGGACTTCTCCAAGGGGCAGGCCGCGAGCGTGAAATTGAGATCGACGCTTCCCGGAGAACCCGGCGGTCGGCCCTGGGGATTGCCTTTCCCTTCCAAGGCCTCGGCCTCCCGCTTCAGATCCTCACAGCTTTCCTGGCCTTCCGCACGGGCGGGAGTGGGCCCCGGCGGGCGATTGCCCGGGCCGCCTTCATCATCGCCGGACGGCTTGTCCGGGTCCCCATAGATCGGGCGACCATCCGCGGTGGTCGGGTTACTGTTCGCGCCGCCGGGGATGCCGGTTTGACCTCCGGCATGAAGGCACAAGAGGGCCAGAAGCCAGAGGCATGCTGCCGGGCGGCGGGTGAAGAGACGTAAGGACATTGTCAGATGAGGAAAGATTCGATCAGGGACGCGGGGAAAGACGGGCGAGGGCATGGTCGGCGGCGGCCTTCACCAGAGGCGGAGAAGACGGGATGCCTTCGAGGAGGCCTCGGTCGGACTCGGTACTGCCAAAGTTGCCAATGACGGAGAGGGCGGCGCAGCGGACGACTTCCGGCGCTTGCGGGTCACCGGCCACGGAGCGGGCGGGCCCGGTGGCGGAGCGGATGCCGAGCCGCTGCAGGGCGTGAAAGGCGCTGGCGCGGGCGGTCGGCTTACCGGAGGGATCCACCGCCGCGGCCAAGGCCAGCGCGCCGAATTCCTCGAGATTATAAGCAATGGTATGGCCGGGCGGTGTCTGCTTGCGCTGCTTGCCACCCAGTGGCCGGAGCTTCTCGCCTGCCGGGCCGGTCATGGGACGCGCGGACTCGAATATCCGGCAAGAGGTCAGCAAGGCCGTACCCTGGAGCGGCGACAGCGGATTCCCCGCTTCAGCCTTGAGCTGTGCTTCCAGCCGGCCTTTCAGCTCGGGATTCGTTTCACGGGACCAAGCGTGGTAAAAATGCTGCAGGGCGTAGTCGCGCAGGATGACGGGGATCTGCTCATCTGCCGCGGTGGCCATCAGGGTCCCCGGGAAGTCTTTTACCGCTGCCGGCTGAGCGAGCAGCACGGCGATGACGAGATTGAAGTACTCTGCGGCGGCCTCCTCACCCGAGGCCGCGGGTGCAGGCTTGCGAAGATAGTCCAAGGCTTGGCGGGCCTGCGCGGGTGACAAGACAGGCTCCCCGGACTGCAGCAAGGCCTGAATGCCCGCTGGCGTTGCAGGCAAGACATCCTCCGGCGCATGCGCCTCTGCAACCTGAGCCGGAGCAGGAGCCGGAGCTGTCGCCGCCCCTGCCGGAACCGCGGACTGCTGCCGCTTGCAGCCAGGCAGCAGCAAGAGCGAGACGCCCACGGAGAGCAGCAAGACCGGAGCCCGGCCAATGACATCAGCAGTGCCCATCAGTCAGCAAGGTAGAGTTCCACAAACTGGCAGATGCCATGGTCGGAGGCGCTAATCACCTGCAGCTTCGCCACGCCGAACTCATCGAAATCCGAAGCCCTGAGCCAAGCCACGGTGGAGCCATCCAGGAAGGTGGTGCCACTGATCCAGACCTCCACGCGGATCAGGAGATCGGGCGGGATGGGACCGCTCACAGTGTAGCTCATGTCGATGATCTTGCGACCATCCGGCAAGGTGGAGACAACCCGGCCACCGCCGTTCGAGCCGGTCTCGGAGACGCTAATGACACGGACAGAGCCCGCCGCGACCACCGGTCCGCCAGCGCCAATACGCGCCACCGCGCGATAACTTCCCAGGGAGGTACCTTCCACGAGGAGCTCGCCGCCGGACAAATCCGAGGCGCGCAGTTCGGTGTCCGCCTCCACGCTGAGGACGGAAGGAACCCCCGGCAATTCCCACACGGCTCCATAGCCCTTCGTGACGGTGAATGGCGTGCCGAAGTCCGCTTCCACCACGGTCACTTCCAGCTCTGCTCCAGGAACAGGCGTGCCAGCGCGCTCGGCGGTGAGGAGGAAGGTCCCCGCACTGTTGAACTGATAGACCCGGGCATCCTCCAGCAACGCCGTGCCGATGGCGTTGCCATTCGCGAAGTAGGTGATGGTGCTGCCACCGGGGATGCCGGATGAGGGCACCATCAGGCGCAAGGAATCGCCCTTGCGGATGGCAAGCGAGTCAAGTTCGCCAAGCACCGACGGCTTCCAATGGATCGCCTGCTGCGAGACCAAAAGGCCATTCTCCTGGGAGACGGTCACCGTCGGGCCGGTGATCGAGGAATCGAGCGGAACATTCGCATACCACATGTGGTCCGGACCATCCTCGCGCGAGATGACAGGGCTACCGGGGATGGCCACGGAGACCGCATCGCGGTGATGGCTGCGGCCCTCGATGAAGGCGGGGCTGACCAAGGATTCCTCCGGCAGCGTGACGATCTCATTCAAGTAGCCAAGCAGGAGCTGGCGATACTCCGGAGAGTCATGACCTCCGTCCAAGGCGCGGACTTCGATGGAATTGATGAGCGGGCGATAGCCGCGCTGCGGGTTGATCATCTCCAGGCGGATCGTGTGATCACCGGCGGAGAGCAGGTAGAGCGGGACCATCACATTTGAGAGCGGACTGCTGAGATCCACCATGAAATCCCCGTCCAGATAGACCCGCAGTTCTCCGGAGACGCTACTGGTGCCTTCGATGTTCGAGAAGATGAGATCGAGGAAGAGCGCCGCCACGGTGGGCTCACTCAGGCTGACCTTGTAATCGAGGACTCCCTGGCGACCGGCCAAGGCCACCTTGCCATCCTCCGTGAGGAGCCAGCCGGATGAACTCGCCTGTGGCACGCCATTGGCATCCATCAGATTCCCCGGCAGGTAGTTCGCCGGAGCGAAGAGATCCACCGCGGAAGGCGGTGCCTGGCTGGAGCCCACCTCGGTCGGATTCGTTTCCGCATTGTATTCCTCCAAGTTGGATTTGCCATCGGAGTCCGGATCGCCGGCGGCAGCTTGTGCGGCCAGAGTTCCGAACCACTGGCGTTCCCAGGAGTCAGCGAGATGGTCACCACCGCCATCGGCATCGATGTATTCATCGCAGCCGATATCGGGCGTGGCATCGCGCAGCTCGCCATCCAGATCACGGGCTCCGGCAATCTCATGCGCGGCAGCGACAGCATCGAGGCCGGGTGAGGTGCGCGCCGGATAGCTGACCTTCATCAAGCCATCGCTACGAAGCTGGAGATCAGTTGCGGAGAAGGATGTGATCGAGGCAGGCAGGCAGGAGAACAAGCTCAGCCTGCTGATGCCCTCCCCATCGAAGGTATCGTTCAGCTTGAACATGGAGTTCAGGGCCTTTGCCTTGCAACTGGCCGTCACCACCATGGCCGCGGTATCCATGAAGGTGCAGTGGGCGAAGCTGATGGCACCGGACTCAAGGCTGATGGACTGCGAGGGCAGGTGCGGCGGGAGAATCGCCGAGCGGTCGCTGAACAAGCAATTCGTGAAACGCAGGCCGTCCGCGATGTCTGAAGGACGCAGGCGCAGCAACATCGGATCGCTGTGACGCCCGAAGCACAAGCCGTCGATGATCACCTTGCTGCCGCCGATTGCCATGGCGCGGGTGATGTTCTTCCGCACGATCGTCGCGCGACCGGCAGCCCCCGGCCCGTGGAGGAAGAGCCCATTCACGGCGAGGTCCAGCTCCTCGGCATAGGTGCCGGGCTCTACCTTCACCACCACATAGGGCTTGCCGCCGCGGGCTGCCTCGGCAGCGAGCACAGCCGCCTTCACTGTAGGATAGCGATTTCCTGAAGGTGCGGTGATCGAAGCATCGGCCACGGCATCATCCGCCGGGAAGACGCCGTCGTCCGCGGGATCGGCCAAGGTGGCGTTGAAGCCATGGAGCGCGCCCTCCAGATCATCGGGGAAGCCATCGGCATCGCTATCCGCCCAAGCGGCGGGCACCACGGTGGCCTCCTGGCGCAGGTCATTGCCGGAGGAATCGAGCTCCACGATGGCATCGCTGAATTCAAGCAGGACGAACTCTCCTCCAGTCACCACCAGGGTCTCACCCGTCGAGATGAAATCGATCTGGATTCCGAGAGGTGACCCGGCGGTGAACTGGATCGTGGCATCCGCACGCTCGAAGGCGCGGAGGTCCACCACGTTCTTGTGATCCGGTGCCGCGGTGTATTCTTGGATGGTATCGTTCCCATCGCCCGGAAGATAGAGGTAGGTATCGCTGCCGCCGCCGCCGGCAAGCGTGTCGCTGCCTTCCCCGCCGGCCAAGGTGTCGTCACCGTTGCCGCCGGAGATCAGGTCGTTGCCCGCACCGCCACTCAGAATATCGTTGCCGCCGGAGCCGGTGAGGGTGTCGTTGCCGGGAGTCCCGGTTGTCTTCTTGCGCCAGACCACACCGTTCGCAAACTCAATCGACCAATCCAGGCTGGCGAGCGCCGGGGCATACCAATCCACGATGGTAACGGAGCCAACCACCGTAAGCCCCGAATCCAGCACCTCGAAGCGCAAGTCATTAGCCGCCGGGACCATGCGCACTGCGGCCGGGGTGACTTCCTGTCCGAAGATCAGGTGATTCACGGCGGCGCCGCCCCCGTAAATGTCGGTGATGGTGTCCGCGCCGTCGCCGGGAAGCCACAGGTAGCTATCCTCGTCGTCCCCGCCATCCAGGGTATCGTCGCCCGGCCCACCGGCGAGCACATCCTTGCCCGAATCCCCGAACAAGGCGTCGGCTCCCTCACCTCCCTCCAGGCGGTCGTCGTCGTCGTCGCCATGGATCAAGTCATCCCCGGAGCCGCCAACGAGCAAGTCCTTGCCAAAGCCGCCGTGGATCTCGTCGCCACCGTCGCCGCCATTGATGGTGTCGTCACCGGCCAGACCGTTGAGAATGTCGGCATCTTCCATGCCAAGGATCTCATCGCCATAGGCAGTGCCATCGATGGTATCCGCGCCGTTGGTGCCAAGCAGCGAGAGGCGGGACCAGGCAAAGGGGCTGCTATCCTCGGGGAACTGCACTTGCCAGGTATCCTTTCTGGAACTCCAGTTCCGCACGGTGATTTCCGCAAGGACGGTGCCCGCGGGATCGCGGACACTGAAGACCGCATCGTCGATGCCACGCTGCAAGACCCGCACGAAGAGCTTGCTGATCTCCACACCGGGGGCCACTTCGCCCTCGAAGTGAATCACGTTCACCTCGCCCAAATCCTGATAGAGCTCTTCAAACACGTCGTTGCCATCGCCCACTTCCCAGTAGTAGTGGTCCGAGCCACGGTTGCCGCGCACGTAGTCGTCACCGGGTCCACCGCGGAGCAAATCGTCGCCGTCACCGCCATCCAGACTGTCGGCACCCGTGCCGCCAGCGAGTGTATCGGCACCCGCCCCGCCATTCAGCGTGTCATTCCCGTCCTCGCCATCCAGCGAGTCATCCCCATCGAGGCCCTCGATGAGATCATCGCCCAGCCCGCCGGTGAAGGTATCCGCGCCGGTGCCGCCAACAAGACCGTCCGGTCCCTCGGTCGGGGTGATCTTTCCATCCCAATTGCTGCCGGGATAATCCGCATACTCGATCCGCCAGCTCACCGAGTGGTGGCGGCCACCACTTGCTGCAGCATACCAGCCATTGATGGTAACCGAGCCGACAGGCGCGCCCGAGCCGTTCTTCACCACGAACTTCAGCGCAGACCCCTCGACCTCAAGTTCAACTTGGGAGGGCGAGATACCGGCACCAAACGAAAGGCGGTTCAGGGATCCGGAGGCGGTGTCCGCCAGCTCATCGGTGATCACGTCATCGCCATCGCCGCTGTTCCACTCATAGAGGTCCGAGCCATAGCCGCCGCGCAGGGAGTCATTGCCCGTGCCACCGCGGAGAGTGTCGTCGCCGCCGCCCGCGTCGAGGATGTCAGCACCAGCGCCGCCTTCGAGCACGTCGTCACCGACATCGCCGAAGAGTGAGTCCGCGCCATCGCCGCCGTTCAAGGTATCATTGCCACTGCCCCCATAGAGCGTGTCCTGGTCCGCGCCCCCGTTGACCGTATCATTCCCATCGCCGGCATAGATCACGTCGTTGCCATTGCCGCCGATGAGGGTCTCATTCCAAAGGGTGCCCTGCAGGATGTCATCACCGTCGCCGGCGTCGAAGGTATTGCCATTGCCGGAGTAGTTCAGCGCCAGGATCATGTTGTCCGGGCCATTCGTGCTCATCCGCTGCATGGGGATGGACAGGTCGGTGAATCCGCCGGAGGAGTTTTGCGCGTAGACCCGCCAGTTCTCCTTCGCCCGGACGGGGCTCACGCGATACCACTCGCGCAGGAGGATGCTCCCGTTCTTGGAGGGATCGGCGGGGTTGTTGATATCGATCCGCAGGTGGTCCGGTGCCACGAAATTGTAGCTCAACTTGTCGTTGAGCGTCGCTCCGTAGAGGTAGACCAGGCTCAATTGGCCGGTCAGGGGCGTGTCCTGGATGGTGTCATTGCCGCTACCCCATTCATAGTAGTAGCTATCCCAGCCATCACCGCCCTGGAGCGTGTCGTTTCCAGCCAGGCCGCGGAGCGCCTCTCCCGCCGATGTGCCGGTGATCGTGTCGTTTTGCGACCCGCCGGTGAAGCCGCTGAAGGGCACGCTGAAGAGAGAACTGGTCCAGAAGAGATCCCCCGGCCACACCGTGCCGTCCTGGAAGTGGAAGCGCCAACGCTTGCAGACAAAGAGACCCGTGACGCTGGAATACTGGTTCCAGTTGTTGATGATGACACTCCCGCCGGAGGGGTGGGTGACATCAAACTTCAGATAGCCCGGCGCGCCATCCACATAGGAAGAACGCAGCATGCCGGGCGTGATGCCGACACCGAAATAAAGATCCGAATAGTCCGCGGTCAGGTCATTCGCCTGGTTGATGCCATCGATGTCGGTGTAGCTATCGTTACCATCGCCGAGATTGTAGTAGTATACATCCTTGCCCGCCGCACCCGCGAGGGTGTCATCGCCGGTCCCACCGGTGAGCGTGTCGTCACCACTGCCTCCATCCAGGCTATCGTTGCCTGCACCTCCGGTCAGTGTGTCGTTGTCGGCACCGCCGGTCAGCGTGTCGTTGCCATCGCCACCATCGAGAATGTCGTTGCCTGCACCGCCATCGAGCGTGTCATTGCCGGCCAGGCCGCTGATGGTATCGGCTCCCCCGTTGCCGCTGATCGTGTCGTTGGCAGCGGTGCCGGTCATGGTGTCATTTCCAGAGCCGCCCGGCGGCAGCACGGTGAGCTTGAGCGGGCGGGAATAGAGCGTCGTTCCGCTGGCGTTCTTGAGCGTGAGCTGCGCCTCGCTCAGGCCGGGCGACAGGCCGGTGGTCTGGAAGACGAGATTCCACGCCAGCGGATTACCACTGAGGGTCGCCGTGGACGATTCAACCCAATTGGCAGGTGCCGCCTCTGGAGCTGCGAAGCGCAAGCTGATCGGATCCAGGTTGTAAAGCAGCAGCCCCTGCTGGGGGGAAGCGCCGGGATAGTAGGAGGCGGCGATACCCTGCGTCGCATCCTCATTCTGGATGCCGGTGAGGAAGCCGATGATGTTCGCATTGCCGGAATTCGGCAAGATCGACTTGTAGTTGAAGCGGATCGAGCCGTCCTCATAGAGCACCGCCTGGAGGGTGACCTTCGCGTCCGTGCCCATGATCTGCACCTGCTCCCACTGCACCACGAGGTAGTTGGTGAAGGCCTTGAAGTAGACGGCACCCTGGACATCCGGCTCGAGGTACTGCTCATAGGGCGCGATCAAGGCCATGTGCCCGCCGGAATTCGGCAAGGTGGCGTGGAAATCCAGCGGCTGGCCAGGCCACGAGCCGCCCGGGTCAATCATCGAAAGGAAGCCGTGGGCGGAGATATAGACGTTCTCGTACGGCTCCCCGTAAAAGGAGAAGTCGAAGGGAATCGCGCGTTCCACCATCGTGTAAAGATCGGTGTCGAAGTCGGTCAGGAGTTCACCGGTGCTGCTGATATCGATCCAGGCGTAGGCGGGTCCACCCGTCTGGTTGGATGCCTTCATCTCATACGCCACGCCCGCAGGCGCGCTGCCGGCGATCGCCAGGTCGTAGGAATGCCCCGTGACCGGGTTCACCAAGGACTGCGGGACTACGATGTTTGTCGTATTTTGATACCCGGACACTTCGAGTGCGGCCGCGAGCGACAAGGGGTTGTTCGGGTCGGTCTGCTGCGCCAGCTCTTGCCAGTCGCTCTGTCCGTCACCATCGGAGTCGAGATGGCGGGCCTTCGTGCCGATTTGGAATTCCTTGAGGTTGGTCAGCTCGTCACCGTCGGCATCACCGCTGGCAGGCAGTGACGAGGCCGCGACACCGCCGGGAAGCGAAAGCTGCCAGGTCACCCAGTCATCGGGGATGCCGTCCGAGTTGGCATCCACGTTCGAGTTCGGGTTCGTGCCTGCTGCGGCTTCATTGGCATTGGTGACGGTGTCGCCATCGGGGTCCCCTGCCCCGGTCTGCGTGAGATTGCCGAAATTGGTGATCTCCCAGGAATCGATCAATCCGTCGTGGTCGCCATCCAGGGTGTGAGCGATGCTGAAGGTGGTTGGCAGCGATGTGGTCTCCAGTCCGTCAGCATCCTTCACCACGGCCCAAGCGTGATAGGATCCCTCGGCCAGTCCTGTGGCACTGGCCGTCCAAGGCGAACTTGTCTTGGTGGTGTGCAGGGCGCCGTTCAGGTAGAACTTCACCTCCTGGACGGTGCCCGCGCCGTCCGGATCGTCCACCGTGGCAGTCAGAGTGGCGGCACCCGGATCATTGGCGGTCGTCACCGCGGCACCCAGTGTGATCGTTGGGAAGCCCGGAATGGTCTTCAGCTGGGAAACGACCACCGGCAGCTTCACCGCAGTGGTCGAAGTGGTGCCATTCGCCATCACGCCCGACTGGTTCCCGCCCCAGACGTAGATGGTGCCATCCGCGGCCAGAGCCGCGCTGAAGGAGGGGGAAGCATTGAGACCGCCCGCGGCGATCTTCACGATGCCCGACAGATCAGCGGTGTTGCCGGGATTGCGGACCGGCACCGCGAAGAGGCGGTCCGTGGTCGAGTTGTCGCCCAGGGCACCGTTCGTATTGTCGCCCCATGCCCAGACCTTGCCGGAGCTGTCCAAGGCGAGCGTATGAGCCGGACCGGCCGCGACTTGCACGATATCGGTCAGAGCAGCGCCACCGCTCTTCTGGACCTTCACCGGATAGCTTTGCGTTCCGCTCGTGCTGCCAGCATTGCCGATTCGGCCGTCGGCACGGCTACCCACAGTCCAGACCGTGCCCTGTAGATTCGAATCGCCGGTCTTCCAGCGCACAATGGCGGCGTGTGCATCCCCGGCAGCAAGGTCCCACGCATCGGTCACATAGTCGGTCGCGCCCGAGCTGAGTTTTGCCCGGATCGCCCACGCCTGGTCGGTGGTACTGCCCAGCGCCAGGTTGCCATTGCCATTCTCGCCAAATACCCAGACCCGCCCCAGCGCACCGGCGGATTCGATGGCGTTTGCTTCCCGCGCCAGCCCGAAATCCTTCCCCAGCGCCACATCCCTGATGCCTGTTAGATCGGTGCTGGCGGCGGTTTTCACCGTGTCCGCATAGTTGCGGCTGCCAGCGGTAGTGGCGCCATTGCCCAGGCGCCCGGAGGCTTGGTTGCCCCATGTCCTCAAGAGGCCGCCGTTCTCCACAGCCGCGGAGAATTCCAAGCCCGCCGCCACTTCCCGGCAGGAACCCAGATTGAGAGTACCCGCAGAGTTCTTGCGCACCTGCAAGGCATTGAGCAGTTCGCCCCCGCCACTTCTGCCGCACTCACCCAAGGTGTTGTTGCCCGAGGCCCAGACGTCACCGGAAGTGTCAAGCATCACCATGTGGCGGACACCTGCGAAGATGCGCGACGCGTTGGAAATGTTGGAGGAGCTGTAAGACAGTGCTGCCGGGGCTGTTAGAAAAGTGGTAGCCGTGGAACCATTCGATAGGCGGCCGTGATCTTGTGAGCCCCATCCATAGAGCTTGCCATCCGTCTTCAAGGCCATGAGCGACTGGGATCCGCCCGAAAGTTCACCGGTCACATCGAAGGTGGCGCTCGCCGTGGTGCTGGCTTCCGCTCCATTGAAGGCCTTGACCTTGAGAGTCATGCTCCGGTCCACAAGGACATTCGCTCCGGAAACCACCGTCCGGTCATACACCGTGGGCTCCGCGCCGGTCACCGTGTAGCGGATCACCGCTCCAGATGTCCCGCAGGTTACCGTCGCATTGAAACGACCGATCATATCGGCCTCAGACGGTGCGATGACGGGCGTGTCGACTGCACCGAAAGCCGTGAAAGCCAGTAGGATCCATACCGATCCAGCGGCTCCGGCACGATTCCGGTCAATCAGGGCGGAGGCAAGTTTTGGAGGCCGCATTTCGGGCATGCAATAACTGCCTAATGACTCCGTCAAACAAATCTTCAACACATCACGACATCGTAACACCATCATCATTCGCCACCTTCATAATGTCTCATTTCACCTCCTGTTCCAACGCCCACGGGTGACTGGGCGAACACCATCGGGTGTGAATCCGAGAGCCGAGCGCGCCTCCGGAATACCCGCCATCATGCCGATAATGCATTATTCATCAGCCACTTATAAATCAATAACAGGCTGGCAATGCGATCACAAAAGCACATTCCTTTAGGACCAACCGCCACTCCGATGCTGCCAAAATCTAACAAATTTAATCGCAACCCATCTAACGGCGACAGCAGCTCCATTTGCAGCAACCCCGGACACATCCGCGAGAATATCATTGGACATCAACACCACCGCCACCGACCAGCAAACGAAGTTAATTATTCGATTTAACCCGAACGCAACGAAAGACATCGAATCTCCAAGCTGCCCCCGCAGACTTGAGAGTTCCGCCTTGACGCGCCAGCCATCCCACTCATGCACACGGATCACCCCGCCTTCGGGCCGGAAGAATGCTTGAGGCAACGCGCCACGGCCCACGGCAGGCACGATGACTTGCAAGGTCTCGGAGATCTCATTGCAGAGCTGACCTTCTGCAAGGAGGTCCAGCACTTGCCACCGGCGGGAACAGGCAGATGCAGATCTGCACCTGCCAGGTGCTTTCAAGCATAGCCGGGTTCCCGGGGGGAATTCAGGGAGCGATCTCCCCGTTCACGCGGAAGAACATCTTGGCCGCCGTGGGTGGCGTGAACTCCAGGGTCACGAATTCGGTCTGGCCATCGCCCGCGGGGACGGGAGCCCCGGCGATGGTGAAGGGCACCGGATTCCACGATCCCGCGCCGAGATTGGCGGAGCCCTCCACCTGGAACTGGATGCCCAGCGCGGTGTAGTCCGTGCGACGGCGGACGACGAAACGATAAGGCTGACCCGCTGTGTTCACGAACTGCGGGAGCAGCGGGCCGTGTGAATCACCAAGTGCGGGCTGGTTCGGATTGGAGCGGGTGATGTATTCCCAGGCATTGGGGATGCCATCGCGATCCGGGTCGCTGCCGGGAGCGCCATTCGTATCGTCCAGGCCGTTCGTGGCCAGCCAGAGCGCGTAGTCCGCGGGATAGCTCGAGGTGGGGACGATCCAGATGTTGCGGAAGGCCACGTTGCCGGTGGCATTCGAGAACTGGTCCTGCAGTTGGATGGGCAGCGGGCCTGCCACATCGGCGGGCGAGCCGCTGGTGGGGTTCGGCACCTCGATGTCGTTGTGGACGAGCACGCCGTTCCAGAAGGACGTCACGCGGGCATTCGCGATCTTCTGCGTGCCATTCCAGCGCGGCGCGGTGAACCAGAGGTCATAGGTCTGCCACTGGTCCGGGCCGAGGCTGGCATTCGAGTCCGGCGCACGGAAGCCGTAGATCGATCCGGCCAAGTTATTGGCGTAGGAGTTGATGGGAAGGGTCGAGGGCGTGTTGAGGATCTGGACCTCGTAGCGCTGCGCGAGCTTCACGCCGCTGTTCCCGGCATCCTGCCCCGTGCCACCCGCGGGCGAGCGCCATTCGAGATGCAGGCGGTAGTCGGTGAAGCCGGTCTTGGTGCGGATGTTGCCGGTGCCCTGCGCGACTTGGAGGTAGCCTTCCGGCGTGACGGTCCAGCCGATCGGGCCGCCATCGGCATCGTCCTGTTCCCATTCGCTTGGGCTTAGCACGACTGCACCGGCAGGCGGCGTGCTGCCGGGATTCTCAAGCGTGGGCTCGAAGGTGGGGCCCTGCTCGGAGGAAATCTCATTCAAGGTGTACCATGCCTCGGTGATCCACGGGTTCACGCCGGCATCGTTCTTGAAGTTCTTCACGCGCAGGTAGACGCAGCGGTCCTTCGCAAGGCCGGGCACGGTGATCTGCACCTTCTTGCGATCCGCGGAAACGACGACCTTCGCCACTGTTAGATTCTGCGTGCCGACCTTCTGGCCCGCGCCGTAGCCATACTGCGGCACGTTCTGCCACATGCTGACCTCGTAGTTCGCGGGGTTCGAGAGGATCGCATAGGGCACGGGCTGGGTGAAGGCGATCTCGAAGCCCTGGGCGCGGGACTTCACGTGCATGATCTCGAAGGTGGTGAGACCGTTCGGCTTCAGCTGCTGGAGACCGTGGCGCGTGCCGTTCCAGTTCCAGTTGCCATTGCTACCCACACCGCCGACGTAGAGTGCGCCATCCGGCCCCCAGGCGAGGCGGTTAATGCCGACCTCAAGGCCTTGCGTGAACTGGAAGGCGCAGCCCTGCCAGACGCCATTCACCTTTTCCAGGTTCGCGCGGCGCACGCCGCCCTGGGTCAGCTCACCGATCACCATCTGACCGGCATAGGGGCCGGATGGGATGAGCGCAGGCTGGCTGGCGGAGAGCGAGATGCGGCCGTGCTCCAGCCAAAGCACCGGGCGCTGCCATGGCTGCGTGCCATTCTGCGTGGACTGGTGACTGTAGTTCGCGCCCACCTCATAGTGGCGGAGCTGGGAGGCGGGCAGCCAGGAGCCTTGGTTATCGCTACCGAACATCTCACCCTCCGGACCCAGGCCCATGCCATTCGGCGTGCGCAGGCCGGTGGCGGCGACTTCCCACGCGCCCGTGGATGGATTGGCGCGGATCAGGGAGCCGGTGCCGGATGGCACGTCGTAGTGCGGGGCTCCGGCCGGCAGCAAGGTGGGGGTGTAGGCGGTCACCGCCGTCTTCAGCGGCACGCTGTTCGTGCACCAGAAGGAGCCGTCCTTGTAGACCAGGTTGAAGGTAAAGTTGTGGTAGTTCGGTGAGACCGGCCAGCCGTGGGAAACGGCCACGTATTCATCGCACCAGCCGTCTCCGTCGTTGTCCACCAGCTTGGTGATCTCGCGCTTCTGCACGACGTAGATCTCGCCATTGCGGACCAGCACGCCCATCGGCTCGCCCAGGCCTTCGGCGAATTTGGTGAAGGTGGCGGCGGCGGGATTGCCCTCCTGGTAGTGGTCGACGATGTAGACGCTGCCTTCCGGATTCCACGAGCAATAGACCATGCGGCCGTCTGGCAGGAAATCGATGCCCGCCACGCGCGGCTCGATGTTGGCCGGATGGATATTGCCGAGGGTGAAGCTGGGGTGCACGCCGGTCAGCGGCTGGCCATCGCCGGGGCCGCCGACGGTGCCCCCTGCCCCGTCCGGATAGAACCAATTCTTGTAGCCTTCCGAGAAGACGTGGATCTGGTCGGCCTCGGTCTGGAAGGCGCTGGCCGGGACCGGGCTGAAGTTCGCGTCGCCCGGCTTCTTCCACTCTAACAGAAGGCGGAAGTCGCCGGTGTTCTGATAGAATTCGACCGTGAAGGGATAGCTCCCTGCCGCCACGCCCTGCAACGTGCCGGTGGCGCTGGAGAGACCGGGCTGGCTGTCATCCACGACCAAGGCACCGGCTGCGAGCGAGGGACTCGGGTTGGTGATCGGATTGTAGTTGTGGTCGCGGTTGAAGAAGAAGCGCGCGCCGTCATCCGCGGTCAGGCGGAACTCGTAGGTGCCGGTGGTCGGGATCGTGAGCCAGCCCCAGGTCAGGCCGATGTAGGTCTCCGCCATCGGGGCATCGCCGGACTCGCCCTGCGGCAGCCAGGGCTGGGAGAAATCGATGGAACTGAAATCGCCGGAGACATTCGGCGTCTGCCCGGCCACCACCACGGGCAGCTGGCTGAGGTTGCTCTCGACGTCGTAGATGTAAGCGGTGACACCGGCCTTGCGGGCCTGGGCCGCTGCGATGGCGGGGAGCCCCGCAAGCAACAAGAGTAGCAGGAGGCGTTTCATCAGGGTGTCCAGGTGGCGGTGACCGTGGCCGTGCCGTCGGCAGTGAGATCGAGGTAGGTGACGCCGCCCGTGCTGCGCAGTGCGCCAGTGCCGGTGTGGGCCCAGCTTTCCGTGAAGGCGGACCAGGCGGGGTCGCCTGTTAGACGGAGCGAGACGGTGGTGTTTGCCGGAATGCCGGAGACGAGGAAGCGCCGCTCCAGCTTCGGCGCGCCGCTGGCCTGCGGGATGGCTTCAGGCGTTTCCTCCACGCTGACGCTGGTGCCACCGGCGAGCTTCAAAGCGTAGCGCAGCGCGAGCGATTCATCGCGATGCAGCGTGCGGTAGCCGAGCCAGTTCGGCTCCACACTCACTGGTCCGCTGCTATTGCTGGCGGTCCAGCCTTCGAACTCCCCTTCCAAGGTGATATTCCCGTATTGGCCGCCCTGGCCGGTGAAGCGCAGCCGCGTGTTCGGGCTGCGGGAAAGGATCTGCTTGAAGTTGAATTGATTCGTGATCGTGGGATCAGTGGAGAAGAAGTCCTGCGAGGTCCAGGTGGCGCCATTGTCCTCGGAGACCTGCACGCGCATCGAGCCGGAGCCGGGCAGGATATTCCAGTTGGTGCCGCTGTCGTCCTTTTCCTCGAAGAACAGGAAGACCTCCTTGTGATGCGAGAGATCGTAGGTCCCGGTCGTCACCGCGGTGCTGCCATTGAAGCCATACATGCGGTTGACCCGCTTGTCCCGCAGTGGATTGATGTAGGAGGTGGCCTGGGTGACGTTGAAGTTGATGCTGCCGGAGTTCACCGCCCAGCCGGCGGGCAGGGCGGATTCATCGGTGGCCTCGAAGATGGAGTTCGGGTAGCGGTGGTAGAGCGCGCCGTTGATCCATGAGTTGCGCTGCGTGTCGTCGTGGACCTTGCCTAACAGCTGCATGCCGCCGGCCCAGGCGCGGTCGATGCAGCAGTTGCCGGGGCTGAAGGAGATCCAGAGATTCTGGTGCAGCGCCGCCACGACCATGCGCGTGCGGTTCTCCATGAGCGTGCGGAAGACCCAGGGCGAATGCGGCCGACGTCCCGGCGGCGTGGTGCTGACGATGCGCAGGCCATTCCAGCGGGTGACATTCTGGGCGGAGTCGTTCCGCGTCACCAGTTCGAAGGGGCTGCCATCGCAGGTGAAGGTGGTGGTGGCCGGGTTCTGGCTGAAGGGGAACTGGTCCACCAGGATCGCGCTGGTCCCGCCGACGGGGCGCTTCTCAAGCTGCATCATGCCCGCAGGCACCTGGGGGTCATAGTGCCAGGACTCCAGGTTGTAGTCTCCGGCCGGCAAGCCGGTCACGCGGACCACGATGCCGGCATTCGATTGCGTGCCGGGATTGTAGACGAAGTCGGAAAGGAGATTGCTGTTCGTGACCTCGCTGCGGTTGGCGGAGAGCAAGTTGTTGCCGGCCTCGCGCAGCTCGAAGTTCACGCCATTGATGGTGATATTCGCACCGGCCGCGCCGAGCAGGCCCGCGAAGCCGGACTGGACCGGCGAGCTGGAGGTGCCGAAGTCGAGCGAGTAACTGCCCGCCGGTTGGGCCACGGGCGTGAGGTCCGGGCCGGGCGGCGGCGAGGCGGGATTGAAGAGCTCGAAGGCATTGCAGCCGAAGAATTGCTGCGCGATGTCCGTGCCCACCGGCAGCGGGACGAAAGCGACCACCACATCCTGCGCGCCATTCGCCGTGATCGGGAAGCTGACGGTGGATGGCAGGGCGCGGGGATCGGGATTCACCGCGCCGGTCTGGGCGGGGTCTTCCGAGGCGATGCCCGCGGTCATCTCGAAGGTACCGATGGACGTGTAGGTCGTGCCGCCATCGGTGGAGAGCTTCACGGCGAAGTTGCCGTTCTGGTCCTTGTTGTCGTGATGGTAGGAGCGCCACGTGTAGGTGCCGGCGGGAAGATTGCCGAGGCGGAGCAGCAGTCGCGTGGGCGTGCCGGTGCTGCCATCGTAGCTGCCATTGCCGCCGCTGGCGGTGCGGGTGTCCACGCCGATCCAGTCCGTCAGCAAGTCGGGCCAGGCACCGGTCCAGCGCACGTCATCGGACGCGGGGCGGTCGAACATCTGCATGGTCCGCGGATCGGCGGAGTCCGGGAAGCTGGCCTTCAGGGTGACCGTGGTGCCGAAGGCGCTGTAAGAGCGGGCGGCGGTGAAGTCCGCGGCGATCTCGTGCGCGGCCTGGTAGGACTGGAAGCCGGACTGGTTGTGGGGGCCGCCCTCCTGGTTGGTGGAATTGAAGTCCACCCGCAATTGGGCGGACGCCACGAGGGTGCATGCGACGCTGAGAGCCAGCGCAGCAGCGGCAGGGTTTCGGGTTTTCATCGGGGCCGGGACGAGGAGCCGCCGCAGGCCTTGGGAGCCGAGCGGAATTTTGCAAAAAGCCCGCTATCAAGGGCCTCACGGGTCACTTGTCTGACAAATCTTCCGTTTTGGCAAGCACGGGCTGGTGACGATCGCGCAATGACCTTCCGCAACGGGAATTTGTGATTGATGAATCCCCGGGGCCGGTGATTCTGCCCAAAGCGATCCTCTCCACTGCTCATGCCGCGTCTTCTCCTGCTTTCCTTGCTCGCCGCCGCCAGCGTCCATGCCCAAGAGGCGGCCCGCGATCTCAAGGTCCGCTTCCTGGCGGACAGCCCGCTGCCGGAGACAAGCAAGCTGGCGATCGATTTCGGAAAGATGACCGCGGCCTTCGACCTGCCGCTGACGAATCTTTCCGGGCCCTTGGATGTCCCCCGCAGCTTCAGCATGCATGCCCAGGACAAGGAGGAGACCCTGGCGAAGGTCACCCTGCCGGAGAATGGCAAGGAGTTCATCGTCCTGCTGATCGCCACGCCGGATGCCACTTACAAGCCGGTGGTGATCCCGGACAAGGATCCCTCCTTCGAGCCGGGCAGCATGTATTTTTACAACAGCACCGACAAGACGGTGGTCTGCCACATCGGCAGCTCAAAGGTGGTGCTGGAGCCCGGGATCGGCAAGAGCCTGAAGCCCGAAGGCGCGGAGAATGGCGTCTACGATACCGCCTTCAGCGTGCGCCAAGGCGCGGAGATCCGGCAGATCAACAGCGCCCGCTGGCCGGTGGACTCGAAGAAGCGGACCTATGTCTTCTTCTCCTGGAATCCGGAGACCAAGGACGTCGCTTTCCACATGGTGGAAGAAACGACTTCCAGCGGCGGCGGGAAGCCGAAGGGGAAGTCCAAGGCGCGGAAGTGAGCCGCTGAACCCGCGGCCCGCTCAAGCGCTCAAGCGGGGAATTCCTCGCCTTCATCCCGTGGCGGCGGCGCGTAGAAGTCGTACAAGCGGCTCATGTGCGTGAACAGCCTGTTGTTGCCGAAGGCGATGCGCTCCAAGTCTGAGAAGAAGTGGGAACCGTCCAACTTCATCACATGCATGATGACGGGCGGAAGGTTGCCATCCACGCCGCGCCCTGCCCCCAGCTTGGTCACGAGTTGCTGCCGTTTGACACTCCGCTGATAGGCGATGAAGGGGCCGAGCCTGCCCGTGAGCAGATAGCGCTCGCCATCGTCTTCGATGAGGAGGCACCAGGCCGAGGTGATGAGTAGCGAGAACCCGATAACCGCGAGGGTGAGGACGAGCCAGCCCTCGAAGTGGATGATCAGGGGCAGCAGGAATACAAAAGGAACGAGCGCCACCGCAGACCTGCGCCGCCAAGACATGAAGACGTATTCCTTCATCAGCACTTCAGGGGTCTCAAACTGCGGGGTTTCCCGCCAAGCAATACTCGCCACCGGCCACAAAAAAGGACGGGACACCGCGTGCCCCGTCCTTTGGTGAATTGTTCTTCCGCCGCCCTTCAGCGCACCCGCTCAAGAAACCAGGGCAAGAGGGCATCAATGGCGATGCGCTCCTGCTCCATGGAATCGCGGTGGCGGATGGTGACGGTGTCCTTGTTCTCCGGGCCGTTCTCGCCAATGGTGTCGAAGTCCACGGTCACGCAGAAGGGCGTGCCGACTTCGTCCTGGCGGCGGTAGCGCTTACCGACGGCAGCGCCTTCATCGTAGAAGACCGTCATCCACGGCTGGAGCTTCTTCTGGATCTCCTTCGCGATGCGGACGAGCTCGGGGTTGTTCTTCAGCAGCGGGAAGATGCCCACCTTGATCGGCGCCATGCGCGGCACAAAGCGCAGCACGGTGCGGATGTCTTCCTTGCCCTTGTCATCGGTGAGGGTCTCCTCATCGAAGGCCTCGCAGATCAGCGCGAGGATGGTGCGGTCGCAGCCGGCGGAGGGCTCAACGACGTGCGGCAGGAGCTTCTCCTTGGTCTCCTCATCGAAATAAAGCAGCGGCTTGCCGGAGCCTTTCTGGTGCACACCCAGGTCGTAGTCGGTGCGGTAGGCCACGCCTTCCAGCTCCTGGATGCCGAAGGGGAACTCGTATTCGATGTCGTAGGTTTTCTTCGAGTAGAAGGCGCGCTCGCCATCGGGCACATCGAGGATGTGGAGCTTCTCGCGCGGGATGCCGATCTCCGCGTAGAAGGTGAGGCGTGCTTCCAGCCACTCGTCGGTCAGGCGCATGCCATCTTCCGGGCGGCAGAAGTACTCGATCTCCATCTGCTCGAACTCGCGGCTGCGGAAGGTGTAGTTGCGCGGGTTGATCTCGTTGCGGAAGGACTTGCCGATCTGGGCGATGCCGAAGGGCAGCTTGATGCGGTTCGAATCGAGGACGTTCTTGTACTGGACGAAGATCGACTGCGCGGTCTCCGGGCGCAGGTAGGCGTCGGAGGATGGATCGTTGTCATCCGCGGAGGCACCCATCTTCGTCTTGAACATGAGGTTGAAGTCGCGCGGCTCGGTGAGGAGGCTGCCGTTCTCCGGGTTGAATGAGGTGGTGCCGGTGACTTCCTCGCGGCGGTCTTCGATGAGCTCGAGTTCCTTCGGGGAGATCTTCTTGTCCGGCATCAGCTCGCCGTAGAACTTGCGCGCGGTCTTGTGGGACTCGATCGGGTCCTTGCCCGGGGCGACGAGGACGGCGAAGACGCGCTCGACGCTCCAGTTGGTCGCCTCGTGCTTCGCGCCCTTGAAGTAGACGGCGGTGCCGTCCTGCGCCGGCACCTGGTCGGCGCGCAGGCGGGCCTTCGAGAGCAGGCAGTCGCACATCGGGTCGCTGAAGCTATCGAGGTGGCCGGAGGACTTCAGGACCTGCGGCATGGTCAGGATCGCGCCGTCCATGCCGAGCACGTCATCGCGCTCCTGCACGGTTTTGCGCCACCAGTAGTCCTTGAGGTTGCGCTTCAGCTCGGCGCCCAGCGGACCGTAGTCCCAGCAGCCATTGAGGCCGCCGTAGAGTTCACCGGCTTGGAAAATGAAGCCGCGGCGTTTGCACAGGGAGACGATTTTCTCCATGCGGGCGGGGTCGGTGAAGTCCTTGTTGGCCATAGGGTCGAGCGGGTCGGGGCGCGGATGGAATCAGGCCGGGCGCCGGGCGGCAAGGCGGGATTGTGCTTCAAAAGGGTGGTCCGCACAGCCCTCTGTGCGGCCGAGCGGTCCCTTGGCAGCGCCGCCGGCCAACCAAACCTGCCCCTACCGCCGCCCGTTCCGGCCTTCTAAAAAGCCCTCCCGAAATGGCCCCGTAATCAAGGACCAAAGGAAAGCGGCGAGATAGACCACAGTCACCGCGGCGAGCACCCAAGGAGTTTCCTTCGGCCAACGCTCAAAAGACAAAAACATCGCAAGCATGGAGGTCGCGCTTTGGACGATTGAGTGGAACGCGTTGAATAAGAGCTCTGCGTAGTTCAACTTCACAACGGGTCTCCAAGTATCAAAGGCGGCGTCACCCGTCAATCAAGCGCCGCCCCTGCCCTTGCCGCGAGTTCGAAGATCCTTTCCTCCGCTTGATTCAGGCCCTGCCGCCTCAGCGGCGGCGGCGCAAGACCACCAGCAAGCCCAGCCCGCTCAGCAGAACGCTCGTCGGCTCCGGGACAGTGCTGTTCAGGTAGAAATTCTGCTGGGTGAAGAGGATGGAGAGTTCCTTGCCACCGTAGGGAATCTCGCTGCCGCCCGGGGTGCGGGCGGCCATCAGATAGCTGTAGACCGCCGAGCCGTCCGGATAAACGTAGGTCGGGCTCGGCGTCAGGACGGTGATGGTGTAGGTCTTAGTCCCATCGAAGGCCACGGAGATCGGTCCGGGATTCATGCCCATGCCGGGTGCTTGCTGATAGAACCAGAAGTCCCCCAACCCGGGCATGGGTCCCGGGGTTCCCTCCGCCCGCTCAAGTGTCCACGTGATTGCCGTCGTGGCCGGCCCCGTGCTGGAGCTGAAGTTGATGGAAGTGATGAGGCCCGGCCCGATGGGAGTGAGGATGCCCGGGCCTGATCCACCGCCACCGCCAGGGCTTCCTCCGCTGGTGTAAAAAGTCGACGCGCCCGTGAAGGCGACAGCGGCGCTTGTCGGGAGGCAGGCTCCCAGGGTGGCCAAGGCCGTGAAGATCAAGGATCGCGCCGCTGTCCCGGCCTTGCGGGAAGCTGCTGGGAGAATGCCCGGGGAGGATGTCAGGGTTGGAGCAGCAGGGCTCATTGACAGGAGGATTTGGAGGTTTTTCAGGGGGGATTTCCATCCGAAGATGGCCGCTAGTGAGATACATCATCGGATCATTCTGGCAACAAAATACCATATCACCGCACTGCGTTCACCCGGGGCTGCCGACGGCTTGCCCGTCAGGAATACCGGGGTAGACTGCGGCTCTCATGGGCATGATGTATCGGGGTACTCTCGCGGCGTTGTTGGCATCGGTGATGGTCGGCTTTGCTCCAGCGGCCGAGCTGGAGGAGGTCGCCGCCTTCGGCAAGAACCAGCCGATCGGCATGGCGGTGGCCTCGCGGCCGAACCGGGTCTTCGTGTCCTTTCCGCACCGCGAGCCCTTTCTCTACGCGCTGACGGAGATCGTGAATGGCGAGCGCAAGCCCTACCCCGACGCGGAGTGGAACCGCTACGACACGACGAAGCCGGAGAGCCACTTCGTGAACGTGCAGGATCTCTTCGTGGACAATGCGGATCAGCTGTGGGTGCTGGATTCGGCGCCCGGTGCGGCGGCGTCCATCTTCGGCAAGGAGAGCGGGGCGAAGGGCGGCTACTTCAAGCTGGTGCGCATCGATGTGGCGAAGAATGCGGTGGTGAAGACCTACGACTTCCCGGATCTGCCGAAGGACAAGAGCGCGCTGAATGATGTGTGCGTGGATCTCGGCCACCAGCTTGCCTATCTCTCGGATCCGGGCTTGAAGGCGATCGTGGTGCTGGATCTCGGCACGGGGAAATCGCGTGTGGTCTTGCAGGATCACCCGTCCACCCTGGCCGCGCCGGGTTTCAAGCTGCACATCGATGGCAAGGATGTGGTGGATGGCGGGGGCGGGGCCTTCTCCTCGAATGTGAATGGCATCGCGCTGACGAAGGACGAGAAGTATTTCTACTACCGCGCGATCAACCAGACGAAGCTCTACCGGATCGAGACGCGCTATCTGGCCGATGCGGCTCTAACAAACGAGGAGCTTGGCAAGAAGGTGGAGACCGTGGCGGAGACGGGCGTGTGCCACGGGATGGTGGCGGATGCGAAGGGCAACGTCTACATCACCGACTCCGTGAGCAAGGCGATGAAGTATGTGACGCCGGAGGGCACGGTGGAGACCCTGGTGCAAGATGAGCGCCTGATCTGGCCGGATTCGCTGGGGATCGGCTCGGATGGCTACCTGTATCTGACCTGCGCGCAGATCAACCGCCGGGCGAACTACAATGGCGGCGTGGACAAGACGGAGTATCCCTACCGGGCCTACCGGGTGAAGCTGCCGTGACGACTACAGCAGCGTGCCGCGCAGCAGCGCCTGCGCCGCCGCGAAGTAGATGACCAAGCCGGTCACATCGACCAGCGTTGCCACGAAGGGCGCGGAAGAGGTTGCGGGGTCAAGTCCCACGCGCCGGAGCAGGAAGGGCAGCATGGAGCCGGACAAGGTGCCCCACAGCACCACGCCGACAAGCGAGATTCCCACGGTGGCGGCAAGGAGCGGCCAGTGCGGACCGTAGACCGAGGAAAAGGTGGACCACAGGGAAATGCGGATCACACCAATCGTGCCCAGGATCACACCGAGGATGAGGCCGGAGAGGATTTCCCGGCGCATGACCTGCCACCACTGGCTCAGGCCGACCTCGCCAACGGCCATGGCGCGGATGATCAGTGAGGTTGCCTGTGAGCCGCTGTTACCGCCGCTGGAAATGATGAGCGGCACGAAGATGGCGAGCACCGCCGCACGCTCGATTTCCTTTTCGTAGTGACCCATCGCGGTAGCCGTAAGCATCTCGCCAATGAAGAGGACCACCAACCAGACGGCGCGCTTTTGCACCAGCTTGCCAAGCGAGATGTCAAGGTAGGGCTCATCCAATTGCTCCATACCGCCGAGCTTCTGGATGTCCTCGGTGGCTTCTTCTTCCGCGACGCTGAGGATGTCATCGCCGGTGACGATGCCGACCAGGCCGCCGCGACCATCGATGACCGGGAGGACGGTGCGGTGGTATTTCCGGAAGGCGACCACCGCGGTTTCGCGGTCATCGGTGGCGTTGAGTGAGGTGAAGACGCCGTTGCGCAGTTCGCTCACCTTCGTTTCGAGCGGGCAGAGCAGCAGTTCGCGGATGCGGAGGTCATCGACAAGCTTGCCTTGGGCATCGACGACATAGAGCACGTTGAGGGTCTCGCTGTCGCGGCCATTCCTGCGGATATGTTTGAGCGCATCCAGGGCGCTCCACTCGTCGCGCAGGGTGAGATACTCGGAGGTCATCAGGCGGCCGACGCTGTCCTCCGGATAGTCGAGCAGGCGCAGGGCGACGCTGCGTTCCTCCGGGGAGAGCGCGTCCACCAGGCGGGCACAGACGGCAGTAGGGAGCTCCTCCAGGAGGGCCGTGCGGTCGTCCGAGGACATGTCCTCCAGCAGAGCGACCGCGCGCTCGTCCCCCATGGCATGGATCAAGGCTTCCTGGACGTCCACGTCGAGATACTCGAAGACCTCGGTGGCGAGTTCGCCCGGCAGGAGACGAAACAGGGCGACCTGCTCCGCGGCCTCGAATTCGCCAATGACCTCCGCGGTGTCAGCCGGGGCCAGACCGCTGAAAACGGCCCGGATGCTGACGAAATTCCGGGCCTCGAGGAGGCCGGAAAGTGTCTGGATGGTGAACTCCTTGTCCATGGCGGCGGCGATCGCGGTGGCACGCCTGCCTTCGCCCGGTCGCTCGCCGGAGGCAACCCCAATCGGTCACCCGCGGGGGAATCTTGACACTTTTTTGACGCCTTCCGCCGGCCCTTTGACTCCTGCTCCGGCGATCCCGTGGGACGATGGTGACGAATGAACGACCTCATCTACATCGCCGTCACGGCCGGGTTCTTCGCCCTGACCCTGGGCTACGCCCGTTTTTGCGGCAGCCTCTAAACCGCTAGCATCCATGGAAACCATCGTCATCGGGCTGATCGCCCTCGCGCTCCTCGCCTATCTCTTCGCCGCAATGGTCCGGCCGGAGAAATTCTAACAGCACCCTATCTCACCATGCACGCCAACGACTGGCTTCAACTCGCCCTCTTCCTGGGCATCCTGGCCGCGATCACCAAGCCGATCGGGATCTACCTTTGCAAGGTGCTCGATCCGGCCGGCAAGACCTGGCTCGACCCCGTGCTGCGGCCGCTTGAGCGGATGACCTACAAGGTCATGGGGGTGGACCCGCAAAAGGAACAAGACTGGAAGGGTTACACCTTTGCCATGCTGCTCTTCAGCCTGGTGGGTGTCTTCTTCACCTATGCGATGCTGCGGCTTCAGGATGTGCTGCCGCTGAATCCGCAGCACCTGCCCGCGCTGAGCCCGGCGCTGGCCTTCAACACCGCGGTGAGCTTCACCACGAACACGAACTGGCAGAGCTACAGCGGTGAGGCGACGATGTCTTACCTGTCCCAGATGGTGGGGCTGACCTTCCACAACTTCGTGTCTGCCGCGACGGGCATTGGCATCGCGGCGGCCCTGGTGCGCGGGATCGCGCGGCAGACGGCGGGGACGCTGGGGAACTTCTGGGTGGATCTGGTGCGCAGCACTTACTACCTGCTGCTGCCGATCTGTGTGGCCTTCGCGGTGTTCCTGGTTTCGCAGGGGATTGTGCAGAACTTCAAGAGCTACGACACCGCGCAGGTGGTGGAACCGCAGGTGGTGCAGGTTGAGGAGGGCAAGACCGCGACGGTGGACACGCAAACGATCGTGCAGGGGCCCGTGGCCTCGCAGGTGGCGATCAAGATGCTCGGCACGAATGGTGGCGGCTATGTGAATGCCAATGCCGCCCATCCTTTCGAGAACCCCACTCCCCTTTCCAACTTCGTGCAGATGCTCTCGATCTTCGCGATTGGCAGCGGGCTGACTTGGTATCTCGGCAAATCGACGGGCAACCAAGGCCACGGCTGGTCGGTGTGGGCCGCCATGATGATCCTCTTCGTCGCGGGCACCCTGGTCTGCTGGTGGGCCGAGGCGAAGGGCAACCCGATCCACCAGGCGCTCGGCGTGGCGGTGGGTGATGGGAACTTCGAGGGCAAGGAGGTGCGCTTCGGGATCTTCAATTCCTCGCTCTTCGCGGTGATCACGACCTCCGCGTCCTGCGGGGCGGTGAATGCGATGCATGATTCCTTCACGGCCATCGGCGGACTGATCCCGCTCTTCATGATGGAGCTGGGTGAAGTGGTGATCGGCGGCGTGGGCGCGGGACTCTACGGAATGATTGTCTTCGTGGTGCTTGCGGTCTTCATCGCGGGCCTGATGGTGGGCCGCACGCCGGAATACCTGGGCAAGAAGATCAATGCCTTCGAGGTGAAGATGGCCATGCTCGCGCTGCTGGTACTCACGCTTTCCATCCTGGGCTTCACCGCCTGGGCCACGGTGAGCCAGTGGGGCCAGGCGGGCCTGAACAACGCGGGGCCACATGGCTTCAGCGAGATCCTCTACGCCTACAGCTCGGCCACCGCCAACAACGGCAGCGCCTTCGCCGGCCTGACCGCGACTCCCGCCAACGGTGATCCTCACTACAACGTGACCCTCGGCTTCGCGATGCTGATCGGCCGCTTCCTGATGATCGTGCCGATCCTGGCGATGGCCGGCGCGCTGGTGAAGAAGAAGATCTCCCCGCCGAGCCCGGGCACCTTTCCGGTCTCCGGTGGCACCTTCACCGTGCTGCTGATCGGCACGGTGCTGCTAATCGGCGCGCTGAACTTCCTGCCCGCGCTGGCGCTCGGCCCGATCGTCGAGCACTTCCTCACGCTGGGCGGCAACCTGTTCTAAATCGAATTCCAGATCTCAAATTTCACATTTCAGATTCTTATGTCTGCTCAAGCTCCATCCCTCTTCGACAAGGCCATTGTGATGCCTGCGCTCGGGGAGTCGTTCAAGAAACTCGACCCGCGCGTCATGGTGAAGAACCCGGTGATGTTCGTCACCGAGGTGGGCGCCGTGCTCACCACCGCGGCCATCTTCACCACCAAGAGCGACCACGGCTTCATCATCCAGCTCGCCATCTGGCTGTGGTTCACGGTGCTCTTCGCGAACTTCGCGGAGGCCGTGGCGGAAGGCCGCGGCAAGGCCCAGGCAGACAGCCTGCGCAAGGCACGCAAGGACACCATCGCCCGCCGCCTGAAGAACGGCAAGGAAGAGAAGGTGCCTGCCAATGCCCTGGAGAAGAACGACACGGTCGTTTGCGAAACCGGCGACGTGATCCCGGCCGACGGCGAAGTCATCGAGGGCATCGCCAGCATGGATGAAGCCGCAATCACCGGTGAATCGGCTCCCGTGATCCGCGAGAGCGGCGGCGATCGCAGCGCGGTGACGGGCGGCACGCGGGTGATCAGCGACCGGATCGTGATCCGGATCACCTCCGAGAAGGGAAATACCTTCCTCGACCGCATGATCGCGATGGTGGAAGGCGCGACCCGGCAAAAGACGCCGAACGAAATCGCGCTGACCATCTTGCTCTCCGCGATGACGCTGATCTTCCTGCTGGTCTGCATCACGCTGAAACCCTTTGGCACCTATGCGGGCATGGAGTTCACCATTCCGGTGCTGGTGGCGCTGCTGGTGTGCCTGATCCCGACGACGATCGGCGGGCTCCTCAGCGCGATCGGCATCAGCGGCATCGACCGCCTGATCCGCCGCAATGTGATCGCCACCAGCGGTCGTGCGGTGGAGGCCGCGGGTGACATCGACGTGCTGCTGTTAGACAAGACCGGAACGATCACCATCGGCAACCGCATGGCCTCGGCCTTCTTGCCCGCACCGGGCGTGAGCGAACAAGAGTTGGCGGATGCCGCGCAGCTTGCCTCGCTGGCAGATGAGACCCCGGAAGGCCGCAGCATCGTGGTGCTGGCCAAGGAGAAGTTCAACATCCGCGGGCGCGACCTGCAGCATCCGCACGCCGTCTTCGTGCCCTTCACCGCACAGACCCGCATGAGCGGCGTCGACCTGGATGGACGTTGCATCCGCAAGGGCGCGGCCGATTCCGTGAAGACCTGGGTGGAGCAACAGGGCGGCCAGTATCCCGCCGATGTCAGCGCCGCAGTGGAAGCCGCGTCCCGCGCCGGACGCACGCCGCTGGTCGTCGCAGAAGGGAAGAAGGTGTACGGCGTCGTCGAGCTCAAGGACGTGGTGAAGGGCGGCATCAAGGAACGCTTTGCCCAGCTGCGCAAGATGGGCATCCGCACCGTGATGATCACCGGTGACAACCCGATGACCGCCGCCGCGATCGCCGCGGAAGCGGGTGTCGATGACTTCATGGCCCAGGCCACGCCGGAGGATAAGCTGAAGCGCATCCGCGCTGAACAGGCCGCGGGTCACTTGGTCGCGATGACCGGCGACGGCACCAACGACGCCCCTGCCCTGGCGCAGGCGGATGTGGGCGTGGCGATGAATACCGGCACCCAGGCCGCGCGCGAGGCGGGCAACATGGTGGACCTGGACAGCAACCCGACCAAGCTCATCGAGATCGTGGAGATCGGAAAGCAACTGCTGATGACCCGTGGCTCGCTCACGACCTTCTCGATCGCGAACGACGTGGCGAAGTACTTCGCCATCATTCCCGCGATGCTGATGGTCACCTTCCCGGCGATCTCGCCGCTGAACATCATGCACCTTTCCTCGCCGCAGAGCGCGATCCTGAGCGCGGTGATCTTCAATGCCCTGATCATCATCGCCCTGATTCCGCTGGCGCTGAAGGGCGTGGCCTACAAGCCGCTGGGCGCGATGGTCGTGCTGCGGCGGAACCTGCTCGTTTACGGGCTAGGCGGCCTGCTCCTGCCCTTCGCCGGCATCAAGGTCATCGACCTCGTTGTTTCCAACCTTCACTTCGTCTGAATCATGAACTCATTTGTCACTGAAATCCGCGCCGCCGTAGGGTCCACCGTCGTGCTTGCCGTGGTCTGTTGCGGGGTCTACCCGTTGGTCGTCACCGGCATCAGCCGCAGCGTCTTCCATGACAAGGCGGACGGCAGCCTGATCAAGGATGCTTCCGGAAAGGTCGTGGGGTCCGCCTTGCTGGGCCAGACCTTCACCGGGGAAAAATACTTCCAATCCCGGCCCTCCGCTGCTGGCGCGAACGGTTATGATGCCGCAAGTTCCAGCGGCACCAACCTGGGCCCGACCTCGCAGAAGCTGGCCGATCAAATCAAGGAACGCGTGGCGGCCTATCGCACGGCCAATGGCCTCGCGGAAAACCAGGAGGTGCCTGCCGATGCCGTGACCGCTTCGGGCAGCGGCCTGGATCCGCACATCAGCCCGGCGAATGCGGCACTCCAGGCGGCGCGCGTGGCGAAGGCCCGCAATCTCCCGGTGGAAAAAGTGAAGGAGCTGATCGAGAGTAACACCGAGAAGCCCGATCTCGGCATCTTCGGCGATGCCGGGGTGAATGTCCTGAAACTCAACCTGGCGCTCGACGCCCTGCCGCGATGAACCGCTCGCTCCGCATCTTTCTCGCTGGACTGCTCCTCGGCGTGCTCGGTGTCGTGGCATGGTTGGCCTGGCAGAAAGGTGCGGGGCCTCCTCTCCCTGACGAGAAGAAGATCGCCTTGGAAAGGCTCACCGAGTCCCTGAGCGGCCCGCGCTACTTCCATGCCACAGGGGATGCCACGAAGCCCGACGAGCAAGGCATCGTGTGGATCGATCCCGCCACTGCGCGCGAGCAGGTCGATGGCATCTTGAAGGAGCGGAAGCTGGATGCCGCCACGAAGGACAGGGTGCTGAAGTTGATCGAAGAAGCCTGCGAGCCCCCGTCCTCGCGGGTGGTGGGCGGCGAGAGGATCAACCTGGCCAAGCTGAACCTGGCGCTGGACGAACTGAAATAAGCAAGCGGCCGGCTTACTGCCCGCAATTTTTTGAACCCGGCAAGCGATGAATCATACCTCCACGCTGTTTGTCATCCCCACTTACCGACTCCGCGATGTCGCGGAAACCATCGAGGCCTACGACGCCAACTTCCGGCGCAACGGCCACTCCGTCCCGCTCTACGTCTTCGACGATTCGAGCCTGAGTAATCACGAGAAGTACTTCCATTCGCTGGCCGCGACGCGGACCACGAACGAAGTCTTCTATGTGGGCCCGCGCGAGAAGGAGAAGTTCCTCCAGTTCCTCAATAGCCGCCTGCGCGACAAGAAGCTGGAATCGCTGGTCCGGAATCTCTTCCGCCCGAGCTACGGAGGGAACCGCAATTTCAGCCTGATGTACACGCTCGGTAACTTCATGGTCAGCGCGGACGACGACATGCGGCCGGACGCGCTGTTCGAGACCGGCCCGGAGACCCTGGCGGAGAACGAAGTCTGTCGGGGCCGTTTGCACCGTGCAGGCGACGGCACCTACATCAGCAAGTCCTTCGACATCCTCTCCGCCTTCAAGGATGCCCTTGGACTGAAAGTCTCGCAGATGCCCGCACACTACCAGAAGGGCGAGCTGCTGATCGACACGGCGATGGATCTGGAGACGAACACCAGCACCGGCTTCTCCCGGGAGAATTCACTGATCCTGCAGGAAGGCCGGCTATCCAAGCATGGCAGGCTATCCAAGGACTGCGTGGTCAAGATCGCCCAGACCTACCGGACCGGGACGAACGATGTCGACGCCCTGGACTATGTGAACATGTTCCTCGACAACGAGGACCAGGTGGACATCGAGGCGCTCAACGATGTGTATGTGCTGACCAACTTCCGCCCGGTGGTGACCAAGAAGAACTGGCGGATCGACTGCGGTGTGGCGGGCTATGACAACCGGCTCGGCTTGCCGCCTTTCTTTCCCACGCGGCTGCGCTTCGAGGACTACATCTACCGGCTCTGGGTCATGCAGCCGGGAATCGCCTCCGCGCATGTGGATGCGGTGCAGCGCCATACCAAGAACAACTACATGCGCAATCCGATGGCGATGGAGGTCTTCAACGAGGAGCTCTGCAGCCTGCTGAAAAGGAAGATCAGGGACAGCGTGACCTCGCGCCACGACCTGGGCATCCGCTTCCGCTACGGCGGGGAAGTGACGCTGGCCGATTCCGAGGAGATCCTGGACAAGGTGACTGCGGTCCACCGCCGGGTGCTCACTGCCGCGGATGGAACGCGGGACCCGGATCGCGGGGGTTCGATGCGGATGTTCGCGGAGAACCTCTCGAAGGTTTTCTATGGCTTCGAGCCGGACTTCTTCCAACAGAACGTCAGCCGCATCGTGGACGACGTGATCAGCCAGATCCACGCCTCACTGGAGCTCTGGCCCACGCTGGTGGAAATCTGCTACCTGGAAAAGGACAAGCATTCCCTGCCCCAACTGCGGGTGAGGAACCGCAGGGCGCGAACCGCCGCAGTTCCAGCCGCCGCCGCTTGACGCCCGGCGGGCCCTGCCGGATGCTCGCATAGCCCTCCCCTAACCATCGCTCCGTGAGTATCGACTACAGGCCCGATCCCGACCTCCTCCTTGCACAAGTGCAGCGTGAGGAGCGCGGGCGCAGTGCGGGGCGCCTCTTCATCTTCCTGGGAATGTGCCCGGGAGTGGGCAAGACCTACGCGATGCTGCAGGCCGCACGGCAGCGGCGCAACGAGCGCATCCGCGTGCTGGCCGGGGTGGTGGAGACCCATGACCGGGCAGAGACCATCGCCTTGCTGGAGGGGCTGGAGATCCTGCCACGGAAGAAGATCGAGCACGGCGGGCATCTGTTAGAGGAGTTCGATCTCGATGCCGCGCTGGCCCGCCGGCCGGAGCTGCTGCTGGTCGATGAACTGGCGCACACCAATGCGCCGGGCAGCCGCCACAACAAGCGCTACCAAGATGTGCTGGAGCTGCTCGATAGCGGCATCGACGTTTATACCACGCTCAACGTCCAGCACATCGAGAGCCAGGTGGACATCGTCCGCCAGATCACCGGGGTGGCCGTGCAGGAGACCGTGCCGGACTCAATCCTCGACCGCGCGCATGAGATCCAGCTCATCGACCTGAGCGTGGAGAAGCTCTTGCAGCGGCTGGCGGAAGGAAAGATCTATCAGGATGAGCGGGCCCATGCCGCTTTCGACGGCTTCTTCCGCGAGGGCAATCTAACGGCGCTGCGGGAGATGGCGCTGCGTTTCACTGCGGAGCGGGTGGACCGGGACCTGGAGGACTTCCGGCGGGCGCGGCGCGACTCCAGCCCGTGGAAGACGAATGCGCGGCTGTTAGTCGGGGTGGCACCAACACCCTACTCGGAGAGTCTGGTGCGCTGGACGCGGCGGGCGGCGGCGCGCATTGGTTGCCCGTGGATCGGCGTGTGGGTGGAGGGCGCAAAGCCGCTGCGGCCGGGCGAAGAGGAACTGCTGGCCCGGGGCTTGGCGCTGGCGCGCAGGCTGGGCGGCGAGGTGGTGCATGTCACGGGGAACGACGTGGCCACGGCACTGTTAGAAGTGGCGCGCGACCGCAATGTCAGCCAGATCGTCGTGGGCAAATCCGATGCTCCGGCGCGATGGGGGAAGACCTCCCTGGTCGACCGTGTGATTGCCGGCAGCGGGGATATCGATGTATGCGTGGTGCGGCCCTTTGCGGGAAAGAAGCCACAGCGCAGCGGCGAGGCCCTGGCGGCACCGGCTTCGCGCTTGAAGGACTACACGGGGGCCTTGGGTCTTGTCGCCTTGGTCACTGTGGCGGCGTGGTTCGGGGCAGAGTACATTGGTTACATGGTGCCGGCCTTTGGCTACTTGCTGGCGATCGTGCTTGGCTCGCTTTACTGGAAACGCGGGGCGACGCTGCTGATGGCGGCAGCCTCCGCGCTGGCGTGGGACTACCTCTTCATCCCGCCACGCTATACCTTGCACGTGGACCGGCCGGAAGACATGGGGATGCTGGCGATGTTCTTCGTGGTGGCTCTGGCGATGGGTCATCTCACCACGCGGCTGCGGCTGCGCGAGACAGCGGAGCGGCAGCGGCAAAGGCACACGGATGCCCTGCTGCGTGTGACGCAACAGGCGGCCTTGAACCCGGAGGGCGCGAAGGGCCTGGCGGCGGCGCTACGGGTGATCGAGTCGTATCTGGGCGGCCAAGTTAGCTTGCTCTCGCGGCAAGACGATCACTCGCTGGGGCGTGGTGCCCACGCGGCAAGTGCCTTCCAGCCGGGTGAGACCGAGTTTGCGGTGGCGGCCTGGGCCTTTGGCAATCACCAGGTGGCGGGGCGTTTCACGGACACACTGCCTTCCGCGGAGGCGACTTGGTTTCCGCTGCAGACCGCCACCTCCACGATGGGGGTGATCGGCTTCAAGCGCGAGAGTGACGCGCTGGCCTTCACGGAGCGGCAGGCGATGGAGGCCTTCGCGCTTCAGCTTGCCTTGGTGCTGGAGAAGGAACACTTCATCGAGGCGGTGCAGCACGCCGAGAAGCTTGAGGAAGGCGAGAAGCTGAGGCGCGCGCTCTTCGATAGCGTCTCGCATGAGTTGAAGACGCCGATCGCGGTGATCCGTGCGGCGGTGGAGGGAGCGGGAAGCAAGGACCCGCGGCTCATGGAGATTGATACTGCCTCGCGCCGGCTCCAGCGCATCGTGGATGGCCTGCTGCAGATGACGCGGCTGGAAGCCTCCGTGATCCAGCCAAAGCCGGAGTGGTGCGATGTGAACGACATCGTCTCCGATGCGGTGGAGACCCTGGGCGATGCGCTGAAGCGCCACGAGCTGAAAGTGGAGCTGCCGCCCGATTTGCCGCTGGTGAAGACCGACCACGGACTGCTGGAGCAGTGCCTGGTGAATCTCTTGCACAATGCCGCGGTACACACGCCAGAGGGCACGCGGATCGAACTGGCGGTGCAGCGGCGGCCGCAAGGCGTGGAATTCACCGTGCGCGATCACGGGCGCGGGTTGGGCGAGGGAGAAGAGACGAAGATCTTCGGGAAGTTCTACCGCTCCCCCGGTTCGCCGGCGGGCGGGACTGGCCTGGGGCTTTCGATTGTGAAAGGATTTGTCCGCGCGCTTGGCGGGAACATCGTGGCGCGCAATCATCCGGGTGGCGGCGCGGAATTCGCCCTGCGCCTGCCCGCGGAGACCATGGATGCCTCCGCGGCTGCCATCGCCACTGCCCCCTAACGTGACTGCGCTCATCATCGACGACGAGATCCAGATCCGCCGCCTGCTCCGGCTGGCGCTGGAGTCGCGCGGCTATGCAGTGCAGGAAGCGGAGAATGGCCAGCTCGGCTTGCAGGCTTGCGCGGTGCACCGGCCGGACGTGGTGCTGTTAGATCTCGGGCTGCCGGACATCGGCGGGCTGGAGGTGCTGAAGCGCCTGCGCGAGTGGAGCAGCGTGCCGGTGCTGATCCTCTCCGTGCGGGATGAGGAGAAGGACAAGATCTCCGCGCTGGAGAGCGGGGCGGATGACTATGTGACCAAGCCCTTTGCCACCGGGGAATTGCTGGCACGGCTCGCGGCGATCCAGCGGAGGCATCATGGGAATGAGACGCCGGAGATTGTCTTCGGCCCACTGCTGGTCCGGCTCGACCGGCATGAGGCGATCCTGAAAGGCGAGGAGCTGAAGCTCACACCCACGGAGTTCGCCTTCCTGCGTGCGCTTGTTAGGCACCCGGGCAGGATCGTGACGCAGCGCCAGCTGTTGCGCGATGTGTGGGGACCGCAGGCGGAGGAGCAGACGCATTACTTGCGGGTATATGCGAATCTGCTGAGGAAGAAGCTGGGCGACTTGCTCTTGATCCGGAATGAGCCGGGGATTGGTTATCGGATTGTGGAGCCGCTGTGATCCCGCTAGACCGGATTTCAGATTTCAGATTCGAGATTTCAAATAAGATGAAGACCCGTTGCCCCTGGCTGCCTGCTGACCGTGAGCTTTATGTGGAATACCACGATACCGAGTGGGGCGTGGCCTCGCGGGATGCGCGCTACTTGTTTGAGATGATCAACCTGGAGGGGGCGCAGGCGGGGCTGTCGTGGTGGACGGTGCTGCAGAAGCGCGAGCACTACCGGAAGGTCTTCCACAACTTCGTGCCGGAGAAGGTGGCGAAGATGAAGGATGCGGAGCTGGAAAAGCTGGTGCTCGATCCGGGGATCATCCGGCATCGCGGGAAGATCGAGGCGGTCCGGGCGAATGCGCAGGCGTGGCTGGAGCTGGCGAAGCGCGAGGGTGATCCGGTGGAGTGGCTGTGGAGCTTCGCGGGGGGCAAGCCGAAGGTGAACTCGCCGAAGGGCATGGGGGAGATCCAGGCGAAGACGGCGGAGTCCGATGCGCTGAGCAAGGCGCTGCGCAAGGCGGGCTTCAACTTCGTGGGCAGCACGACGATGCATGCCTTCATGCAGGCGGTGGGCATGGTGAACGACCACACGGTGGACTGCTTCCGCCACAAAAAGAAATGAAGTGAGACGATGAAGCCGCTGGATGAACGCGATTGGCCCCGCTTGCTGCGGCCGGGGAGCCGCGTCTTCATCGGTGGCGGGGCTTCGGTGCCGCAGGCTTTGGTAGCCTCGATGCTGCGGCATGCGGAGGCGCTCACGGATATTGAGATCGTCCACATCCACGGGCTGGGGCCGGTGCCGTGGATCGATCCGGCGTATGAGGGCATCCTGCGGACGAATTCCTTTTTCCTGACGCCTTCGCTGCGGCAAGCGGTTGAGCGGGGCCAGGCGGACTATACGCCCTGCGCGATGTCGGAGGTGGCAGGCTTGTTCTCCAGCGGCCGCATGCCCTTGGACCTCGCGCTGGTGCAGGTCTCACCGCCGGATGAGGAGGGCTACTGCTCGCTCGGGGTCAGCGTGGACATCGTGCGGGCGGCGGTGAACTCGGCGCGGATGGTGATCGCCCAGGTGAATCCGCTGATGCCGCGCACCTGCGGGGACACGCGCTTGGCGGCGCGGAAGATCGCCTTCTTCCTCGACCACAAGGCGGCGTTGCCGGAGTGCACGAAGCCGGCCTGCGATGACCGGCACGAGCGGATCGGGCGCTATGCCGCGCAACTGGTGGATGACGGGGCCACGATCCAGGTGGGCCTGGGCAATACACCGGAGGCAGTGGTGCGGGCGCTGCGGAAGCACCGGCACCTGGGCATCCACACGGGCATGTTCAACGATGCGCTGATGGAGCTGATCCGCCGCGGCGCGGTGGACAATTCGCGGAAGAACTACAAGCCGGGCAAGATCATCGCCAGCCATGTGCTCGGCAGCCGCAAGCTGTATCGCTTCGTGGATGGGAATGCGGATCTGGAGCTGCATCCGAGTGACTGGGTGAATGATCCCTACCGCATCGCGAAGAACGACCGGATGGTGGCGATCAATGGCGCGCGGGAGATTGACCTGACCGGGCAAGTGGTGAGGGATTCGCGCGGGCATCATTTCTACGGCGGCATCGGGGCCTTGCAGGACTTCATCCGCGGGGCGGGGCGCAGCAAGGGCGGGCGGCCGATCGTGGCGCTGACGGCGACTTCCGATGACGGGCGGGAATCGCGGATCGTGGCCGGGCTGGAGCCGGGCAGCGGGGTGAGCACGGGGCGTGGCGACGTGCACCATGTGGTCACGGAGTACGGGATCGCTAGTATTTACGGGCTGAGCATCCGCGAGCGGGTGGCGAAGCTGGTGGAGATCGCGCATCCGGAGCACCGCGAGAAGTTGTTAGAAGGAGCACGGGCACGCGGCTGGCTGCCGGCCTTCTTCACCATGCCGGGCGGCACGCGCAGCGGGGTGGAATCGCGCTGGGTGGATTTCCCCATCGGGAGGTTCCGCCTGCGCCCGCTCTACCCGAGCGACATGCATGCGCTGCAGCATTTCTTCTACTCGCACGATGAGGAGACGGTGCGGCTGCGCTACGGCTACCAGCGTGACCGCATGAGCGGGGAGTCCGCTTACAAGCTCTCCGCGGTGGATCAAGCGAAGGACCGTGCGCTGGGGATCTTCATCGAGCAGGCGGGGCGCGAGGAGCTGCGGGCGATCGGCCGCTACTACCTGGACCCCGGCGGCGAGAGCGCGGAGATTGCCTTCATCGTGCATGAAGGGGCGCGGCGTGGCGGGATGGCTGGATTTCTGTTAGGCGAACTGGCGGCCACGGCGGGGAAGCGCGGGATCAAGCGCTTCTGGGCCAGCGTGCTGCCGGGGAACCACGGCATGGCGGCGCTACTGGAGAAGGCGGGCGGCGAGAAGTCCACCGAGGACGGGGAACTGCATTTCGAATTGCCGCTGCCGCGTATCTTGCGCTGGCGGAAGGACTATCTCTCGCAAAAGAAGATCCAAGACCCGGCACGATGAAACCCAAGCTCACCGGCATTCACTACGATTCCTGCTACGAGGCGCACGATACCGGCCCGGGGCATCCGGAGTCGGCGCGGCGCTACCAAGTGTTGCGCGCGGCGCTGGAGGAACTGCCCGCGGAGTTCCCGCGATTGCCGCGCAGGACGGCGACGGTGGCGGAAGTGCTGCTGGCGCACAAGGCGCACTACCATGACCTGGTGTATCGCGACGTGGCTTCGTGTGCGGATGTGCTGCGGACGGGGGACACGAACATTTGCCCGGATAGCTATGAGGTGGCGCTAGAGGCGACCGGTGCCGTGCTGAATGCCGTGGATGCGGTGATGAGGGGGGAGGTGCAGCGGGCCTTCTGTGCGGTGCGGCCGCCGGGGCACCATGCGACCTCAGACCGCGGGATGGGCTTCTGCATCTTCAACCATGTTGCGGTCGCGGCGAACTACTTGCGGAAGCAGCATGGCTTGAAGCGGATCGCGATCATCGATTGGGACGTGCACCACGGGAATGGCACGGAGGAGATCTTCTATGAGGATGCGGATGTCTTCTACCTCTCGACGCATGAGGCGGGGATCTATCCCTTCACCGGGCGTGCGGAGGAGCGCGGCGCGGGAGCGGGTGTGGGAGCGAACTTGAATATTCCCCTGCCCCATCGCTCCGGCGGTGCTGCGGCATTGGCGGCTTGGGATGAGCTGGCGGGGCCGGCGCTGGAGGCGTTCAAGCCGGAGTTCGTGCTGGTCTCCGCGGGATTCGATGCGCGGGTGAGGGATCCGTTGGGGAGCTTGGATTGGGAGGATGAGACCTTCGCGGATCTAACAAGGCGGGTGTGCGCGCTGGCGGAGAAGCATGCGGGGGGACGGGTGGTTTCGTCGCTGGAGGGTGGGTATTATCCGCCTGGCTTGGCATCCGCGGCGGTGGCGCATGTTAGGGCGATGGCGGAGGGGTGAGGGTCGAAACATGGCAGCGGCTCAGCCGCCATGGACTGCTGCGATGATTCGCAGCTTTTGAGTGCAGGGTGAGGCTGTTAGACCCTCGGGATAGAAGCGACCCCTGCCGCCCTGTGCTCCGCACCTCGGGATGTCCTACGCATGAGAGGTTCTCACTTGGAGCGCAGAGACACCGCCCGGCAGAAGCAAACCTCACAGCGTGCCGTGCCGTGTGGGCCGAGTGGACACCGCGGCGGCGGTGCTGCGGACATTTCCGGCTCTACACACGCGGGGACCATTCTGCCGGGCAGTGCCCGGCGGTCCCGGGTGGGCCGGACGTGCTTCATGACCCGCAAGGTTGGGCGAGCCGGCGGCTGGAGGGTCGCTTCGACCCCGCGGATGCAGCGTGCTCTCCCCTTCATTCAAAAGCTGCGAATCATCGCAGCAGTCCATGGCGGCTGCGCCGCTTCCATTGGACAACACCTCCTCACTGCACCGGTGCCATCAGGCGGGCGGCGCGGCAGGCGAGGCGAAAGAGGAAGGGGCGCTCCTTGAATTCGGAGACCTTCACGAGCTCGGCATGTCCGAAGTCAGTCTCTAACATTTGAGCCACTTCGGCGATGAACACCGGATCGGGCGTGAGGCCGGAGATCTCGAAGTTCAGGCGGAAGGAGCGGTTGTCGAGGTTGGCGGTGCCGACGCAGGCGAGCTTGTCATCGACGAGCATGACCTTCTGGTGGAGGAAGCCGCGCTGGTAGCGGTAGAGCTTCACGCCGAAGGGAATGGTCTGCTCGAAGTAGGTGAAGGCCGAGAGCCAGACTAACAGATGATCCGCTTTCTCCGGGATGAGGATGCGCACGTCTGCACCGCGGATGGCCGCGGCGAGCAGCGCGGTGAGCACGCCGCCATCCGGCACGAAGTAGGGCGAGGCAATCCACAGCCGCTCCTGCGCGGTGTTCGCGGCCTCCGCCACGACGAGCTGCCAGGAGTCCGCGGGATCAGCAGGGCCGGTGGGGATGATGGCGGCCACTTGGTTCGCGGCCTCCACGGTACCTTCCCACTCCAGCTCCGGGACATGGTCGGTGGCCCAGTTCCAGTCCTCGATGAAGACGAGTTGGATCGCCTGCACGGAGGGCCCGCGCAAGCGCATGTGGGTGTCCCGCCAGGCACCGAAGCGTTGGTCGCGGCCGAGGTATTCATCGCCCACGTTGATGCCGCCGATGAAGCCGATCTTGCCGTCCACCACGACGATCTTGCGGTGATTGCGGAAGTTCAGTTGCAGGCGCGACCACCAGAAGCGGTTCGAGCCGAAGGAAGAGCACTCGATCCCGGCGTCCCGCATCTCCTTCAGGTAGGCGCGGCTCAGACGGTGCGAGCCGATCTCATCGAAAAGGAAATAGACGCGCACGCCGGCCTTGGCACGGGCGATCAGGGCATCCTTGAAGCGGGTGCCCACGCGGTCGTTCTTCACGATGAAGAAATTCACCAGCAGATACTTCTCCGCGGAGTGGATGGCCTTGAAGATCGCCTGGAAGGTCTCCTGGCCATCGATCAGCAGGGTCAGCTCATTGCCCCGGGTGAAGGGCAGGCCGCCGAGATATTCCGCGGCGCGGCCGAAGGCATCGTCCGGCCGGATCTCATAACTGCGCAGGCGCTTGTGCATGTCCTCCGCGATCTTGAAGAGCTCGGCATCACCATCGCGGCGGGCCCGGACGTAGCCGGAGAAGCGGCTGCGGCCGGCCACCCAGTAGAGCGGCACGGCGATCCAGGGTGCGGCGATCAGCGAGACCATCCAGGCGATGGTGCCCTGGGCGGTGCGCACGGTCATGAGCGCATGGATGACGTGCAGCAGGCCGATGATGTGGAGGATAATGACGCCCTCTCCGATGAGCCAGGGGATGGAGTCGGGGTCGGGCATTGGTGGGATGTTAGGCGCGGGATGGCGGGAGGCCAAGTGGAGAGAAATCCTAAATTCCAAACACGAAATCTCAAATTTCAGATTTGCCCCGTGGATTCCCGCCCAAAGTGGTATTCACTCCTGGAGCTTGGCGTGGGATGTTCGCTTCCGTGAGCGGACCCATTCTGATTATCGGCGGCGGGATTGGTGGATTGACGGCGGCGATTGCGCTGCGGGCGGAAGGCTATGAGGTGGCGGTTTATGAGCGTGCGCCGGAACTGCGGGAGGTGGGGGCCGCGATCAGCATCATGGCGAATGCGACGCGGGTACTGAAGCGCTATGGGCTGCTGCCCTCGATGCTGGAGCATGGGGAGCCGCTGGCGGCGGGGATCATCCAGCCGAATGATGGCAAGCCGCTGAAGCCACCGATGGAGATCGATACCGGGGTGCCGGGGGTGCTGCTACATCGGGCGGACTTGCAAGAGGTCCTGCTCTCCGCGGTGCCGCGGGAGTGCATTCATCTGGACAAGGAGCTGAAGTGGATCACGCAGGATGAGGAGAGCGTGACGGCGATCTTCACCGATGGCACGGAGGCGAAGGGCAGCCTCTTGATCGCATCCGATGGGCTGAACTCGGCAGCGCGCCGGTTGATGCTGAATGACGGGGCTCCCATTTACCGCGGCTACCAATGCTGGCGCGGGGTGAATCCGGATGGGAAGCTGGAGATCGTGGCGGAGGTGCTGGGGCGCGGCGTGCGGATGGGCTTGATCCCGATGGGGCGGCGCGGCGCCGCGTGGTGGCTCACGGCGAATGAGGGTGAGCATGAGAGCGATGAAGCCGAGGGCCGGAAGGCGAAGCTGCAGCGTCTGTTAGAAGGCTGGCATTCCTCGGCCAAGGATCTGGTGGCGGGCACGCCTGATTCCGCGATCAGCAAGAATGGGATCTATGACCGGCCTGCCACGCGTGGGTGGAGCAAGGGGCGTGCGCTTTTGATCGGTGATGCGGCGCATCCCACGACGCCGAACCTGGGGCAAGGCGGTGGCATGGCGATCGAGGATGCGGCGATGCTGGCCCGCTGCCTGAAGCATTTCCCGGATCACGGGACGGCCTTCCGGCGTTTCGAGGAACTGCGTTTCCCGCGGGTGAAGAAGATCGTGGACCGCTCGCGGACCTGGGGCGTGATGGGTCAGTGGAGTAACCCGGTCGCGTGCGGTTTCCGGAATCTGCTGCTGGCGAAGATGCCTTCGCAGGGGCTGGCGAAGCAGTTGTTAGAGGTGATGAATTACGATCCGTTTGAGGTGGAGTTGGGCGAGCGAAAATGATTCAAAGTGGCGCTGCCATGACGCTGCGCCGGTGCAAGGATCAAAACTCGCAGACCATCGAGGAATTCTATGAGTTCTCTGCGACTTTCAAAGTGGGCCGCGAGGGAGCCAAGGCCATGCTCCGCTTGCTCGCGCGTCTCCGGCAGAATCCTGACAATTGGATCGTGTTCGGGCTCACCTCACACGAACGCCTTGGTCTCAAGGCGGAAGACGATTACTGGAGCCGGTCGCATGTGATCATCGACGCGCTGAACGACCGCAACTACAAGATCGATCAAGCCATGCCCGGAGGCGACCAAAAGCGGCCCGAGGCCTGGGTACACAGAACCGCCCGAAGCGAGGACGAAGCGGTAGAGATGATTCTGCTCGCGATGAAGGAGTCAGGGGGATGGACGTGATCGCAACGATATAGAAGCCCGAGGGGGAATCGAAGACGTGCGACATCGCCCGTATAAGCGGCTCTTCCGCCGGCCCTCCGGGACGGAAATCTTTGCGCCGGACTGTCCGGTGGTTCCACTATCGCTCCACCACCGGCTAATTTCCGATGCGCCTCCCGGCGCGAAGAACCGTGGCAAGCTCCGCAGGCGCGCACAGCGCCTGCACATCCTGCTAGATCTTCCCCTTCTCCAGGAAGTAATCAATCAGCGCTTGGCGTGTGCTGATCTGCGTCTCCTGCCTCTTGCTCTCCGGGCGGGAGAGGATCTCGCTGAGCTGCATGAGATCCTGGCCGCCAGACTGGCCGTCGTAGGTATTGAAGCCGATGCGGAAGCGCTTGCCGGGCTCGACGGGCTGACCCTTGAAGAGGAACTTTTTGGTCTCGCCGGCGGCAGTCAGATCCACCTCGAAGGGCCAGAGGGTGCGCTTGCCTTTGTCCTCCGCGACGATGGTGGTCAGCTCGGGCACGCCCAGCTCCGCCACGAGCATGCCATTCTCATAGGGCAGGATGTCCCAGCAATCCGCCACGGTCTTGTCGCCGGCGGGGATCGGCTGCTTGCCGAACATGCCGTGGAAGACGCCATCCACCGGCGTGTTCGCCTTGTAGAGCCCCGCGGCCAGGGCCTCGCAGATCAGGGCGGGCACGGCGGCGGCGGGCACTTCATTCAGGAAGGTGCAGACCTTCTTCTTCATCTGCTCCTCGGCCTTGGCCAGCTCCGGCTTGGCGATCTCAATCACCAGCGGGTCCATGTCGAAGCGCGAGTCCATGAGCACGGTGAAGGCGCGGCGCTCGAGCAGCTTGCGGCTCTCCAGATCGAAGGTGAGGTCCACGCGGCCACAGTGGATGCCGTAGTAGCTGGCCTGCGTGCAGAGCACCTTGCCACTCATCCATGAGGGCTGGTCCTGGTGCGTGTGGCCGGCCAGCAGCACGTCCACGCCCGCCACCTGTTGCAGCATTTCCTTCACCGGGTTCGCAAAGTCATCGCCTTGGAAGCGCCAGCCGAGGTGACCCATCACCACGATGGCATCCGGCTTCTCCGCGCGGATCTCATCGATGCTGCGGCGCAGGGACTCGATGGGATTGAGCACCTCCACCCCACCGAGCGTGGAGGGCGTGAGCCAATAGGGCAGACCCGGTGTGATGATGCCCACCAGGCCGATGCGAAAGCCGCCGACTTCCTTCACCGTCCAGGGACGGACCTTGTCCCACACGCCCGCCGCCTCGCCCGGCAGCTTGCCATCGATGCGGATGTTCCCGCTGATGATGCCGCTCTTGGAGGCGGCCAGTGCTGCCTCCAGGTTCGCGCGGCCCCAGTCGAAGTCGTGGTTGCCGAGCGCCCAGGCATCGTAGCCCAGCTTGTTGAAGAGTTCGATCATCAGCTTGCCGCCGTTGTTGTAGCTCTCCGGCGTGCCCTGATAGACATCGCCGATGTCCAGCAGCAGGGAGTCCGGGAACTCCTTCTTCCAACGGCGGATCTGGGTCACGCAGCGGGCCAGGCCGCCGACATCCCCCACCCCGTCGTAGTTCGCCGTGGGCACGATGTGGCCGTGCAGATCCGTGGTGTGGAAGATGGAGACCGTCTTGGCCCGGCGCGCGGCCACGGCGGCCTGCAGGGCCGGGAAATCCCCTAGCGCGAGCCCCACACATGCCGCCCCGCTGGCAGCCAGGAAGCGGCGGCGGGACATCATCCCCAAGCGATCATCGTTCATGGGTGGGAGGGTCCGCCTTTGCGGGCGGCATCGCAATCTTCAAAAGCCGCGAGGCAGGTGGCTGTTCCGCCATTTTCCGTCCATCCATCCACGAGGGCCTAGAGGTTCGTGGATGGATGGACGGAATTGCGTCGGGCGGGAGAGTGGGATCGGGATGGAGGGGATGGGAGATTGGCGGAGGGGCGGCTCAGGGGGCTTGGGTGCTTCCTCCTGGCTGGTGGTGAAAGGCAGGGGTTGGAACAGGAGGAAGGCAGAAGGAGGAGAGTCCCCTGCAGGTGGTGAGGGGTAGGAGGCCGATTCAGCTTGTTGCCCCAGCTTGCGGCCCTGTCTGTCGCCATCTTCCGTCCATCCACCACACCCTAGGGGCTCGTGGATGGATGGACGGAATTACAATCAAGTCACACGCTGTTTGCGTCCCAAAGCCGGATGACCTAAGGCGTGAGAATGCGCTTCTCCCAAATCCTGATCCTCCTGGCGGCCTGCACAGTTTCCGGATGCAAGCCAAGCCGGCATTCGCAGTTGGAAGGGAAGTGGAATGTCCGGGAATTCGGTGATCACTCCATGGAGTTCTTTTCCGATGGCACTTACGTCGGTGGCCAGCCGGGAGAGAAAAGGGGCGGAAAGTGGTCGATTGTGAATGGCGACCGACTGAAGCTATCGAACGTCGTCAATGGCACCGAGACGGCGAGCCTCTTCGCTATGTCGACGGACGACAAAGCGATCACGCTTACCGGCGAGCAAGGTGCCGTGATCACCCTCACGCGGCCCTAGGAAAGAGGTGCCGGGGATCATCATGAGCTGAAAGCCCGGTCCGATTCAGGGATGCCGCGGTTTTATTCCTACATCTTCCGTCCATCCATCCACGACACCCTAGGGCTTCGTGGATGGATGGACGGAAAACCCTGCTCAGGGCTGCTTCTCCAGATACTCCTGCAGATTCCCCGGGTTCCCGATCAGGCGTGTCGGCTTGTTCCCGGCGGGCACCGGGTCCAGGGCCTCCACTTCCCCGCCCACGCGGCGGGCCATCCGGCGGAGCATCTCCGCGGCGTCGCGGGCCTCCGGGGTTTTCTGGTGCAGGCGGTTCGAGTCCGCGGCGGCATTGAAGGTCCAGGCCAAGCCCGGACGGATCGCCATGCCGCGCTCGTCCCAAGTCCGGCCCTCGGCATAGCGCAGGTCCGCCAGCCACAGGCCGCCGGGTGCCTCGCGGGCGATCCACCAGCCTTTCGAGAATTCCCGGACCACCTTCGGCTCCCACTCGTCCTTGAATTTGGCCATCGCCTGCTCGCCCTTCGGCAGGACCACCCAGCGCACCGGCAGCTCCGGGGAATCGGTGATCGAGCGGTAGCCGATCCAGATTTCCCCCGGCCGCTCCACCATCACCCGCCAGAGCAGGATATTAAAAGGCGTGGGGCTCTCCATCCGCTGGCTGGCAGCCACCCCGCGCCGGGCCAGATCCGCCGTGACCCCTTTCCCCACCGCATACTGCGCCCAGAAGCTCAGGCCGATGTAGAAGCTGCTGATCCCCAGGCACCACCAGGCCGAGCGCCGGCCCTTGCCTTTCTTCCACTCCTTCGGCTTCACGAAGAAGGCCATGATCACCGCCACCAGCAGGGGAATCGCGAAGACGGGATCGAGCACGGAGAGATTGCCCGTGGAGACCGGCAGTCCCCAGAAGGGATCAAAAATCCGCACCCCGCGCAGGGTGAAGACCTCCACCAGCACGTGGCTGGCCCAGACCGTGGCGACGAAAAGCCCGGCCTGCCGCGGCGCCACCTTGTCCTTCTTCCAGCGCTTTGCCAGTGGCTTGGCCAACAGCCAGCCCAGCAGCAGGGTGATCAGGATCGAGTGCGTCAGCCCGTGGTGGATCCGCAGATCCCAAGCCTCATTCATCAGCAGGCAGGGCAGCGCGTCCAAGTCCGGCAGCAGCCCGAAGAGCGCGCCCCAGCCGAGCGCCCGGCGCCCGAGTTGCCGCCCCAGCATCAATTCCCCCACCACCGCCCCGAGCAAGGCTCCGACGGCTACGTGCATGATCCACTCCACGGCGGGGAGGAAAGGGGCGGGCCGGGCCTGTGGTCAAGCTTCGGGGGTCGGGGGGTGGCTTGAGTGGCCAGGGGCCGGGGTCAGAGGCTAGGGTGGAAGGCAGGAAGACTGTAGAACCGGCGCTCCCCACTTTGC
>OUMS01000028.1_pt1 | contig 55728 bp, 45 predicted proteins | sample 1691071 | NCBI WGS metagenome assembly OUMS01 (sample SAMEA3914864, study PRJEB12502) | metagenome | biome: forest; material: soil | place: USA | collected 2012-03-12 | depth 0.3 m | reverse complement strand
GGTTTGAAAAAAATGGGGGGGGGGGGGAAAAACCCCCCCCCCGCCATGATTCAAATTCCCTCAAGCAGATCAAGCCAAAGCCGGCTCATTCGGATAGGCGCCGCTGGCCTGCCACTCCACCTTGAGCGCCCTGGCCACGCCCGCGGCATAGGCCGGATCGGCCTTGTGGAAATGGCCCAATTGGCGCTCAACGATTTCCCTCGGCACGCCCTGCATGGCCTCCGCGATGTTGTGGAAAAGCTGCTCCTTCTGCGCATCACTCATCAGGCGGAAGAGATTGCCGGGCTGCGTGTAGTCGTCGTTGCCCTCGCGGTGGTTCCAGCGGTCGGCATCGCCGGAGATCTTGAGCGGCGGCTCGGCGAAGCGCTCGTCCTGCGCGGGGCCGCCCATCGAATTCGGCTCATAGTAGGCATTGCTGCTGCGCGGCTCCAGGAAGTTCATCGAGCCATCCATGTGGTAAGTATTCACCGCGCTCTTCGGGCGGTTCACCGGCAGCGCTTCATACCAAGTGCCCACGCGGTAGCGGTGCGCATCTGCATAAGAGAAGATCCGCGCCTGCAACATCTTGTCCGGCGAGAAGCTGATGCCCGGCACGATATTCGACGGCGAGAAGGCCGACTGCTCGATCTCCTGGAAGTAGTTCTCCGGATTGCGGTTCAGCTCCAGAATGCCGACGTCGATCACCGGGTAGTCCTTATGCGGCCAGACCTTGGTGAGGTCGAAGGGATTGAAGGCGCACTTCTCCGCGTCCTCTTCCTTCATCACCTGGATCTGCATCGTCCACTTCGGGAACTCGCCCTTTTCGATCGCCTCGTAGAGATCGCGCTGCGAGGACTCGCGATCCTTCGCGATCACCGCTTCGCCTTCTGCATTGGTCATGGTGCGGATGCCCTGCTGGGTCTTGAAGTGGAACTTCACCCAGAAGCGCTCGTTCTTCGCATTGATGAGCGAATAGGTGTGCGAGCCGTAGCCATTCGTGTGGCGGTAGCTAAGAGGCAGGCCACGGTCCGACATCAGGATGGTCACCTGGTGCAGCGACTCCGGTGAGAGCGACCAGAAATCCCACATCGCGATCGCGCTGCGCATGTTGGTGCGCGGGTGGCGCTTCTGGGTGTGGATGAAGTCCGGGAACTTCAGCGGATCGCGCACGAAGAAGACCGGTGTGTTGTTGCCCACCAGGTCCCAGTTGCCTTCCTCCGTGTAGAACTTCAGCGCCCAGCCGCGCACATCGCGCTCGGCATCCGCGGCACCGCGTTCGCCGGCTACGGTGGAGAAGCGGAGAAGCATGTCGGTCTGCTTTCCTTTCACGAAGACCGCAGCCTTGGTGTATTGCGAGATGTCGTGCGTGATCGTGAGCGTGCCGAAGGCACCGGAGCCCTTCGCGTGCACCACGCGCTCCGGGATGCGCTCGCGGTTCTGGTGGGCGAGCTTTTCGATCAGCTGGTAGTCCTGGAGGAGCAAAGGACCGCGCGGTCCTGCAGAGAGCGAGTTCTGGTTGTCGGCGATCGGATTGCCGCCGGTCGTGGTCATCTGGGGTTTCGCCATGGTAGATGGTGTGGGGTTGCAGTCCCGACGCTGGCCGGTTTCCCGGTATTTGTGAAATCGCCGATTGAAAACGGAGCCATTCGGATTTCTTATGGCTCGCGGCTATGGAACTCCGGCAGCTCGAAATCCTGGCCAGCGTGGCGGAGTGCGGCTCCCTTACCGCTGCCGCGAAGCTCTGCCATCTCTCCCAGCCCGCGATCAGCCAACAGATCCAAGCACTGGAGGAAGAAATCGGTGAGCCCTTGCTGGTTCGCCGCGCCCGTGGGGTGGACCTCACCACTGCCGGGCGCACGGTGCTGGAACACGCCAGGCGGCTGCTGGCGGAGCGCGACAAGTTGCGCGATGCCTTCGCGGAGCGCCGCGAGCTGCGCCATGGCCGCGTGGCCTTCGGCATCATCCCGACCATCGCGCCCTACCTCTTGCCACAGTGGCTCGGGCCCTTTCGCGAGCGTCATCCAGGCATCTCCATCGCCATCTCCGAATCGCGCACGCAGGAGTTGATCACTCAGCTAGTGGAAGGCCGCATCGAGTTCGCGATCCTCAGTGACGTGCCCGAGCACGACCGGCAGAAGTGGTCGCTCAAGGTGAAGGAACTCTTCCGCGAACCGCTGCTGCTCGCGGCACCTGCGAAGCATCCGCTGGCCCTGCGCAAGGCAGCACCCACCGCCGCGGACCTCAATCCCGGCGAGCTGATCCATCTCAAGGGCGGCCACTGCCTGTCCGACCGCACCCTGCGCCTCTGCAAGATCCGCGAGCCCGATCCCGGCCTGCAGTGCGACCAACTCGGCACCGCCCTCTCCATGGTCGCCTCCGGTCTAGGCGTGACCGTGGTGCCGAAGCTCGCCACGCGAAACCGCGCTCTGGATGGAGTGGTGGTGCGGCCCTTCGCGGGCAAGGGCATGTACCGCGTGATCGCCCTGATGAAGCGCCGCGATGCGAAGGATACCCCGGCGGCAGCGGAGTTGTTGAGGCAGTTGTCTGCGTAGTGGCGGTAGAACCGTCGCGTAGCGACCTTGGACTGCGTGCAACCCTGTTGCCGCTTTTATGCAGGCAACCCTGTTGCCGTGAGTGAGCCCTAAGGTCACCCGATTACCAAGGGATGTCCACCCGAGTTGGCGTGCGATTCTGATCCACCGTCAAAGTCCGCGCCGCTGGGAGATTCGAAGCTCAGCAAGGGCAGCCGGGGTTTATCTATCCGCTTACGAAGCTCTTGGGTCTTACCTCCAGTTCCACGGGTGGTGAAGACCATACACCCCCTCGGCAGTCGGGCACGGGGAAGGGTGATCGGGTTCATTTAGAGCTCGCTCACAGCAACAGGGTTGCACGCAGTCCAAGGTCGCTGCGCGACGGGGCTGCTGGAGAGCTCAACCGTTCGTTTCACCAAAAACTTAGTTTTTGGCTTGCTGACTTCCGTGCGCTTGTTTCTCTCCATTCGATCATGGCTCGAAAGAAAACGCCCAAGCCGCTTTCCGGGCTCTCCCGGCGGGAAACCGAAATCATGGAGATCCTCTTCGCCCTGGGTGAGGCGACGGTGAATGCGGTGACCGAGAAGATGCCCGCGGATCTCAGCCCGAATGGGGTACGCACGATGCTCACCATCCTGGAGGGCAAGGGCCGTGTAACCCGCCGCAAGGAAGGCCGCGAATACTTCTACAAGCCCGCCACCGATCCCGCCATCGCGGGCCAGAGTGCGCTGCAACAGGTCCTGCGCGTGTTCTTCGATGGCTCGCTCAAGCAGGCCCTACAAGCGCGCTTCACCGGCAGTGGCACCGCGCCCGATGCCGCGGAGATCGCCGAACTGGAGGCCTTGATCCGCGAAGCCAAGCGCCAAGCGAAAGGAGACGGTAAGCCATGAACCCCCTCCTCGAGATGCTCACCGCTTCATGGATCGTGATGGGCTTCATCAAGGTGGCAGCCGTTGCCGTCATCGCGGGAGTCGTACTGGGGGGCATGCGCCAACAACGGCTCTCCTCATCCTTGTGGGCGGCCTTCATGATCCTGCTGCCGCTGGTGTTCTTTTCCGGGCTCTCGCCTTTCTCATGGCGGATTCTTCCAACAACTCCTCAACCCAAGCCACAGCCGCGGTTCATGGTCGCGGAGCGACCGGCAGCAATCGTTGACGCGCCGGGTAAGCCGCAAGTTTCTCCAGACGGCCCGGGGCCTGAGATTCTCCAAGCGGTGGAGTTCGAGGATCAGGCCGGGATCCTCGAGATGCAGGAAGCCGAGCTGCTTTCGTCGAAGCAGTGGCTCCTTATCATCTGGGTGACCGGTGCCTTGGCCAGTTTGGTGCCCGCGCTGCTTTCGCTGCTCGCGGCAAGACGACTGCCACAGGGACAAGCCCCGGCGGAGATCCGCGACCTATGGAAGAAGCTCGCGGGCACGCGCCCGGCAGAAGTCCCCGTGCATCTCTCTAGCAATGTCGCAGGTCCGGGTGTGAGCGGACTCTTCCGGCCCATCGTCGTGCTCCCATCCTCTGCTTCCGAATGGAGTGAAGAGCGCCTGGAGTGCGTGCTGCGTCACGAGCTTCAACATCTGGCCAACCACGATCTTGCCCTGCGCTGGCTCGGCCGCATCGCGCGGTCTCTGCTCTGGTTCCACCCCGCTGCTTGGTGGGGACAGCATCGCCTGGAGCTGGCCCAAGAGCGGGCGGCGGACGAAGCGGTGGTCGTGGGAGGAGTCTGCGCAACGGCTTATGCGGAACACCTGCTTGCCATGGCTTCGCAAGCGAGCTGTTTCCCCGGCATCGCCATGGCCAAGCAATCCCAAGTGGGCGGGCGAATCCGCCTGCTGCTTGCGAAGCGGGGACCGATGGGAAGGATGAGGAAGAAGCTCGAGCGCTTCGCCGCCATCGCTTCAGGCATCGCAGTCACGGCCATCTCGCTCCTTGGCGTCAGCCACCCATCGCGAGCGAACGCGGGCGAACTGCGCCAGATTGAGATCACCGACAAAGGTTTCCGCCCGCCGATCGTGGATCGTAACGACTTGCTCATCGCCACCTCCGATCCCCTGCGGATGCCGGAAGAACTCCGCGCCCATCCCCCGGTCCGCTGGTATCCGGAGGGCGCGATGCTCGGCCATCTCACCGGCTACATCTTCAAGGACAAGGCGGGCGAGATCCGCATCCCCGAGGGCATGGGCCTGGAGTCCGATGGCTCGCTGCGCCCGGGCAAGCCGCTGCGCAGCTCGATCGACCTGCGCATCCAGCGCCTCGTGTGGGACGCGCTTGAGAAGCGCGGGCTTCCCGGCTCCGTCGTGGTGATGGATCCCCGCAACGGCGAAGTCCTGGCGATGGCCTCATGGCCTTCCTACGATCCCAATTTCCTCGTCCGCAATACCTCGCCCGACGATCTCGACATCCTGCTCAATGACCCGCGCAAGCTCCTCCTGAACCGGGCCGTGCTTCCCGAGGCACCCGGATCCATGGCCAAGGTCCTCACGGCCCTGGCCGCGGCGAAGGCCGACAAGATCGACCGGGTGATCCATTGCGGGCCATCGATCACAATCGGAAACTTCGAGCTCAGGGACTGGGACCAAAATCGTAACGAGGACCTCGGCTTGGTCGGAGCCATGCGCACCAGTTGCAACACCTACTTCGTTCCCCTCGCGATGGAGTTGGGACCGGAGGCGATCAAGCAAATCGGCGCGGATTTCGGGTTCGACCGGAAAAGCACCTCGCCCTGGCCGGGGCGGCCCAATTGGTACGGGTTCGAGCGAAACAGGAAAGAGGTTGAATACAAGGCCTTCGACCTCGCCTTGGCCTCCATCGGCCAGGGGCCTACCCGCTTCTCTGCATTGGAGACCGCACGGATTTTTTCTGCCATCGCCGGCGGGAAGATTCGTCCGCCGGTCTTCACTGCGGGCGGTCCGGCACCCGGCGCGGTTTCCCTGGAGAAGCTTGGAGTCGACCAACGCGAACTCGGACTGATCCGGGAGGGCTTGGTCGGGAGTGCGGAAAGATTCGTGAAGGCCGTCCGCAACAAGGGGCTGAATGGCGTGATCGCCGGGATGCCTGGCACTGCCCAAGCCGAGGTCGTGGAGGGCCGGCAGTTCCATACCTTGAACTTCGCCTGCTTCGCTCCCGCCAAGGCACCAGAGTACGTGGTCTCGGTGCGATTCTCCCCGGTTCGCCTTGAGGAAGACATGTGGTCCGGTGGCTCGACCGCCGGGCCGGTGGCGGTCGATCTGGTCAAGCGGCTGCTGAACCACGAGTTCTAGCCCACCCTGCTGTCCAACTGGAACACCTGGCCGGAGGTGTGCGGCATGCGCTCGTGCAGGGTCAGAAGAAACTCCGCCACCGCTTCCAGCGTATTGAAACGGCCTAGCAGATGTTCGGTGCGCACGGCTTGCTTGCGCTCATCACTAAGGCTTGCCGTCATCTTGGTTTCCAAGAATCCCGGAAGTACTAGGTTCACCCGAATTCCCGCCGGGCCCAGTTCCTTCGCCAGTGATTTGCCGAGGCCGATCAAGCCCGCCTTAGACGCCGCATAGGCCGCTTGGCCCGCGGGCGGATGAAGCGCCGAGTAGCTCGATACGAAAACGATGTGCCCGCAGCGCGCGCGGATCATCCCGCGTGAAGCAGCCGCCGCGCAGAGTGCGGCGCCGCGGAGATTCACCGCCATTACCTCATCCCAGTCCCCCTCCCCCATCTTGGCCAGCAGGGCATTGCGGGTGATGCCGGCGTTGCAGATCAGCAGTCCGGTGTCCCGGCTGCGGAAGTAATCCTTCACCGCCGCGGCATTACTCACGTCCAGCTCACTGCGGCCCGGCGCGGCGACCTCGTGGCCCGCCGTCGAGAAGGCCGCGGCGAGGGCTTGGCCCAAGCCCCCTTCCCCGCCGGTGATCACCACTGGACCGCTGCTCACACGAAAAGGCTGTCGCGCTCGCGACAGCCGGGCAAGCGGCAAGGCCGCATCGCGCCACTTCTCCTATTTGACCGGCGTCGCGGTCGGCTTCGTCGCTGCTCCCCCTTCCGTCTTCGGGGCCGCGTTGCCGTTGAGGCCTTCGCGCGGCTGGATCAAGATGGCATACTTGTCGTAGCGCGCGACGGCATTCGCCTGCTCCAGGATCATCTTCAGGATGCCGCTGGCGGGCACGCCCTTCAGGTTCAGCGTGACCTTCTTCTGCTCCAGGATCTTGTTGGGATCCTTGACGGTGAAGTTCGGCGAGAACTTCCCTTCGGATTTCTTCTCCACCAGCATGTTCAGCGCGGAGATCGCTTCGGTAGCCTCAAGGTCGCTGAAATCCACCTTATCGATGACGTATTTCCCGAGCTCCTTCTCACGGGCGCGGGCGGCGATGGAGTCCTGGTGCGTGTTCAGGTCATTGAGCTGGAACTGGGCATTGGCATTGCTGGGCTGCAGGCGGAGGACTTCCTTGAAGGCGATGCGGGCGGCTTCCACATTTCCTTCCTGCACGGCGGCTAGGCCCTGCTTGTAGGTATCGGCCACGGTATCGGCGCGCAGTGGCAGAGAGGCCAGTGCGGCGAGGACGAAGATCAGGCGCTTCATGATTGGGGTTTGCGTTGCGTTGCAGGTTTTTTCCGTGGGTGCGGACCGCGTCGCGCGGACAGGACTTCCCCACCTGTGAAAGAAGCTGGGGGAAATTTCATGTGAATCAATCCCTTCACACAGGCTTGCGCCATTTTCACAGAGATGGATTTTCTTTGTCCATGCAAGGTGAAGACGAGCGCTGGATGCGGCGGGCAATCGAGGAGGCGCGCCGGGGCATCGGCCGCACCGCGCCGAATCCGCCGGTGGGCGCGGTGATCGTGAAGGGCGGCGTGGAACTGGGCTGCGGCTGGCACCACGGCGCGGGCCTGCCCCATGCAGAGCGCGAGGCGATCGCGGATGTGCGTGCCCGCCACGGTTTTGAAGCGATGCGCGGCAGTGAGATCCACGTGACCCTGGAGCCCTGCTCCACCCATGGGCGCACCCCGCCCTGCACGGATGGCCTGATCGAGGCCGGCTTCGCGCGGGTGATCTACGCGGCGCAGGACCCGAACCCGGCCCACGCCGGCCGCGCCGATGCCCTGCTCGCGCAGGCGGGCATCGCCGTGACGCGGGGTGTGCTGGCAGAGGAAGCGGGCGAGCTGATCCGCCCCTTCGCCAAGCTGCAGCGCAGTGGCCTGCCCTGGCTGATCCTGAAAACCGCGATGAGCCTGGATGGGCGCATCACCCGCCCGCCGGGCGAGGGCATGTGGCTCACCGGCCCGGAAGCGCGCGCGGAAGTCCAGCGCCTGCGCGCCGAGTGCCAGGCGATCCTCACCTCCGGCGAGACCGTGCGCCGCGACAACCCGCGGCTCGATCTGCGCGATCCGGAGCTTGCCGCCGATCGCCCACAGCCATGGCGCGTGGTGCTGACCCGCAATGCCGCCTCCCTGCCACAGGATGCCGTGATCTTCACCGATGGGCAGAAAGAGCGGACCCTGATCGAGGACCGCGACTATCCGGCGGAGGTGCTGCGCCGGCTCGCTGCCGAGCGCGGGGTCTCCACGGTGCTGGCCGAGTGCGGCGGGCGGCTCGCCGCGGAGTTGATCGAGGCCGGGCTGGTGGATGAATGGGTGGCCTTCCTGGCCCCGCTGCTGGCGGGCGGCGATGTGCCCGCCCTGGGGGGTGCGGGCTTCGCCTACGGGGTGAATCTGTTAGATCCGCGTTTTTCCCGCTTCGGGGCGGATGTGATGGTGAGGGGGAGACTTAAGAAGGTGTGAGGCGGCCCTGGGGTGAAGCGAATAGGTCTTATAAGTCTTATAGGACCTATGAGACCTATTCGCAGCACGCGGGACTTGGAATCACTGGAAGGTGGCCCCCCACTCTAACAGCCCCGCCGATTTCACAATTCCCTCATCATCGCTTCATTGGACAGCGGATACTTCCGCACCAGTGTTAGGGAGGAAACCCCCGGAGATGAGATGAGCAGCAGCGCATTCAGCCACCGCAGGGCGCGCCCCCTTCGCGCCGCCATCGTACAAAAGACCCGGCGCAGCCCTGAAGCCGCGCCGGGTGGAAGAAAGCCTGATACCGGGCATCATTTCTCAGCGGCAACGTCCGCTACTGCCGATGCGGACGGAGATTACCGGCCGTTCGCAGTTGTCGTGGTAGTGGCGGCGGATCGGGATCACCCGTGTACGCCAGACCGCGTGGCCATGGCAATCGTAGTAGGCAATGTAGCGCTCCACGTATGCGGGACCACCACACGAGCGGTGATACTCCACGTAGACGCGGGAGGGTCCGTTGTAGTGACGTGCCTCGGCGGTGGGAGTGGCGCAGATGGCTGCGATTCCGAGTGTGAGGATGCCGATGAACTTTTTCATGATGTCGTATTGGGATTCACCGGTTCCGACGTGGAAATCGCGGGCTTATTCAAGGTCTGTGAAAATTCACAAGGGGGCCTGTTCCAAACGCCCCCGCCGTTTCCCATGGCGTGGCCGACGCGTGAATGAGATGATGCCATCGAACGTCCAACCATCTCTTCGACCATGAACGATTTCGACCAAAACACCTCAGCAGGCCCCGGCGATACCGCACCGGAGGCACCGCGCTACGAATCCTTCCAGCAAGCGCTCGAGTCCGCGCGACGCGACGCTTCTACCATTGCGCGAGAGGCCGCCCCCAAGCTTAAGCAGGCCCTGGCGGGAGCTGCTCATGACGTGGCGTACGGGGCGGCCTTCGGCGCGTGTTTCACCGCATGCTTCGCCAAGGAGCTGCTGCCCTCCAGCGTGAGGGACGCGCTGCGCCGCGGCGTGCGCGATGCCAAGCAAGCCGTGAGCCGCGCGACTGCCCCGGCACCTGCGCCCGAGCAACCCTCACCTCTGGTACCTTCGGAGCTGCCTCCGCCGCTAGGCGCCTGAAGAGCGATCTGTTAGATCAGATCGCGTCCCTTTGCTTTCCTTTCCTGCGTGGCACATATGAGTGAGTTCATGGCGGCACTGCTGCAAGTACAGCGGTGCCGCCATGGTGCTGCTTCAGGCGTGCCGGGGAGAGGAAGGCACTAACGCCGGCGGCGGCGAAGGATGCAGGCCAAGCCTAGGAGGCTCAGACCCAGCGCGGATGGTTCCGGCACAGCGGTGACGCTGATATTCGAAATGGTCGCGAAGTTCGTGCCGAGATTGAGGGCGGTGGCGGGTAGCAGGGCGGAGCCGGTGAAGCGCAGGCCCGCGGGACCCGCCGGCACGCTGGCGCCAGTCTCGAACTGCACCACGGCGCGGCCGGACTCCGGCGGCGAGCCGATGATGCCGAGCAGCTCAAGCCCGATGATATTGACCAAGGAGCCATCCTCCGCCGGGCAGTCGATGGCATGGCCCGCGCCATCCAGCATCTCCAGGCCGAAGGTCGGGAAGAGCCCCAGCGTGGACTTCAGCAGGCCATTGCTGCCATCCACATCGAAGCTCACCTGATAGACGCTGTTCGGCAGCAGGAAGAGTTCCTTCCCGGCCGCGTCGAAGGTAGCGGTGGCGGACCAGGTCAGTGCCAGACCTGCGCCGATGCCCACCTCTCCCAGCAGGGAGTCAGGGTCATTGTTGATCTTGAATTGGAGGGCGGAGCCATTCAGGGCGACCTGGGCCCCGGTCTCCAGGACCCGGACTTCAGGCAGCAGCGGCAAGTCGGAACCCAGAACCACGCCGCCGGTGGCGTGGGCGGTCCAGTAGCTCCCAAGATTGCCCGTGGCGGAACCGCCAATGACGAGCCCGAGGGCCGTGCCATCGGGAATGGGGGTGGAAACAGTGACATCGTCCGCCGGGCCGAAGAGACCGGGGTAGTTCGTGCCATCAACCAGCGTCTGGCCCACGGAAAGTCCGGGGATGAGGACCAGCGCTGCAGCGAGGAGGGGTGCGCAGCATTTCATGCACCCGTGACCTTGCCCTGAGTGGGGGGTGTCGCTCAATAGAAGGCCTGAACTTTTTGCTTATTTGGCGATAAGCGGAAGTTAACTATAACCTTCGGCCCGCGGCGTAGCCGCCTTGGGCTCGGCAAGCTTCTTGCCGCTTTCGACAGGCAACCCGGTTGCCGTGCACGAGCCAGGGATACTCGCTTCACCTTTTCTTGTGCCCGAAGGCAGGGGGAAATGTGGTCTTCACGAACCGTGGGACGGGAGGTGAGCCCGAGAGCTTAGGGAGCGGAACGGTGAGCCCCGGCTACCTTTGCTGTGCTTTGAATCTTAGGGTTTTGTGGGCCTCCTTCGGTGGATCAGAATCTCACCTCGATCGGGTGGAGATCGTTTGGTGATCGGGTGAACTTGGAGCTCATTCACGGCAACAGGGTTGCCTGCCGAAAGCGGCAACAGGGTTGCACGCAGTCCAAGGCCGCTGCGCGGCGGACTAAAGAAAAGCGCCCGGGGTCTCCCCCGGGCGCTTTTCAAATCAAATCCAACTGGAGTCGGGCTAGCTTACTTCCCCTCGCCTTCTTCCTTCTTCGCCTCGACCGGCTTCGCGTCCTTCGCCTGGGCGTAGACCTTGGCCACATCGGCAGCCGGCAGGACCACCGGACTCACGGAGATCTGGCCACGCGAAGAACCGCCCTTGCCCTGGCGCAGCACGGAGATGCCGAGCAGCTTGCCATTCGAGAGGAAGACCGGGCAGCCCACGGTGTCCGTCGGCACGCGGTAGAAGGTGCGCGGCTTGCTGGTGATGCCCACGATCTCGGAGGTCAGCAGGCTGGTCTCACGATTCATCGCCTCGTCCATGCGGCCGAGTGCGATGCAATCGTCGAGCAGGTCGCCCTTTGCGGAATCCGTGAGGTCCACGCCCTTGAAGGTCACGCCCTTGGCTTCCTCGCTGTCGCTGCGGACCTTGATGAAGGCCAGACCCAGGTCCTCGTCCTTCAGCACCAGGTCAGCCGGCAGTTCCGAACCATCGGCGGTGATGACCTTCACTTCCTTCACTTCGGAAGAGGCCTTCAGCTTGATCTCGCCCATCGGGGTGTTGACGGTCTGGCCGTCCACCATCGAGGACTTGTCCATGCCGCCCAGCGCGGTGACGATCAGGCCGGAAGCATCGACCACCGTGCCGGTGACTTCGTTCTTCTCTTCCTTCTCCTGCGCGGCCAGGGCGCTCTTGATCTGCGCCGGGGCATCGCCCTCCACGGACATGCTGGTCTTGGACAGGACAGAGAGCCAGACGACGGCTTCGCCATGGGCGGCGGACAGCTTCTTGGCGGCCTCCTTCATCTCAGGATTGGCAGCGGAAGCAAGGGCGGTGGTCGCCGCGAGGGCGAGGGTCAGGTTACGGATCATGGTCATTGTTAGAAGGGGTGGTTGTTAGAATCGGATCAGGTCTGTCTGTCTTTCTTACCAGCGCGGCTCGATTTCCAGGAACTGCGTGCGCGGGCCGCGGCGGATGCCGAAGACCACACTGCGCGGCTTGGTCTGGCGCAGGCTGTTGAGCTTGGTCTTGAGCGTTTCGATGTCGTTCGTCGGCGTGCCATCGATGGTGAGGATGGTGTCCTCCACGCCCAGGCCACCCAAGGCGGCCCAACCGCTCGGCTCCACCTTCAGCACGGAGACGCCGGAAGGTTCTTCACCCTGCTCCTCCTTGATGCGGTCGCGCTGGGCGGTGGAAAGCTGGCGCGCGGTGAACTCGAAGAGCTCGTCCTTGTGCTCGTTCAGCTCGCTGTCGTCGATCGGGCGCTTGGCCAGGGTGACGGACCACTTCTGCGGCTGGCCGTCGCGGATGCCTTCCAGCTCGACGGTGGCATCGGTGGCGTAGGCGAGGATCAGCTCGGGCAAGACCTCGCTATCTTCCGGGCGGCGGGCATTGATGACCTTGCCATCCAGCTTGAGCAGCAGGTCGCCGTCCTTCAGGCCGGCCTTCTTGGCCGGGGAATCCGGGGCCAGTGCAGTGACGCGCACGCCCTTCTTCCCGGGGATGCCGAGAGCGGTGGCCAGCTCATCCGTGATGACCTGCGTGGCAGCGCCCAGATAGGCCTTGTCCGCCATGCGCGGGCGGTTCGGGTCCTTCGGGAAGCCGACCTTCACCACGGTGGCCAGCTGCTGGCTGTCGCGCTCGAATTCGACCAGCACCGGCTTCGGCTCGTTCGCGCCCTGGGTCAGGTCCTTGGTGATCTGCGCCAGCTCGGCGCGGTTCTTTACCGGCTTGCCACCCACGCGGATGATCACATCGGAGCCGCGCAGCGAGGGCTTGGCTTCGGAGGAAGGTCCCCCACCCCGCACGGTATCGACCAGCACGCCGTCCTTACTATCGCGGGATTTTTCCAGCGCGGCCACGGTGGTGAAGTCGCGGGCGGTGATGCCCCACTCCTTCAGTTCGTCTTCCTTGCCCATGGTCGCCTCGCGGACGACGGTGCTCAGCTCCCAGGTCTGCGGCTTGCCATCGCGCTTGCCGGCCAGCGTGACCTTGCTGCCCGGCGTGGTGCCCAGCACCATCGCATTGAAGAGCGGCAGGTCCTCCGCCGCGTGGCAGTCCGGCAGGGTGGTGCCATTGTAGCTGGTGATGAAATCGCCGGGCTTGATGCCTGCCTTCGCGGCGGGGCTGTCCTTCCACACGGTGGCGACCAGCGCGCCCTTTTCGTCATCCATGCTGCGCAGGAGCGGCTGGACTTCCAGGCCGATCCAGCTGCGGGTGACGCTGCCCTTCGCGATCAGCTCCGCGGCCACTTTTTTGGCCAGGTTCGAGGGGATCGCGCCGCCGAGGCTGGCGATGCCCACTTCATTCACGCCGACGATTTCACCGGCGGGATTGACGAGCGGGCCGCCGCTGTTGCCCGGATAGATCACGGCGTCATGGCCGATCCAGCGGACCAGCTCGCCCACGCTCTCGCCATCGAGGGTCATGGAGATCTGATGCTTCGGCACGATCATCTCGGTATTCGCCACGATGCCGCGGGTGATCGACTGCGAGAGGCCGCCGGGGCTACCCATCGCGAAAACGGTGTCGCCCACCTTCAGCTTGTCTGAGTCACCAAAGCTGGCGACGGCGAGCGGCTGGTCCTTCAGGCGGCGCGTGGAAAGATCGAGCTTCAGGATCGCGAGGTCCGCCAAGGCATCCGTGCCGACCAGCGTGGCATCGATCTCCTCGCGGTTCGAGAGCGAGCAGACGAAGCGCGTGCCGCGGCCGGCGACGTGGTGATTCGTCAGCACGTGGCCCTCCGCGGAAATAATGGCGCCGGAGCCGCTGCCCTGCATCTTGCGCATGCGGCCTTCCGAGCCTTCCTCCATGACCACATAGATGCGGACGAGGGTGGGATACATCTTCTTGATGGCATCCTCCATCTCCGGGGCCGGAGCCGGGGTGGCGGCGGCCGGGGCCGTGGCGATCTCCGCTGCCAGCACAGGCTGGGCGGTGGCGAGGGCGAGGAGCAGCAGGCAGGTCTTCGTGGTCGTCATGGTAGGTCTGGAGCGCGCCATGAAGCGGAATGCTGCGCGGCGCTTGTTTAAGTTTCCGCCGCGAAAATCTGACGGATTCGGCAGATGTGGAGTTCCTTCTGCACTTGGAAAGGGATGCATTCAAATCGATTCGGCGGGCGGATCGAGCGCCGGGGCGGGGCTCTGGCGCGGACGACACCGCTCCCCTGCCCTCTTCTTCGTCACTTTTTCACCCACAATGCATTGCAGGTTCTCCGGTTCGTGGCCGAATCCTGCCGATGCCAGCGCTCAAGCAGATCCGCCTCGCGATTGCCCTCGTTATCTTTGGCCTGGTGATCAGCGGGCTCACGGCCTTTCCCCTGCTGCATGAGCTGAACTTGCTCGCGCAGATGCTCGCCGGGGACTCGCGGGATCCCGCGGCGCACAGCGGCCTGATCCACTGGAGTCTCAAGGTCCGCGCGGGGCTGGAGAACACTTATCGCGACTATCCTTTCATCGCTTACGGCACCGATTGGCTGGCCTTCGCGCACTTGATGATCGCGCTGTTCTTCATCCTGCCCTACCGCGATCCGCAGAGGTATGAGGGCGTGCTGAAGGTGGGCATCGCGGCTTCCTTGCTGGTGATTCCCCTCGCATTTATCTGCGGGCCGCTGCGCGGGATTCCGTTTTATTGGCGGTTGATCGATTGTTCCTTCGGGCTGTTGTGCCTGCCGCCGCTGGTCTTTGCGCTGCGGAGGGTGCGGAGCTTGGATGCGCGGGTTTGAAGTCGCGATCGATGCGCGAGAGCTGGCTATTCAAGAGCACCAAGGGGGCGGCAGGGAGATAGCCGAAGGCAAGCCATAGCGCAGCCCTGGGTTCAGACGCAACGTGGATTGCCCCCTGAATTGGGGGCCGGGAATGTGATGACTCCAGACGGCATTCTCATCCGCGACCTCCCTGCCCCATTCAGGGGGCCAATCTTCTTCGGTGCCGTACCCAGGGTTGCGCTCGCTTAAGGCTCGCTGACCCTGGGCTATCTCCCTGCCGCCCCACTTGGGGCCTTTGAGCAGGCATCGCGCCCGCCGGCTTTGTGGTTAGTCGGCGGGACTTGAAGGCCGGATTCAAGGCTCCAAGAACCGCTGGCGAGCCCCGATTACGGGTGTTAGACTGAAGGATGACCCGTGGTCTCCTCGCGCTTTTGCTGCTGCCTTTGGCCGCAGCCGCGGAGGGCGTGCGGCCGGGCTCCATCAAGGCGGAGGAGCTCAAGGAATACTCATCCTTGGAAGGCACGCGGAAGAAGATCGTGGATGCCGCACTGGAACTCGCCGCCCGCGAGACCTGGCTGAGATACACCTTCGGCAGTGCAGAGCCGGAGAGCGGCGGGCTGGATTGCTCGGGCTCGGTCTACTACATCCTCCAACAAGCGGGCATCGATCCACCGCGCAGCTCCGCGGCGCAATTCACCTGGGTGAAGGACGCCAAGGCGCTCAGCGAGGTCCCCGCGGGCAGCGAATCCCTGAGCTCGGAGGCCTTCGCCAAGCTCCAGCCCGGTGACCTGCTTTTCTGGTCCGGCACCTACGAGCCGCGCGATGGCCGTGAGATCCCGGTCTCCCACGTGCAGATCTACCTGGGCCACGAAAAAACCACGGGCCAGCCGGTGATGGCCGGGTCCAGCGATGGCCGGACCTACCGCGGCACCAAGCGCGAAGGCTACGGCGTCTTCGATTTCAAGCTGCCCGGCGCCCAATCGAAGGGCGTTTTCCTCGGCTACGGGCTGCCAGCGGCCTCCGAAATGGCCAGCCCGGTGCCCCAAGCCAAGGCCGACAAAGCGAAGGCGAAGCCAAAACCCCAGGCTCAAGCCCGGGCGAAGCCCAAGGCCAAGGCGAAGGCCAAAACCACCGGAAAGCGCAAATCCAAATCCGGATAGCACGTTTGGGTTAGGAATCGGAAATTCCTTGCTCTCCGATAAGAAACGATACTTGAATCGTATCTAGCCGCTGGCCCCGCGGTCAACCCAAGTCATGTCAAAATCCTCGGATCTCATCTCCGGAGCTCTGGATTCCTTTCGCATCGAAACGCCCTCCTGGGGCTATGCGGACACCGGAACGCGCTTCGGGAAGTTTCACCAGCCCGCCGCTGCCATCGATCTGGATGACAAGCTGGCGGACGCCGCGCACGTACACCGCCTGACCGGCTGCTGCCCGAGTGTGGCCACCCACGTGCTCTGGGATTTCGCGCCCGGGACGGATGCCGCCGTGGTGGCAACGAAGGCTGCGGCACTGGGGATCCGGATCGGCTCGATCAATCCGAACCTTTTCCAGGACCAACTCTACAAGCTGGGCTCCGTGGGCAGCCCCTTTGAGACAGCGCGAGACCAAGCGCTGGCGCACATCCTGGACTGCATCGAGATCGGCAAGGGCACTGGCAGCCGCGCGGTCTCGCTGTGGTTTGCCGATGGCACGAACTACCCGGGGCAGGACAGCATCCGCGGCCGGAAGCAACGCTTCGAGGCGGCGCTGCAGGAGGTGCATGGCCATCTTTCTCCGGAGCAGATCCTGCTGGTGGAGTACAAGCCCTTCGAACCGGCTTTCTATCAGACCGACCTGGCCGACTGGGGCATGGCCTTCCTGATGGCCAAGAAGGCGGGCCCGCAGGCCAAGGTGCTGGTGGATACCGGGCACCACTACCTCTCGCAGAACATCGAGCAGATCGTGGCCTGGTTGTTAGACGAGGAGATGCTTGGCGGTTTCCACTTCAACGACCGGCGCTATGCGGATGACGACCTGACCCTAGGCTCGATCGATCCCTATCAAATCTTTCGGATCTTCCATGAGATCCATCTCTTCGCCGCGGAGAAGGGGAGCTACCCGGTGATCGAGTACATGATCGACCAGTCCCACAACCTGAAGCCGAAGATCGAGGCGATGATCCAGACGGTCTGCACGGCGCAGGAGCTGTATTCGAAGGCCGCGCTGGTGGATCACGCCGCGCTGCTGCAGGCGCAGAGGAAGGGCAACATCGTGGATGCGGAGACCTGCCTGAAGAAGGCCTTCAACACGGATGTGACCGGAGCGCTGGCCGAATGGCGCAAAGGCAGGGGACTCGACGCCGATCCGCTGGCCGCGCACCGCGCCTCGGGCTATGCTGAGAAAGCCGCGGCGGAGCGCTCAAAGCGGCGGCAGGAGCTTGGCATCGCGACGGAGCATAGTTATGCGTAAGGGCATTAACTACGTAACCGCAAATGACGCGAAACCCGCGAAATTTGAAAGGCAACAAACCAAAGGAAAGCTTCGCATGAATGCTCTTCAGATTTCGCGTTCTTTCGCGCCTTTTCGCGGTTAAAAACACGGCTGTTAGTCCAGTGCCTTGAAGCCCATTCTCCAGCTTTCCGACATCCGGAAATCCTTCGGTGCCGTGCGCGCCTTGAAGGGGGTGTCCTTTGATCTTCAGCCGGGGGAGGTCCATGCGCTGTTAGGCGAAAACGGGGCGGGGAAGTCCACGCTGATCAAGGTGATCACTGGAGCCCATGCGCCGGATGAGGGGACTCTAACAGTGGGGGAGGAGACGCTGCGTTCACTGACGCCGGCGCATGCACGGGCACTGGGGATTGCTTGTATCTATCAACAGCCGGCCTTGTTCCCGGATCTAACAGTGGCGGAGAACATCGGGCTGCGGTTGAAGAAGCCGAGGCCGTTTTCCATCGTGAGCCGCGTGGCGCAGCGGGCGAAGGCGCTGGAGCTGCTGAAGCGGGTGGGAGCGGAGATTTCCCCGGATGCGGAGATCCGCGATCTTTCGATGCCGGAGCAGCAGCTCGTGGAGATCGCTTGTGCACTGGGATCGGGGGCGAAGGTGGTGATCATGGATGAGCCGACGGCCTCGCTCACGCAGAAGGAGCAGCACTTGCTCTTCGGCGTGGTGAAGGACCTGCGCGCGAACGGGGTGGGGGTGATCTACATTTCGCACCGCTTGGAAGAGATCTTCGCGCTGGCGGATCGCGTGACCGTGCTGCGCGATGGCGAGAGCGTGGGGACGCATCCGGTGAAGGACCTGACCGAGTCCGCGATGATCAAGCTGATGGTCGGCCGCGAGGTGGCCACGCTTTATCCGCCCGCGGAAGGCGAGCCGGGCGAAGTGGTGCTCTCGCTGAAGAACCTTTCCTGCCACGCGGGCGGTGTGCAGGGCATCAACCTGGAAGTGCGCGCCGGTGAGATCGTGGGCATGGCTGGCTTGGTGGGTGCTGGTCGTACCGAATTGGCACGAGTGCTCTTCGGCATTACGCCGGCGGATGGCGGTGAGATCCAGCTGGGTGGCAAGGCGGTGGGCATCTCGTCGCCGCGTGAGGCCATTGCCAAGGGCATCGCCTATGTGCCGGAGGATCGTCGCCGTCATGGCGTGATCCTGGAGATGCCGATCGCGCACAACATCACGATGGCCGTGCATCCGAGGCTCTTTCCGGGCACTTGGTTGCGGAGGGGGTTGGAGACTTCCACCGCGGAGAAATTCATCCGCGACCTCGGCATCAAGGCCTACGGGCCGGAGGCACCAGGGGGCAGCCTGAGCGGCGGTAACCAGCAGAAAGTCAGTGTGTCACGCTGGTTGGCAACGAAGCCGAAGCTGCTGATCCTGGACGAGCCGACGCAGGGGGTGGACGTGGGTGCGAAGAGTGAGATTCACCGGATCATCCGGGAACTTGCGAAGGAGGGCTTGGCGGTGCTGATGATTTCGAGCGACTTGCCGGAGGTGCTGGAGATGAGCGATAGGATCGCGGTGATGCGCGGAGGTACGATAAGTGCCGTACTTCCCGGTGGCACCGCTGCCCATGAGGTGATGGCCGCGGCGCTAGGGCAGGGGGGAAGGGAGGTCGCATGAGCAAGAATGTCTCCCGCGAGACCACGGTCGCCGCGGCACTGGGCCTGCTAATGTTCGTGCTTGCCATCCGCGCGCCGGGCTTCTTCGAGTTCCAGCCGCTGCTGTCGCGCTTCACCTCGCAGATGCCGGCGCTGGTGGCGGCCATCGGCATCACGCTGGTGATCATCATCCGGCAGATCGATATCTCGATCGGCGCGCAGTTCAGCATGTGCGGAGTGGTGGCTGGGGTGGCGGCGGCGGCGGGCATGCCGCTGCCGGTCGCGGTGCTCGCGGCGGTGGGCACAGGGGTGGTGATGGGTGCCTTCAATGGCCTGCTGGTCGCTTGGCTCGGCTTGCCGAGTATCGTGGTAACGCTGGCGACGATGGTGACTTGGAACGAGGCGCTGCGGCTGTGGCAGGCGGGACGCTACCTGAGCTTGCCCGGAGGTTTCCAGTGGTTCGGGCTGAGCCAGGCGGGCGGGCAGGGGATCGTGATCGGCCTGGCCATTGCGCTCTTGGTTGCGTTCGCGCTGGGCATGCGGAGTCTTGCGCTGGGCCGCTATGTCTATGCGACCGGCACGGATGCGGAAGCCGCGCGGCTTGCGGGGATCAATCCGCGCTGGATGACTTTCGGCGTGTTCGCGCTGAGCGGCGGACTGGCGGGTCTCGCTGCGGTGCTGAACATGGTGCAGTCCCCGCAGGTGCAGCCGAATGCCGGCGATGGACTCGAGCTGAAGGTCATCGCGGCGGCGGTGGTGGGCGGCGTGGCGATTACCGGTGGGCGAGGGAATCTGTGGGGTGTGCTGTTAGGCCTGCTGCTGCTGGTGAATGTGAACCCGGCGCTCACTTACTTCGGCCTGCCGCCGTACTGGGAGCGCGCGATCCAAGGACTGGTCATTCTCCTCGCCGTGGTGGCCGACGGGCTGCGGCGCCGCAAAACATAGCAACCCATGAGCACTGCCAAACCCAAGTCCCTGAAAGCGCTGCTGGCCCGCCACGAGGTGGTGCTGCTGCTGGTGATCGCGGTGGAAGTGCTGATCTTCTCGCTGGCCGGCCGCTTCTTCCTGGATGGCTCGAACGTCTCTAACATCTTCCGCCACTCGGTGGAGATCGGCCTGCTGGCGCTGGTGATGACGCCGGTCATTCTCACCGGCGGGATCGATCTCTCGGTGGGCTCGATGATGGGGCTGTGCGCGGTGTGCTTCGGGATCTTCGTGAAGGAGATGCAGCTCTCGCCCTTGGTGGCGGGCTTGCTCTCGGTGGGGATTGGCACGGTGGGCGGTGGCCTGAATGCCTTCATGATTGCGCGGCTGAAGTTGCCACCGCTGATCGTGACGCTGGGTACCTTCTCCTTGTTCCGCGGTCTGGCGGAAGCGTTGACGAAGGGCTCGAAGTCGTATTCGGACTTCTCCAGTTCCTTCCTCGCGCTGGGCAATTCGGAAGTCGCGGGGCTGCCGGCGCAGATGTGGATCTTCCTCGTCGTGGCGCTGGGGATCTATCTGCTGGTGCACCACACGACCTTTGGTCGCTCGTTCCGCGCGATCGGCTACTCGCCGGAGGGCTCGCGCTATGCCGGCCTGCCGGTGGGCCGCAATGTGAGCCTAGCCTACGTCCTCGCCGGGGCGGTTGCGGGGCTTGCGGCGATCATCTACGTGGCGCGGCTGGGTGAGGCGCGGGCCAATGCGGGGATCGGCTACGAGCTGCTGGCGATCACGGCGGTGGTGCTGGGTGGTACCAGCATCTTCGGCGGTAGCGGCACGATCACCGGGACCCTGCTCGGCTACCTGGCGGTGGCGATCCTGACCAACGGCCTGAAGCGGGTGATGGATTATGAGCTGTTCGACCGCAAGATTTCCGACATGGCGAGCGAACTCTCCGGGCTGCTCACCGGGCTGCTGCTGATCCTGGCGCTCGCGGTGACGCCGCTGTTGAGAATCCTCGCCACGCGCCGGGCGCGCCGCCATCATTCATCCAACCCATAAATCCAACCCACTAACCCAAGATCCCGTGAAACGTTCCCGCTTCCTCTGCACGCTCGCCACGCTCAGCATTCTGCCCTTCCTCGGGGCCTGCAAGAAGTCAGGCGGTGGTGGTGAAGGCAAGGTGACCATCGGCTTCCTGCCGAAGAGCAAGGGCAACCAGTACTTCGTGACCTGCCACAAGGGTGCGGAGGCTGCGGCCAAGGAACTCGGCGCGGACCTGCAGTTCGACGGGCCGACCAACTCGGATCCGGCGAAGCAGAACGAGATCGTGGAAAACTGGATCTCCGCCAAGGTGAACGTGATCGTGGCCGCTTGTGAGAACAAGGACGGCATCTCCACCGCGCTGCGCAAGGCGCAGGCCGCGGGGATCAAGGTGGTGACCTATGATGCCGATGCGCAACCGGATGCGCGGAGCTTTTTCGTGAACCAGGCGACGGAGAAGGGGATCGGTGATGCCTTGTTAGACAACGCGGCGAAGCTGATCGGCGAGGAAGGCGAGTTCGCGATCATCACGGCGAATCTAACAGCAGCGAACCAAAATGCATGGATCGCGGCGATCAAGGCGCGGCAGGCGGAGAAGTATCCGAAGCTGCAGCTGGTGGACATCAAGCCCTGCGATGACTTGAAGGACAAGGCGCAGCAGGAGTCGACGAATTTGCTGGGTGCGCATCCGAATTTGAAGGCGATCATTTCGGTTTGCTCGCCCGGTGTTCCCGGGGCTGCGGAAGCGGTGAAGCAGGCGGGGAAAACGGGAACGGTGAAGGTGGTGGGCTTGGGTCTGCCGAGTGAGAACAAGGCCTATGTGAAGGAGGGGGTGACGCAGTGCGTGATCCTGTGGAAGGTGGAGGATCTTGGTTACCTGGCGGTGAAGGCGGGAGCGGCGCTGGCGAATGGATCCCTGAAGGCGGGGGACACGGAGTTCGATGCCGGGAAGCTCGGGAAGCTGAAGGTGGAGAAGGATAATATTCTGTTAGGGACGCCGTTTGCGTTTACGAAGGAGAATATCGATCAGTTTGATTTTTGAGGCGTGGGTGGGCCGTGCTTCGTGTGCCCCGGCTACTCCAGCTTCTCGTGAGGTCATCGGATGGCGTGCGGAAGGTGAGTGGTCAGCACAGCCCTCTGTGCGGCGAAGCAGTTCTCGTGGCTGTCGGAGAGCACGTGTCCCCGGGCTTGTGTGAAGGCACCCTCTCAGAGCAGGTCTGTGCAGAACTGTCCGGATCCGCCTCTGCTCGCGCTGCCCTTAGCCTAGAAAGGGTATATTGAAGCACACCCTGGGGCACTTGGTATTGTCTGCCACCAGAACTGCTTCGCCGCACAGAGGGCTGTGCGGACCACCTTTTGCACGAGTCCGCGAGGCGACGTGGCATGATCTAGAATCACGCCCCCCGCCGGACCGCGCGGAGCGACGGTCCCTGCCTTTTTGGGGAACACGAAGGGAGAGGAGAGAAGGGTTTTTTAATCCGGGTGGACGCGAGGATAGGAGACCCGGGGCTCGGATGACTCGCTCACGGCAACAGGGTTGCCTGCCGAAAGCGGCAAAAGGCTTGCCGCAGTCCAAGGCGGCTGCGCCGCGGGGTTTTAGGGACTCCGCCGCATTCTGAGGCGGAGCCATAGGGCGAGGATCAAATAGCCGCAAGACGCGAAGGCCATGATGTGGACGATCCAGCGGTAGCGGAAGGCGCGGACGAAGGCGTAGCCGTGGAAACGCTCGGCAAAGTTCCACGCGGGAAGGATCGCGATGAGGAGCCCCAGGAGAGCGATGCCTAATAGGGTGAGAAGCCTCGGGTCCCGGTGGAGCGGTGGAGAAGAGCTATGGCCGCGGCGACGCCAGTAGATCGCGGCGAGGATGAGTAGGCCGATGACGGAGCCAAGCTGCTGGAGGATGTGATAGAGAGGCCAAGGGTCGTGCAGCAAGGGGAGGCGCTGGACAGCCCAGCCGGTTTTGTGGGTGAAGGCGTCCAGGAGATTGTGCGACCAAATGCCTAACAGGAAGGAGGCGATGATCCAGAGGGGCGTCCAGCAGGTCCATGGCCTGCGCTCTAACAAGGAACCCGCGACGCTGCGGAGACGGCCGGGTAGAGGGCGCATGAGGAAGTCCGCAAAAGAGCGGCAGAGGCACCACACGAGAAGTGCGAGAGGCAGGGCGGTGGTGAAGGAGCCGACCAGGGAATGCGCCGTCCCGGCCATGGGGAAGAGGTTCAGGAAGTAGCCGAAGTCCGGAGCCATGCTGCCGATGACGAGGGCCAGGGGATCCAAGCGGCGCAAACGGAAGAGGGGAATGACAGCGACCGTATGACTGATCGTGAAGGGCATGATGCCTCCTCTTAGCAGTGGCCACCGTGGACCGGATGAAGCCGGGATGAAATCGGCGGCGCTTCTGTTAGCGGAGTGTGAACAGTTCGCGAATTCGTCGGGCGTAAATCCTGACCGCTGGGTCGGGAGGTGGACCTATGGCCAATTGCCATGGGGTTTTCCCCAAGCTTCTATAGCCGTGGAATCCCTTTGGTGAAGCGGTGGAACGACTCTTTCCGGGGCTTGTTCACATCATTACGATGAAGAGTCTCTTTAAGGTTCAAATAAGGCATTCTTAGAGCGTGTGAAGAACTCGTTGTTCACACGGGGCATCGAGTCGGACGAGAGAGGCAAGGGGTTGGACTCGGGGTGATGCTGCACTTCAGGTGTGGCGCAGAGAGGCGCCAGGATCGCTTCTGACGCATCCTGGGGGCTGGCCCGACCCTGCACTCGAAAGCTGCGAATCATCGCAGCAGTCCGTGGCCTGCGGCTTCATCGGGGATGACTGAACGAAGAAGGGCGTGCTCCTTGGTGGAAGCACGCCCTTGGCGGAGATTCTGGCAGATGCCTCAGATCAGCATGAGCGCCGGCTGCTCGATGAGCTTCTTCACTTCCGCGAGGAAAGCGGCGGCCACGGCACCGTCCACGACGCGGTGGTCGCAGCTGACGCCGAGGTTCATGCGCAGGCCGGCGACGATCTGGCCGTTCTTGACGACGGGCTTCTCGATGGCGGCACCGACGGAGAGGATGAGGGCCTGCGGCGGATTGACGATCGCATCGAAGCTCTCAATGCCCCAGGCACCGAGGTTGGACACGGTGATGGTGCCGCCGTCGAATTCGCTGGGCTTGAGCTTCTTGTCCTTGGCGCGGGCGGCCATGTCCTTGACCTCCTTCGAGATCTGCAGGACGGACTTGGTTTCCGCCTGCTGGATGACCGGGGTGACCAGGCCATCTTCCACGGCGATGGCGACCGCGAGGCCGACGTGCTTGAAGGAGACGATGTGGTCGCCGGCGAAGGAAGCATTCACCGCGGGCACGGCCACGGCGGCATTGATGACGGCCTTCAGGACGAAGTCGTTCACGGAATACTTGTTGCCGTGGGTCTGCTCGGCTTGGGCATTGATCTGCTTGCGCAGGGCCATGAGCGGGGCGGCATCCGCTTCCACGTGGAGGTAGAAGTGCGGGATGGTCTGCTTGGAAGTGAGCAGGCGCGAGGCGATCACCTTGCGCATGGAGGAGAGCTCGATGCGCGAGTCGCCTTCCTTCGCGGAGGGCATGATGGCTGCGGCAGCCGGTGCAGGAGCAGCAGCGGCCGGAGCCGTGGTGCGGGCCTTGGCAGCGGCGGCGAGACCAGCGGCGGCGGAAGCTTGGGTGGACTTGGCGGCAGGGGTGGCACCACCCTTGGCGGCTTCGACATCCGCGCGGACGATGCGTCCTGCAGGACCGGTGCCGCTGATGCCGGAGAGATCGACTCCAAGTTCACCGGCCACCTTGCGGGCCAGCGGGGAAGCCTTGAGGCGCTCGCCTTCAGCACTCTTCACCGGAGCGGGCGCAGCAGCGGCGACAGGAGCCGCGGCGGCGGGTGCGGGAGCAACAGCGGCTGGCGCAGCGGCTGGCTCGGCAGCGGGTGCAGCTGCAGGAGCGGCGGCGCCGTCATCATCACCCAGCACGGCGATGGTGGAACCGATGGCAGCCTTCTCGCCTTCTTGGACGAGGATCTCCGTGAGCGTGCCTTCGTCGAAGGCCTCCATTTCCATGGTCGCCTTGTCGGTTTCAATCTCGGCAAGCGTGTCGCCGATCTCAATCGAGTCGCCGACTTTCTTGTGCCACTTGATGACGGTGCCCTCGGTCATGGTGTCCGAGAGCTTTGGCATTTCGATATTGATGGCCATGGATGTGATGAAAAGGGAGTGGGCGGGGGCGAGAGTGGGGGATCGGAATGCGTTTTCCAGTCTTTTCCGGACACTTCAGCCCTTGGTGACGCGGATGATTTTTCCGTCCTTCACGGCGAAGTTCAAGCGCTCGGGGCGGTGGTCTTGGGTGACCATCATTTTCTCGCCATCCTGCTCGACCACACGGTTCGCGATGCCGGCTTGGTCAGCGCGGGTTTTGGCCTCCTCCAGGCTCATGCCGACGTAGGAAGCGGCGTCCGCGGGGTCAGTGGACTTGGCAGGCACTTTCTCTTTTTCCTTTGCGGGTTCCGGCTGGGGAGCGGGTGTGCTGGCCGATTTTTCCTTCCCGGGCTCAGGGGGCTTTTCGTCGGGCTTGCAGGCGGTGAGGGCGAAGAGCAAGCCGATGAGGGTGGTGAGGAGGGGAAGGGATGTCATCATGCTGATGGATGGGGCGGGAGCATCACCGCGGCAAGGGGAAATGCGGGGGCGAGCTCTATGACTTTAGCTGGTCACAGTTCCGCGAACTCCCGGCCTCCCTACAGGAGGCGGATCTCATAGCGGGCCAGACCCAGGGTTGCGCGCGCTATCGCTTGCTTACCCTGGGCTATCCCCCTGTCGCCCCCGTTGGGGCTTTTGAGTGCAAAAGCAAAGGGCGGAGGCCCGGGTGGACCTCCGCCCTTGCGGAAATGTTGGAGTTCAGGGGGCGAGGCTTACTCGACCGTGATCTGCTTCATGGTCGGGATCAGGCCGAGGTGCGGGCTGCCGGTGCCGCCTTGGACGGTAGCCATGCGGCGGGCTTCCGTGGTGTCGGAGCCGCAGCAGCCTTCATTCAGGCAATAGGGGCGCACGCAGGGGCCGCAGGGGATGCGGACCTTCCGGGTCACGGTCTTGTAGCGCGGCACCTTGGTTTCCTTGACTTCGGTCAGGCCGCTCTTGGCATCGACGACGACTTCCTCGCGCACGACGTCATAGCCGCACAGCTTCCGCTGATAGGTTTCCGTGGTGTAGCCGGCGGAGAAGCCCTTCATGCCGAACATATTGCAGCAGGACGACAGGCCCAGGGAAAGGGCGAGCAGGGGCAGGAGCAGGAGCAGGTTTTTCATGGTAGTAGTCGATTAGAAGAGGCAGCAGCACGAGGAGGCCGCAAGGCAAAGACCCACAAGGCCGGCGAGCGCGAGAAGTTTGGTCATGTTGTCCACATGCTAGAAAGGGCTGCGGGGCTGGCAACCAAAAAGCCTTCCAGCTCAACGCAGAGAGAGAACTTTTTCAACAATCCGGCGCGGATTTGGAAGCTGTTCCTCTTCGATATGTTGGGAGTATATCGCCGGTGCATCCAATGTAGTCACGCGCTTGATCGGCGAGTCGAGATAGTCAAAGGCCTCGTCCTGGATCAGGTGGGAGACCATCGCGGAGACACCGCCGAAGCCCTTTGACTCATCGACGAGGACGACGCGGTTGGTCTTCTTGACGGTCTTGAGGATCGCCTCGACGTCGAGCGGGCGGATCGAGCGGAGGTCGAGGACGTCGGCCTCGATGCCGTGTTTTTCCTTCAGGATCTCCGCGGCTTCCAGGGAGTGGAGGACCGAGCGGCCGTGGGTGATGATGGAGACGTCCTTGCCCTCGCGCTTCAGGTCGGCGACGCCGAGCGGGATCACGAAGTCACCATCGGCGGGATCCGGGACTTCGCCGGTGTTGCCGTAGAGCTTGGTGTTTTCCATCACGTAGACCGGATCGTTGTCACGGATGGCGGCCTTGATCAGGCCCTTGGCATCCGCCGGGGTGGCGGGGGCGACGACCTTCAGGCCGGGGAAGGCGGCGAAGAGGCCTTCCGGGATGTGGGAGTGGGTGGCACCTACGCTGGTGCCGCCATTCGCCGGGCCGCGCATCACGATCGGGCAATTGATCAGGCCGCCGGACATGTAGCGGACGCAGGCGGCGTTGTTCACCAGCTGGTCGAAGGCGACGGAGTGGAAGGACCAGAACATGAGCTCCATGACCGGGCGGACGCCGAGCATGGAAGCGCCGATGCCCATGCCGATGAAGCCGGCCTCGGAGATCGGGGTATCCACGATGCGCTTGTCACCCCACTTCTTCCAGAGGCCTTCGGTCACCTTGTAGGCGCCATTGTACTGGGCGACTTCCTCGCCCATGATGACGACGTTCGGGTCGCGGGCGAGCTCTTCATCGAGGCCTTCACGGAGAGCTTCGCGGTAGGTAAGCGTGCGGGACATGGAGAATGGGATGGGTGCTGGGAAAATTGGAATGATCGATCTACTATGACTCTAGTACTTGGACCGGCTCAATCGGTGAAGAAGTGGCGGCCGAGCTTGGAGGCAGGGGTGTTGTTGTCGGTCTCCCAGTAAACATCTTCCATGATGGACTCGATGGTCGGGGCGGGGGAGGCCTCGGCGAACTTCACGGAGGCATCGGCTTCGGCCTTGGCGGCGTTGTCGATCTCGTCGAGCTGGGCCTCGGTGATCACGCCTTCCTCGATCAGGCGCTTCCGCCAGAGGCGGATGGGGTCGAAGTTGTTCTTGTAGTTATCGATCTCCTCCGGGGTGCGGTACTTCTTGTGGTTGGCGTCGGCGATGCTGTGGCCGTAGTAGCGGTAGGTGGTGATCTCCAGGATAGCTGGCTTGTGCTGCTTGCGGGCGCGCTCCATGGCGATGTGGGTCTTGGCGCGGACCTCGTAGAGATCGGAGCCGTCGATGACATCCCACTCCATGTCGTAGGCCTCAGCGCGCTGGGCGAGGCAACCGCGGTAGGCGGAGGAGCGCTTCTGCGAGGTGCCCATGGAGTAGCCGTTGTTCTCGATCACATAGACGACCGGGAGCTCGAAGAGAGCGGCGATGTTCAGGGACTCGTGGAAGGCACCCTGGTTCACGGCACCATCGCCGAGGTAGCAGAGGGCGCAGCCTTCCTTGTCGAGATACTTCAGGCCGTAGGCGAGTCCGAGGCCAAGCGGGGTCTGGCCGCCGACGATGCCGTGGCCGCCCCAGTAGTTCTTATCCGGGGCGAAGAAGTGCATCGAGCCGCCCTTGCCCTTTGAGCAACCGGTGGCCTTGCCGAAGAGTTCGGCCATCAGCGGATTCATCTCCATGCCAGAGGTGATCGCGTGGCCGTGGCAACGGTAGGCGGTAATGTTGTGGTCATTCTCCCCGCAGAGGGAGAGGGTGCCGACTGCCACGGACTCCTGGCCGATGTAGAGGTGGAGGAAGCCACCGATCCGGCCGACTTGGTAGTACTTCAAGGCGACCTGCTCGAAGCGGCGGATGCGGACCATCTTGCGGAAGAGCTCGAGCTTCTGCTCGGTGGTCAGGGCCTTGTTGACCGGCGAGCTGGCGAAGTCGAGACGCGGGGTGGCAGTGAGGGATGACATGGGCGTGGCGTGGCTGTCGTGGGCGTAAGGGGCGGCGGCGCGGAGATAGGGAATGAAACCGGTTTGGAGCAAGTACTTACTTATCTAGGGGTCTGTGCCTGCGGGAGGGCGGCGGCAGCTGGCTTGGCGGCGGGTTCCCAGGAGCGGCGGGCCAGCAGGAAGAGGGCGGTGAAGACGAGGTTCCCGGCGACCATGTTGCGGAGGAAGACCCAGGTGGGCATGAGCGCATCCGGCAGGCCGGTCCACAGGGCCTGCTTCAGGCCTTCGGCGGACTTGGCGTAGAGAGGGTCGGCCAGCCAGACGGCGGTGTTGGTGACCACGTGGAACAGGACGGCGGCGAGGACACCTCCGCCGAGCACGAGGGCCGGGGAAGGGGAGCGGCGCAGCGGCAGGGCGAGGACGCCGGTGAGGAGCAGGGTGACGAAGGCCACGAGGACACCGCCGCCGCTAGCGAAGGGATTGTAGCCCTGGAGCATGCTGGCGAGCGGGTTGCTGACCAGCCACGCGGCGACCGGAAGCATCCAGGCCTTCGTCCCGCGGAGGAAGACGATGCTGCACAGGAAGAGGGCAGGCAGGGGCTGGAAGTTCGGGAGTTCGCCCGAGAAAGTCGCCCCCAGGCAGCGGAAAGCCACCAGCAGGACGAGCAACACAAGCGCGGGAATCCAAGGACGTTGCATGCCTTTTCCCTGCCTGATCAGAGGGGTCCGGGCGAGCCGAAAATGCGCAAGCTTGCCGGGACTTCGTGAAGGGGTTTTCCTTGGAGCCATGGACGATTGGGAACCTCTAATCCGGGCAGCGTGGGAAGTGCGGGAACGTGCCCACGCGCCTTACTCGAAGTTTCATGTGGGGGCGGCGATCCTGGCGGGCGGGCAGGTCTTCCAAGGGTGCAACGTGGAGAACCTGTCCTACGGACTGACCAATTGCGCGGAGCGGGTGGCGGTGGGAACGATGATCGCGGCAGGGGTAAGGCGGATCGAGGCGGTAGCCGTGGTGGCGGATACGGCGGTGCCGGTCTCGCCCTGCGGGGCGTGTAGGCAGGTACTGGCGGAGTTCGGGGACCCGTGGATCTGCTTGGCGAACCGGGAGGAGCGGATGGTGTTCCGGTTGTCCGAGCTGCTGCCGCGGGCCTCGGCGGGGATTTTGGACTTACCCCAGTGATTGGGGAGTTCCACGTGGAACAAGGAGATTATTCTGGCTGGCTCCGGCCTCTCCGGAGGACCAGCCCAAGGATGGTCCACCAGACGACCAAATAGGTGAGGACGAGGAGCCAATAGGCGAGTTCAAGGGCGGTGGGGTAGAAGTCGCCATCGTCGTCAGTTTGGGCGGGGATGACCGAGAAGCCGGGGGGAAAGAGCCCTTGGTTGTCCGGCCCCCAGAGATTCCCGTGCTCGATGATGAGATTCCATTCCTTTGGGTAGGGTCCGCCCGGGATATGCCTCAGAGTGAACTTGGAACTGGCGCTCAAGGTCCACTCCCGCAGGGGGCCCGCGCTGATAGAGAGGACGGTGCTGCGGCGGGTAGAGCCCTGCCACGCCCAGAGCAGGAAGATGAGACCCGGCAGGCCGAGCCAGAGAAGCCATGAACGCAAGAGCCGCCGCACGGAGGGACTAAGAGGCTCCGGCCTTCGGACGTCGAGTCGGCTCGGCGCTGATTTCCCGGTCTTGTAAGCTCGCCCGCGAGCCACTAGGGTCCGCGGCCCCAGCTATCTGCCCATGTTCCGTTATCCCAAGCGCTACGACGTCCTTGTCATCGGTGCCGGCCATGCCGGTGTCGAAGCTGCCCTTGCCGCTGCCCGGCTGGGGGCGGAGGTGGCGGTGCTGACCCAGAACCTCGACACGATCGGCCAGATGTCCTGCAACCCGGCGATCGGGGGACTGGCCAAGGGCCACATGGTTCGGGAGATCGATGCGCTGGGCGGGGCAATGGGGCTGAACACGGACGCCACGGGGATCCAGTTCCGGATGCTGAATGCGTCCAAGGGCCCCTCCGTCCGGGCCCCCCGGGCCCAGTGCGATAAGAAGGCCTACCAGTTCCGGATGAAGTGGCTGCTGGAGTCCACGCCGGGGATCGAGCTGCACCAGGGGAACGTGGCGGAGATTCTGGTGGAAAATGACGCAGTCCGGGGGATCTCCACATCCCTGGGGATGGAGATCGAGGCCTCTGCGGTCGTGCTCTCCGCCGGAACCTTCATGCGCGGTCTGATGCACGTGGGCCTGAAGAATGAGAAAGGCGGCCGGATGGGGGATGCTACCTCTACGGTTTCGGACTCCCTCAAGGCGCTCGGGTTCCACGTGGAACGTTTTAAAACCGGGACGCCCTGCCGACTGAATGCGCGCTCACTGGATTTCTCGGTTTGCGAGCGTCAGGACGGGGATGAGCCCCCGCCGCTGTTCTCTTACCTCGCGGATACCTTGGAGCGCGGGGCGGATGACCTCTTTACGCTGAATCCGTGGGGTCAGGCAGGGTTCCACGTGGAACAGATGCCCTGCTGGGTGACCTACACGAACCCGGCTACCCACGAGATCATCCGGGGGAATCTCGACAAGTCGCCGATGTATTGCGGGGTGATCGAGGGGGTAGGGCCGCGCTATTGCCCATCGATCGAGGACAAGGTGGTGCGCTTCGCGGAGAAGGAGCGCCATCAGGTCTTTCTGGAGCCGGAGGGCCGCCACACCCAGGAGTATTACGTGAACGGGGTCTCGACCTCGCTGCCATACGAAGTCCAGCTGGCCTTTCTGCGGACGATCCCGGGCCTGGAGAAGTGCGAGATCCTGCGGCCGGGCTACGCGGTGGAGTATGACTACTGCCCGCCCACCCAGCTTCAGCCGACACTGGAGACCAAGCGGGTCTCCGGGCTCTACTTCGCGGGGCAGATCAATGGGACCTCTGGATACGAGGAGGCGGCGGGGCAGGGGCTCCTAGCCGGGGCGAATGCCGCGCTGAAGGTGGCAGGGAAGGGGGATTTCGTCCTGCGCCGCGATCAGGCCTACTTGGGCGTGATGATCGACGATCTGGTGACCAAGGGCTGCACCGAGCCCTACCGGATGTTCACCTCCCGGGCGGAGTTCCGCCTGTTGCTGCGCCAGGACAACTGCGACCTGCGGCTCACCCCCCTCGCGGCGGAGGCCGGCTTGGCCCATGGGGAGCGGGTGCGGCGGGTCCGTGAGAAGGAGGCGCAGCTGGCGGAGGCCTTGCGCTGGTCGCGCCAGACGGTCCATGAGGGGGTGAAGCTCGATCACTGGTTCCGCCGCAGTGAGAATACCGCGGATCTCCTCCCGGCAGAGCTGCGCGAGAAGTTCCACGTGGAACTCTGGCCGCTGATCGAGACGGAGCTGAAGTATGAAGGCCACCTCAGTCGGCAGCAGGTGCAGGTGGAGCGCATGGCCCGGCACGAGGACAAGCGGATCCCGGCGGACTTGGACTACACGGCGATCCGGGGGCTGAAGAAGGAAGCCCAGGTGAACTTCGGGAAGATCCGGCCAGCGACCCTCGGGCAGGCAGGGCGGATCTCGGGAATCACACCGGCGGATGTGGCAGTGCTGGCGGTGTGGATGGAGAAGGGGGCACGGGCGGCTGAGAGTAACGTCGAAGCCTGAACTCTCCGCCCGGGATGAAGCCGCAATCTCAGAATCGCCGCTGGCTGCCTCTCTGCTTGGGCCTGCCCGGCTTCCTGTTCTTGGTGTGGGCTTGGATCTACTCCAACTTCCTGACCAGCGACTTTGAATACAGGCCGTGGGGATTTGAGGCTGGTTCCTGCGAGGGACATCTGGTCATCGCGCGGCTTTCCCCGCAGGCGGCGCCCTTTTATCGCGTGGATCAGTGGGTCGGGGCGGTCTATTCGACGAGAATGCCGGATGGCGTTTCGACGCCCTATGAAGGCGGTCTTCCATGGACAAAGGGGTCGGACTTCTATTCGACGAGGATGCCGGAAGCTTCGCCACCGCCCGGTGAAGGCGGTCTTACGTGGACGCAGGGGCCGGACTTCACCTGCTTTGATTCAGGGGCCGGGGAGGATCTGTCCTTCACCCAGGCGGTGGTGTATCCGGCGCGGCGGACTTGGTGGCCGCCCCCGCGTTTCCAAAGATCCCCGGACCCGAAGGAGCCTTTCTGGTTACTTGCGTTCCCTCATTGGGCGCTGATTTCAGGGTATCTGCTGATCTGGGCAGGTTTGTGGCAGTGGGCCGTCCGGCGGAGCAGGAGGCGACTGCTCCAGATGGCTCGGTGAAGTCCTATGGTAGGATCACTTGCCGTGTCCGGTTCACCTGAGCGCCGCCCCCCTGGGAGCGCCGTGGCACTGCCCGGCAGAAGCGACCCCAAGAGCGATCATCACCCCAAGGCAGGATCGGATCCTGACGTGGCGGTGATGCGGACCCTTTGAGCTGCGGCCCGCGGGGACCATTCTGCCGGGCGGTGCCACGGCGCTCCCGGGGGCCGTCCGCTCGCCGCTCTTCTGGGATCGCCAGCGCCGTCCTTCAACCTTTCCTCACGTGGATTTCCAAGTGGGATCAGGATCGCACCCCGACCGTAGGGCACAACGAAGGATCATCGGGCGGATCAAGGGCTCGCTCACGGCAACAGGGTTGCCTGCCGAAAGCGGCAAGAGGCTTGCCGCAGTCTAAGGCGGCTGCGCCGCGGGCTTCTGGGAAGAAGCCAGTCCTTGGAAATGTCGCTCGAGGAGCAGCGGCACTCCAAAGGCTCAGGCTGCCACCATCGAAAGCCAAGTACTAAGGTTATAGTAGTTCGTCACCCGCGTGATCTTGCCATCGCGGATCTCGAAGAAGGCGCCGACGCGGAGGCGATAGTTCTGGCCCTTGGCCTCGGGCAGGCCGGTGTCCGTGGCCAGGTATTCGCCGCGGATGTAGAACTCTGCGGCGGCGCGATCTCCCGCTGGTGTGCCGAAGACGACGAGGTCTTCCACGGTCTCCTTGTAGCTGCGGTCCATGCGGTCGAGGAAAGCGCGGAAGGCTTCCTTTCCCGTCTCCACGCCACCTTCGTTGATCTCGTGGATCACGTTCTCATCCAGCATCGCGAGCAAGGCTTCGCGGTCGCCTGAATTGAAGGCGGCGTAGTAGGAGGCAATCAGAGGAGTCGATGGCATGCGCCAGTCTGCAAGGCCGCACTGCCAGACGACAAAGCCAAAGCCGACAAAAAATGTAGCGCCTCGATGTTCGTCTTCACTTCAGCGCGGGCCGGAGGGCGGTGCCGGGTCTTGGATCGCCGCTTGCCCGTACTGCAACCAACGGTAGGCCACGTAGCTGGCCATGGTGACCACCGGCAGCGCCACAATCAATCCCACCAGCAAGGCAAGGACTCCTCCCAACACGATGAAGAAGCAGACGATGCCAAGGCCAAGCAGGTTCCACTTGTTGCCCGCGGTGATCCGGGAGCTGTACTGAAGCGCCTCGATGGGCCCCAGATTCTTGTCCACGATGGCGATGTAGAATTGGCCGAAGCGCAGCGCGAGATAGATCCCCGGAACCACGAGGAGGATCAAACCGACTAAGACCATCAGGCCGTAGAGGATGTAGGCCGCCACGGCGTTCACCAGCTTGCCGCCTTCGCCGAATAGCATGCGGAATTCCGCCGGCTTCCCCGAGACTAGATTCAAGCCGATCCGGGTGAGGCCCAGCGTGAGAAAAATGTCGATCACCATGATGACGACCGCGTCCACGAATGCCACGACTTGTCCCGGTGCCGAGAGGATCGGGTCACCCTCCGGAGTGTGTCCGGTCACGAAAGGCTGCGTGACGAGTTCGTCGATCCCCCGGGCCAGATAGCTTAGGAGGAAGTATACGAGGCCCGCGCCCAGGATCAGAGGGAAGTGCCGCTTGGTGAGCTCCCAGGACCGGCTCAGGATCGCGCCGACCGGCAGTACCTGGCTTCCCGGGACGATTTCTTCTGATGGCTCCCCTTGGGAGTCGGGAGGCTTGGACCAGTCGCTGGCTGGAGACTGGTATGGATTCAAGGACGCCTGCCCTCCTGCAGGCGGCAGCGGCGGTGGCGCGGCTGCCGCACGCTTGAGTTCGGGCACTTCCTCCGCTGCTTTCCAGCCGTCCATGCCCTGCCGCCACACCAGATCCTGCGGCCCTAGGGTTCCGGTGGCATAGAGCGCGATCAATTCTCCCAAGGGGAGCGGACCGTTCTGCCGCCCATCCTTCACATAGTACCAAGCATCCATCCCGGCCGGATGCTACGGGGGACCACGCGGCCTTGGCAAAGCCTGCTGCCCGGCACCCAAGCAAAAAAGCGCCGGTGGCCTGAATGAGCCACCGGCACCTTGTTTTGAATCGTCTTCGCTAAGATCGCGCTGCCGCGATCCCATCGTCAGAAGTGAATCGCGTGACCGTCCGCCGCCAGCGTGGCTTCGTGGATCACCTCGCTCATCGTCGGGTGAGCATGGATGGTCGCGTGGATCTCGTCCGCGGTCAGCTCTTGGTCGAGCGCCAAGCCCATCTCCGCGATGAGTTCGGTGGCGTTCTCACCGATGATGTGCGCGCCCAGCAGCTCGCCGTGTTGCTTGCCGTAGATCAGCTTCGCGAAGCCGTCCGGCTCGCCGGAGGCGATGGCCTTGCCGATCGCCACGAAGGGGATCTTGCCGACCTTGTACTCGATGCCTTCTTCCTTCAGCGCACGCTCCGTCTTGCCGACAGAGGCGATCTGCGGGTGGCAGTAGGTGCAGCCCGGGAAGACGGTCACCTTGCGCGGCACGTGGCCTTCCACATAGAGACCTTCGACGCACTGCATCGCCTCGAAGGAAGCGGTGTGGGCCAGCAGCGGCGGGCCGCTCACGTCACCGATCGCATACACGCCGGGGATCGAAGTTTCGTAGCGGTCACCCACCTTCACGAAGCCACGCTCGGTAAGCTCAGGCTGGATGCCGCCGGGGCCGGTCAGCACCGGCATCACGCCGATCGCCACAAGTACGACGTCTGCCGTAAGTACGCCCGTTTCCTTCGCGCCTTCCACGCTGACTTCCACCTGGTTGCCCTTGACCTCGGTCTTGGTGATCTTGTGGTTCGCCAGGCAGCGGATGCCCTGCTTGGTGAAGGACTTCTCCAGCGCATCGCCGATCTCATCGTCTTCCACCGGCACCAGGCGCGGCAGCATTTCGACGATGGTCACCTTCGTGCCGAAGGCATTGTAGACGTAAGCGAACTCCACGCCGATCGCGCCGGCGCCGATGATGATCATGCTCTTCGGCTGCTTCTCGAGCACCATCGCCTCCTTCGAGCCGATCACGGTCACGCCGTTGAAGGGCAGGGGAGGCAGCGGGCGGGACTTCGCGCCGGTGGCGATGATGATGTCCTTGGTCTCCAGGGTGCTCTTCGCGCCACTGGCATCCGTCACTTCCACCTTGCCGGTCCCGGCGATGGCACCGAAGCCGCGGACGTAGTCGACCTTGTTCTTCTTGAAGAGGAACTCGATTCCGCCGGCCAGGCGGTCAGAGACCTTGCGCGAGCGGCCGATCACGGCGGACCAGTCGTACTGCAGGTTGTCGAAGGAGAAGCCGAACTCCTTGGCGCGGTGGCTCAGGGTGTGGAAGAGCTCCGCGTTTTTGAGCAGCGCCTTGGTCGGGATGCAGCCCCAGTTCAAGCAGGTGCCGCCCGCACGGTCCGCCTCCACGCAGGCGACTTTTTTGCCCAGTTGGGCAGCGCGGATCGCGGCGACGTAGCCAGCCGGGCCGCCACCAATGACGATGAGATCGTAAGCCATGTTTTTGCTCAGGGAGTTCGCGCGGAGCCTGCTAGCGGCCCCCCGGATTGTCAAAGGGTAAGGCCCGCACAGGCCTGCTCCGGCCCTGCGTCATCGGAAGAAAATCGCGCAACCCCGCCGCGCGGGATTTGTTTCATATTACAAAATATCTAGGAAACCTCGATTTTGCCTAACTGCGACACGATTCTTCATTTGCCCAAATGGTTCATAGAGCGCACTTTGTGCAAGAATGGGTGAGTAAGATTTTTTTATAAACCGATGTAACTGTAATTGACGTATTGAAGATCAGCAGTTACTAATTAGCCCTCTCTTTCTCGCTCGTCTATTTCAGCACTCCCACGTGCTCCTCCCATGCACCTAGACCCCTTGCACCTCCGGGCCTTCACCGCGCTCATCGCGGAGAGGTCCGTATCACGCGCCTCGCTTGAGCTGCGCACCAGTCCCTCCAATGTCAGACGTATCTGGCAGAGCTTGGAGGAACAATTGGGGGACCGCCTCTTCGTCGCCACCCGCGCCGGCGAAGTCCGTCCCACTCCGGCCGCCCGCCTGCTGGACCGTGAAATGAGCCCGTTGCTGGAGGAGATCCGCAAGTTCGAGGCCTCGGTCCAGCGCATCCACCGCCAGGGCCGCACGCTGCGCCTGGGGGCGGATCGCCATGTCTTTAACACCCGCCACTTCGGCCACCTCTTCAAGACCCTGCGGCGCGACGAGCGCTTCCGCGTGGCCTTTGTCGAGGTCTCGGAAGATGAGAGCCGCGGGGCGCTGGAGGCCGGTGCCTGTGATATGCTTTTCGCCGTCGATGGCATGCCCGGGCGGCGCTTCGAATCGCAGGAGCTGCCGCCGCTGAAGTTCGATGTCGCCTTTGCCCGCCGCCAGCGGGAGGAGGGTGCCGCCGCGCTGAGCCCATCCGATCTGGCGGACCTGGATTGGTCGCTGGCCGCCTTTGCCCGCACCGCGGTGGCGCTGGACACGCTGAAGAAAATCGAGGCCTGCGGAGCTGGCAGCGGCCGCCTGTGTTCGCAGAGCCAATTCCTGCGCTGGGCGGAAACGGATCAGGAGCATGGCGAAACGGAGGCGATCGTCTGCGTGCCGCCCGCTTCCCTCCACAGTCACCCGCAGGTGTACTTCCTGCCGCTCGATACCGTGGCCGGCTTCCCGCTGAACGTGACCTATCTCAAGCAGCATCCCTACGAGTTCTTGCCTTCCGTCGCGCGGCAGATGGCGAGGATTCTCGATCCCCTCGCCGATGGAAGCCGACCTTCATTGTCTTGAGACCTTCGTGATCCTGGCGGAGTGCGGGAGCTTCTCGGACACGGCTGTGGCCCAGGGTATCAGCCAGCCCGCGGTGAGCCAGCGGATCGCGAAGCTGGAGTCGATCACCGGGCTGCGGCTTTTCCACCGCAGCCAGGAAAGCCTGACGCCCACGCAGGAGGGGCGCGAGCTGCTCGGGATCGCGCGCACGATTGTGAGCGAGCACCAGCGCCTGAGCATTCGCATGGGCAGCCACGTCCGCGAGGTGAAAGGGATCGTGCGCGTGATGCTGGATGCCTCCTTTGCCGGCAGCGCGCTGGAGTCCGCGATTCAGGACCAGGCGATTCAGGTGGTCCGCCCCGGCACCTGCCGGCCATGGCTTGAGGCGCTGGATATCCATCAAGTGGATCTGGTGGTCACCGGCTCCGTCCTGCAGCCCGGCGGGCTCGGCGGGCTGCGCCAGGTGGAGCTGGAGCGGCAGGGTGGCACCACCCTGGCGTGGAACCCGGTCTATTTCGATTTTGATCCCGCGGCCTTCAGGGTTCCGGAGATCCTGCGGTCCACCATCCTGGCACCCGGAGAGCGCTTGATCCCCGGCTACCTGCCGCTGCTGGAGCGCTGGTGCATGGAGACCTACCACTTGCTGCCGCCGGATCTGATTGCCTTCGATGACGAGGTGTCCGCGCGCGAGGCCTGTCTGGCGGGCTTGGGCGTGCTGGTCTTCCCCGGCGAGGCGGAAGTGCGGATGCGGCTGCGCGATGTGGGGCTGGGGATCGTGAAGACGTCCAGCTTCCCGGCACCGGATGCATTTCATTACTCGATCTATCTGCGGGACGATGAGGCCTGTCCGCAGGTGCTGGCCGCGGCTGGCAAGATCGCGGAAGCGCACCGGCACGCGGCCTGAAAAAGGTAGTCCGCACAGTCCTCTGTGCGGTCGAAGCAGCTCTGGCGGTGGACCTTCCCTTTGGTCCGGCCCCGCGCGGTCCGGCTTATCTGCCCTTACGCACAAGTGAGTGAATTGCCCGGTTCTTCGCGCTGGAGGCGCATCGGAAATTAGTAACGGTGGTGGAGCGATAGCGGAACCACCGGACAGGCCGCCACCAGGATTGCCGCCCCGGAGGGCCGGCGGAAGTGCCGCTTCCACGAGCGGTGCCGTACTTCCTTGGCCTCCCCGGCACGGCTACTCCAGATGCCGGAGACACCCCGGCTCTTCCGGCCTTCATTTCCGTCGCACCTGCGGGCCTCAATGATCTCTCGCCGCGTTAACCGGTGGTTCCGCAAAGCCTCCACCACCGGCTAATGTCCGGCGCGCCTACCGGCGCTGAAGGCAAACGTCACCCGACTTGTGGGCAAGGGGCAGAAGAAGCTTGCCGCAGTCCAAGGCCGCTGCGCGGCGGTGAGGCGTATCTCGCTCATGGTAGACGAGCTATCTCCCTTACAACTGCCAACCCGCCACCGCGTCGCTTATAGGCCGATAAGGAGAAAGTCCCGTGCGTCATTTGAGAAGCGCGGCAAGCGCTCCAAGGGTGGCCGATGCAATGAAAAGCTGTGTACTCCTTGCCCTATCCACCTGTCTCCCTCTCCTGGCGCTGCCCACCGGTGCCAGTGAGATTGTTGTCGATTCGACCTATCCCGGTCTCTTCACCCCACCCTCCCAGATCACCGTGGTTCCGGCCACCATCCCGCCCGGCAGCATACTGGGCGTGCAACTTGACGGCACAGCTTCCGGCAATCTGGGAACCCGCTGGACTGCCACCGCCAACGGCGGGGCCGTCTTGGGCTCGAATCTCCTCGCTGAACTCCGCGTCGCCGAAACGGGTGCCCAGGTGGCGCTCACCGGCAGCGCGATGCAGTTCAACCTCAGCAATAATCCGGCTTCCATCCTGGGTGCCCTCGGCGCCGGGCTAGGCTTGTCCATGGATTGGACCGCCACGGCCAAGTTCAATGCCACGGGCAATGTCCTGACCCTGAAGCCGAACTCGGTTTATCTCGTGACCTTTGATCTCGATACGGGCAGCGGCCTGCTGAACTCCGTGGCTGGCATCAGTCCGACCTTCACGGCGGAGCTGCTCGATGGCAGCGGTGCGGCCACCGGGATCTCGGGCGGCGGCGGCACGCTCTTGAACCTGCTGGGTCTGCCACTGGCCCCCGTGGTGGGATCGCCCGGCACGGGCCGGGTGACGGCAGAGTTCCACACGGGCAGCACGGTGGCGGGCGGGGCGGCCAGCTTGCGCTTCAAGGGCTCGGCGACGCTGCCGATTACCTTGGGGAGCATCGGCACGAACTTCGCCACGGTCTCGAACCTCAGCATGACTCAAGTGGATCCTTATACCATCTGGGCGGATAACAACGGCTTGGAAAGCGAGGCCGACCGCGCGCTGGATGCAGATCCCGATCACGACGGGCGCACCAACCGGCGGGAGTATGCCTTGGCCACCGATCCTTCTTCCGGCCTGCATGGCGATACCTATCCCGCAGTGGGTGATCCGGATGGCTCCGGGCCAGAGACCTCGGTCTTCGTGATGACCATCGCGGTGCGCAACGGTGCGAGCTTCTCCTCCTCGGGGGGTGACCGCGTTGCGACCCTGGATGGGGTGACTTATCGGGTGGAAGGTTCCTTCGACCTGGCGACCTGGACGCTTGCGGTGTCGGAAGTCACGCCGAACACCGGGTTCAAGCAGGGTCTTCCCACGCTGCCTTCGGGCTGGGAGTACCGCTCCTTCCGCGTCCCTGGCGAGACCAAGGACACGCGGCGGGCCTTCCTGCGCCTGGTGATTGAATAAGCGAAAAAGCCTTCATGGATTCCGCGGGTTGTGTGCCCCGTGGGACAGCGAGCGCCGGTGCCGGGCTATCCTGGTACCGGCGTTTTTTTCTTCGCGCCGGAGGCGCATCGGAAATTAGCCGGTGGTGAAGCGGAGCGAGAACCACCGGATAGGCCGCCACCAGCGATTGCCGTCCCGGAGGGCCGGCGGAAGTGCCGCTTCTACTAGAGGTTTCGTACTTCCTTGATCTTCACGACACGGCTACTCCAGATGCCGGAAATACCCGGTGCTTCCGGCATTCATTTCCGTAGCCCCTGCCGGGGCTCAATACCCCGGTCACGCTTACCGGTGGTTCCGCAAAGCCTTCACCACCGTTACTAATTTCCGCAGCACCTCCGGTGCAAAGAATCAGGCGAAATGATCCCAACCGCCTTCTAACAGAGGCGAAGTTCCCGGCTCGGTGAGCTTCCCGATCGCTGTGAGCGCGAGCTTCGGAAACGCCTGCTTCCACGCCTCCTCCGCCTTCTTCCATCGCGCGGGAGAAACGGTCAGAAGCAGCTCATAGTCCTCCCCGTCTCCCAGCGCTTGCCCGCGTGTGCAGCCGGGCGTTGCGGGGATCCCGCCTTCTAACAGAAATCCACATCCACTCGCTGCGGCCAGGCGCGGCAGGTCCTTGGCCAGGCCATCGGAGAGGTCCATCATGGCGCTTGGACGGAGCTGCCCGACCAGCCATGCCGACTCTAACAGACGCGGCGTGAAGTCGAGATGCTTGCCGGCGATCGAGCCACCGAGCTTGCCCGTCACCAGGATCAGATCGCCCGGCTTCCCGCCGGAGCGCAGCACCAGTTTCTTCCGCTCCACGCTGCCCTCACCGGCCACGGAAATCAGCGCGCCGCCGGGTAGCCGTGAGGTCTCGCCACCGGCCAGCACGCCACCGTGCATTTCCAGGCATTTGCGGATGCCACGGTAGAGGCCATCCATCCAGGCTACCGGCCGTTCCGCATCCACTGCCACGGTGATGAGCAGGTGCTCCGGCGTTCCGCCCATCGCGGCGAAGTCGCTCAGCACGCGCGCCACCGCCTTCCAGCCGACCTTCTGCGGCGGCGTGTCCGGCAGGAAGTGCACGCCTTCCACGATCGCGTCCGTCTTCAAGAGGCGCAGCGGGCCGCGACCCTTTCCGGGATCCACCACCGCGCAATCGTCACCGGGCCCGACGAGCAGATCCTTTCCGCCCGGGAAGCCGCGCAGCAGCCGGGCGATCAAGGCATCCTCACCGAGCTCGCGCAGTGATTTCATGGGCTATCCGTGGGGAAGATCCCGTAGCGCACCAGCAGCTGCATCGCCACCGTGGCCGCGTTGAAGAGGAAGTGGACCGAGATGTTCGCCCAGATCGAGCCGGTGAGCTCGTAGATCAGGCACAGCAGCATCGCCAGGATGAAGAGCGGGAGCAGGGCCACCACGTTCCCGTGGGCGGAGGCGAAGACCAGGGAGGAAAAGATCATCCCGCCCAGCGGGCCGCAGAAGCGCTTGGCCGCGGGATAGAGGTAGCCGCGGAAGACGACCTCCTCCGCCATCGGCGCCACGAATACGGCGGCCACGCCCATCAGCACCACCACCACCGGATCCTTCGCTTCCTTGAGCAATTTCACCGACTCCTGCATGGACTCGATGTTGAACACGCGCTCCAGCCAGCCGTTCCAGCCGATGACCTGCAGGAAGCCCATGAAGCACCACATGCAGAAGACCGTCACCGGGGCGATGCCGAAGACCATCCACCACTTCCGCCAGCGCAGTCCCAGCCACTCCGCCTGACCGATCCGCCGCACCACGAAGGCGCAGGCCACGCCCATCAGCATGAACTGGAAGAAGATCGAGACCACCAGTGCCTCCGGCCCGATCTTCTGCTCCACCGGCGTCTTGCTATGCCCGCCCTCGCCGCCGGAGCTGACGGTCAGCCCGGCGAAGATCAGGAAGACGAGGCCGATGAAGATCAGGTCGATCTTCCGGTAGATGGCAGTGGAGACTCGGAAGAAGCGGTAGATCCCCGTGCCCTCCGGCACGAAGGGGGCCGGGGCTGGCTCCGGGTCCGGCACGGCCTGCGGCGGAGCGTAGGGATCTCCTGCGCCAGCCGCAGCGGTAAGCGGTGGCGGGAGCAGCGGTTCCGCGGCGGCTCCCGGGAGACTGCCACCCGGCGCGGAGAGCGCGGCATCCTCCCCATTCAGAGGCAGGGCGGGCGGCTCCTGTTGCCGCTTCGTCAGGGCCCGCACGGTGGCCACCACCGCGAAGAAAAGGGCGGCGGCCAGGAAACATCCGAGGATCGCCAGATCCTGCGCCGCCGGGGCGGCGGCAGCGGGATCAGGACCAGGCAGGCTGTCGGCAAGGGCGGAAAACATGCGCGCCGCGGAATGTGGGCGCGGCCCGCCCCCGCGGCTAGTGCAAAGGGGCGAGGCTATTTTACCTCCAGGCGGAAGAAAGCCGCGCGCTCCGTGGGGGTGAACTCAAACTCCATGCCCCCCGAGCCATTCACCGAGGCGCTCATGGCGGTGCCGGGCAAGTTCACGAAGGTGGCCAGGTCCGTGGACTTCTTCCAGTCCATGGTCAGCTTGAATTTGCCGCTCGCCGTGTCGCGGGGAATCAGCGGCTTGCCGCCATGCAGTGCCCGCATCTGCCCCCCCGTGTAGAGGCCGACATCCTTGGCCGCGAGGTAAAGCGTGTTCACCAGCTCGGGCTGGCTCACCTGATAATTGAAGCCGAGCGCGGCCATCTGGATCTCCGCCGCATCGCTCAAGCCATCCCCATCCTGATCCGGCTGCAAGCCCGTCGGCAGGCCCAGGCGGAAGTAGGAAACATCGGCAAAGGGGCCGACTCCGATCTGGATCACGCCGGCCAAGGCCGTGGGCGGCGCCGTGGTCTGGCCCGCTTGGTTTCTTCCCCATGCCACGATGCTGCCGTCCCGCTTGAGGGCCACGGTATGGGAAGCACCCGCGGCGATGGCGATGACGCCACTCTGCGCCGCCGCCGGCACCGTGCACTGGCCGTAGGAATTGTAGCCCCAGGCGATCACCGCACCCTGCCGGGTGAGAGCCACGGAATGGGAAGTTCCCGCGGCGATGGCGATGACGGCGCTCTTGGCCGCCGCTGGCACGGTCACCGCTGCCAGGCCCACACCGGTGTCGGTCTTGCCCCATGCCACCACGCTGCCGTCTTGCTTGAGGGCCAGGCTGTGGTCGGAGCCCGCGGCGATGGCCACAAGATCGCCCTGCGCCGCGGCCGGGATGCTGGTTTGCCCGTTGGTGTTCGCACCCCAAGCCACCACGCTGCCGTCATATTTGAGCGCCAGCGTGTGCGCCGCGCCCGCGGCGATGGCGGTGATGCCGCCCTGCGCCGCGGCCGGGATGCTAGTCTGGCCGCTGGCATTGCTACCCCAGGCCACCACGCTGCCGTTTTGCTTGAGGGCCACGCTGTGGTCGGAGCCCGCGGCGATGGCGGCGATGCCGCTCGCCGCCGCCGCCGGCACGCTGCTCTGGCCGCTGGCATTGCCTCCCCAAGCCACCACGCTGCCGTCCTGCTTGAGGGCAAGCGTGTGGTCCCTCCCGGGGGCGATCGCGACGATGCCGCCGCCGATGGCCGGTACCAGCGCCTGCGGCACCGCCGTCTGGCCGTCAGCGCTATTCCCCCAAGCCACGATGCCGCCGCCCGGCTTGAGCGCGAGGTTGTGGCCTACCCCCGCGGCGATGGCGATCACGCCGCCCTGCGCCGCCGTGGGCACCGTGATCTGGCCGTATGCATTCCAGCCCCAGGCCACGACGCTGCCGTCTTGCTTGAGCGCCAGGTTGTAGAGATCACCCGCGGCGATCGCGGTCACACCACTCTGCGCCGCCGCCGGCACCGTGGCCTGGCCGTTATTGTTGCTGCCCCACACCACCACGCTGCCATCCACCTTGAGAGCCACGACATTGCGGTAACTCGCGTCGATGGCTTTCACGCCGCTTTGCGCTTCCACCGGCACCGTCGACACGCCATCCGCGTTGGAACCCCACGCGAAAACGGTGCCGTACTCCTTGAGGACCACCGTTTGATAATAGCCCGCGGCGATGGCGACGATGCCGCTCTGCGCGAAGCCCGGTACCGTGGTCTGGCCGTTGTCAGTCGCACCCCACACCACCACGCTGCCGTTCTGCTTGAGAGCCACGCTGTGGGAGTAGCCCGCGGCGATGGCGGTGACGCCGCTCTGGGCCTCCGGCGGCACCGTGGTCTGGCCGTCGCCGTTGTATCCCCAGCCTACCACGCTGCCGTCCTGCTTGAGCGCCAGGGCGTGGCCATTCCCCGCGGAGATGGCAGTCACCCCGCTCTGCGCCGCCGCCGGCACCGTGGCTTGGCCGAAGTTGTTCTTGCCCCAGGCCACCACGCTGCCGTCCTGCCGGAGGGCCACACTAAAGTTGCCACCCGCGGAGACCTTGACGATCGCAGGGCTGGAAAGGCTCGCGATCTCCGCCGGAGGCGGGGAACCCTGCAGGCCGGAGTAGGCCCAATCACCGGTGGTCGCCGTGCCGGTGCCAGCCGAGAAGGCCAGCCACGCGCAGGCAGCCGCCGCGATGTGACGGAATTTCAGCCGCGGGCAGCTGGGAGGGAGAATGGTTTCGATCATGGAAGCGGGGAGTGGAAGGTTGATGACTTTTTTCGAAAGGAGGCTTCGCCGGCTTGCTGGTTACGGTTCATCCACCCGGATGAAGGCCGCGGGCGCGGGCACGCTGAATTCAAACTCGAAATCCCCGGCTCCGTTCACCGAAAGCTGGCCCGGTGCGGCAGGGAAATTCGTGAAGGTCGTGAGATCCGTGGCCCGCTGCCAGTCCAGGGTCAGCTTGACCTTGCCGCTCGCCGCGTCGCGGGAAATCCCGGGTCTCCCGGGGCGGATCGCTTGGACCTGGCCAGTCGTGTAGAGGCCCGCATTGGCGGCCCCGGAGTAGAGGGCTTGGATCAAGGCTGGCTGGCTCACGAAGCAGTCGAAGCCGAGCGCCTCCAGCTTGATTTCCGCGGCATTGCTCAAGCCGTCTCCATCCTCATCCGCGTCCGGCAAGATCGGGTGAAAGACCGGCATGGGCTCCGGTGCGGGGCCAAGGCGGTAGAAGGTGGAGTTCATGCCGGTTGCGATCCTGGCCACGCCGGCCAGGGTCTCTGCCGGCACCGTGGTCGCGCCGAAGTCAGGGTATCCCCAGGCCACCACGCTGCCGTCCTGCTTGAGCGCCACACTGTGGGCATCAGCCGCGGCGATGGCGACAACGCCGCTCTGCGCCGCCGCGGGCACCGTGGTCTGGCCGAAGGTGTTCCCACCCCCCCAGGCCACGACACTCCCGTTCTGTTTGAGCGCCAGCGAGTGACTACCAACGGCGATGGCGGTCACGCCGCTCTGCGCCTCCGCCGGCACGGTGACCGGCACCATCTGCTGGCCGTCGTAGATCTTACCCCAAGCCACCACGCTGCCGTCCTGTTTGAGCGCCAGCGTGTAGGAGGCGCCCGCAGAGATGGCGGTCACGCCGCTCTGCGCCGCCGCCGGTACGGTGGTCTGGCCGTAGTCATTTTTCCCCCAGGCCACCACGCTGCCGTCATACTTCAGGGCCACGCTGTGATAGCTGCCCGCGGCCAAGGCGATCACGCCCATTTTGGCTTGGACCGGCACCGTGGACTCGCCGTAGTTATTCGAGCCCCAAGCCACCACACTGCCGTTCCGCTTGAGAGCCAGGCTGTGGGTGTCGCCCGCGGCAATGGAGAAGACGCCGCTCAAGGCCGCCGCCGGCACCGTCGACTCGCCCGAACTGTTCGAACCCCATGCCACCACCTTGCCGTCCTGCTTGAGGGCCAGGCTGTGGGAGGACTTCGAGGCGATGGAGGTGACGCTGCCGCTGATGGCCACCGGCACCGTGGGAGGCAGCGCTCCGCCCTGAGGGAGGATGTAATTTCCCCATGCCACGACGCTGCCATCCTGCTTGAGCGCCATGCTCATCTCCGGACCTGCGGCGATGGCGATGACGCCGCTCTGGGCCGCCGCCGGCACTGTGACCTGGCCGTCGCCATTCCAACCCCAAGCCACCACGCTGCCGTCTTGCTTGAGCGCCAGGGCGTGATAGCTGCCCGCGGCGATGGCGGTGACCCCGCTCTGCACCGCGGCCGGTGCCGTGGCCGGGCCCGATGAGTAGAGGCCCACGGGATATTCACCCCAGACGATCACGCTGCCGTTCTGCTTGAGCGCCAGCCCGTGAAGGTGGCCTCCGGCGATGGCGGTGACCCCGCTCTGCGTTGCCAGCGGTGCCGATGCCCAGTCGCCACCCCAGACCACCACGCTGCCGTCCTGCTTGAGTGCCGAGGTATTCATGGAACCCGCGGTGATGGCGATCACGCCGCTCTGCGCCGCCGCGGGAACCGGGCCCGCCCCGTGCTGCGGGTCGCCCCAGGTCACCACGCTGCCGTCCTGCTTGAGCGCCGCGGTGTGAAAGAGGCCCGCGGCGATAGCGGTCACGCCACTCTGCGCTGCCACCGGCACCGTGGTCTGGCCCTTGTCATTCTGACCCCATGCCAGGACGCTGCCGTCCTGCTTGAGCGCCACGGTGAAATTCGCACCCCCGGCGATGGCGGTCACGCCGCTGCGCGCCGCTGCCGGCACCACGGCCTGCCCGTAGGAGTTGTAACCCCAGACCACGACCCCGCCGTCTTGCCGCAGGGTCACCATCTGGGCCTGGCCCGCGGCGATCTTGGTGACGTCGCGATACGGCAGCGCGATTTCTGCCGGTGCGGTGGTATCGTAGAGGCCGGCATACACCCAGTCGCCGCTGGCCACGCCGGCTCCGGCCGTGGCAGTGAACCAAAGGGCCGCGCAGATTCCAGAGGGAAGCAAGAAGGTCTTGATCATGGTGGGAAAGGGGGATCGGTTGTCGGAGTGTGTATAGAGGATTCATTTCACATCCAGCCGGAAGAAGGCCTTGGGCTCGGTGGGCGTGAACTCGAACTCGATGTCGCCCGCACCATTCACGGAGACGGCGGCCGGGCTGGCGGGGAAGTCGGTGAAATTTGTTAGATCGGTGGCCTTCTTCCAATCCAGGGTCAGCTTGACCTTGCCGGTGGCAGCGTTGCGGGAGATCAGGGTCTTCCCGGGATGCAGGGCTTGGATCTGAGTGGATGTGTAGAGCCCCGCGCTATTGGCACCGGAGAAGAGCGCGGTCACCAGCGCGGGCTGGCTCACCCAAGGGCTGAAGCCGAGCGTTGCCATTTGGCTTTCGGCCAGATCGCTCAGGCCATCGCCATCCTGATCCGGCAGGGGGCCCAGGCGATAGGAGGTCACCATGGCATTCGGCCCGGCCACGATTTTGTTCACGCCGCGTGCGACTTCCCGGGGAAGCAGCGTTTGGCCGTAGAGGTTCTCCCCCCATGCCACCACGCTGCCGTTTTGTTTGAGGACCACGGAGTAGTGCTCACCCGCGGCGATGGCGCTCACGCCCGTTTGCGCCTCCGCTGGCACCGTGCTTTGGCCGGAGTCGTTTCTTCCCCATGCCACCACGCTGCCATCCTGCTTGAGGACCAGGCTATGGCCGCTACCGGTGGCGATCGCGACCACGCTGCTCTGCGCCTCCGGCGGCATCGGGACTCCGCTGCTAGGACCCCAGGCGACCACGTCGCCGTTCTGCTTGAGGGCGAGATTGGGACTTCCTGCCGCGATGGCGGTGACGCCGCTCTGCACTGCCGCGGGCACCGTGCTCCCGCCGTTGTCACCCCAAGCCACGACACTACCGTCCAGCTTGAGGGCCAGCGTGTAATTGGAACCCGCGGAGATCGCGGTGACGCCGCTCTGCGCCTCCGGGGGCACCGTGGCTTGACCGGAACTGTTGTTGCCCCACGCCACCACGCTGCCGTTCTGCTTGAGGACCACGCTATGGGACTCGCCTGCAGCGACGGCGCTCACTCCGCCCTGTGCCGCTACCGGCACGGTGGCTTGGCCGTAGCTGTCGTAACCCCACCCCGCCACGCTACCGTCCTGCTTGAGGGCCAGGCTGAAACTGTGGCTCGCAGCGATGGCGATTACGTCGCTGCGGATTGCCGAGGGCACGGCCAGCAGCGGATCTTCACCGCCGATCGCCCAGCCTTTGCCGGTCCCGTCCTGCTTGAGAACCAGGGTCATGGGACCGAAGGCGGCGATGGCGCGCACGCCGCTCTGACCATTCGCCCCAGCGCCGTAGCCCCAAGTGGAGACCGTCCCGTCTTGCCGGAGAGCCACCGTGTTGAATCCCGCGGCGATGGCGATTATTTTGCTCCCGCTGGCGGGAACCGTCCGGGTGGCATCCACCACACCGGAACCTTGGAAGTAGCTCCCCCAAGTCTTCAAGCTGCCATCCTGCATCAGCACGGCCGAATGCACCGCCCCTTGGGCGATGGCGGCCGCACCGCTCGGCACCATCACTACCGCGTTGGTGGCGGACCATTGCAGCACGCTGCCATCCTGCTTGAGGGCCAGGCCGCCGGACAGGGCGGTCACGCCGCTCTGCAGCGCTGCCGGGAGTGTGACCCCGGTGTAGCCGCTGCCCCAGGCGATGACACCGCCGTTCTGTTTCACCACCGCCCCTTGGGAGATGGCGATAACGCCGCTGCGTGCCTCCACCGGCACGCTGGCCGCATTGCTTCCCCAGACGACCACGCTGCCGTCCTGCTTGAGGGCCAGATCGGGACTCCCTGCGACGACGGCGGTGACTCCACTCTGTGCGGCCGCCGGAATCGGGGCGATTCCGCTGCCAGAGCCCCAAATGACGACGCCGCCATCCTCCGTCAGCGCCAAGACGTGTGTGGAGCTCATGGACAGCTTGACCAAGCCGAGGTCGGCAGCGATCCCCGGCGAGACCGGGGAGGATTGATATCCGGAATAGACCCAGTCACCGCTGCCCGGGGCGGCAGACCCGGTGGTGGCAGCAGCGAGCCACACGCAGGCACAGACCGCGAGGCGAGGAAGGCCAAAGGACACGAGGGTTTTGATCATGGTTGGAGGAGTAGTTTTGAAAGTGGGGTGGACGCTCTTTCCGTCACTTCGCATCCAAGCGGAAGAAGGCCGCGTTATCGGTGGGCGTGAACTCAAACTCGATGTCGCCTGCACCATTCACCGAGACGGCGGCGGGACTGGCGGGGAAGTCGGTGAAAGTTGTTAGATCGGTGGCCTTCTTCCAATCCACGGTCAGCTTGACCTTGCCGGTAGCAGCGTTGCGGGAAATCAGGGTCTTTCCGGGATGCAGGGCCTGGATTTGGCTCTTCGTGTAGAGGCCCGCGTTACTGGCCCCGGAGTAGAGGGCACTCACCAGCGCCGGCTGGCTCACTGCGGGATTGAAGCCGAGGGCCGCCAACCCGGTCTCTGCCGCGTCGCTCAAGCCGTCACCATCCTGATCCGGCGGTGCTGGCATGCCCAAGCGGTAGAAGGTCGAGCGGGCATAGGGGCCTGCGATGATTTTGTCCACGCCGGCGGCGAGGGCCTCTCCGGGTAGACGGGTCTGGCCTTCGGCATTGTCTCCCCAAGTCACGACGCTGCCGTCCTGCTTGAGGGCCACACTGTGCTTCTGACCGGCGGCGATGGCGATGACGCCGCTCTCCGCCGCCACCGGCACCGCGGCCTGGCCATAGGTATTGTTGCGCCAGGCGATGACCTTGCCGCTCCGTTTCAGCGCGAGGTTGTGGTATTGGCCTGCAGCGATGGCGATGACATCGCTCTGGGCCTCCGCCGGGACGGTCTCAGCAAGGGCGTTGGCATACCAAGCCACGACGCTGCCGTCCTGCTTGAGTGCCAGGTTGTGGTATTGGCCTGCGGCGATGGCGGTGACGCCGCTCTGGGCGGAGGCAGGCACGGTGACCGGCACGTTCTGCGAGCCGCTGGTCGCTCTTCCCCAGGCCACGACGCTGCCGTCCTGCTTGAGCGCCAGGTTGTGGTATTGGCCTGCGGCGATGGCGGTCACGCCGCTTTGCGCCTCCACGGGGACTGTGGTTTGTCCTTGGGCATTCTGCCCCCATGCCACCACCGCTCCACCCTGCTTGAGGACCAGGCTATGATACTCACCCGCGGCAATCGCGGTGACGCCGCCCTGTGCCTCCGCGGGCACGGTGTTCAGCCCCAGGCTCGGCGCGGGGTTGCCCCATGCCGCGACGCTGCCGTCCTGCTTGAGCGCCAGGCTGTGCGACCAGCCGGCGGCGATGCTGGTGACGCTGGCTTGAAGGGGCACCGGGATGGTAAATGACCCGTAATCGCCGTTATAACTTCCCCAAATCAGGATGCGGCCATCCTGTTTGAGTGCCACACAGGAGTTCCCCGGCGCGGCGATGGCGACGACTCCGCTTTGCGCCGCTGCCGGGACCGAGGCTCCGGGGAAGCCCCAGGTGATGACGCTGCCATCCTGCTTGAGCGCCATGGTGTGGTTCCCGCCGGAGGCGATGGCGGTCACGCCGCTGTCCGCCTCCTGCGGTGCGTTGGCCACGATGAGCTGTCCGTTGCCGTAGCCGTAGGTGCCCGAACACGTGACATGGCCGTTCTGTCTGAGGGTGGCTTGGTGCAAAAAACCCCAAGAGGCGCCGATGATGCCGCTCGTGGACTCCACCGGCGTCGGGTATCCCATGTTGCTGTGGCTCCAGCTTACGGTGCTGCCGTTCTGCTTGAAGGCGATCGTCCCCCCATCGCCAGCGATGATCCCCACAACGCCGGTCTGGGCGGCGGCCGGTACCCAGGCCAAGGTGCTTTTACCCCAGGCGATGACACTGCCGTCCTGCTTGACCGCCACGGTGTGGTAGAATCCGGCGGCGATCGCGATCACGCCGCTCTCTGCCGCCTGCGGCACCGTGGACTGTCCGTCGCCGTTGTAACCCCAGGCGAGGACCTTTCCGCCCTGCGTGAGGACCACGCAGTGGGAGCCACCTGCGGCAATCGCGGCAATCCCGGTCTGCGCCTCCGGGGGCACGTTGCGTTCGCCGTAGTTGTTCGACCCCGAAACCGCGAAGCTACCATCCTGTTTCAGGATCATGGTATGGCCGGCGCCGGTCCTGATCTGGGCCACGTCCGCCGGGGCAGTGATCGAGGTGGGCACCTGGACGCTTTGATGACCGGCATAGACCCAGTCGCCGGTGCCTGGGGTGGCAGCCGCGGTGCTAGCTGCGGCAAGCCATGCCGCGGCGGCAGTGCGCGGAGCGAATCGGATTTTCATCATGAGGGCGGAGAGGAGGCGGGTTCGCATGGGAATCGGGACGGCTGGCTTATGCTTATTCCACATCCAGCCGGAAGAAGGCCGCGGTGTCCGTGGGCGTGAACTCGAACTCGATGTCGCCCGCGCCATTCACGGAGACGGCGGCAGGGCTGGCGGGGAAGTCGGTGAAAGTTGTTAGATCGGTGGCCTTCTTCCAATCCAGGGTCAGCTTGACCTTGCCGGTCGCCGCGCTGCGGGAGATCAGCGTCTTGCCGGGATGCAGGGCCTGCACTTGGTTCTTCGTGTAGAGGCCCGCGTTCGCGGCCCCGGAGAAGAGGGCGCTGACCATTGCCGGCTGGCTGATGCGGCGATCAAATCCGAGCGCGGCGAGCTGGATTTCCGCGACGTCGTTCAGGCCATCTCCGTCCTGATCTAGTTCCATGGGCGAGCCCAGGCGGTAGAAGATCGCCTCGCCGATCGCGACCTTGCTTGTGCCCTTCAGGGCCGCTGCGGGTGCCGGGCACTTGCTGTACAGATCGCCACCCCACTTCACGACGCTACCGTCCAACTTGATGGCGACGCTGTCATCTCGACCCGCGGCGATGGAGAAGACACCGCTCAAGGCCGCCGCGGGGACCGTGCACTGGCCATAGTTGTTTTGACCCCAGGCGATGACGCTGCCGTCTTGCTTGAGCGCCAGATTGTGGCCACTGCCTGCGGCGATGGCGACGACCCCGCTGAGCGCCGCCTCCGGCACCGTGGTCTGGCCAATGGAGTTGGAACCCCAGGCAACCACACTGCCATCCTGCTTGAGCGCCAAGCTGTGGCTACTACCTGCGGCGATGGCGATGACGCCGCTCAGTCCCGCGGGTACCGTGGTCTGGCCGTACTGATTGTCACCCCAAGCGGCGACGCTGCCGTCCTGCTTGAGCGCCAGGCTGTGATCAGTACCCGCGGCGATGGCGCTCACCCCGGCCAAGGCCGGCGGCAGGGTGGTCTGGCCCTTGGAATTGGAGCCCCAGGCCACGACCGTGCCATCTTGCTTGAGCGCCAGGCTGTGGCCACTACCCGCGGCGATGGCGCTCACGCCGCTCTGCGCCGCGACTGGCACGGTGCTCAGGCCGGCTCCATTCCAAGCCAAGACGCTGCCGTCTTGTTTGAGGGCCAGGTTAGTGCCACCCATGGCGAGCGCGGTGACGTCGCTCCGAATCCCCGCTGGCACCACGACCAGGCTGCCCGCTGAGGGGCTTGAATAGCCCTTGCCGGTGCCGTCCTGCTTGAGGACCAGCGTGACGCCATAGCTGGCGGTGATGGCGCTCACGCCGGTCTGTCCATTCACGGAGACGCCATCACCGTAGCCCCAGCTCACGACGCTGCCGTCCTGCTTGAGGGCGACCGTGTGATAGCCCGCGGCGATGGCGACCACCCCGCTCTTGGCCGCAAGCGGCACCTCCGTGGCCTCCACCACACCGCCGCCGCCGGTGAAGTAGCTGCCCCAAGTCCTGACACTGCCGTCCTGCATGAGGACCGCCGAGTGCACATAACCGGAGGCGACGGCGACGGCACCGCTTTGCACCCACTTGGTGGGCGTGGATGTGCCGCCCCATGCGAGCACACTGCCGTCCTGTTTGAGGAAAAGACCCCCGCTCATGGCGGTCACGCCGCTCTGGAGCGCCGCCGGGATCGGCACCCCGGTGTAGCCTTGGCCCCAGGCCACAATACCGCCGTTCTGCTTGAGGGCCAGGCTCCTATAATTGGTTGCGGCGACGGCGATGACGCCACTCTGCGCCTCCACCGGTACCGTGGTCTCACCCTGGGAGTTGGAGCCCCAGGCGATGACGCTGCCGTCCTGTTTGAGCGCCAGGCCGTGACCTTCCCCGTTCGCGATGTCGATGACACCGCTCTGCGCCTCCGGGGGCACCTGCAAGGTGCTTGCCCAGGAGACCACGCTGCCGTCCTGCAGCAGCGCCATGCCGTGGTATCCGCGCACGGCCAGCTTGACGATTCCGACAGGGGCCGCGATCTCCGCCGGAATCGGAGTGCCCGGAGAACCGGAGTACGTCCAGTCACCGGCCGTCAGTGCCCGGGCTCCGCTGGTGGCGGCGGCGAGCCACAGGCAGGCGCAGGCGACGGGGTGCGGAAATTTGAGCGGGTGCCGGGTGCCGGGGCGGCGGGCAAAGGCTATCAGGGTTTTGATCATGGTCGTAGAGGGTGGATAAAAATGGCTTCTCTCCTTCACTCCACATCCAGCCGGAAAAAGGCCGCGGAATCCGCGGGCGTGAACTCAAACTCGATGTCCCCCGCGCCATTGACTGAGACATTGGCGGGGCTGGCGGGGAAGTCCGTGAAAGTTGTTAGATCGCTGGCCTTCTTCCAATCCATGGTCAGCTTGAGCTTGCCGGTCGCCAGGTTGTTAGAGAGCGAGGGTCTTCCGGAAGAGAGGCGCAGGGCCTGGACTTGGTTGGTCTTGTAGAGGCCGGCGCTGTTGGCACCGGAGAAGAGGGCGCTGACCAAGGCCGGTTGGCTCACCAGGGGGTCGAAGCCGAGCGCGGCCATCTGGGTTTCCGCCTCATTGCTCAGCCCGTCTCCATCCCAATCCAGCGGCGGGCCGAGTTGGTAGTAGGTCATCTTGGAGAAGGGCCCGGCGGCGATCTTGCTCACTCCGTCCAGGGCATCCGTGGGCAGATAGCGCTGCTGGTCGGAATTGTAACCCCAGCTCACCACGCTGCCGTCCTGCTTGAGTGCCACGCTGTAGTAAGCTCCCGCGGTGATGGCGATAACGCCGCTCTGCGCCGCCGCCGGGACCGTGGACTCGCCTTCGTAGTTTCTTCCCCAGGCCACCACGCTGCCATCCTGCTTGAGCGCCAGGCTGTGAACGTAGCCCGCGGCCACGGCCGTGACCCCGCTCTGTGCCGCCGCCGGGACCACGGTCTGGCCTTCGCTGTTGGTTCCCCACGCAAGGACGCCGCCGTCTTTGACGGCAAGCGTATGGTAAGCACCGGCGGCGATGGCGGTCACACCACTCGTCGCCTGCGTAGGCGTGTAGCCAGCACCGTAGCTACCCCAGGAAACGACACTGCCGTCCTGCTTGAGCGCCGCGGTATGGTAGTAGCCTGCGGCGATGGCTTTGACGCCGCTCTGCGCCGCCGCCGGCACCGTGGTCTGGCCATGCTGGTTGTAACCCCAGGCCAGCACGCTGCCGTCCTGCTTGAGGGCCACACTGTGATTCCAACCCGTGGCGATGGCGGTGACACCGCTTTGCGCCGCTGGCGGCACGGTGGTCTGGCCGTAGGTGGTGTCACCCCAGGCCAGCACCCGCCCCTCCTGCAAGAGCGCCAGGGTGAAGTATTCACTCCCCGCCATGGCGGTGATGCTGCTGCGGAGCCGCTCCGGCAGGGTGGCCGGCTTATTGTAGAAGTATTCCCCCCAGACCCGCAGACTGCCATCCTGGCGGAGACCGAGGATGTGCTGCAAGCCGATCGAGACCGCGGTGAAACCGCTTCCCGCCGGGGCTATGACAGTGGCAGAGCCGGAAGACAAGTTCACGAGGCTTCCGTCCTGCTTGGTCCCGTAACTATTATTAATGGAGGTGACCCCGCTCCCCGCCGGCGCCAGCACCGTGACCTGGCTGCCCGACCACCGGACCACGCTGCCGTCCTGCTTGAGGGCGAAGTTTAGGCTCCCGCCCGCGGAGACGGCTTTCACGCCGCTTTGCACCACGGGCGGCACCGTCGTCTGGCTACCCCAGGCGATGACGCCGCCGTCTTGCTTGAGGGCCAGGCTGTAGCCGCCTCCTGCGGAGACGGCCATGACGCCGCTCTGAGCCTCCGCGGGAACGGTGGTGCCCCAAGCCACCACACTGCCGTCCTGCTTGAGCCCCAGGATTTGGTCACCCCTCATGGAGATGGTGACCAGGCCGGGATAGGCCGGTGTCAGCACCGTGGGCTCGCCCGAACTCCACTTCACCACGGTGCCGTCTTGCTTGAGCACCGCGGTGGTAAAGACGTCCGCGGCGACCGCGATGACACCGCTGCGCGCGATCGGCGGCACGGTGACAGGTGCGTCGATGGGGGCGACACTGTTGTCGCCCCAAAGCATCACGCTGCCGTTCCGCCTCAGCGCCACGGAGAACTCGTGGCCCGAAGCAATCTGGATCACATCCGGGGGCACCTGGATTTCCACCGGCGCCGTGCCATGGTAGAACCCGGAGCTGACCCAATCACCGCCGGATGCCGCGCCGGCCGCGGCCGCGAGGGTGGCCAAGGCCGCGGACGCAGCGATCGCGAGGTTCCTCAACCCCGGCAGGAGTCGCGGTCGGCGGGCGGAGACGGCATCACCGGTTTGCGATGACGGGGTAAAGGAGATCTTGGTCATGGTGGTAAAGGGTTTCATGAAATACCCGGCGATGGGTCACTCCACATCCAGCCGGAAAAAGGCCGCGGAACCGGTGGGGGTAAACTCAAGCTCGATGTCGCCCGCGCCATTCACCGAGACATTGGCGGGGCTGAGGGGCAGGTCCGTGAAAGTTGTTAGATCGGTGGCTTTCTTCCAATCCATGGTCAGCTTGAGCTTGCCGGT
>OUMS01000010.1_pt1 | contig 57863 bp, 44 predicted proteins | sample 1691071 | NCBI WGS metagenome assembly OUMS01 (sample SAMEA3914864, study PRJEB12502) | metagenome | biome: forest; material: soil | place: USA | collected 2012-03-12 | depth 0.3 m | reverse complement strand
CGCGCCCCCCCCCCCCCCCCCCCCCCGCCGTTACCCAGATCGATCGGAGGAATCCCGCCCGCACCGCCGGCGCCACCCCGCTGCTGTTGCTGCTGCTGGAGCGTGCGCATCATCACTTCCGGGTCCTGCTTCGGCGGGATCCAGAAGGTCTGCTTCATGAAATCTCCCTGCGCGCCGAAGGCGATGGTCAGCTCCATCTGCAGGGGCAGGCGGCCCACCAGGTCCCAGTCATAGGCGGGCTCCATGGTCCGGCCGTCCAGCACCACCCATTCGAAGGTGCGGACGTCCTCGAGCAGCGTCAGCTCGGCGAAGGGCTTCACGTCCTTGTTCACCTGCGCGTTGTCGCTGTCCGTGAGAATCTCTTCCTCGTAGTATTTCAGGACGATGTCCAGATAGCCATCCCGGCGCTGGACGGTGGAAAGCTGGACCGCCTTGGCGATCTTCTCGGAATTCCCCCAGGTGAAGGCCAGCGGGACATTCTGCAAGGTCAAGTCGGAGAGATACTGGCGGCCGGCATCCTTCGCCGTCAGCTCCATGCGGGTATTCCCCGGGAGCGTGCCGAACAGCTTCTTCATCATGTCGAAGAAGGCCTGGCGCTCGCTCTCCTCGTTCTGGGTCTCGGCGATGGTATTGCCGAGCTGGATATTCGCGGAGAAGGTGCCGAAGACCATGCCCACCAGCATGGCCAGCAGGAGCAGCGCAAGCACCAGCTCCAGCAAGGTAAAGCCGGCGCGGCGGATGATCCCGGTCTTGACAGCGGTGATTCTCACGGTTGGTAGAGACGCGAGTAGCGCCAGGTTTCGGCCATTTCTTCCTGCGGCTCACCGTTCTCGAACCAGTGCGCCACCACCTCGATCCGGAACATCTCCTGAAGATCCTGGCCGTCCTCGTTCTGGAATTTCTGATCCATCGGCTCGACCGTGGTCTCGATCTCCATCCCCTCGTTGGCCATTTCAGCCACGCTCTCGGACTCCTTGCCCTCCTCCAGGACTGGAACGGACATCGCCTTGATCAGGGCGCTTTCCAAGATCCGGGTGATCTTGAGCCGGCGTTGCGTGGCGGAAGCCAGATCCCCGGTTTTCTGCAGGGCCACCACGAAACCGGTGACCGCGATCGCAAACACGCCCAAGGCCAGCAGCACCTCCAGGAGCATGAAGCCCCGGGGCTGGCGATTGAGTCGGCGTGTAATCTTCATCGGAGTCGCAGATGGTTCAGTATCAGTTGATTTCCTTGGCAGGAAGGCCGCGGAAACCCGCAGTCAGGGGATTGAACTCCGCTTCTTCCCAGCTCTTTTCGAGTTGGAGGCGGACAGAGATCGGTTCGCAGGGGCTCTCCGGATCAAAACGCCACACCTCGCGATTCTTGCCGGTAATCGATATAAATTCATCGCTCGCCCAGCGCTTGACCAGAATGACCATGCCATCCCCGGCGGTCCAGGAGGCATGCTCGCTGGTGAAGCGGTTGGTCTGCTGCGCGCCGGCCTCCAGAAGGGCCGCAGCCTCTTCCCGGCGGTCCGGCGGAAGCATCGCCTCCGCCAGCGGCATCAGGCTGACCTTGCCATCGTTGAACTCCAGCGCGTAGGGACGCTGCTGGAGTCCGGCGATGGTCCGGGCCCGCTTGGCCATCGACTCAATCTCGCTGGTCGCGTCGTCCAGTTTCCGCTCGTCGCTGGACAGGACCATCATGCCGATGGCCCCGCCGCTGATCACGGCGATGATCACCAGAACAACAACGATTTCCAGCAACGTGAAGCCGGCCGCGTGCGGCTTATTGCTTCGGATCCTGGCTGCTGAGATCATCATCGGTACCCTCCTGCCCGTCCGGGCCCTTGCTCACGATTTCGAATTCAGCCTTGTCCTTGCGACCCGGATACCAGTAGCCGTACTCATTCTGCCACGGGTCCTTCGGCACAGCGTCCGCCACCTTGGCCCAGCGACGTGGGACCGGGTTGCTGGATGGTTTCTCGACCAGCGCCCGGAGGCCCTGCTGCTGGGTCGGGTAGTTGCCGGCGTTGAGCTTGTAGGCCTTCACCGCGGAGCCGATCGAGCTGAAGTCGGCATCCACGCGCTGCAGCTTCGCACTGTTCCCGATACCGCCGATCAGGGCGATCGAACCGCCCAGAAGCACGGCGATGATCCCGAGAACGATGACCATTTCGAGAAGGGTGAAACCCGCGGCCACCCTGCTGCGGATACGGTTTTGGTATTTCATGGAGTATGAATGCGGTTGCTTGGGAAAAGGATTACGCCTGAGAAAACACCGCGGGAATCAAAAGTTGTCTGGAAATTCGGGAGAGTTTTCGGGGTTCGGGGGGACGGAGGAGCGAATCCGGCCGCCGGGGACCGGAAAATAGGTCTTATAAGTCCTATGGGACCTATTTCCCGCGCCAGTGACCTTCCCTTCACAGGAGGAGAAATCCTTGCCAGCGCGCCGCCTTTCCCCCACCCCTTCGGGCACGTATCCCATGAACAAGGTCCTTCTCATCGGCGCCGGCGGCGTCGGCAGCGTCGTCGCCCACAAATGCGCCATGGTCCCGGAGGTTTTCGGGGAAATCACCCTGGCCTCCCGCACCAAGTCGAAGTGCGACGCGATCGCCGCGGAGGTCCTCAAGCGCACCGGCCGCGAGATCAAGACCGCCCAGGTGGATGCGGATGACCCGATTCTAACCGCCGACCTGATCCGCCTGAGCGGCGCGACCCTGGTCATCAACGTGGCCCTGCCCTACCAGGACCTCTCGATCATGGAGGCCTGCATCATGGCCGGGGTGGATTACCTGGATACCGCGAACTACGAGCCGAAGGACGTGGCCAAGTTCGAATACTCCTGGCAGTGGGCGCTCCAGGAGCAGTGGCTGGCGGAAGGCCGCTCCGCCCTGCTCGGCTCCGGCTTCGATCCCGGCGTGACGAATGTTTTCACCGCCTGGGCGCTCAAGCACCACTTCGATGAGATCCACACCCTGGACATCATCGATGTGAACGGCGGCAACCACGGCAAGGCCTTCGCCACGAACTTCAACCCGGAGATCAACATCCGCGAGGTGACCGCCGAGTGCCGCCACTGGGAGGAGGGCCAGTTCGTCGAGACCCCGCCGATGTCCCTGCACCAGCCCTTCACCTGCCCGCAGGGCGTGGGCACCTATGAGATCTACCGCATGTATCACGAGGAACTCGAGTCCCTCGTGAAGCACATCCCCACGATCAAGCGTGCGCAGTTCTGGATGAGCTTCTCGCCGAACTACCTGAAGCACCTCGAAGTGCTGCAGAACGTCGGCATGACCCGCATCGATCCGGTGATGTATCAGGGCGTGGAGATCATCCCGCTGCAATTCCTGAAGGCCGTGCTGCCGGACCCCGGCGAACTCGGCCAGACGACGAAGGGCAAGACCTGCATCGGCAACGTCATCACCGGCACCAAGGACGGCAAGCCGAAGGCGATCTACATCTACAACATCTGCGACCACGAAGCCTGCTTCGCCGAGGTCGGCAGCCAGGCGATCTCCTACACCACCGGCGTGCCCGCCATGATCGGCGCCAAGCAGATGCTGGAAGGCAAGTGGCGCAAGCCGGGCGTCTGGAACATGGAGCAGTACGATCCGGACTCCTTCATGGCGGACCTGAATGTCCACGGCCTGCCCTGGCAGTTCATCGAGCTCACGCCGGAGCAAGCGGCGGGCTTTGTGGTGGCTTGAGGCAGCGGTCTTGGCTAGGCTCAGGCCGATCTTGAGCAAGCGATCCATTTTCCCGCGGAGTGGCAATACCGTCTGGCTGGGGCTCATCATGCTCTGCTTGCTCCTCCTGGGTTTCGCGGGCTGGCTGTGGATCGCGCCGAAGCTCGATCCTTGGGCGAGATACAGCGGGACCGAAGTGGTGGCCTGCAAAATGAACCAGCGGAATGTCCAACAAATGGTCCGCGCCTTGGAAAACATGGAGGGCCGAAAGCCCGGAGATCCGATCGATTGGGACAAGATCTTCGATCCCAAGTCCGAGTACTATCTCAAGAAGCCGGTCTGCTCCGTCCACGGGGAGTATGAATACTCGCCCGTGATCACTCCGCGCGGTGAGCCGGTCATCCGTTGCAGCGACTCGAAGCACCGGATGGAAGATCCCGGGTGATGATTTGTTCTCTTGGTGAAAATGAAAGGCTACCAGCTTACTCCTGTGAGGATTGTCTTCTGGGTGCTGATGTCCAGCATCCTTGGGGTCCTGGCCTGCCTTTGGATCTCCTGGCCGCCCGGATATCACCACGGCAGTGATAGAGCAGGGTGCATCATGAACCAGCGGAACCTTCAGGCAGCCGTCCGCCACCAGCAGGAGGAGCTGCACTTGAAGCCCGGCGACCCGCTCGACTGGAACAAGATCATCGGCCCGGGGCTTTTGTTAGAGAAGAAGCCGGTATGCCCGGTGCAGGGGGAATACACCTATTCGCCGGTGGTGCCGGAGATCGGGACCCTCGTCGCACCCTGCCGGGATCCGGAGCACCGGCCGACGGATATCAAGGAATGGTAGGTCCGGATAAGCCGGGCCAGCTCGCGTGATGTTCGTGAAAGCCCGGGATGTGATCCGCGAGCGTGGGGAAGATTGTGAGTTCGGAGAAGCCCTGTGCCCGGCGTTAATAGTTGACGAAGCGTGAAAGTTAAGGCTTCAGGAGCTAGCGTAATAGCAGTGTTCAACCTGCTGTCTCCCCCGCCCATGAAAGCTCCGACCTTTTTCCCCGCCGTCGTTAGCCCCTTGGCCCCGGGCCTTGTGCTATTCTCCATGCTCGGCATGGCAGCAAGCACCTGGGCCGCCACTTACACCGTCGATCGCAACACTGACGCAGGCGCTTACGGGACCGGCGTCGGGGCGGGACTGGCAGGCGACCTGCGTTACTGCCTGGTGCAGGCCAACGCGAATCCGGGTTCCGTGATCACGGTAGGCCAGTCGGTTTTCCTCAACCAGGCGCTGCCGATCATCAGGGTGAATGTGGTCATCCAGGGGCCGCCAGGAGCTCCGGCGACCATCGACGCGCAGGGCAAAGGCCGCATTTTCTTCGTGGATAGCAACGGCGAAGGGGTCTACCTCACCGATCTGTTGCTGAAAAACGGCCTGGCAAAGGGCGGCGCGGGCGATATCGGTGGTCCAGGCGGCGGCGGCGGTGCCGGGATGGGCGGAGCAATCTTCGTGAACTCCGGCAACCTCATCGCGACCCGGGTGGCGTTTGCCGGCAACTCAGCAGTGGGCGGAGCGGGCAGCGGCGGCGGGGCTAAAAACACGGGCGGCGGCGGCGGCGGCGGCGCGGGCGACGGTCCGGGCAAATCGGGCGGCGGATCCATGCTCGGGGGCGGCGGTGGATTCCGTGGGGAGGCTGAAGGGGGGTATTTCGTCAGCAGTGCCGGCTATACCGGCGGCGGCGGCGGCGGCGGCGGCCTGATCGGCAACGGCGGCGCCGGGTTTCAAACCACGGGCGGCGGCGGCGGTGCCATCGGCGACGGAGCGGTCGGCACTGCGAGCCCGGGAGCGGGCGGTGCCGGCGGCGGCGGTGCCGGCGGCAGCACCAACCAGTCGGGTGGCGCGGGTGGCACCAACGGCGGCGGCGGCGGCAGCGGCACCTCGGGAGGCAATGGCGGTAACGGCGGCAAATTCGGCGGCGGCGGCGGCGGGTTTGGCAATGGCGGGAGCGGCGGCGACTTCGGTGGCGGTGGCGGCGGACTGCTCCAGGGCGGCGCCGGCGGTTTCGGCGGCGGTGGTGGTGGCGGCACGGCCCAAGGGGGCACAGGTGGCTTCGGCGGCGGTGGTGGCGCGGGCAACTCGAACGGCGGTGGTGGCGGTCCGTATGGCGGTTCCGGGGGCAAATGGGGATTTGATAATTTCAGCGGTGGTGGCGGCGGCGGCGGCGGGCTGGGAGGCACGGCATTCGTGCGCGGCGGCACGCTCTGGCTGACGGATTGCAGCCTTCCAACCGGCTCCTCGGTGCAGGGCGGTGCCGGTGGCGGCGGCAACCCGCCCGCCTCCTTCCCGGGCGGCCCGGGCGCGGCCGCCGGAGCGGAGTATTTCCTCTACGGCGGTGAGACCAATTTCGTCACCAGCTCCGACGCGACCATCGCCTTCGGGATCCCGGGTGTCGGCGCCACCGTCCGCAAGCAGGGCAACGCGAAACTCACGCTGACCGGGGCGAACAACTACGGCACCCAGACGAACGTCCTGGCGGGCACCCTGCAGATCGGCGATGGCGGCACCAGTGGCTCGATCATCGGGAATGTCAGCACCGACGCCAGCCTCGTCTTCAACCGCTCCGATGACATCGCTTTCCCGGGGGCGATCGTCGGCAGTGGCTCGCTCACCAAGCTGGGAGCCGGCACGCTGACTCTCAGTGGAGTGAACACCTACTCGGGCGGGACCAACGTCAGTGCCGGCACCGTGAAACTGGCGGGCGCCACTTTGAACATGGTCTATACCGCGCTGAGCCTTGCTCCGGGCACCACGCTCAATGCGGCGAATCCGGCCAACAACGCCCATACCCTTTCCAGCCTCAGCCTGAATGGCGGCAGCCTGCGGGCCAGCGGTGCCGAGTCGCCCACCGGCTGGGGTTCGTCGACGATCACCACCTACGGCAACTTCGTCTTTCAACAGGCGAGCGTGAGCGTCACCCAAACGACCGCGACTGCCTCGGAAATCGGCAATGCCGTGGTGCAACTCCGGGGCGTGGCGACCTTCAATATCGGCAGCGGCGCGCTCCTGACGGAAGACGCCAGCTCGAAGCTGACGAATGCCGACTACAACACCGCCACCAGCAGCTATGGCAGCGTGGGCGGTCTCACCAAGCAGGGCACCGGCACCCTGATGCTCAACGGGGCGAACACCTACACGGGCGCCACCACGATCAGCGCTGGCACGCTGAGGGCTGGCAACCTTGCGGCGCTGGGCAGCGGCCCGGTCGCAGTGGGCAGTGGCGCAACACTCACCGGTGCCGTCAGCTTGAACGGGCAGTTGTCCGTGGCCAGCGGCGGGCTTGTGAAGCTCACGGCGGGCACGCTTTCTGCCAAGGCGGGACTGATCAACAACGGGGTCATCCGGGTGGCGCAAGGAGCCGCACTCGCGGTGAGCGGCGCCCCCTTCACCAACAACGGCGTGCTCGATGTGATGACCGGCAGCTTCACCGCGGCCAATGGTTTTACCAACAACGGCGTGGTGTATGACTCCAGCGTCATCCGGGCTGAGAGCATCAACTATGGGGGTGCCGGGAATCCGGTGAGCATCAGTATTGCAGGCTACCCCGGCCACAGCTACCGGCTGCTGAAAAGCGCCGCCTTGACCACCACCTTCACCCCGGCAGGCCTGCCCGACCAGAGTGTCGCAGAGAACACCGCCAGCAATCCGGCGCCGCCGCCGACCGTGTTGACCTTCACCGATACCGATCCCAGCGCGGGCCAGGGCTTCTATCGAATCGTGGTGGATCCGTAACAATCACGGTGCCGTCGCCAGCAGCCGCGCGAAGAGCCTGCCCTCGGTCGCCGCGCTTGCGGGAATCTTCACGGTCACCTGATCCGGTGTGGCCGCTTGGTTGACGGTGACGGTCACGCCGTTGGCATAGGAACCTCCGGCCTGGGTCACGGGAACGCTCGTCCAGGTTCCGCCTGGGTCACTGCAGTATTGCACGGTGAAGGTGGCACCGCCGAGCGACTCCTCATTCCGCGTGAAGGTCAGCGTCAGTTCTTTGGTGGCACCATTCGTCGCGCTTGCGAGCAAGGCCGCATCATTGGCCAGCGGGTTGCCGCCAAGGATCCATTCCAGCCCGTTGGCCACGCCGTCGTGATCCGGATCGGCATTGAAATCGCTCTCCTTGCCCGGCGATCCATCGAGCCCCTTCGAAAGACTCCACGCGGTGTAGGGGCCGAGGCCGATTACTTCTGCCCAGCTCCGGCCGAAGCGGACTTCGTCATGCTTCACCGTGCGGTTGTTGACGAAGGCACCGAAGGAGATGCCGTTGAAGGACATGTCCGCCGCCGCGAGCTTCGTGAGAGTGGCACTGGCAGGCTCACTGTTAGACGTGGGGTTGCGATAGACATACACGTCGTCATTCCCCGGCTTGAAGTCGATCCGCACCACGTAGAAGTTCACCCCGGTGGTCCCCTGCCCGATTGGCGTGTGGACGTTGCCCGGCGCACGCAGGTTGACGTTGGTCCCGCTCTGGTCGTTGCCGATCCCGCCGATGCGTCCGGCGTCGCCGAGGTTATCGCGATGGAATTCGAACTCGTAGAAGAGGTTCGTGCCGTTGGGCTGCTGCATGAAGCTCAGGTAGAGCGTGCTGCCGTCCTTACCGATGCGGCCGTTCGGATCGAGATAGCCGCGCGCCGCGAAGGGCCCGGTGAGCGAGGTATCTAACAGACGCCCCACGCGCCGGCCATTCGGCAGGAAGCTGCTGTTCCCAAGCGAGCGCCCGCCGTAGCCCGAGGGTGCATTCGCGCCCGCCACCAGGCTGCCCGCCAGGACATCCGCCGGTCCATTGTCCACCTGCTGCCAAGCCCCAGCCCAGCCACTGCCACCATTCATGCCCGGCAGGTTCCCGCTCCCCGCGGCATAGTCGAAGCCTTCATAGGCCAGCGGTCCAGCGGGCACCGGGGGCTGCTCCAAGTTCAGGGTGACTTCATCCACCAGATACTCCTTCAGCCCGTCCGTCGCCGTGGCACTGGCCGCCGTACTCGCCACATCGATCACCGCGAAGACCTCGCTGCCCACATCCGCCAGCACCGGCGAGAAAGTCGCCGTGCGCCGCTCCGGAGCCACACTTGCCAGCGAAGGCAGCGCGGCATCATCCGCCGTGATCGTGCGCGTGCCCGCCGTGCCTAACAGAATCCCCTTGTCCCCCGGCACCCCGCCGCTCACGCCCTTGCGGAAGGACACGCTGAGATCCCCCGTATAAGAGTAATTCCCCGCACCATCCGTGATCCGCGCGCCCAGGTTCGCACCCAGCGTGTAGGTCTTGCCGACATCCGCCAAGGCCACGCGCCCGAGCGATTGGAAGATCCCCGCGCGATTCTCCGTCGCGCCATTCCGGGCCCGCAAGGAAGCGGCTCCCAAGCCCGTGAAATCGGGATAGCCCGCTGCCTGTGTGAGTCCGTTGCCGCTATCATCCAGCGCCCCCGCCGCATCCGCCCAATCACCGAAGCTGAACCAACCCGGAATCACATTCCGGAAGCTGCTGCCACTGGGAATCCCCTCCTCAAAGCCCGCGTTCTGCAAGCTCATGGACAGCGGGGCCTCCGGCGTCCACGCCGTGCCCAAGGACTTCACCGTGAGCGAGTAGACGAAAGCATCTCCACCCACCGAGCGCAGCGATGGCGTCGAGGTGCCATTCGCAGGGCTGATGTAGTTCGCACCGAAGGCCTCGCCATCGAAGGCGTAAGTCTCCAGGCTGAGCCGGTCTAACAGCAGCCGCAGCTTCACGTGTCCGTTCCGCGGCAGGAAGCTTCCATCCATCGCAGTCACCGGATTGCCATCGGTGCCGGTGAAGCTGAAGACTCCACTAGCCTTGTCGTACTTCACCGAGGTCCGCGGCAGATCAAGAATCACCTGCGTCGCGGTGCCCGGATCAAAATCCAGCGTGAGATCCACGAGATCCAAAGCGCCCATCCCGGACAGCAGGTTGCTCGTCGGGGTCAGCGTCTGATTGCTGACCTGTTGCGTGGCAGTCACCAGCGAGCTGATCTCCGGCACTGGCAGGGCACACAATCTCACTCCATCGGGCGTGGTGCGCAGCGTGAGATCGCAGGGGAAGGACATCTGCTGGTTGTAGGGCAGACCATAGGCCGCGGAAGAATCCGGTCCGCCGCTCATCCAGCCGATCTGCACGGTCCGTCCGCCGGGCGCTTGGTTGAAAGTCTGCGCCGCATAGAAATTGCCACGGCTGGCGTGGAATGGCCCCGCCTCCGTGTGGAAAGCGGTCCCGTCAAAAGTACCGATCTCGTAGTCGAAGCTCGCATCATAGATGACCCACTTCTTCTGCGCCGGGTTGCCATCCACCGCGGCCTCGAACATGTCCATGCACTCGAAGGCCCAGTCCCGCTGCAAGTCGGAGGCGAAGGTCCAGTCCTTCAGATTGGGCGAGGTGAAGAAGCGCACGAGGGCGTGGGGGTTCGACTTCACCCACAGCACCATCACCCACTTCTGCGTGGGCTCGTGCCAGAAGACCTTGGGATCGCGCTCGCCACCGTCCAGCTCCTGGTTCGGCACCACCGCGCGGCCGTAGTTGTGATACTGCCAGCTCACCCCGCTATCCGTGCTGTAGGCCATCGCCTGATAGAATGGATCGCTGGCGAAGGTGAAGAAGGCGGCCAGCGTCTTCTTCGAGCTGACCTGCACGCCCAGCGTGTTGTTGTCGTCCCGCACCGCGGTACCGGAGAAGATCGTGCCGGCCCGGTGATCCACCATGTAGGGCATCAGCGCATGATTGAGCTGCCGCCAGTGGATCATGTCGCTGCTGATCGCGTGGCCCCAGGTCATGTTCCCCCAGCCCGTGCCCAGAGGATTGTGCTGGAAGAAGAGGTGGTAGTTCTGCCCGTCGTAGACCATCCCGTTCGGGTCGTTCAGCCAGTTCCGCCGCGAGCTGAAGTGGAACTGCGGGCGGTTCGGCTGATCGTAGCCCACGCCCGGCGCATCCGCCGTGGGAATGCCAGGACTCAGCGCGAAACCACCATCCGCGCCCACCGCGCTCTCATCGGCCGCCGTGAAGGCATCCGCATTGATGTGCCCCCAGCCGCCCGTCGCCTGGTCGAAGATCACCAGGTGCGCGGTCTTCCCGATCAGCGCCTGCGCATCGAAGGACGCCGGAAACATCGACTCACTGTCGAAGCCCGAGCCCATCACGTAGTCCTGTCCCTCGCAGACCAGCTTCACCCCGGTCACGCCCGGATGATTTCCGCCGCCGATGAGGAAGTTGATGTAGCGCTTCGTGATCGTGAAGTCCTGTGAGGTGAGCGTGCCCACCGGAGTGTCACCGCGGGTATCACCCGGACTGCCGTTCACGCCATCGTAGTTCTCGTAGCTGCCGATCCAGTATTCGCCTTCCTTGGCGCAGGTGACATTGCCGCGCGCGGCGGTGTTGTCGCCCTTGGTCGGCTGGCGCGGCGTGAAGGCGGCGCCGGAAGCGGTCCAGTTCGTGAGATTGGCCGCCTCGAAACCGGAGTTCGGGAACAAGGGCACCGGATCCGCGGCATTCACGACGCCGAGGAACGCGGAGGAGAGGACGAGTGTTGGAAAGAACTTCATGGGGACAAATCGAATCCGGCCAGTGCGGCCGGACGGAGGCTGCGGCTTGGGTCACCGCGCGGGGAAAAGATGCACCAGTTTGCGCCTTCCCGCCTCTGGAACCATCCCGGAGCCGTCGCAACGCAAGCTTGCTGTCATGACAGGATGGCCAACTTAACAACCGCTTGCCGCCGCGGCCACGGGCGCAATTGCCCACCATTTTTAAGGATTCCGACAATTCCCGAAAATCCGTAGCGTAGCCATCCTACCGCAGCTCTCCTAAAGACAAAGAGCGTGAGCCGTCATCCCCCCCGGAACTTCGACTCACGCTCTTATGGTTTTTAGCAAAACTTTCCCGGCTGTTTCGTCGGCTGAAGTCCCCCCGGAATTCAGGATCGAGCAAGGTAACAGGCCGCTTGGTTCGGCTGGTGCCGTGGCCTGCGTTGGCAGGGCCTCCGGTTCCGCGAGAATGCCCGCCCGCCTTCGCTTGGGAAGCACGAAATCACTCGAAAGCAGAAAAACTTATTCCCAATTGTTCGCATTTCTGCGGTGAGCTGCGGCTCCGGGCGGAAAACTTGCGGGGAATTACGCAGGTTTTCACAAAAGGTGGTCCGCACTGCTTGCGGCGAGTGGTTCCCGGCAGCAGACGGAGATCGGGTGCCCCCGGGTGCGGTCCCGCGGAAGGTCACCGCGGCGTGGTGAGCATAGGACTCGTTTGCGATCTGCGGATGCGTCCGGAGATTGGTCGGCGGAAGATGCGGGATGAAAGGAAAGCCCGGGCCTGCACTGAGCAGCCGGGACAGGGTGAATCCGAGCTTACCCAAGGGCATCGGGTAGAGACCACTGCCGGGTACCATTCGCCGCACAGCGAGCAGTGCGGACCACCTTTCAAGACCTCACCCGTCCTTCTTCCCGATCAGGTCCTCGATGCTGTGGCGCAGCCGCGTCAGCAACTCCTCATCCGCGACCTTCTTCCCATCCAGCGTGGTCACGTAGAAGGTGTCCATCGCCGCGCCCTTCTCGGTGGAGATCCGCGCATTGGCCGTGTTCAGGCCGTGGGTGTTGATGGCGTGGAAAAGATCGTGCAGCAGGCCGATGCGGTCCACCGCCTGGATCTCGATCGCGGTGCAGGCCGGGTGCAGGTCGTTCGAGACATAGGCACGCACCGGGAAGGCCATGCCGTGGTCATCCTTCGGGCGCAGCAGGTTCGGCTTGCGGCGGAAGTAGCGTGCGTGCTCGTACTTCTCCAGCAGGCCCACCTCCACCAGCGTGGTGGACAAGCGCTTGCGCAGCGAGAGATCCGAGACGGGTTCGAAGTTCGTGGTGCAGACGCGGAAGATATCCAGCACCACACCGTCACTGCGGGTGAAGAAGTCTGCGGAGAGAATGTTCAGCTCCTCCGAAGCCAGGGCGCAGCAGATCTTCTCTAACAGAAGCGGCCGGTCATAGGTGGCGATCACCAGTTCGGTGTAGCCCTTCTCTGGCATGTCCACCCACTGCAGCGAGCAATCGAAGCGGTCCACACTGCTCCGCGGTTCGAGCTTGAGCACGGCCTTCACGTGCGCGGCCACGGAGGCAGCCTCACGGAAGCGGAAGTAGGAGTCCGGCATGCGCTTGAAGTGCTCGTCCACCGCGGCGTCATCCTCTCCCTTCAGCGAGGCTTTCACCTCCTCCTTGAGGTTCTTCTTCTCCGTGCGGATGGAGGCGGCATAGCGCTCCCGGCCTTCCTTCAGGAAGATGCGGGTGCTGGAGTGCAGCTGCAGCATCAGCGTCTCCTTCCAGCTCGACCAGGTCTCGTTGTTGGTGCCGTTCGAATCCGCGTAGGTGAAGAGCAGCAGCAGATCGAGCCGCTCCTTGGTCTTCACGATCCGCGCGAACTCGGCGACCACGTCCGGATCCTCGATGTTCCGCGTGGTGGCGAAGCGCCAGAAGGTCAGGTGGTGGTCCACCAGGTACATGATCAGCGCACGCCGCGGGCCGTGGACCTGCAGGCGATTGCACAGGCGCGCGGCCAACATCGCCGAGCCATCGATGTGCTCGCGCACGTTCTCCGCGCGGCCGGTATCATGCAGGATCAGCGCGAGGTAGAGCGCGTAGGGATCCTCCGCCTCGTGCAGCAGCCGGCGGTAGATCTCCTTGCGCGGTTCCTCGGTGCCCACCAGGGCATCGAGCTCCTCGATGCAGCGCAGGGTGTGCTCATCCGCGGTGTAGCGGTGGAAGAACTCGTGCTGCACCAGACAATCCAGCGCGCCGAACTCCGGCAGATAGCGGCCCAGGAATCCCACCCGGTGCATCTGCCGCAGCGTGCGCGCTACATCGCCCTTGCGCTCGAGGATCGCCTGGAAGGTCTCGCGGTTCGCCTTCGCATAGCGAAAGGGCCGGTCGATGTCCTCGCGGTGCGCCTTGATCAGGCGCCGCATCGGCGGGCTCAGCTTCAGGTTCCGCACCTGGGTGTGCTGGAACATCCGCATCATGCGGCTCGGGTCTTCCTGGAAGATCTCGTTGTTCAGCGGGTAGATGCGGCCCTGGCGGGAAATGAAGCCATCGAACTCCTCGCGCTTCTTGCGGCGCAGGGTGAGGAAGGACTTCAGGCCACCCCTGTCCTCTTGTTCCTCCTGCTCGATCTCGAAGCTCTCCATGAGCGAGCCGGTGTGCTGATAGAGGCTGCGGGTATGCCGGTAGTAGTCCCGCATGAAGGCCTCCGTGCGGCGCAGGATGCTGCGCTGCGGATAGCGGAAATTCGTGGCCACGACCCCTTGCAGGCGCAGCGTGAGCTGATCACTCCCCCGCCCTGCCTGGTAGTGCAGTTCATTCCGCACACGGTGCAGGAAGTCATAGGCGGCATCGATGCGGCGCAGCGCGATGGAGGTGAGCATCTTCGCCTCCACCAGGTCTTGCAGGTCGGTGCTGCCGCGCTTCACGCGGGCGACCCAGCGGATGTTGTGATAGTCACGCATGCCGCCACAGCCTTCCTTCACGTTCGGCTCCTGGAGGAAGACGGTCTTGGAGAACTTCTGGTGGCGCGAGCGCAGGTCCTGGCGGCGCAGGTCGAAGAAAGCCTCCTGTCCCTTCTTGATGCACTCCTTGTCGAAGCGGGCCTGGAACTCCGCGAAGAGCTTCTTGTCCCCGGCCAGCAGGCGGGCATCGATCATCGCGGTCTTGTTCTGCGGATCCGCCTTCGATTGCTCGATGCACTCGGCCACCGAGCGGCAGGCGTGGCCCACCTTAAAGCCCACATCCCACATCAAGTAGAGGATCTCCTGGATCAAGGAGGAAAGGTCCTCCGGCAGCTTGTTAGACGCGCGCGGCAGGAGGAAGAGCAGGTCGATGTCCGAGCCCGGATTGAGCGTGCCGCGGCCGTAGCCGCCGATCGCGGCCAGCGCGAGCACCGGTGCCTCCTTGCGCTTGGACAGGGCCAGATCGAAGAGCGAGCGCAGCACCACATCCAGCAGCTCCGCCCGCGCCCCGGCGATCTCCAGCCCCCCTGCCCCGGCGCGGTGCCGCAGCTTGATCCGGTGCTCCTCGATTTTCAGGAAACGCCGGTAGAGGGCGATCCGCTCGGCTGGCGAGAGGTGGCCCTGCACCGCCGGCTTGAGGGCGGTTTTCGCGTGGGCTTGGAGAGTCTTCAGGTGGGTGGACATCCGCTGCATGCAGGGTGCGCGGATTTCGGCGGGGGTCAAGGCGGGGTGAGGGTGATCCGATCAAGCGGCTCGGGGATGACTGAGGTTCCGGGACCGGTATCCTCCTCAGGGATGACGCTCGCCGCGCTAGCGGCGACGGAGACCGGGCCGGAGTCCACCTTCAGGCGCATGAAGGCATGCGCGGCACCGGAGTTCAGCCGCACCGAAACTGTCGAGGAACCGCTCGTCAATACGGTGCTGCCGCTGTTCGCGCTGCCCGCCGGCCACCAAACGCCCGGATCGTTGCCGGTCTGGATCTGGCAAACCAGCCCATCCGCAATGGCCAGCGGGTTCCTGGGCAGGATCCAGGTCATCCCGCTCGCGTTGACCAAAGGCTTCGGGAGCAGGCTGGGGGCCTTCGGGTTCAGGCCGAGCATGAACTCGATCACGTTGGCGATCCCATCGCCATCATCGTCGCCGTCGGGCCCGTTGGCGATGCCATTGGTGGTGGCCCACTGCTGGTAATTCGTGACCGTCGGCAGCGCCTGCAGGAAGTCAAAGCCATCGGTGCCGCTGTCATTGGTGAAGACGATGGCGCGCTGGTCATCCCGCAGCTGGGCGGTCGTGCCGCCGGGACTCATCAGGTTGGGCTGGTCGAAGGCTTCGTGATTGAGGCCGAGATTATGCCCGATCTCATGCGCGATCACCGATGCGATTGCGTCCAGCCCGTTCCCAAATGTCAGGAGGTTGGCACCCACATGCACGGTGATCCCGTTCGAGTCGACGAATGCCAGGCCGTTTGCCGTCAGTGCATCCAAGTGCTGGAATCCCGGGCAGATCTCGACGAAGAACAGGTTGATCACGGTCACATTCCCGCTCTTGGGCGGAGATCCGGCAGCGGTCCTGATGGCGTCCAGATCCTCGTTCGGACGCGGGTTCGTGGTGTAGTCGTTCGCAGGATCGCTGTAGGCGAAGTCGTTTATGTAGGGGGTGAAAGGCAGCCAATCGATGCGGACGCCGGCCTGCGCCCAGATCCGGTTGACCTGCGCCTTGATGTAGGTGGCTTGCTCCGTGGTTCCCAAGGCCGTCGCCGCCGTGCCGTCTACCTTGGACACTTGGATCGGCTGAATCCGGACCCGGTGCGTGATGGGTATCGCCGGGTTTACAGAGACTTCCGCGGCGGCGGAGTGGATGAGGCCGAGCAAGACCAAGGACCGGATTGCCAGTCGGGGCGAAGGGGGGATTTTCGAGTTCAAGGGTCCGCCTTTAACTGAAACTCCGCATTTTTCAAGGCCGCAAACTTCCGTGAGCATGCCGGGCGCGGTTTCCCACCCCGCGCGCGGTCTTTGGGAATCCGCACCGGGCCCGGGAACAAGGGCGTTTTGCGCGGTGGACAAGTCCGCAGCCGGGCCTCACAAGCCGCGGCGTGAAGAAGACCTTTCCCCTGAGCGTGCCGGACCGCCAGCCGAAGCTGGTGCTCGACGCGATCAAGCACGACGTCCGCAAGTACCTGAAGCGCGAGCGCCGCAAGGCCCTGCCGGAGGGAGTGGACTTCTGGGACTTCGATTGCCGGGTGGGCAAGGGCGAGGAGAAGCCTGAAGCCAAGCACCCCGGCGATGTCGAACTCGCAATCGAGGATGCCCAGCGGGAAGGCTGCACTTCGGTCTACGTGGAGATCCTCGCCAAGCCCGGCCACCGGGTAAAGAAAGAGGGACAGGAGTAGCGGCGCTTGGCTATTGCCCTCAGATGCAGTCTAGAGATAAGCAATCGCGATGCGCTTCCTTCTCGTCCTCCCCCTGCTAATCTTCACCTCCCTTGCGCAGGAGCCGCCTGCCACTGTGGAGCCTGCCCCCCAGGAGGAGAATCCCTTTGCCGGCCTGGAGTTCCAAACTGGCACGGTCCAGCTTCCCAAGAAGCTCGCCCGCCTGGAGCTGCCGGAAGGCTACAGCTATGTGAAACCCTCCGCTGCCCGGAAGCTCTTGGAACTTCTGCCCCACGCCCCACCGCCCGGTATTCGGGGGATTCAGGGAATGGTCGTGCCGCCCGATGCCGGTCCGGGGCAGGGCTGGATCGCCCTCCTCGTCTACGTGGAGGAGGGTCACGTGGCGGACGGCGAGATCCAACGACTCGATGGCGCCAGCTATCTGGCCCATCTCAAAACCCAGAACGCGGAAGAAAACAAGAAGCTCAAGGCGGAAGGGCAGCCGGCCTATGAGCTGAAGGATTGGGAGGGCGCGGCCCTCTGGCAGACCCGTGGGATAACGGATCCGCTTTGTTACAATTCCAATACCAAGATCCTCGCCATGGTGAAGCGCTACTGGAATGAGCGGGCTCCGGACGGGGAACGGAACCGCTTCGAGCACGAGCACTGGGTCCTGGGCCGCTCTGGCGTGCTCATCGTCCGGGCCTTCTCTCTTCTCAAGATTCCCACGGCCTCCATGAACGGCGAATCCAGCAAACTCGCGCAATGGATCCAATTTGCTCCGGGCAGTCGCCACCAAGACTTCAATCCCAAGACTGACAAGCTGGCCGAGATCATGCCCCTGACCACGCCGCCCGTTGATCTCGTTGCCCTCGGCAAGGAGACGAAGGAGGGGATCTCCCGCGCGTTCATGCGCAAGCTCCCGCTCCTCCTAATCGTTGGCCTGGCGGTCCTCATCAAGCGTTGGATGACCAAGATGGAGGAAGCCTAGGTCCGGAGAGTGTCCGTCAGCTTGCCCGCCCGCTTGCCTCGATCAGATCGCCGAGCACCGCCATCGCCTCGCGCTTCTGGGGATCCAGATCATTGGGCCACGCCAGCTCCTTGTCCTTGTCCTGGACGGCGTCGTTGAGCGGCTTCAGCGCTGCACCGTCCACGGCCGCCGCCAGAGGCAGCGCATAGATCGCCAGATTCTCGCGGTCGCTCGCGGTCATGGCGGCGAAGCGGATGCGGCGCTCCTCTTCGCGTTGCTTCGTGACCGCGGCCAGCTCTTCGCTCTCCTTGCGCCGCCTGGCGAGATTGAGGCTGAGTCGATTCGTTGTCGTGAATTGCTTCAGCCGCTGGATATCCTCCCGGAGGTAGGCGAAGTCCTTGGAAGCTGCCACCCGCACCGCGCTATCGCGGGCCAAGTCCGGGATGAACAGGCGCTTCCGGTCCAGCGGATGGAATGCCGGTGCGGGCGCGACGCGATCCTGTTCCAAGGCGTAGTCCAGATCGGACTCCGCCATGTCCCGCACGTCGTCCGGGAAGGGCAACACGACATCCGGGATCACCCCCTGGTTCTGAGTGGAGAGACCGGAGGGGCGGTAGAACTTCTGCACCGTCAGGCGCAGGGCCCCGGCCCCACGGCGCGCCGTGAAGAAGGGCATCTTGCTCCCCAAGTCCTCGATGATCTGCACGGTCCCTTTGCCGAAGGTGGAGGAAGCCCCGACGATCACGGCGCGGTTATCGTCCTGAAGGGCCCCTGCGAAGATCTCACTGGCGGAAGCACTGCCGCGATCGGTCAGGACGAGCAGCGGGCCCGCGTAGAGCGGCGCCGCGGCGTCCGAGCCCAGCACCGTGACCTTGCCGGTACCGTCCTTTGCCTGGACTACCGGGGCAGCCGTGGTGAAGAAGCCGGTCATCCGCTGGACTTCTGCCAGGGAACCGCCGCCATCGCCACGCAGGTCGATCATGAGCCCGTCGATCCCTTCGCTCTTCAGGCGCAGCAGCAGCTTCTCGACATCCTGCGAGCACGCGGCCCCCTCCTTCTCGAAGTCACGATAGAAGGACGGCAGGGTGATGACCCCCAGCTTGCGCTCCCCGGAGCCAGCCTTCACACGGATGAATTGAGCGCTCGCCAGGCTTTCCGCCACCGGCACCGGGCCGCGCGCGATCGACACGGACGATGTGCCCTTGCCGGGAGATTCTATGCTCAGGGTCACCTGGCTCCCCGCTTGCCCCCGGACAAACTCCGAGACCCGGCTGACACTCATGTAGAGCGTGTCCACCGCTTCCCGCGGGCCTGCGCCATCGGGATCGATCGCCAGCACCAGATCGCCGGCTTGCAGGTGGCCCTGGAGATCGGCCGGGCTGTTAGGGACGACCCTGCGGATGCGCGTGGTCCCGTTCTGCTCGGCCAGGAGCGACACGCCGATGCCGTTGATCTCGTTCCGCATGTCCTCGTTGAAAAGCTCCACATCGCGGGCGCTCATGTAGTTGGAGTGCGGATCGAAGGAGTGGGCCACCGCGCCCAGGAAGGTGGCGGCCACCTTCTCCGGCGCGCTGTCCGACTCGGCATCGGTCAAGAGCCGCCGGTAGCGCGCCCTGAGCGTTTCCGCGGGGCTCTTCCCGCCAGGCTCAGCGCTATCGCGCCGCAGCGTCTCTTCCAGCAGCGCGCCCTTCACCTGCTGGCGCCACAGCTCCATGGCCTGCGTTTCATCGCGCGGCCACGGGGCATTTTTGCGCGTCGCGGGGATCGACTCGTCCTGCGTGAAGTCGAAGGCCGGGTTTTCTAACAGACGGTCCGCCTCCTTCACCCGGGCCGTGACCCTCTGGAGAAAGGTCTGCGAAATGTCCGAGGCCGCATTCATGCATGCGCCCGTGAGCAGCAAGTCATCGAGCGACTCGGCGTAGGCCTGCTCGAAGCGGTCGATATCCTGGCGGGTGAAGTGGACCCTGCCCGGATCGAGCGCCTTCACGTAGCTTTCCAGAAAGCGTCCGCTGAGCTTGGCAAAGGGCGCGCGGGAGAAGTGACGGTTCTGCAAAAGCATGGCCATGCACTTGCCGACTTCATTGAAGTCCACGTCCCGCGCGGAGGCGGGAGCCCAGGGACCAAGCAGGGCGACGCAGGAGGTAGCGAGCAGACGAGTGCGCAGAGTCATACGAAGTTCTTCTAACAAAAGGGGACGCTTGAACCGGTTCAGGCCGAAAGATAACCCGGAGCGGTGGTGTCGACCTTGATCACCACTTCCAGCTGCGGACCGGGAAGATCCATCCCGGGATCCTCCGCCGGACGTGCAGGCAATTTCCAAGGCGGCACGCCAAAGCGGTCCGCCGTCTCATTGTCAAAACCAGGATCTTGCTCAGGCGGGATCGGGCTCTCCACGGGCGGAGGGGGCGCGACAAGCTCTGCTTCCACGCTGCCAAGAGTCTCGATCCGCTGCGGAAGCATGTAGCCTCCAGCGACGAGGGCGGCGACCAATCCAAGGCAGGCCACCGCTTGGACAGGCCCCAAGGAAAGAGCACGCCACAGGCGGAAGAACCAGCCCACTGGCGGGGGCGGCGGGACCACCCGCGAGAGCCGGACCACCACATCCGGCGGCACGATGCTGCCAGCATGGGCGGGCAGGCAAAGGGCGAGCAGGGCACCGGTAGTCGCGATGCCGCGGCGCTCCAGCAGCGCGCGCATCTTCTCCATCGCCCGCTTCAGGCGCATGCGCACTGCATCTTCGGTCATGCCGAGCGTCCGGGCCATGGCGCCGTGCGAGCTCCCCGTGAAGAAGCGCGACAGGATCAGCTCGCGGTCGCGGGCGGGCAGCTGTGCGATCACCTCGTCGATGACCGGCGAGAGACGGTCCCACAGATCTCCGGCAGACTCGCTGGCCAGGGCCGCGGCCACGGTCTCGCGCTGGCGGCGGCGCTGCTCGGCGCGGACCAGATCGATCGCCGCGGAGCGGGTCACGCGGTGCAGCCAGACATCCAGGGGAAGCTTGGCAGGCAGGGGCCGCTTCAGCGAGGCGAGCTTGATCAAGACCGTCTGGGCCACCTCCTCCGCCAGGTCCGGGCTGCGGGTGATCCGCAGCGCCGCCGAGTAAATCAGCCCGAGATGCGCGCCGGCCAGTTCCGCGAAGACCCCCTGGTCCCGGCTCGCCAGGTAGCGCTCCAGTAGCACGGCATGATCACCGCTAATCCTCGGCACGGTCTTCATCAGCATCCTTGCCCATTATTCGACACCGCCGGGCAAAACCGAACAATTATTTTTAGCCCCCGGTCACCTTTACGAAAGTCCCTCCACCAGGAAGCTTTCACCCCGGCATTCAAACGAACAACTCAACTCTGGAAACCCCGGTCCTCCGCGGTCTAGCATCTTTCCATGCCACCCGCGGATGCGCCCATCCTTTCCATCGACATTGAGCTCACACGGCTGGACCTCGCCAAGGCCACCGTCCGTCTGAGCCTGCGCCTCTCGACCTGGCTGCTGTGCGGCGGAATCGGTGCCTTGCTTGCCTACGCCACGCAATCCTCCGCCCAATCCTCCGGACACGGATATCCACTTCCGGTCTCCATCATCTTGGGCCTGTTTCTCTTTTGCGGCTTCATGCTGCTGGTCATCACCACCAATGTCCTCACGCTCCAACTCCGCATCGGAAAGCGCAAAGGCATCCTGGGACGGCACCACTACGCCATCCACGAATCCGGATTGATCGAAAGCACCGAGGTCAACGAATCGCTCGCGAAATGGGGTTCCTTCTACAAGATCATCAAGACTCCCCGCAGCCTCTACTTCCTCCAGGCCCCCGGCCTGATCCATATCCTCCCGCGCCGCTGCTTCCCCACCGACCGCGATTTCGACGCCTTCGCCGAGGAAGTATCCCGCCGGAACTCCGCCTCCCGGAGCTAACACTCCTGCGGTCGCCGCGCAGCCCCCACCTCCTTAAGGTCCGCGACCCCCTTTCTGAGCCTGCCACAAGTCCCGCGTCCGGGCGCTGGTGATCCCGGCCTGGACGGCGGCGAGCATCGCGGGAGCGGCGTGGGAGCCCTCCAGCTTCTTCAAGGCGGCGATCTGGAGCTCGGTCGAGTCCAGCGAGTTCAGCACCCGCAGCGCCGTGTCCGCATCCGGGCAATCCGCCAGGGGAATCTGCGAAAGGACAAAGTTTTTCTGCACCGCCAGCAAGCCATCGACGGCATCCAGCACAGCGGCCTTCCCTTCGGGAGCCACCGCCTCGAAGGTCTCCGAAAAGATCGGGCCGGCGTAGAGACCCTCCCCCCAGCCGTAGCCCTTCAGCATCCCCGCTATGTTCCCCAGCACCTCGGGGCCCGGGCTCTGCACCGCCATGGTCTTCAAGATCCACTGGGCGGAACTCGGCTTGAGCAGGCCGCCTGCCATGTCGGCCTTCAGCTTGTCGATCGCCTGGGCGGAATGGGTAGTGCCATACTCCCCGAGCGCGAGGCCATAGGCCGTGATCGTCTCCTTCTGGCGCAGGAGTTGCAAGGTGCCCTCGGGATCCTTCTCCAGGCTGGGCTGCACCACGGCCTGATAGAGCATCGACTCGTAGGTGGGTTTCGCGAGTCGGCCGATGGCCAGCTTTTCCACGAGCGTGGGACCTTGAAGGGCCTTCAGGAAGGCGGGCCAGGCTGCCATACGGTAGTCGAGATTCGCGATCTCGTTCAGCAGCTTCGCGGCCTCGGCCGGATCACTGGCGGCCAGCTTGCGCGCTGCCGTCTCGACCATCCCTTTGATTCCCTCCAAACGCGGGAAACGATCCAGCGCCTTGAAGAAGGCGCGCGGGTCATCCTCCGCGAGCATGCGCAGGGACTCCATCGCATGCTTCGCATCACCACTGCGCAGGGCCGGATCGAGCCGGACGCCCGGCGCTTTCGCCGCAGCGTTCTCCGCCACGACCGGATTCCCCCGCGTGAAGAATCCCGCCGCGAAACCCGCAGCGCCGAGGGCGATGATGGAGAGAGCGGGCTTCATGGGCTGATCTCACGGACCCGGTCGAGGATGCGGTCGCGATACGCTGAGGGCCCGATCTTGTCGGTGAAGCCCCGCGCGCTCACCGGATCGAAGGCCATCCACTTAATGAGTAAGTCTTCCCCGGCATTGCGCCCGTCCGCGTCATTGGTGATGGCGTGCGCGTAGTCGATGGCGAGGCGGATATTGCCCTGCTGATCGAAGAGCGCACTGGCAGCGCTCTCCAGCATCTGATTGCGCGTCTCGGCTGGCAGCTCCGAGTTCTTGATCGAATCGAGTAGCGTGCGGGCGCCCGCATCACCCTGGAAGCGGACGGCGGTTTGCACCATACTGCCCGGAAGAACATTCCGGAGATTCTCCGGGACGCCACTCCAATCGATATCAGGGACCCCAGACCGCGAGATCAAATCGCCGATGCCTGCGACAATGCGGCTCTCGTCGATGCCGTTCCACGACTTACCGCTGAGATCGAAATTGGCAAAGAGCGCGCGGGCCTTTGCCTCTTGCTCCGCCAGCCCGCCCAAGGGGCCTTCACCCGGGACAGAACGGAGTTTCTCCAAGCCGGCTTCATCCAAACGCTCGATGATGCGGACAAGGACGTAGTCGCCGGAGACTTGAAATTGTCCGCTGCGATAGAGATCGAGAAGCCGAAGCGCCGTCGTCGGGTCCGGCTGAAGCTGGCTAACCACCATTTGAAGTGTGGGAGCGGGCCACGTGAGCCGTCCCTGCTCGAGCTGATCGAGAAACAAATCAGGCTCGCTCCGGATCGCATCAACCAGCCTCCCCAAGTCGCGACCGAAGGCCGCCTTGGAGAAGCCCTCCGACTCCGCGAGCAGACGGAGGAATGCGGCTGGCTCAGCTGACAAGGCGGCCACGCAGATCTCGATAAGATCACTCCGGCGCGGCTCCGGAATCGTATCAATCAGCGCATCGAAGCTCGCGCCATCCTTCATCGCGATGGCCGTCAGGAGCTTCCCAAGCTCGGAGTCGGAGCCCTCGACCTCCCGTAGTTCGGCGATCCGCTTGCGCGCCTCGGTCAAGTTGCCGACCGAGATCTCACAAAGCAGCCCGGGAAGATCTTCACCACGCGGCGCTGCTGCTGATTTGCCCGCCGGGACCGCAGCCTCCGGCTTGGCAGATGAAGCCGACACGCCACGCCCGATCACGAAGCCCGCGATGGGAACGCAAACTGCCAGGGCAGTCCGGAGCATCGCTTGCTTCCCAGCCATACGCGAAGAATTCCAAATGCAGGCGGCGCTGGCAAGGCCGCGGCTCGTTCACTGCCGGATCACGTGCACGCCCTTCTTGCTGCCGGCGGCGAATTCCAGCTTGCCATCGCCATCCAGATCCACGGCCAGCACCTGGCAGCCCACGCCGGAATCCGTGTCGATCACCTCGGGCACCCACTTCACGCCATCGCCGTCCTTGCGGTTGTAGAAGACCACGGCGAGCGCGGGATCCTTCGAGCCCGGGTCATTCGCCATGTGCGCCCAGAAACGCTTGCCGGTGATGAAGTCGATCCGACCATCCTTGTCGAAGTCTCCCATGTCCAGCCCGTGGAGCTGACTGAACTGCAGGCCACCCGCGCCGGTCTTGGCCGGATCTTCCGGCAGGATCTCGTGCTTGGTGAAGCTGAGCTTGCCGTCCTTCTTCACGTTCTCATACCAAGCCAAGCCGTAGCCGTGGCCATTGATGCTGGTGACAATGTCATTGTCCTTATCGCCATCCACATCGAAGACCAGCATCTGCGCGCCGCCGGGACCGGCGAAATCTTCCTTGTGCCAGGTCCACGCGCTACCCTTCTCCGCGGGCTGCTCGAACCAGCCGGACTTCTCCAAGATGTCCACGCGGCCATCGCCATTCAGGTCCCCTGCCCCGAGGCCGTGGACATAGGGTGAGTCACTGCGCTTCTCGGAGATCGCGACAAAGGTCCAAGGCTTGGTGGCATCGGCTCCATCCATCTGATAGTAGCCGAACTTGCCGTCCTCCATGCCGACCATCTCCTTCTTCTTGTCGCCGAAGAGGTCGACCCAGATCGGGCTTTCAGTCGCCGCCTGGGCCATCACGCGATAGGCCTTCCATTCGCCCTCCTTGCCGGGGTTCACATAGAGGTCCAGGCCCTTGCCGGGGTGGCGGGCCATCAGGATGTCGTTCTTGCCATCGCCCGTCACGTCTTCCACCCAGGCCAGGAAGGAGTCCTCCATGTAGGCCTCGATGCTTGCCGGGGCGCCGGGGCGGTACTGCTTGCGCTCCTTGAAGTCCGGGCCCTTGAACCAGAAGGCGCCGGCCACCAGATCCTTCACGCCATCGCCATCGATGTCCCCGGCGCCGAGACCTTCTGTTAGGAAGTCGGTGGTGACGACCTGCTTGGTCCACTTCTTGGCGGGCGCGGGGCCCTGGGCGAAGGAAAGGGCGATGGCCAACAGGCTGGCGGGGATGACGATGGCGGAGGTTTTCATGAAGCGGTGGAGCGGAAGGAACGCGTGAGCATACCCAAACCTTTCGGCAGGGATACCTACTGTTTTCCATGGCGTGCGGTCCAGGCGGCCTCCGCGGCGGCGGGATCCAGCTTGCGCCACTCCTGCATTACCTCCTGCTCGGCCCTCTTTTGCTGGTCCTGGTTCTGGATCGAGCCCGCCCACTCGAAGGCCTCCTGCGGATACTGCCCTTTGATGGCGTCGACCAAACGCATGGCAGAACGGTCGCGGGGCTGGCCCGCGGGCATCTTGTCGATCCTCTCAGCGGCCTGCATGGGGTCCGATCTAAGCCAGACCTCCACCAGCGATTCCTCCGCCGCGGTCCGCGCCTCGCTCGCGGGAAGGCCGTCCACCCAGCCCCGTGCGGCATTCAGATCCTGCCGGGCGTAGCTGCCGGCCACGTAGGCGGCGGAATTCCCCATGGCCGCGCCACCGTCCGCCATCCCCTTCATGATCGCCACCGCCTTGAGCGGATCTTTCTCCCCGATGCGCTGGATCATCACCTTCTTCGCCTCCACCGCGCCGGGACCTTGGTAATTTGCCGCCCAAACCAGTGCTGCATCGTCGTCCTTCCGCGCCCACATCTCCACCACCGTGCCGAAAAGAAAGGCGTCCCCCGTGGCACCGGCAAGGCGCGTCGCCAGTGCGATCGCGCCCTCGGGATCTTTCGAAGCGAGATCCCCCACCAGCTTCGATCGCTCCTTGCGTAGCTCCGTTGACGGGAGCTTCTCCAGCAGCGAGATCGCCGCTTCCGGATCTTTCTTCTTCAGCACCTCCAAGGCCCCCTCTGCCGCATCCTTCAGATCTCCCTCCTTGAGATTCTGCAGCTCTGTTAGCAACTTGGCCGGGTCCTGCTTGGCCAGGTTGACAAAGGCCATCTTGAACATGTCATCCTTGTTGGGCATGTCGGCCGTTTGCAGGAAGGCAATCGCGCCGAGCGGATCGACCTGGCTCAAGCGGAACACGGTGGAGGCGAGCCCTTGCTTCAAAATGTCGTCGTCCTTGATCGCCTCGCGGAGTGTCGCATCGCCATCACGATATTGCTGGCACATGTCGCGCAGCTCATTGGCGAGTTCGCGCGCTGCTGCTTCATCCAAGGTGCCGCAGACTTGGAAGAGACTGAGGAAGCCCGCCATGTCTTCGCCCCAGCCTTCGCGCGAGGCATCGATGAACCAAGCGCGTGCCCCGCCTTTCGCGAAGGGAGTGCCGAAGATCGGGCCGGCCGTCTTCCGGCTGCTCGCGCCGCGCTGGGTCTTGGTCGCCGGGACTTGGCTGTCCGCCCCGCTTTCTAACGCAGCTCCGGTTTGCGCCGTGCCACCGGAAGCTTGCCCGCCCGCCTTGCCCTCCCGCGGGTGGAAGGTCCCGGCCACATAACTCCCGACCGCCAGTGCGATGACGGCGGGGATTTTCCAGCGGGAGGAATTGGCGGACATCCCTGTCACCATCTCCGCTCCGGCATGGCAACTCAAGCCGGAAGCGCGGGGCTCGCCTGTGCCTGCTCCAGTTCAGCAAGCCGGCGTGATAGCTCGCTGCGGCGCTGATCATAGGCACGCCGTGCGGCATCGAAGGCACGCTGCCGCCGCGAGGCCGCGGTGACCAACACCCACATGATCCCCGTGGCGAAAGCCGTAACCGTTAGCGCCCACACGAGAGGGCTAGGACACCCCACAAAGCCAACGACGGCACCGACCACGATGAAGAGAAGGACGGCGCTGTTGGTATCGACTGCCCCGGGCGGATGGACGATGCCACGGTGATCCTTGCGGGAAGCCTGTTGCACATGCTTTTCCCAGGAAGCGTCGAGTTCACGGAGTTGCTCGCGCAGCTTCAGGGCTTCGTTCTCGGCACGCAACAACTCCTCCTCCGTGCCAGTGCGGGGCAGCTCAAGGCGCGCGCCGCAATAGGCGCAATCCGTGAAACGTGCGCCCGCCGTGACCGGCACGCTAGCGCCGCAGCTAAGGCAACGCGGCACCTGGAGAATCGTCGTCACGGGTGCTTGCTATCAGAGTCTGGCATGAGGGGCCATGGGAAAGGCGGCGGGAAAGTGGAAGCGCAGCCCTGCGGACTTCGATTCATCGGGCAGGCCGTGCGTTGCTCTCGATGCGCCGCAACAAGTCCCTGCGGCGGCTATCGTGCAGGAGCTTGGCCGAGTCGAAGGCGCGCTTCCGCTCCAAGTTGCCGGTCGCGATATTCCAAGTAATCCAAAGCCCGACCGGAATGACGACGAGCCAGCTCCACTGCCACACCTGCACCAACATCAAGGACGCGAGCCCGGTTCCAACTAGGCCGGTCATCACGCTTTCCACGACGACAGTCACGCCCGGCGCCTGGAGATCCCCGGATTGAACCTTCACGGAAACATCCGCGACGTAGCGCTTCCACGCGGCATCGAGATTGCGGAGTTTTTCCCGCAGCTCCAGCCCCTCGATCTGGGAGCTGAGTTCAGCGGTCTGCGACTCCGGGATAATCACCTCCATGCGCGAGCCGCAATAAGCACAATCGGAAAAGCGCCGGCCTTCCTTCACCGGCACGCTGGCACCGCAACCGTGGCAACGGAGGGGATGGAGGGTGGCGATCACGCGGACTGATTAGCAAAAACGGGCGCGGACTGCGATTGGAAAGGGGCAGGCCGAATGGAAGACGCCCCCCGAAAAAGCGGAGGATGTCACAAATTGCCGCGGGCGTCGGCTAGAGGTAGAAACACCGAGTGACCTTGAATCCTTTCCGCCAGACTTCCGCCCCCGAACGCCACGATGCGGATCTCCGCAGCTACGCGGCCAGCGGGGATGCGGAGTCCTTCCGCCGTCTGGTGGAGCGCCACCTGCCGACGGTGCAGGAGGCCGCGGCGCGGATTCTGGGCAGCGGATCTCCATGGCTCGATGATGTGGCGCAGGACGTCTTCCTGCGACTGGCGCGCAAGGCCCCGCAGCTCCCGGCAGACACGGTGGTCTGCGCCTGGCTGCACCGGCAGGCGGTGCGGCGGGCGATCGATCTGGTGCGCTCGGAGGACCGCCGCCGCAAGCGCGAGGCCGCGGTTGATCTCGCGCCGGTGGCGGAAGATCCCAGCTCCGTCTGGAACACGATCGCACCACGGCTTGACCAAGAACTGTTGCGCTTGCCGCGGCAGGATCAGGAGGTGCTGGCCTTGCGCTTCATGGAGCGTTGCAGCTCGGAAGAAGCGGCGCGCCGACTCGGCCTGAGCAGCGTGGCCGTGCGCAAGCGGGTGGAGCGTGCGCTGGCGAAACTGCGTGAACGGCTCGCCCTCGCGCCCCTACCCGGTGCTGGTGCTCTCACCGTCACAGCACTGGCCGCCTATCTCAGCGTGCCCACCGCAAAGGCTGCGCCTGCGGCCAAAGTCGCGGCGATCAGCGCGCACTGCTTGGCTGCCCCTGCGGCCACCACTTTCTCCCTGACCACCTTTACCCTTATGACCAAGTCGCAGATCTATACGACCAGTGCCATCCTCGCGATCGGTGCCGGTGCCTTCTTCGCGGGCCGGACCAATGGACTGGCGAGCGCGCAGGCCATCGCCGCGGAGTCCGGTAGTGCGGCTAGCCTCGCCACGCTTGACAATGGCAAGGCACCCCGCTCTAACAGCAGCCGGAGAACCGGCACTACCGACGCCTTCCCCACCACGAAGGAAGGACGCCTGACGATGCTGCGCATGATCCTGGGCAACGGCGACGCCCTGCAACGCAACCAGTCGCTCGAACGCTTCATGGCGCGGCTCGACCCCGGCGAGTTCAAGGACGTGGTCGACTTCCTGGGCCATCAACGGCCGAAGACCGATATCGAATCCCAGGCGATCACTTCCGCCATGCAGATCATGGTCTCGACCTGGGCCAAGCGCGATCCGGTCGGGGCCATCGAAGCTCTGAACATCGAACCGGGGAGCAGGTCCAGCGCCTACTCGGCCCGCAACTCGCTGCTGCAAACGATCGCGAGCGTCTGGGGCGCGCGGGATCCGGATGCCGCGATTGCCTGGGTCAAGGCCCAGCCGGGCTACCCTCTCAAAGCGGACATGGAGGATCCCTTCATGGTCGGCCTGATCGGAGGTGTGGCCGGACAGGATCTCAGCAAGGCCACCGGGCTGCTGGCGGAGATGCCATTCGGCATGGTCCGCCGCACCGCCCTCAGCGGCATGCTGCCGCAACTGCTGGCGAAGGGCGAAGACGCGGTGGTGGAATGGATCGACGGCTTGCAGGACAGCAATCTGAAGAAGGGCGCGAACAACATGGTGGCAGCCGAGATGGCACAGACCAATCCGCGTGCCGCCGCCGAGTGGATTCTCCGGCGCATGGGCAGCGACGCCGAATTCAGCAGCATCGATTCCGTGATGGCCCCGTGGATGCAGAAGAATAGCAGCGAAGCTCTCGCCTACTTCGAAACCCTGCCAGCCGGGAAGGTGCGTGAGGAAGCGCTGAACGCAATCGTCGGGCTGATGCAGGTCAATCCGACCCCAGAGAATGCGGATTGGATCATCGCCCGGGCGGGCAAGGGCGAGATGCAGGGTGCCTCCATCGAATGGGTGTTCAGCCACTGGACGGAGAAAGATCCGGCTGCCGCGATTGCTTGTTTCGAGTCGATGTCAGGCCAATCGGCACGCGACGCTTCCTTCCTCATCGCAGACCAACTTGCGAAAAATGATCCCGCCGCCGCGGTGAACTTCTACAAGTCCCACGTCGGCCAGTTTGGCCAGATGGCAGCCATCGCGGTCTTCCGGCGCTTGGAGGCAGGCGATGCCGTGGCGCTGATGGACGACGTGGCGCGCAACGGACGTGAAGAGCGCAGCCACGAGATCGCGCTTGAAGCATGGGCCGCCACCAAACCTGAAGATGCCAAAGCTTACTGTGAGCAGCACGGCTTGAGCGTGCCGGAGAACGCGAAGCGCATCTATATGAAGGCAGCCGCAGCGGCCGCGGAGTGATTCAGCGTGGGGCTGAATTGGAAGGTGGTCGGTGACTGGGTGCGCTGGCTTTAGCCCAATGCCTTTGAGGATTCACCTCGAAGTCAATCCTTGGGCCGCGGCACAGCCGCCCTGGAGTGCGGGAGCCTGCTACCGCTCTTGAGCAGGCAGCCTGCTGCCGTGAAGCGACCGGTCAAAGCTGTTCCAGCCCTAGCGCCCTTCGGCGAGGTTTCTTCCCGCGGCATGCCGGTTCCGTCCGCCCTTGATCACGGCGCTTCGAGTGTTGGGGGAAAGCTGTGAGGCGAAGCTGCCTCATCACGCCCCCGGCAAGCCGTAAGACCAACACGCTCGCGGGGGCTTCCGGGTAAGGAAAGCCATCCCCGTGCCTCACGACAGCGGGGCTGTCTGCCGGAAAGCGGTAGCAGGCTACCGCACTCCAGGGCGGCTGCGCCGCGGCAAGAGAGCCGACTCCAGCGGTGAATCCTTAGAGGCATTGGGCTGGAGCCGACAAGAGGGCTGGCAAGCGCCACCATCACTGGACGGGCCGGCTGAAGCCGGCGCACCCAGTGGGCACCCGGTGAACTACGCGATCAGCTCCTGGATCGGATCCGCGCCTTCCACACCCACTAAGCGCTGGTCGAGGCCGCCGTAGAAGTAGGTCAGGTGATTCGGATCCAGGCCCATCTGCTGGAGCACGGTGGCGTGGAGGTTCTTCACCTTCACGCGGTCCTTCACCGCCTCGCCGCCGAGCTCATCGGTCTCGCCGAAAGTAGTGCCGCCCTTGATGCCGCCGCCGGCCATCCAGGTGGTGAAGCCATAAGCATTGTGGTCGCGGCCGGTGCCTTCCGCGTATTCGGCGGTGGGCTGGCGGCCGAACTCGCCGCCCCAGATGACCAGGGTCTCATCTAACAGGCCGCGCTGCTTCAGGTCCTTGAGCAGGCCCGCGATCGGCTTGTCGGTATTCCCGGCGTGGAAGCTGTGGTTCTTCACCAGGTCGCCGTGGGCATCCCAGTTGTCGTCGTTGTGCGCGCCGCCGGAGTAGATCTGGATGAAGCGGGTGCCGCGCTCGACGAGGCGGCGGGCCAGGATGCACTTGCGCGCGAAGTCATCCGTGCGCGTGCCATCCATGCCGTAGAGCTTCTTCACGTGCTCCGGCTCGTCATCCACGTCGATCGCTTCCGGCGCTGTGGCCTGCATGCGGAAGGCAAGTTCGTAGGAGGCGATGCGCGCGGCGAGGTCCGAGTTATGCTCGCGGCCCTTGAGGTGCTTCTGGTTGATGTCCCCCAGGAAATCGAGCAGCGAGCGCTGCTGCACGCGATCCATGCCGGGGCGGTTCTGGAGATTGAGGATCGGGCTGCCCTGAGAGCGGAAGACCACGCCCTGGTAGCTGGCGGGCATGTAGCCGCTGCTCCAGTTCTTCGCGCCGGAGATCGGGCCGCCGGTCTTGTCGAGCATGACCACGTAGCCCGGCAGGTTCTCATTCAGCGAGCCGAGGCCGTAGTTCACCCAGGAACCCATCGAGGGCTTGCCGGAGAGCAGCGAGCCGCTGTTCATCATCAGCATGGCCGAGCCGTGGATCGGCGACTCCGCAGTCATCGAGTGGATGAAGGCGATGTCATCCACGCACCCGCCGATGTTCGGGAAAAGCTCGGAGACCCACTTGCCGCTCTGGCCGTATTGCTTGAACTGCCACTTGGGTCCGACCACCCGGCCCTCGTTCTTTTTGCCACCGCGGCCGAAGGTCTTGATCGGCACCGTCTTGCCATCCAGCGGATACATCTTCGGCTTGTAATCGAAGGTGTCCATGTGGCTCGGCCCGCCATACATGAAAAGGAAGATCACCGACTTCGCCTTGGCCGGCAGCCGCGGTTGCTTCGGTGCGAGCGGATTGTCGTAGGGCAACTCTCCCGCGAAGGCACCGTCCTTCGACAGCATGCCCGCCAGCGCGAGCGAGGTGAAGCCACCACCGATCTGGTGGAGGAACTCGCGGCGGTGGATGCGGCCGCAGAAATTGCCGGTGGGTGGGCGAAGGATCATAGGCGCGGAGACTCAAGACTTGAAGACGCAAGACACAAGACTGGAGGAAGAAAGCTGAGGGATCACGGATGTTGTGGTTCGGGCTCTTGACTCAAGTCTTGCGTCTTGAGTCTTCCAGTCTTGCGTCTCAATCCAGGTAGAAGAACTCGTTGAAGCTATAGACCGCCAGGCAGAAGCGCTGCAGCGCGATATCCGGGGCGAGCTGGCTCTCGGTCTTGAGCTTGTTGATGAAGGCGAGCGAAAGGACGACTTCCGACTCATCCGGATCACGCGACAGCACGAGTTCGAAGGCGCGCTTGATCTGGGCATGGAGATCACCGGGGATCTCGCGTTCGAGCCGCTTGGCCAGCGCATCCGCCTCATTGTGCACGAACTCGCTGTTCATCATCGCCAGCGCCTGGGTGGGCACGGTGGTGGTGAAGCGCACCGGACAGGAGTTGTCCGTGTCCGCCATGTCGAAGTCCGTGAACTGCGGCGGCTGCAGCGAGCGCTTGATCTTCACATACACGCTGCGGCGGTTCGCCTGGTCCGGCGGGCTGGTGCCCCACTTGCCGCCCTTGGTGGATGAAGTGGCGAGCACTTCGTCCGGCAGCAGGATGTAAACGCTGGGGCCTTCCATCTCCAGGTTCAGCTCGCCGGTGCTGGCCAGCATGGAGTCGCGCAATTCCTCTGCGGTCAGGCGGCGCGGGTTGAAGCGCCAGAAGAGATCATTCGCAGGATCCGCGGCGGCGGCCTTCGGCTCGGAGGCGATCGACATGCGGTAGGCCTTCGAGTTCAGGATCAGGCGGTGCATCGCCTTCATGCTCCAGCCCTTCGCCACGAACTCGGAGGCCAGCCAATCTAACAGCTCGGGATGAGTCGCCGCGGTGCCCAGGTAGCCGAAGTCATTCGGCGTGGGGCAGAGGCCGCGGCCGAAGTGATGCTCCCAGATGCGGTTCATCATCACGCGCGCGGTGCGCGGATTGTCATCACGGGTGATCCACTGGGCCAGCGCCAGGCGGCGGTTGCTGGACTTGGCATCCGGTGCGGGCGGCGTGATGGACGCATCCTCATTCCCCCAGATGGCCGGGAAGCCGGGCTGCACTTCATCGCCCTCCGCATGGGCGCTGCCACGCATGAGGATGTGGGTGGGCGGCGGCTTCGGTCCATTCTCCGTCACCACCATGGCCTCCACGCCCGGGGACTTCCGCATCGTCGCGATTTCCTCCAGACGCTTCTGCCCGCGACGATAGGTCTCGCGGTCCTTGCGGCTGGCCGCGCGGTACTCCGGATTGAGCACCACATCGGCAGGCGTAATCGCATCCACCTCCAGGCCGAGATCGAAGAACTGCCCGCCCTCTTTCTGATTGAGGTGCACGGCCAGGACATTCCGTCCGGTCTGCAGGGCCTCCATGAATTCCTTCGGCGCGGGGATCTTCTCGTAGTCGGTGGAGAAGAGCTCGCGGGTGACGACGAGCCGCCCGTTCAAGTAAATCTGGACGTCCTCATCATAGTAGAGGTGGAGCAGCACCGCCTTCGGAATCGCTTCGAGGCCGAAGGTCGTCTGCAGCCAGATGTCCTGGCCGGTCCACACCGTGCGGGCCTGCACGCCGGGCGCCGCAGTGCCGAAGCCAGCGAGCCCTTGCTGCCAGTTCGCGCGCTCCGCACGGAAGCTCACCGCCGACCAATCCTCCGCTGGCTCCTTGAAGGTGTAGTACCAACTCGTGGGCTTCACGCGCGCATCCGTGATCAGCCAACGGTCCACGCCGGGGAGCTGGCTGACCTTCGCCGCGATCTCCGGGCGGGTGCGGTTCAGGTTTTCCTGCGCGTCCTTTTCCGCTCCGGCCATGAACTCGCGGATCTTCTGTTCCTCCTCCGTCATCTGGACCAGCGTCTTGTCACGCTCCTTGGTGAGGTCCGGACCTTGGATGAACTCCGTCTGCTTGCCGCCGCGGCCCATCGGCTGCATGTTGCGGAAGAAGGAGACGAACTTGTAGTAATCCTTCTGCGGGATCGGATCGCCCTTGTGATCATGGCAGCGGGCACAACCGGCGGTCATGCCGAGGAAGCCCTCCGTCACCACCCGCACGTTGTCGTCCAGCACATCGAAGAAATGCTGCTGGGGATCCGCCGGGTCATCATCCCATGCCATCAGGCGCAGCATGCCGGTGGCGATCTGCGAGTCCGCGGTCTTGTCCGGCAGTTCATCGCCAGCGATCTGCTCCGCCACGAAGCGGTTGTAGGGCTTGTCCTGGTTGAAGCTGCGGATCACGTAGTCACGGTAGCGCCAGACCATCGGCTTGTCGTTGTCGCGCTCGAAGCCGTTCGACTCCGCATAGCGCACCACGTCCAGCCAGTGGCGGCCCCATTTCTCGCCGTAGGCCGGCGAATCGAGCAGGCGGTCCACCTGCTTGCCCCAGGCATCCGGCGCGGTATCGGCCTCGAAGGCCTTGATCTCCTCCAGCGTGGGCGCGAGGCCGGTGAGGTCGTACGATAAACGCCGTAGCAAGGCCGCGCGCGTGGCCTCGCCCACCGGTTGCAGGCCCTTCTCGTCGAGCTTCGCACGCAGGAATGCATCGATGGGATTCTCCGCCCATGCGGGATCGGAGACCTTCGGCACTTCCGGCCGGCTCATCGGCTTGTAGGACCAGTGGGCCTTGGTCTTCTCATTGACCTCGGTCACTCCCTCCAGTGGATTGGGATGAACCTCCACCATCTTTTCCGCATCCTCGGGCGTCCAGGGCGCGCCCATGCCGATCCACTTGGTGATCTTGGCAATCTCCTCCGGGGCCAGCTGTCCGCGCGGCGGCATCTGGAGGTCCCGGTTGGTGTAGGAGATTGCCTCCAGCACCCGGCTCTTCGCGGGATCGGACTCGTTGAAGGCCGGCCCGTGGTTGCCGCCCTTCAGCAGGCCCTTCCGGCTGATGAGTTGAAGGCCGCTCTTCACCTTCGGCTGGCCGTGCTCGTCCAGGCCGCCGTGGCACTTGAAACAATTCTGCTCCAGGATGGGCTTCACCTCGCTACGGAAGTAATCCACGCCCTCGCTATCGGCGGCGCTGGCAAACGCCGCCGTCCCTGCGAGTCCGAGTCCGATGAGCCCGAGCAACCTCATGCAAGCTGGGATAGAACGGCCCCGAAGCGGCTGGAAATTTCATCCGCATGGGCCTTTACCGTCGCGCCGAAGGCATCGAGCTGGCTGTCCGGGATCCGCGAGGAGGGTGCGGTGATCCACAGCGCGGCGATGACGCCACCGGTGGCACCACGGATGGCCGCGCCGATGCAGGTCTGGCCTTCCATTTCTTCCGCCAGGTCGAATCCGTAGCCGCGCGCGGCCACTTCCTTGAGGTGTTCTAAGAAAGCTTCGTGAGTGGTGATGGTGTTCTGGGTAAAGCGCGGCATTTTCAGGCGCTTCACGCGCTCGATGCGCTCCTTCTCCGGCAGGCCGGCCAGCATCGCCTTGCCCGGGGCCGCGGTGTGCAGGCAGAAACGCGTGCCGGGATCGACGGCGAACTTGAAGTGGTGCGTGCCCAGCGCCTGGTCCAGCACCACGCCCTCGTCATCGGCCAGGGTGCCGAGCAGGGCGGTCTCGCCGGTGGCGTCGCGCAGGCGGCGCATGACGTCGATCGACTTCTCGAAGAGGTTCGCGTCCGTCACCGACATCGCGCCGAGGATGAGCAGGCGTGGGGTCAGGCGGTAGCGCTTGGTATTCTCCACCTTTTCGAGGAAACCCCGGTTCTCCAGCGTGACCGCGATGCGGAAGGCGCTGTTCTTTGGAATCTTCAGTTCTACCCCCAAATCACTGACGTTGATGCCCTCGGGGCGGGAGCTGAGGAGCTCCAGCATGACCAAGGCACGGTCGAGGTTTGGCACGATGTATCGGGCCCTAGGATTATCGGAGGTGTTCTCCCAGTCGGATTCGTTTGTCATATGAAACGGCGTGCGCCTCCCGATACAAGGGAATCCACGGGGGGCTTTCAAGTTTCTAACCCCAAAATCCGTGCATTCTGAATACAAGGAGGTGCAATTTAGGGCACATTCGACGCCATGCCTGAGCTGATCCAAGATGCCGATGAGATCCGTCCCGGAGAATTCTTCGAGGATTGCGCGTATCACCCCTGCCTGTGCACGCGATCCGAAATGGGGACGGTGGACGGCATCTCACTCGTTGACGGCTCCTATCCGCGCAACTGTGGAGTTCCCCAATGTGGCGTCCGGAAGCTGACTTTTGAGGAAGCGGTCCAGTGGCGGCTCCACGGTCCGCCGGATGTGCCGCCCGAGATCGAGATGACCGACGCGCAGAAATATTGGCTTAAGTCCTCAGATCACCCCACAGCCCAATGAACGACCGCTATCAAGAGGCATTTGCCGCCTGCCGGGCTGACGTCACCGCCGCTGCTGTCGCGAGACTTGGCCGCGAGCTTTCGCATGAGGAGCATGTGGGCATCGAGCGCATCGGTTCGCTAATGATGTTGGAGGCGGTTTACCGGAGCTTTGCTTCCGACAGCTATCCCCTTGAGACGGTGGAGTCCGATTTGCGTTACTTTGCCAGCCAACCGGGATGAACACTGATTGGCTTGGCCACGTGATGCGGCGGACGGCGGCGGCCTGTGCACGGGGGACGATAAGGCGCTACTTCAATGACTGACTACGATCCCTCAAAACTCGCGGAGAAATGGCCGCGATCCCTTCAAGCCTTGCTTGCCGATTGCCAGCAGCGATGGGACTCGGGCAGGCCCAAGCGCCGCTGGTGGTCCTTTGGCGAACCGGAGGCCGATTTGCCGCAGGATCAAGCAAGCCCGCGAGATGACCAACGGCTGCTTGCCTACGACGGCATCGTGACTCTCGGCCATTTTGCCCGTGCCTTTTTCCCGGCCTACATTCCCGGTGATCAGACCCACTACGGAAGCGTGGTCTATGCGAACGATCCTGCCTCCAGCGATGAAGTATTTCATCTCGCGTGGCGGGTGAACGAACTGCGGCAAGACGGGTCCACGCCACCGCCAGGCACCGAGGCGGTAGCAAAAGCCATTCGGGATGATCACTCCGACTTTTCGCGGATCGAGATGCCTGCGGCATTGGGAGTCGGAGCCGGGCGTTACTTCGCCAACATCTGCATTCATCGCGGCCGGCTGCCGCTGGGATACATCCACTCGAAACTCGTCCCCATCCTGATCCTTCCCGAGAGAACGCCTTGGTGCTCGATCCTCCCTTTGCGCTTCTGGAGTCCAGAGCTGGTCGATATCTGGAAGAGCGGCGCTCCCGCTTATCCAAGGGAACCGTTTGCGCTACAGTGCCGGGCCTTTGGAATCAGGCCGTGACGCCACCATTCAGACATTGATGTCGCCAAGACGAATCCCCTGCCAAGAGATTGATCATGTCGGACCACTGGATAGCAATTGTTCCAAAGGATCCCCATTTCCTGCCTGATCCGAATGCGCGGGAAGCCGCACTCGAATTGTTTCGGGATATTGCGCCTGATGCCGACGAGATCGATATCGAGATCTCGGAGGTGATTCGGTTCTTCGACTGCGGAGGCAATTTCGAGAGGGTCATCTGCCCCCATTGCCAACAGGAGATTTCCACCGAGTGGTGGCAGGATGCGATGGGTGATGATTACGACGGGACCGGTTTCCGTTTAGATGAATACCAGGCTCCGTGTTGTGGAACTACCGTCCGGCTGAACGAGCTTTGATATGACTGGCCACAGGCGTTTGCGCGATTTGCAATCGACGCGATGAACCCGAATATCGGCAAGCTCAGCAGGGAGCAGCAGAGCGAGTTCGAGAGCATACTCGGAGTTCCGCTGATTGTGGTCTACCAACACATCTAGCCAAGGTTCACCCCATCCCAAACACGCCACTCGTCATTCGGGGATCCCGAATTCGTCATTCGCCTTCACAGCCCCACCCACTGCCTGCCCCACACGATCACAAGGGGCACGGTGCAAATGCTCACCACGGTGGTCGCGATGACGATCTGCGCGGCGATGGCCGGCCGGCCGCCGTAGATGCGGGCCAGCATGATCGGGGTCATGGCGGAGGGCATGGCGGCTTGGACGATGAGGACCTGCTTCAGATCCACCGGGGCGGGCAGATACTTGGCGGCGGCCAGCAAGAGACAGGGCAAGAATGCCAGCCGCGTTACGCAACCGGCGATCATCACATACGGCGAAGGCCGCTCGTGGCCGATCATGTCGGACATGACTGCGCCGGTCACGAGGATCGCCACGGGGAAGGCACCACCACCAAGCCAGGCGATGGTTTTGCGGATGATGCCACCCATCCAGAGCGTGCCGTCGTGAAGGTTGATCTCCTTCAAGTCCAGGATCTCCGCGGGGAGGAAGCGGTCCACCCGGGTGCCCACCAGTATCAGCCCGAGCAGCAAGGCGATCACCGGCCCGTTCACCAGCTTGCGCCACTGGACCTTCTTTTCCGCGGACAGGATCATGACCCCCACCGACCAGATCGCGAACTCCACGCCGAAGTTGTGGACGAAGAGCATCGGCAGCGCCGCCTTCGTCCAGATCTGCTCGACCACCGGCACCGCGGTGTAGCCGAAGTTCTGGACCCCTGCGGTCAGCGTGAAGGTCCGGCGTCCCCCGCCCTTCTGGAAGCCCATGAGGCCCGCCGCCAGCCAGGTAACCGCGAAGCTGATGACCGTGATCCCGAAGCCGACACCGAGGCCCCAGACCACCGGCGTCCAGTGCCGCACGCTCTCGCTGCCCAGCATCTTATCCAGGATGAAGCAGGGGTAGAGGATGCTGAAGACGAGGTGGAAGATCGGCTCGTCCTGTTCCTTCTTCAGCACGCCGAGCTTCCGCAGGGCGGCACCCGCGAGAATCAACAAATACACCGGCAACACCGCCGCTAGAACCGCCTTGGAATCCACGGGCGTAGCCTTTGCGGGGAGACGGCAGCGCCACAAGCCCGATCAGTGGATGCTTTTGGCTATATCGGGCAGGAGGGCGCTTTTTATCCGCATCCGCTTCGCCCGCCAGACTAGTATCCCCGACCAGATCGGGAGGAAACCCGCAAGCAGCCAAGAGTCCGGTATATAGCAGACCCAGTCACCCGGATTCATCCTCGCGGTCAGTACGAAGTAGAATCCGGGGCTGCTTGCGTTGAGATCCGGATAATCTACCTCGAAGCGCCTTGTGCATTCCCATTCACTCTCCTCCGCCCTTCTCCGGAAGCAGACCGCCCGCGCAACGATTTTCGGCCCCACGAAGGTTGATATCTTGTAGCTCCTTCCCGCTTCCAAGCTCAGGTGCCGAGTGCTCCAGGACATCATCACCAAACCACAGTCCGTGTGCAGCAGGTTCCATCTGCCGTAGCGGAAGTAGCAAGAGTTCCGCAGAGAATCCTGCCAAGCCCAGACAATGAAAGCGATCACCAAGACGCCTGACCAAAACCCGAGCGAACGATGCAGAGCGAGCTTCATGGTAGTGGCTTGGAATCCACGGGCGTAGCCTTTGCGGGAGACGGCGCCCCCACAAGCCCGATCAGTGGAAGCTTCCGTGTATATCAGAGGGTTGCTTTGGGGAGTTCCATCGTCCTGCGGATCGTGAGAGCCTCCGCGATTCTTGCCGCCGTGAAGCCGGGGGCGGCGGCGCGAATCACCCGCAATTCCAAAAAAAGTTAAGCGATCTTAATTTCCAAGCTTGATGAAATAAAATTTTCCGGCACTTAGTCGACCGAATGTACTATTCCATCAGCAGGGCAACCGTGGCGGATCTTTCGCTATTCGGAGTCGTGTCACTTGTGGTGATAGGACTCGTGGTGGCGGGCTTGATCCGCTTCGCAATCGTGCAGTGGCGCTCGCGACGGGCGCTGCGGCGCTTCTTCAAGGGCGCGGGCAAGAGGGTCGCACGGATCAGGAAGTTCCGTGGACTTCTCGATCTGGGCCCGGCGCGCAAGCAGGGAAAGAGTGTCGGCTATGATGTGTATCTCAAGCCAGCCCGCCGGGAGGAAGGGAGGACGAAGGTCTTCTGCGTGGTGAAGCGGAGCTGGGTGCTGGGGATGGTCCGGGCGGTGGAACCGTGGAGTGATCTATGAGGAAATCCTGATAGACGCCCGCGAGCGGCAGAAAGGTCGCGTTTTCAAAAACTCCTGATGCCTGCTTGCCGCCCCGAAACCTGACGGAGAGCCTCATCCTTGCAGGCCTGCTCCGCTTCGCTAGGCTGCACTCATGTTCAAAACGCGCCATGGGGTGCCCGGCCCTTCGTCCGCCGCCTTGAGCTTCCGTCCCGGTGATGTCCCGGAGCGCAAGCCCAAGATCTGCGTGATGATCTATGACGGGCAGAGTCTGGAGGAGCGCGTGATTGGCGATCCCGCCGAACTCGTCGAATGCCTGAACGACCGCTCGAAGGTCAACTGGGTGAACATCGACGGGATCGATGACCTCGAGGGGCTGGAGGCCTTGGCAAAGCGCTTCGATCTCCATGCGCTGGCGCTGGAGGATGTGCTGCATACCGGCCAGCGCCCGAAGGTGGAGCCCTATGCGAACTACCTCTTCATCATCGCGCAGATGGTCTATCAGGACAACAAGAGCCGGATCTGCGGGGAGCAGGTCAGCTTCTTTCTGGGGAAGAATTGCCTGATCACCGTGCAGGAGGAGCCGGACTACGATGTCTTCAATCCGGTGCGCGAGCGCATCCGCTCCGGCCGCGGGGTCATCCGCAGCTCCGGAGCGGACTACCTGGCTTATGCGCTGCTGGACTCGATCATCGACCACTACTTCCCGGTGCTGGATGAGATCGGCAATGCGATCGAGGACCTGGAGGACCGGATGCTCGAGCACCCCGAGCGCTCGATGATCCGGAGGCTGCACGATCACCGGCGCAGCCTGACGCAACTGCGCCGCTACGTGTGGCCACTGCGGGATGTGGTGAATGGCTTGCTCCACGACCACTCCGGCCAGATCGAGGAGCCGACCAAGATCTTCCTGCGGGACTGCTACGACCACACCGTGCAGCTCATGGACTTCGTGGAAAGCTACAAAGAAATCACCACCGGCTTGATGGAGCTCTACCACTCCACCGTGGGCATGCGGACGAACGAGATCATGCGCGTGCTGACGGTGATCACCTCGATCTTCATCCCGCTGACGTTCATCGTGGGCGTGTATGGGATGAATTTCGAGTTCATGCCGGAGCTGCACCAGAAGCACGCTTACTTCTGGGTGTGGGTGATCATGATCGCGATTGCGGTCGCGCAGTTGTGGTTTTTCAGGAGGAAGAAGTGGTTGTAGGGAGCGGGGACCTTATTGTCCCCGTGAGCGGTCCCCAAGGGCTGCTTCGCCGACCAGTGCCAGCGACAATAAGGTCGCTGCTCCTTATTTCGCACCCCATTCGCTGAAGCCGAGGGCGTCGAGCTTCACCATCAGGGTATCCATTTGCGACTCGCTTGGATTCCCTAACGGCAACCTCGCCGGACCCACCGGCACGCCCAGCCGCACCATCAGCGCTTTGGCCGAGCCGATGAAACCGCTGGCGCCGATCGCATCGATCATCGCGATGGAAAGCGTCTGCAGGCGGCGAGCTTCTGTTAGATCGCCGCGTAGATGGGCGGCGATGAGGTCGCGGTAAAGCTGCGGAGCGAAGTTGTAGGTGGACCCCACCCCGCCCTGCGCGCCGCTTGCGAGACCGGCGAGCAGCATTTCATCCACGCCCCAAGGGAGATCGAAGCGGCTGCCCGCGACGTCCAGGGCGCGCCGGTAGGAGACGAGGTCGGGATTCGTGAACTTGATCCCAGCCAGAGTCGGGACCTTGGCGGGGGCCTCGGCGAGGAACTTCTCCATCGGGAAGGAAACGCCGGTCATGCTGGGAATGTCGTAGTAGTAGAAGGGCGTCTGCGGGGCGGCGGAGGCCACGGCGGCGCAGCACTCAATGAGCGCCGCCAAATTACTAGGCTTGTAGTAGGATGGCGCCAGCATGCTGATCGCGGCGAAGCCGTGCGCCTCCGCCCGCCGCGCGAGCAGCTTGGCATCCTCCAGGCAATTTCCACCCACGTGCGCGATCACCCGCAGCCGATGCTCCGGCGCGACCATGGCCCAGGCATCGTAGAGCGCCAGGCGCTCCGAGCAGGTGAGAGAGTGAGACTCGCCCGTGGAGCCGGTGATGAAGACCGTGCGGATGCCGTTTCCTGCCAGGAAGGCGGCTTGAACCGGGATCACCTCGGACGCCAGCGAGCCATCCGCATGAAAGGGCGAATGGGTGGCGGCGACGAGTTCGTGCAAGGGAGCGTGCGCTTTCATAAAGTGGATGTGTCCGGATCCAGGTGCCGCGGGCGGATGAGGAGAACCAGCACCACCGCCAGCACCGCGATGCCTGCGAAGATCCCGAAGATGCCAAAGAGGGGCACGCGGTGATCCCGCAGCACGCCGAAGCCGTAGTCGGCGACACCACCGCAGCTCACGCTGACCAGGTTCATAAGCCCGTAGCCGGTGGCGCGTAGCTCGGGCCTCGCGATCTGGCAGAGGATCGGCATGTTGTTGCCATCGAAGAAGGCCCAGCCAAGGCCGAAGAGCATGAGGAATGAGATCGCCACCCAGAGCTGCCCGGTCTGCGGCGAATAGCCCACGCCGAACATCGCGGGCACGATCAGGCCCACGCCGATGGCGCTGATGTAGATCCGACCGTAGGGCGTCTTGCGCATCCAGCGGTCCGCGAGCCAGCCACCGAGCACGGCCCCGATGATCGCGGCGATCTGTAGATAGAGCGTGGCGGAGACGCCTGCCTTCCCCTGGCCGATGCCGAACTCCGTCTTCAGGATCGCAGGCATCCAGTCCCGCACCACCCAGCCAGCCATTGCGGGCAGGGTAAAGTACGCCACGAGCAGCAGGAAGGAGCGGTTGCCTAACAGCTCCGCCGCCGCTCCCGCGGGTGAGGCCTTCGGCGCGACGGTCCCCTGCTCTCCCCGTGGCGCGAGCTTGAGCAGGAAGAAAAGCGGGATCGCATAGGCCAGGCCGATGAGACCGCAGAGGTCAAAGGCCCAACGCCACCCAAGCGCGGGATTCTCCGCGACGTAACCACTGAAGCCGCCAATGATCACGCCGCTGTAGAAGCCCATCTGGTGCATGCCCACCGCGCGCGAGCGGGTGTGCCCGGTGTGGCAGCCAGCGATGAGCGCCAGCGCGGCGGGGATGTAGAAGGACTCGCTGATGCCCATGACGGCGCGGGTCCATAGCAGCTGATCGTAGGTCGTGACGTGGCCGGTGGTCCAGGTCACGAAGGACCAGACGAAGAGGCTGCCTGCCACCACATGACGGCGGCTGAAGCGGTCCGCCAGGTAGCCGCCGATCGGGCTGAGGAAGGCGTAGGTCCACTTGAAGTAGGCGAGGACCTTGCCCCAGTTCGCCTCCAGGCTGATGCCGGGGATGTCCTGCATCACGGAGAACTTCATGGCCGCCAGCATCTGGCGGTCCAGGTAGTTGAGCAGGGCCACGGGCACCAGCAGCGCCACGATTAGCCAGGCACGGGGCGGCGGATTCATGGCGGGGTAAAGTGGAGGACCTGCGGGGTACGGACGCCCGGCTTCACTTCGCCATTGAAGAGGATGACGCCGTCCTTCCAAGGCGCGGCGGGCAAGGTGACCGGCGGAGGAATGTCGAGCGCGCCGGCCTGCGCCCAACTGTTAGAGGCGGTGTCGTAGCGCAGCACATCGCGCGGGAAGCCGCGATGTTCCTCTGGATTGGCAAGGCCCGCTTGCGAGCCATCATCGCCGGAGACGATGAAGAGCGAGTCGCCGCGAATGGGTGCCGGGGATGCCGCCGCGACCGCGGCGCGCGGTGGATCGGCCAGGCGCGTCCACTTGCCGTCCGCGAATTTCCATGCCTCGCGCAGGTAGGTGCGGACCGGCTTGTTGTTAGAATCGGGAGCGAGCGAGCAGCCGCCGATCAGGAAGAAGCCATCGCCGATACCCGTAGCACAGGCAAGGATGCGGCCCGCCGCGGGCAAGGGTGGCTGTGCCTGCCAACCGCGTTCCGGAGCCGTGAGATCCAAGGCCCAATGCGCGACGCTCGCAGTGGTGGCATCCGGCTTTTCCAAGCCGCCGCAGAGGTGGATGGCTTGACCGACCTTCGCGCCAGACATCTGCGCGAGTGGAACCGGCAAGGAAGGGAATTCGCGGAACTGCGACTTGCCATCCGCGCAGCTGAGGAGCAGCACGCTGGTGAAATTCCGGCTGGCATCTCCGCCACCGATAAGCAGCACGCCCCCCGGCAGGGTGATGGAGACGCCGTAGCCATTTGGTACCGGCAGCTTGCCGATCTCCTGCCACTTCGCGTCCTTCGTCTCGAGGTCCAGCGCGAAGAGGCGGTCATGCCAGACCTTCTTCCCACCCTTCCAAGGCATCACGCCATCCGGGAAATTCGCCCCGCCACCGGCCAGCAGATGGCCCGCATGGACGCCGACGAAGGCACCGGCAAAGCCGATCGCATCCGGCACCGGTGGCAGCTCCGTGATCATTGGCTCGGCGCGGAGGGTGGCACTTGCCGCCAGCGCCGCGGCCATCAGCAAGGGAAGGGTTTTCCGAAACATGCAGGTGTATCTTGTATGCCATCGCGCAAGGGCTTGCACGAAGCTTGGCGGATTGGTTTCTCTTTATACCAATCCGCCGCGCTTTCCGCTCGCCAATTCGCCGCCCCTTCCTGCTAGATGCCAACGTGGCATTCGGCCCGAAAACCAAAGCCGGCCAGTTGGCGGACCACCTGCGGCAGCGCTTGCTCGCGGGCGAATGGAGCGGCTGCCTGCCCGCGGAGCGCAGCCTGGCCGACGAATACCTGGTGAGCCGCACCACCTTGAGGGAGGCGCTGCGCGTGCTGGAGAGCGATGGGCTGGTGGGCAAGGTTTCCTCCACGCGCAGCGGACGCGAGGTACGGACGGGCGCTGCCCGCAAGCGCATGGCCAGCGCTTCCGGCCGCGTGCTGGTGCTCACGCCCAGCCTGCGCGACAGCCCACTCCTGTTGGAGCAACTCGCGACCCTGCGCGAGCTGCTCGGCCGCGGCGGCATCCAAGTCGTGGTGCGCGAGATGTCCCGCCTGGGCGACCAGCGCGAACCGCTACGAGCCCTGCGGCGCTTGGCAGCGGATGAAGCGGGCGCAGTCTGGATCCTCCACAAGATGCCGCATGCCGTCCACCTCTCCGCGGCGAAACTGGGCCTACCGGCGATCATCTTCGGCTCCGCCGCGGCGGGCGTGGACTTCCCCTGCATCGATGTCGATTTCCGCGCCGTTGCCCGGCATGCGGCGGGGCGCTGCCTGGCGCGCGGCTTGACCCGCCTGGCCGTGATCGTCCACCGCACGCCGCTGGCCGGCGACGAACGGATCGTGGAGGCCTTGGCCGCGGAACTCGCTCGCTGCGATGCCCCGCCGCCCCTGGTGATGAAGCACGACTTCAACCGCGCCCGCTTGATCGACGCGCTGGACCACCGGGTCGTCCCTACGAAACAAAGGCCCCACGCGCTGCTCATCGCGAACCAGCATCACCTGCTCACCGCGCTACCACACTTGCTGCGCCGCGGGCTGCAGATCCCGCGCGATTTGTCGCTCGTCTATCTGAGCAATGATCCCAGCGCCGAACGCCTGAGTCCCCTGCCCGATCGCTACGACCTGGGCGACCGGCTGCTGAGGCGCTTGGCCGCTGCGGTGCAGGCCCGACTGGCCGGGGAATTGCCGACGACCCGATTGCTCCTGCCGCGCATGATCACGGGCGAGACCCTGCGCTAATTGGTCCAAAGAAACACCAATCGACACCTCTCTACCACGGTAGCCGCAACATCCAAGCTTCCAGCCATGACCCTGCCCCGTTCCTTGTTCCTCATCGGCCTGCTCATTGCCACCGCCGGTGCCGCGGCGGAGTTTGAGGAAGCTCCCGTATTCACTGCAGGCCAGGACGGCTACCACACCTACCGCATTCCCACCCTGTTGCGTTCATCCAAGGGCACGCTGCTCGCCTTCTGCGAAGGGCGGAAAACCGCGGGCACGGATCATGGTGACATCGATATCGTGCTGCGCCGCTCCACCGATGGCGGTGCCACCTGGTCGCCGCTCTCGGTCGTGCAGGAGGAAGGCGGCGAGGCCAAGATCACGATCGGCAATCCGGTCCCCGTGCTCGATGAATCGAACGGCCACATCCACCTGCTCTTCTGCCGCAACAACGCCGAGATCTTCCACACCGTATCCACGGATGATGGCCTGACTTGGTCCGCGCGCACGGAGATCAGCGCCACGACCCGACACGACGACTGGGGTTGGGTGGCCACCGGTCCGGTGCACGGCATCCAGCTGAATCGCGGCGCGCAGGCCGGGCGGCTCGTCGTTCCCTGCGACCACCGCGTGGGCGGTCGCGGCAAGGATGCGGGCCCCATGGGCGCGCAGGTCGTCTACTCGGATGACCATGGCGCAACTTGGAAGCTCGGCGCGACCGCCACAACCACCGCCACCACGGCACCGAACGAGAACAGCTGCGTGGAACTGGTGGCTCCGGCGGCAGGCGGCGGCTCGCGGATCTACTTCAATGCGCGCGACCACGTGGCACCGCATGCACGCGCCACGGCGATCTCCGAGGATGGCGGCAGCAGCTACGCCGGCGGCGAGTTCACGGATGCACCCGGCTTCAGCTGCCCCGTGGTCCAGGGCGCGCTGCTGCGGCTCCGCGCCACCGACCAGGGAGATGCCAAGAACCGCATTCTCTTCTCCTGCCCAAATGCCGATACCCGCAGCCGGATCTCCCTCTGGTCTTCCAGCGATGAGGCCGCCACCTGGTCCGCGCCGAAGCTGATCTACGAGGGTCCTAGTGCTTACTCGGACATGGCCCTGATCTCGCCGGGCAAGGTGGCCATGATCTACGAGCGCGGCACTGCCAAGGCCTACGAGACCATCGTGCTGGCTCGCTTCAATGAGGAATGGCTCGATACGCCCGTGCCACCGGCAGACAGCGGGAAAAAGTAATATCAGGCCCTTTCCGGACTCAGGCCAGAACCCGCTTTCTCGATCCATTCCTGCAAGATGGAGCCAATATCCCAACGGTTAGACCATTCAACTTGATTGATCTGAAAGAAAGTGGAAATATCGGCGTGTGTTTCGATTGATCCCCCTTGTCGCCCGAGGGACCACCAAGCACCGGACCTTAGCCCCCGCCGCACTTCTCGCGTTGGCGTTGGCTTGTGTCCCTCTCCCCGGATCTGCTGCCAGTGGCGCCCTGACGAATCCCCATCCGGTCCCGCTGCCATCCGGCATCAGCGTGGAAGTGAAGTCGTGGCTGACCATCCCGGCCAGCAGCAGCTCCACGCCGAAGGCACGGATCAATCACCTGAAGCCCTGCCCGGGCGAGGCGCGGCTCTTCTGCAATGACCTGCGCGGCAAGCTGTGGTCGATCGCCAGCACCAGTGCGACCTCGGCCACGCAGTTCCTGGATCTCTCCAACCACTTCCCGGGCTTCATCAATACGCCGGGTCTCGGCACGGGCTTCGCCTCCTTCGCCTTCCATCCGGAGTTCCGGACCGTGGGGGCGCCGGGCTACGGCAAGTTCTACACCGCGCATAGCGAGACCGCGGGCAGCACCGTGCCGGACTTCGTGGGGCCGGGCGCGCCGGACCTCTCGCAGGTCGGCATTATCACCGAGTGGACGCTAAGCAATCCCGCGGCCACCGCGATCACCACCTCGCCCGCGAATTTCACCAAGCGCGAGATCCTGCGCTTCGGCTTCCCCTACGATTTCCACGACCTGCAGGAGATCGAGTTCGACCCCACCGCCACGGTGGGCAGCGAGAACTACGGCTGCCTTTTCATCTGCATGGGAGATGGCGGTTCGATCGTGCTGGACCGGCCGGGGAACATCAACCGCATCGACTCACCGCTGGGGGCGATCCACCGCATCGCGCCGGTCATCCCGGGTGGTGCGAGCGCGGCGAACTTCACGCTCTCGAAGAACGGGAAGTACTACATTCCATCCGGTGCCGCGAATGCGAATCCCTTCGTGAGCAGTGCCGATCCGACACCGGGCGATGGCTATCCGGTGGTGCGGGAGCTCTATGCCTATGGCTTCCGGAATCCTCACCGCATTTCCTGGGACCGCGGTGGCAGCCACAAGATGATCTGCGGGAACATCGGTGAAAGCACGATCGAGGAAGTCGAGCTGGTGACGAAGGGCAGCAACCATGGCTGGCCCTTCCGCGAGGGTGCCTATCTCTTCGACTACACGGACAAGACCCACGTCTATCCCCTGCCCTCGCCGAACAGCGGGCCCTACGTCTACCCGGTAAGCCAGTATGATCACAACGACGGGCGCGCGGCGGTGGCCGGCGGCTTCGTCTATCGCGGCACGGCGATTCCCGAGCTGCAGGGCCAGTATGTCTGCGGGGACATCGTGAGCGGTGATCTCTTCGCGATCCCGGAGGCGGCGATGAACCGCGCGATGCCCGTCAACACCGGCGATACCCCGGCACCGCCGAAGCTGTTAGGCGTGGAGACCAATGGCGTGGCGACCAGCTTCCGCTCGATGCTTGGCGCGAGCCGCGCGGACCTGCGCCTGGGCCAGGATGCCACGGGCGAGCTCTACCTGCTCTCCAAGCAGAACGGGACGATCTACCGCGTGAAGCCGGACACCAGTGTGGGCAATCCGCCCCCCTATGGCGATGGCGACGACTGGGCGATCCTGGGCAATTTCGAAAACGGCATGGTTCCGACGATGAACCAATCTGTGGCGGGGAGTTCCGTGCAGATCGTGAACGACCCCACGGAAGGCCCGGTGAACCGCGTGATGCGCCTGCGTTCGGCGGGCAACACCACCTTGGACACCAGCATCGCCATCCCGCCGATCCCGGATGGCGGGCGCGGCACGGTCTTCTTCCGCTTCTGCCTCACGGACCAGAACCACGAGCACCGCTGGGGCCTGAGCGATGCGACGAATCCCAGCGCCGCGAGCAACTTCCGGGTGCAAATGCGCTCAATCTCCACCAATCCGGGGCGGCTGGAGGTGAGCGATGCCAGCGCCTTCGCTTCCGCCTTCGACGTGGCCCCGAAGACCTGGTACTCCGTGTGGCTACAGGTCAGCAATGCCACGGGCACGGCGAACGATAGCTTCGACGTGTATGTGAAAGGCGGCAGCTATGGCGTGCCCACACTGGTAAAGACCGGCGTGAAATTCACCACGGGTGTCTCCGCGGCGCTGAAGACCTTCTACTGGCGCCTGGCCGCCGGGACCGAGATCTACTTCGACGATCTCTATGTGGATACCGGTCACGTGAATCTCTCCGATCCGGTGGCACAGGACTGGCATCTGGTCGATCACTTCGAAGGTAGCTCGCCTCTTGCGTCGTGGGAGATCCCGAATGCCGCGGCGCAGTCCGTGAGCATCGTGACCGAGCCGGATGGCAACCGTTACCTGCGCCGCGCGGCTTCCTCATCGGCCGCGGCGAATGCGAATGCGGTGATCGCGAAGCGCCTGCCCTTTAGCACGCAGGTGAGCCAGACGCTCACGCTCTTCTTCCGCCTGCGCCTGGAGGGCACGAACCTGAAGCAGAGCTTCGGGGCCAGCGCCAGCGATCTGGCGGATGCCGCGCTCTATACCGAGAGTGACTTCGCGCCGCAGTGGCGGGTCTCGCCCGGTGGCGGGGTCTCGCTTTACGATGGCCCGGCGGGCACGCAATCCTTCCTGCCTGCCACCGTGAATGGCGCGGCCAGCCCGCCCTTGGAGAGCGGCGTGTGGTACAACGTGTGGCTGGTCGCGTCTAACAGGGGTGTGGCCTCCGGTGGCCAAACCTGGCAGGCCTACATTGAAGGCGGCATCTACGACAAGCCGGTGCAGCTCGGCGGCACCATGCACTTCCGCCGCCAGGCAGAGACACCCATCACCCATTTCCTGAACATCGCGGCCTGCGGCGGCAGCACCGGCAATCAGGCCGTGGACATCGATGACCTGCATGCCTACGAAGGGCGGAACCTGGCCAATCCCATGGCACCGGACTGGGTGCCCACCACGCTGGAGCGGAGCGGCTCTCAGGTCACGTTGGTCTATCCGACCACCCACAACCGCGCCTTCCAGCTCTTTGAATCGGGGGACCTTTCCTCATGGCAGCCACTGGGGCCGATCGTGGAAGGTGATACTTCCTGGCAGCAGCTCACGGTGCCGATCGAGCACAAGCAGCGCTTTTTCCAAGCCGCGGAACTCTCGCGCCGGGACTTCCACCCCGCCACATGGAGCACGAACTTCGGTGGCGAGGATCTGCCCTCCGGCCTCGTCTTGTCCGGCGGCAGCACCTGGGCCCACAGCGACCGCCTCCTGACCCTGAGCAGCGCCGGCAGCCAGATCAGCGGCATGGTGGCGCGGCCCTGCGGCTACGTATTGATCCCCGGCGACTGGCGGAACCTGACGCTCACCGTGGAAGGCCACACCCTGCGGCCCTCGAGCACGACCCAGCGGGACATCGTGCTGATCTTCGGCTATGTGGATGAGACGCACTTCTACTATGCCCACATCGCGGGCACCGCGAATGGCACGACCCAGAATGTGATCATGAAGGTGGATGGCAGCACGGCCACGCCGATCCAGACTCCAACCTCGCCACCGGTGAAGCTGACCTCGAACTGGCAGACCTTCCGCGTGACCCACGCCGCCACCGGCGCGATCGCGGTCTATGCGGACAACATGACCACGCCCTTCATGAGCGCGACGGATACCGCCTTCCCGGTGGGCCGTGCGGGCTTTGGCAGCTATGATGACCCGGCGGAGTTCCGCTCCGTTTCCGCCACCGGGGAGTCGCCCTAGGGAACCCGCTGCGGCGGGAGAAGTTCCAGTGAGCACTACTCGCCCTAACAGCATCTGTTATCTTGCCATATCGCTTGTGATCGGTTAGGAAACCAGCTCGCCTCTTGTCTCCCCCCTACTCTCCTTTCATCCATTCTGCATGAGTCCAAGGGTGACCTATGTCGTCGCGCGCGTTTTGATCGCGAGTGCGTTCTTCGGCTTCGGCCTGGAGCCGCTGCTCGGAGCCGCCGGGATCCTGACGGGTCGCGGCACGCCAACCAAGGCGTGGCTGTTCTTCTACGGCTTCCAGGCGCTGGCGGGCATCCTGCTGATGATGGGCTGGCAGGCCACGCGGCTGACCATCGTGATGGCGGTGATGATGGCGGTGGATGCCTTCAGCGTGCACCCCTTCTGGAGCTTCCAAGGCGTGGAGCAGCACGGACATCTCATGCACTTCCTGAAGGACCTATCCGTCATCGGTGGCCTGGTCCTGGTCTCCTGGGTTGCTGAGCAGGAGAGCCCGCGGCCGCGCCATTGAGACCCCGCCCCGGCTAGAGCGTGCGGCAGTAGCGGAGCTCGTGGATCGGGAAGCCGAGCCGCTCATCCAGCTTCTCCACCCCATCGGGCTCGAAGCCGGACTTGGCATAAAAGTTCCGCGCCCGCGCATTCGCCGAGAACACCCACAAGGTCACGGCGGCGAAGCCATGGCTGGCGGCGTGGTCCACCGCCGCAGCGATCAAACTGCTGCCCGCGCCGCGGTGCCACTCCCGCGGGTCCACGTAGAGCGAGGAGAGCTCCGCGGTCTCCGGCGGGGCCGCGGAATCGCGCGAGGGCAGCAGCGAGCAGAAGCCGACGATGCGCTCTCCGCGCACGGCCACCAGCACGAGTACGTTCGGCGCGCCGATCAGTCCTTTCCAAGAGATGGCACGTTGCAATGGATCCAGGCCATCCAAGTAGGCATCCGGAAGCAGGCCGCGGTAGGCGCCTTGCCAAGACCTCACGTGAATCCGCGCAATGCGTGTTGCATCGCGTTCGGAGGCCTTGCGGATCAGGTAGCACGTGGTTCCCGCCATTCTCTGACTCTCGCCGGGACGGCCGGGAATTGCAAGTAGTGAGGAGCGGGGACCTTACTGTCCCCGGAGCGGTCTCCAAGAGCTGCTTCCCCGACCAGTGCCAGCGACAGTAAGGTCGCTGCTCCCTACCCTAGCGGTGCTGCTCGAAGATCCATTCGTGGACCTTCACGTCCGCATAGACCCGGCCGGCGATGCCGTGGTCGCCGTCATCGTATTCCGTGTACTTCACCTCGGCGCGCGCCTTCTTGAGGGCATCCACCATCTTGCGGCTCTGGTCGACATTCACCGTCGGGTCCTTGGCCCCGTGGAACACCCACACCGGGACGTTCTTGTAGGACTCCGCGCGGTTCGGATCGCCGCCGCCGGAGACCGGCACCGCGGCGGCGAAGAGGCGCGGCTCCTGGCCCAGCAGGTGGAAGGTGCCGTAGGCACCCATGGAGTAGCCGGTGAGGTAGATGCGCTTCTTGTCGACCGCGAGGTTCTTCGTCAGGTCGCCGATGATCTCCACCACGGCCTCCGCGTTCTTACCGTCCCAAGACGCACCCTTCGGGCACTGGGGCGCGATGATCACGCACTCGCGCTTCCGGTAGCTGTCCTCCTGGGAAAAGGTCTTCGCCTCGCCCGGTTGCCCCGGGGTCATCACGTCCCCATCGCGGCCGTGCAGGTAGATGACCAGCGGGAAGCCTTTCTCATCCGCGCCGCGGAGCTTGCGCGCGCCGAAGATGCGGTAGGATAGCCCGTGGCCTTCCGTGCGCTGCCACTCGCCGGTGAGGAGCTTGGCGAAGGCGTTGTTCTTGTCAGCCTTGGCATTTTCCTCGGCTTTCGCTTCGAGCTGCTTGCCCACCCACTCACGGTCGGTGGGAGAGAGCGTGTCCAAAGCGATGGTGAAGACCTTGTGGTCATCCGTGCGCCGGATGGTCACCTTGCCATCCCGCGCACCGATGAATTCAGCCTGGATGGTCTTGCTGCCATCGGCGGTCTTCCATTCGCGGGATTCGTCAGCGAAAGCAAGCGGGGCAAGGGCAAGGATCGCGAGCAGCGGGAGGAGCTTCATGGCAGCGGGCATCCTCGCACTGCGGCTAAGGCGGAGGCAATCCTGCATCGCGGCAGGCCTTCTGCGTGCGCGCAGGATCACCAATCATCAGTCAAAGTATTCTGGAGAGTGATTGATAGCTTCCCGGCTGCCCCTCGCCGCTTCGATTTGACGGATCAAATCCCCGCGGCGGAGCTGGAACTTGCGATCGGCGAATTCATACTCGTCCGCCCGCTTGCCGGCCTTGACCGTCCCGTGAATTACCACACCGATGAAAAACAGGCCAAAGAGAGGAAAGGGCATCGGCGCGCCAATCTGTGCGGTGAGGATCATCCAGCCGACCGCGAACAGGACCACAAAGATCACTCCCCCCTTTTGCCGGGTCGGCGGGTAGAGCTTCCCGCTCTTCCCACGGAACATGTAGTTCCCCCGCTCGAGTTCCCATTCGCGGTCGAGACGTTCCAGGTCATTTTGCAGCTCGATCACTTGCAGGTTCCCAGCCATACGCTCGGTGTTCTGCTCCAGCTTTTCCAAGAGGCGGGTGTGGGTCACGCTGGTGTCGTGCACCACCTCCAAGCGGGCGTGGCAGTAGTTGCAGGTCACATAGCGAACGTTTTCGTCCACTTCGAGATCGGCCCCGCAGCCTTGGCAACACACCCTGGTGATTTTCATCCACCGCCAGAATGCCGGTTTGTCCGCCGGCCTGCACTTGGAAAATGGCCTTCCGACTGGAACGGGCTGGCCTCTTTTCCGCCCACCAAAGCGCCCCCTATGCGATTCCATAGGCAGGACGGATTGGTGTCGCAGCCGCGGCGGCGGCGGCTACGTTTACCACCCGTGAAATCCCCGGCCCCAAAACTCATCCTTTCCGCACTCCTCGCGGCGAGCGCCCTGGCACGAGCCGACCTGAGCGTCTCCAAGTTGCGCTGCGAATACCTCGTCAATCCGCTCGGGATTGATGAGACCCAGCCACGCCTGTCCTGGCTGGCAAACTCCGCCGAGCGCGGCGAGAAGCAAACGGCGTGGCAGGTGCTGGTGGCTTCCACGCCGGAAGCGCTGGCGGCGGGCCAGGGCGATCTCTGGGACAGCGGCAAGATCAGCAGCGATGCCACCAGCCAGATCGTCTACGGCGGCAGCGCGCTGACGTCCCGCATGGTCTGCTACTGGAAGGTGCGCTCCTGGGACAAGGACGACCAGGCCTCGGCGTGGAGCGCGCCTGCTTCCTGGAGCATGGGTCTCCTGCAAGCCGCGGATTGGCAGGCGAAGTGGATCGATGGCGCGACCTTCCCCGCGGCAGCGGGCGATCCGGCCCCGGTGATCCAGAGCGCTTTCTACGAAACGACGGATGGCACCGGCATCCCGGTGAATGCCACCAGCATGCTCACCGCTATGGCGGCGCAGGGCAGCTTCGCGGTCGGGGTGGCCAATGAGAGCTTCGGCTCGGACCCGAACTACAATCACGTCAAGCGCCTGCGGGTGGTATACCAGCGCGGCACCAAGACCGCGACGAAGAACTTCGCCGAGAACACGGTGATGACCTTCCCCGGGGACCTGCCGGAGTTTCCCACGATCACCGCTGGCCGCTATCAATCGGTCGCGAATCCCACCACCCAGGGCCGCGATGTCACATCCACCCTGCAGACCAGCGCACAAAGCGGCGGCTTCAGCGTCACGGTGAACAACACCTCCTTCCCGCCCGACCCGGCGGTGAACCAGCTGAAGCAGCTGAAGGTGACCTATGACTTCAATGGCGCGACGGGAACCCGCACCGTCGCGGAGTCGGCCACGCTCAACTACCCCGGCGACCTGACCAAGCCGATCACGGTGACCTTGCAATCGGCCACCTATGCGGCCGTGGATGGCAGTGCCTCCGCGAACGTGCTGACGAATCTGACCAACCGCGCCGCTGCGGGTTCCTTCAGCATGGTGGTGAACAACACCAACCTGGGCGGAGACCCGGCACCGAACAAGGTCAAGCGCCTGCGCTTGGGCTACACCCTGGATGGCAAGGCAATGGTCAAGTTCCTGGATGAACAGGTCACGCTGAACTACCCCGCGGATCTAACCAAGCCAAGCACGGTGCCCTACCTGCGGAAGTCCTTCACCCTGGCCAAGCCGGTGAAGAAGGCGACGATGTATGCCACGGCTCTGGGCATCTACGAGCTCTCCCTGAACGGCCAGCGTGTGGGTGACCACATCATGGCACCGGACTGGACGGACTACACGAAGCGCCTGCGCTACCAGACCTACGACGTGACGGCGCAGCTCGCGGGTGGCGAGAACGTGCTGGGCGCGCAGCTTGCGCCGGGCTGGTACTCCGGCCACATCGGCAATGGCGGCTTCAAGTTCTGGGGGGCGAGCCCGGCCTTGTTCGGTCAATTGGAAGTGACCTTCACCGATGGCACGAGCCAGACTATCGTCACCGATGGCACTTGGAAGATGGCGGCCAGCCCGATGAACTCGACGGACTTCATGCTCGGCGAGGACTACGATGCCCGCCTGGAACTTCCCGGCTGGAACACCCCCGGCTTTGATGACAGTGCCTGGGGCGGCGTGCTGCCACGGGTCGAAGCGCAGCGCCCGATGAACGGCCAGGCGATGGAGCCGGTGCGCAAGCTGATGGAGATCACGCCGAAGACCCTGACCCAGCCGGCGGCCGGCAAGTGGACCTATGATCTGGCCCAGAACATGGTGGGCGTGATCCGCCTGAAGGTCACCCAGCCCGCGGGTACCAAGATCACCATCCGCCATGCGGAGATGCTGAACCCGGATGGCACGCTCTACACCGCGAACCTGCGCGGCGCGCCCTCGATCGACAGCTACATCTGCAAGGGCACGGGCGAGGAGACCTGGATGCCAAAGTTCACCTTCCACGGCTTCCGCTACGTGGAGATCAGCGGCCTGACTGGCACGCCGGGGCTGGATGCGGTCACAGGCATCGTCTTCAGCTCGGACACGCCGCGGACCGGCACCTTCACCAGCTCGGATGCCCAGATCAACCAGCTCCAGTCGAACATCCAGTGGGGCCAGCGCGGCAATTACCTGAGCGTGCCGACCGATTGCCCGCAGCGCGACGAACGCCTGGGCTGGATGGGCGATGCCGAGGTCTTCGTCCGCACCGCGACTTACAATTCCGACATCGCCGCCTTCTACACCAAGTGGCTGACCGATGTGGTGGACAGCCAAATGGCTGACGGGCGCTTCCCGGACGTGGCACCGAATGCCGCACCCAGCTCCGGAACGCCGGCCTGGAGCGATGCCGGGGTGATCTGCCCGTGGACGATCTATCAGGCCTACGGTGACAAGCGGGTGCTGGAAAAGTGCTACGCCTCCATGAAGGCCTGGGTGGAATACTGCCGGGCGCACAGCGTGAACTCGATCCGCACGACGGGCCGCGGGGCCGACTACGGCGATTGGCTCTCGATCAATGCCGATACCAACAAGGAGCTGATCGGCACGGCCTACTATGCCTACTCCTCGCGCCTGCTGTCCAAGGCCGCGGCGGTGCTGGGCAACACGGCGGATGCGGCGACCTACGAAGCGCTCTTCCAGACCATCAAGACCGCCTTCAACAACAAGTATGTGAACCCGGCCACGGGCGCTTTCATCGGCACCGGCACGAGCACCCAGTGTGCCTACGTGATGGCGCTGAAGTTCGACCTGCTGCCGGAGAGCCTGCGGGATGAGGTGGTGCAGTTGCTGGAGAACGACGTGATCGCGAAGGGCAATCACCTCTCCACGGGCTTCGTGGGGGTGAGCTACCTGCTGCCCTCGCTGACCAAGGGCGGCAAGGACGCGACCGCCTACAGCCTGCTGCACCAGGACACCTTCCCCTCCTGGCTCTTCTCCGTGAAGAACGGCGCAACGACGATCTGGGAGCGCTGGGACGGCTGGACGCCGCAGAACGGCTTCCAGGATCCGGGGATGAATTCCTTCAACCACTACTCCCTGGGCTCATGCGGCGAGTGGCTCTTCGGCACGGTGGCGGGCATCGACTTCGATCCCTCCCTGCCGGGCTACAAGAAGCTGGTGATCCGCCCGCGGCCCGGCGGCCTCCTGACGCATGCCAGCGGCAAGTTTGATACGATCAACGGCAAGGTGGCCACTTCATGGGCCAAGAATGCAACGGGCTTCGCGCTGGATGTGACCATCCCGCCGAATGCCACCGCGGAGGTGTATGTCCCCGCGCCGGATGCAGGCAGCGTGAAGGAATCCGGCAATCCGGCGGGCAGCGCGGAGGGTGTGAGCTTCCTGCGCATGGAAGATGGCTCGGCGGTCTTCGGCATCCAGTCAGGCCGTTACCTCTTCAGCACTGGCACGGACATTCCGGGCACCGACAATGCGGCGCATGATCCCGGCGCGCCGCTGAACATCCGCCTGGCCACGCTGCTGGCGAACGATGGCGCGGGAGTGGAGTTCGTCTCCGCGGACACGACGAGTGCCAACGGGGCAAGCATTACGGTGGTGGATGGCTGGATCCACTACGCCCCACTTGCCGGGACCGGCCCTGACCACTTCACCTACACGGTGCGCACGGTAGAGGGCGGCCTGCTGAACTTCACGGTGAATGTGGGCGTGATCCCAGCGGATGCGCCGGTGCAAGAAGCGGAGTCCATCAGCAAGCTGCCGGATGGCTCGCAGCATGTGGTCTTCTCCGGAGTCGCCGGGCGGATCTACCGCGTCCAGTCGAGCGACGAAATGGGCAGCGGTAGCTGGGTGGACCGGAGTAGCGAGCAGGCGGAGGAAGATGGCAGCTTCGAGTTTGTCGATAGCGTGCCGCTGCCGGGGAGGCGGTTTTATCGCGCGGTGTTTCCGTGATACTCTCTCCGTCCCAAGGGGACGACTTATAATAGCCCGGCACGAGGAACGACGTGCCGGGTTTGTTGTTCGCAGGGGTTGCGTCCCAACGGGACGCCTCATGCGGGGATCGCCTGGCGAATCGGCAGGGCTCCCCAAAACCACAGGGCCGCGCTGTCGTTTCTTCGCAGCGACAACCAACCCAAGCCGCAAGAAGCATTAGACCGATTGCCAAAAATCACTGCCGATTGAACCGCGGCGCGGAACAAACCGAACGGATGGTTTCGGGTTGATCGATGACCGCCCTCAAAGAGGCGAT